>Ga0308170_10000981_pt1 | contig 30400 bp, 23 predicted proteins | sample PhyBR2_2_FD_202136 | JGI IMG/M metagenome (GOLD analysis project Ga0308170, IMG submission 202136) | Phyllosphere microbial communities from UC Gill Tract Community Farm, Albany, California, United States - DLSLSB.R2 | ecosystem: Host-associated > Plants > Phyllosphere > Unclassified | place...
TGGGCAACCGCATGCTGCTGGGCGTGTACATCGGCCAGTACTGCATCACCACCCTCACCTACTTCTTCCTGACCTGGTTCCCGGTCTACCTGGTGCAGGAGCGCCACATGACCATCCTGAAGGCCGGATTCGTGGCCTCGCTGCCGGCGATCGCGGGCTTCATCGGCGGCGTGAGCGGCGGCTGGCTGTCGGACCGCCTGGCCAAGCGCGGCTATTCGCTGTCGGTGTCGCGCAAGGTGCCGATCGTGCTCGGCATGCTGATGTCGATGAGCATGATCGCCTGTAACTATATCGAGACCGACATGCTGGTGGTCGCCGTGATGTCGCTGGCCTTCTTCGGCAAGGGCGTCGGCGCGCTGGGCTGGGCAGTGGTGTCGGACACCTCGCCGAAGGAAGCCGGCGGCCTGTCGGGCGCACTGTTCAACACCTTCGGCAACACCGCCGGCATCACCACCCCGATCGTCATCGGCTACATCGTGCAGGGCACCGGTTCCTTCTCCGGCGCGCTGGTCTACGTCGGCGCCAACGCGGCGCTGGCGATCGCCTGCTACCTGTTCATCGTCGGCGACATCAAGCGCGTCAGCCTGAGCAAATCGCTGATCGCCAAGTAAAACTTCAAGTTGTAAAGGACGCATCCATGACTACTTACGTATCCGGCGCCCCCGTCGTCACCGACCTGCGCGTCGTTCCCGTGGCCGGCCAGGACAGCATGCTGCTGAACCTCTCCGGCGCCCACGGCCCCTGGTTCACCCGCAACATCGTCCTGATCACTGACAGTGCCGGCAATACCGGCCTGGGCGAAGTGCCGGGCGGCGAGAAGATCCGCCAGACCATCGAGGATGCCAGGTCCCTCATCGTCGGCAAGACCCTGGGTGAGTACAACAACATCCTGAACGCGATGCGCAAGGCCTTCGCCGACCGCGATTCGGGCGGACGCGGCAACCAGACCTTCGACCTGCGCACCACCATCCACGCCGTCACCGCGGTGGAGTCAAGCCTGCTCGACCTGCTGGGCCAGTTCATGAACGTGCCGGTCGCCGCCCTGCTGGGCGAAGGCCAGCAGCGCGACGCCGTCGAGATGCTGGGCTACCTGTTCTACGTGGGCGACCGCAGGAAGACCAACCTGGATTACCGCAGCGAGCCGGACGCCGGCAGCGCCTGGTCCCGCCTGCGTAACGAAGAAGCGCTGACGCCGGAAGCCGTGGTGCGCCTGTGCGAAGCCGCCCGCGAACGCTACGGCTTCAACGACTTCAAGCTGAAGGGCGGCGTGCTGTCCGCGGACGAAGAAATGGACGCCATCGTGGCGATGCACGAGCGCTTCCCGGACGCCCGCATCACGCTGGATCCGAACGGTGCCTGGTCGCTCAAGGAAGCGATCCGGGTGTGCCGCGACAAGCACGGCGTGCTGGCCTATGCCGAAGATCCCTGCGGCGCGGAGGGCGGCTTCTCCGGCCGCGAAGTGATGGCCGAGTTCCGCCGCGCCACCGGCCTGCCGACCGCCACCAACATGATCGCCACCGACTGGCGCCAGATGGCTCACTCGATCCAGCTGCAGTCGGTCGACATCCCGCTGGCCGACCCGCACTTCTGGACCATGCAGGGTTCGGTGCGCGTGGCCCAGCTGTGCGAGATGTTCGGCCTGACCTGGGGCTCGCACTCGAACAACCACTTCGACATCTCGCTGGCCATGTTCACCCACGTCGGCGCCGCCGCCCCGGGCAAGGTCACGGCGATCGACACCCACTGGATCTGGCAGGACGGCCAGCGCCTGACCAAGGACCCCTTGAAGATCGAGGGCGGCCTGGTCCGCATTCCGTCGAAGCCGGGCCTGGGCATCGAGATCGACGAGGCCGAGCTGGAAAAGGCCCACCAGGCCTACAAGAACATGGGTTTGGGCGCGCGCGACGACGCCGCCGCAATGCAATTCCTGGTCCCCAACTGGACCTTCGACAACAAGCGCCCCTGCCTGGTGCGCTGATCATTTTTCCGCTAACCGGAGACCATCATGAACACCACCACTCCCTACAGCGGCATCCCGAACCGCTTCAAGCAAGACCTGCGCGAGGGCAAACAGCTGATCGGCTGCTGGTCTTCGCTGGCCAATCCCTTCACCACCGAGATCCTCGGCCTGGCCGGCTTCGACTGGCTGCTGCTCGACGGCGAGCATTCGCCGAATGACCTGAACAGCTTCATCCTGCAGCTGATGGCATTGAAGGACAGCCCGAGCGCGCCGGTCGTGCGCCCGCAGTCGAACGACACGGTGCAGATCAAGCGCCTGCTCGACGCCGGCTTCTACAACTTCCTGATCCCCTTCGTCGAGACCGCCGAGGAAGCGGCACAGGCCATCGCCGCGACCCGCTATGCGCCGGAAGGCGTGCGCGGCGTGTCGGTGTCGATGCGCGGCAACCGCTTCGGCACCATCCCCGACTACCACAACGTCAGCAACCGCAACATCACGGTGGCGCTGCAGATCGAGAGCCGGGTGGCGGTCGCCAACATCGAGTCCATCTGCGCGGTGGACGGCGTCGACTGCGTCTTCATCGGTCCCTCCGACCTGGCGGCCGGCTATGGCTACCTGGGCAATGCCGGCCATCCGGAAGTGCAGGAAGCGATGCAGCGCGTGTTCGCCGCCGCCAAGACCGCCGGCATCCCGGTCGGGATCCTGGCGCCGGTGGAAAGCGACGCCCGCCGCTACATCGAGATGGGCGCGACCATGGTGGCCGTGGGCAGCGACCAGGGCCTGTTCCGCGCCGCCACGCAGGGCCTGCGCGACAAGTACGCACTGTAAAAGACACGAACAGATACGGAGATAAGGAAATGAGCAAAATCGGATTCATCGGCCTGGGCATCATGGGCACCCCGATGGCGGGCCACCTGATCAAGGCCGGCCATGACGTCTGGCTGTACACCCACGGCAGCGTGCCGGGCGAACTGGTCGAAGCCGGCGGCAAGGCCTGCGCTTCCAGCAAGGAGGTGGCGCAGAACGCCGACATCATCATCACCATGGTGCCGGATACGCCGCACGTAGCCAGCGCTTTGTTCGGCGAGAACGGCGTGGCCGAGGGCTTATCAAAGGGCAAGGTGGTGGTCGACATGAGCTCGATCTCGCCGGTCGAGACCAAGGCGTTCGCGGAACGCATCAAGGCCCTGGGCTGCGAGTACGTCGACGCCCCGGTCTCGGGCGGCGAAGTCGGCGCCAAGGCGGCCAGCCTCACCATCATGGTGGGCGGTTCGGAAGCGGCCTTCGACCGCGTCAGGCCGCTGTTCGAACTGATGGGCAAGAACATCACCCTGGTGGGCGAGAACGGCGCCGGCCAGACCTGCAAGGTGGCCAACCAGATCATCGTCGCCCTGAACATCGAGGCGGTGGGCGAAGCCCTGCTGTTCGCGTCGAAGATGGGCGCCGATCCGGCCAAGGTGCGCCAGGCGCTGATGGGCGGCTTCGCGGCATCGCGCATCCTCGAGGTGCACGGCGAGCGCATGGTCAAGCGCACCTTCGACCCGGGCTTCCGCATCGAACTGCACCAGAAGGACCTGAACCTGGCGCTGTCGAGCGCGCGCGCGATCGGCGTCTCGCTGCCGAACACCGCCACCGCCCAGGAATTGTTCAACAGCTGCGCGGCCCACGGCGGCGCCGGCTGGGATCACTCGGGCATGGTGCGCGCGCTGGAAATGATGGCGAATTTCGAAATCGGCCAGCAGCAAAAATGAAGCCGCCGCATGTAAGCCCGCGCCAGCTGTTGCTGAAGATGTTCGAGGCTGCGATCGAGTCCGCACAGCCGGAGCATTGCGTGCCGCCGCACCTGCCTTCGCCCGGCACGGGCAGGACGATCGTGATCGGCGCAGGCAAGGCGTCCGCCGCGATGGCGCAGGCGCTGGAACGGCACTGGGCCGGGCCGATCTCCGGCCTGGTGGTGACGCGCTACGGCTATGCCGTGCCCTGCCGGCGCATCGAGATCGTCGAGGCCGCGCATCCGGTGCCGGACGAAGCCGGCCTGCGTGCGGCCGGGCGCATGATGGAACTGGTCGGCGGGCTGACGCTTGATGACACCGTGATCTGCCTGATCTCGGGCGGCGGCTCCTCGCTGCTGCCCTTGCCACTCGACGGCATCACGCTGGAAGACAAGCAGGCCGTCAACCGCGCCCTGCTCGCCTCCGGCGCCACCATCGGCGAAATGAACACCGTGCGGCGCCACTTATCGGCAATCAAGGGTGGGCGGCTGGCGGCGGCCTGCCATCCGGCGCGCGTGGTCACCTTGCTGATCTCGGACGTGCCGGGCGACCGTCCCTGCGACATCGCCTCCGGCCCGACCGTCGGCGACCCGACCACCTGCCTTGACGCGCTGGCCATCGTGAAGCGCTACGGTATCGAACTGCCGCCTGCGGTGCGCGAGGTGCTGGAGAGCGGACGCGGCGAATCGATCAAGCCGGGCGATGCGCGCCTGGCACGCTGCGAAACGCGGATGATCGCAACGCCGCAGATGGCGCTGGAAGCCGCGGCCGCGGTCGCGCGCGAAGCCGGCATCACGCCCTACATCCTCGGCAATGCGATCGAGGGCGAGGCGCGCGACGTCGGCAAGGCGATGGCGGGCATGGCGCGCCAGGTGGCGGACTACGGCCAGCCTTTCGCCAGGCCCTGCGTGATGCTGTCCGGCGGCGAGACCACGGTCACGGTGCGCGGCCAGGGCCGCGGCGGACGGAATGTCGAATTTTTACTGTCGCTGGGACTGGCGCTGGAAGCCCAGGCGGGCATCCACGCGCTGGCCGGGGATACCGACGGCGTCGATGGCCAGGAAGAGATCGCGGGCGCGGTGCTGGCGCCGGATACGCTGGCGCGGGCCTGGGAACTGGGAATCAGGCCGGCCGATGCGCTGCAGGACAATGACGGGCACGGCTTCTTTGGGGCGCTGGGGGATTCGGTGGTGACCGGGCCGACGCTCACGAACGTGAACGATTTTCGGGCGGTGATGATCCTGGAACCCTGAAGCGGGACACGCATCCATAAACGTCGTCCCCGCCTCGGGGAACGACGATTTCGGGGCTGACTCAGCCCTCGATCATCACATTGCCTTCCGGGTCAAGCCGGTTGCCATACGAAGCAACCCACGCATTGAACAGGCTGCGCCAGAAACTTTCGCCCGGCTGGCGGAAAGCCGGGGACGACATCGATTCCATCTGGGCGGCTGCGCTGGACTGGTTGGACATGATTCACCTTTCGAAGAAGATTCTGGATTGGTGACCATGTTAACGAGGTGCGGATATATCGTCCAATGACATGTTCTGATGCCAGCCATCACTCACGCAAATGGCTGGCGCCGCCACTGGATCTCAGCTATCAAGATGGGAAATGAGGGCCTGCGGCGTCGCTGATGACCGCGCGTGGTGCACGTCCACCGAGACCCCCACCGCCATGATGTCGATGAGGAGCAGCTGCAGCACCCGCGAGATCATCGACAGGAAGCTGGTGTTGTCCTCCGGGTGGTCGACTGCCAGCACCACGCTGGCGCGGTGGGCCAGCGGAGACTGGCTGCTGCTGATCGCGATGACGTCGGCGCCGGCTGCGCGCGCCTTGTCGACGGCGCCCAGCAGCTCGGGCAGGCGGCCGGAGTTCGAGATCGCGATCACGACGTCGCCCGGTCCCAGCAGGTCGGCCGCCAGCGAGAACAGGTGGGAGTCGCCGTACAGCGCGGTCGGGATGCGGAAGCGGAAGAACTTGTGCTGGCCGTCCAGCGCCACCACGCGCGCATTCCCCATCGCGTAGAACTCGATGCGCTTGGCGCGGCTCACCAGCTCGATCGCGCGGTCGATCGCGCGCACGTCCAGCTGGTCGCGGAATTTCAAAATAGCCGAGACGGTGTTGTCGATCACCTTCGCGGACAGGTCATGCGTGCTGTCGCTGTGGCGCACCTGGCTGTGGCGCACCGGGATCGAACCGGTCAGCGAACTGGCGAACTTCAGCTTGAAGTCGGCCAGGCCGAGGAAGCCCAGCGAGCGGCAGAAGCGGATCACGGTCGGCTGGCTGACGTCGGCCAGTTTCGCGATGCCGGCGATCGGCTCGTTCAGCACCAGGCGCGGCTGCTCCAGCACCAGGCTGGCGACGCGCTGCTCGGCCGGGGTCAGTTCCGGCTGCAGCTGGCGGATGCGGTCCATCAGCGTGTTGTCGCCGCTGCGTCCGCGCAGGTGTTCGGACAGGATGTTCGCCACGCCGTCGAAGGCGACGTGCGGCGTGCTGATCACATAGGTCGGAATGTCGGCGATATAGCCCGAGAAGCGGCCCTTGGCCTCGAAGCGGGCGCGGAAGGGCGAGGTCCTGAACCACTCGCCCAGGCGCGGCACGATGCCGCCGCCGATGAAGATGCCGCCGAAAGCGCCCAGGGTCACCGCCAGGTTGGCCGCGGCGCCGCCCAGCATGCCGCAGAAGCATTCCAGCACTTCCAGGCACAGCGGATCCTTGCCGTCGAGCGCGGCGGCGATGATGGCGGCCGAATCGCGCGCCGGCGCGTCGATGCCGTTGCGGGCGGCCAGTGCGCGGTGGATGATCTCCATGCCGGGACCGGAGATCAGCCGTTCGTTCGACACGTGGGTCCACTCGCGCCAGGCGGTCTGCAGGATTGCGAATTCGCGCTCGTCGCTGGGCGCGAAGTTCACGTGGCCGCCCTCGCTGCCGAGGGTGACGAAACCGTCCACGGTCGGGATCCCGCCGGACACGCCCAGGCCCGTGCCCGGCCCCAGCACGCCCAGCACCGCATGCGGCACCGGCTTGCCCGGCCCCACCTGCATCAGGTGCTCCGGCTTCAGGCCTGGAATCGCCATCGCCAGCGCCGTGAAGTCGTTCACGATCAGCAGCGTGGACAGGCCCAGCTCGCGCCGCACCTCGTCGGTCGAGAAGGCCCAGGGCCGGTTGGTCATGCGCACGTAGTCGCCGTCGACCGGATTGGCCAGCGCCAGCGCCGCATGGTTCAGGCGCACGTCCTCATGTTCGGACAGGTAGAAGCGCAGCAGCGGAACGATGCCGTCGAACTCGTCGCACCTCAGCACTGCTACCTTCCGGTAGGTGCCGGGCGCCGTCTGCAGGGCGAAGCGTGCGTGCGTCGCCCCGATGTCGGCCAGCAGGCGCGGGCCGTCGGCAAAGGCGGTGCGGACATGATCCGGCTGCTCCTGCATGTCAGGCTTTCGCTGCCACGCTGCCGAACCAGGCGCCGTAGGGCGGCAGGCTCACGGTGCTGCCCGCCACCTCGCCCGCCATGCCGTGGCCTTCGAGCCCGCTGGCGCCGGCCGCTTCCGGCCACTCGAAGCTCAAAGGCTGGTTGGTGGTGTTGAACACGGCCAGCACCGACGGGTAGCCCGGCAGGTCCCGGCGCAGGGCCAGCGCCTGTTCCGGCACGTCGTAGAAGGCGATCTCGCCGCGGGTCAGCTGCGGCATGGTGCGGCGCCAGTGGATGATGGCGCGCTGGAAGTTCAGCATCGACTGCGGATCCTTGTCCTGCAGGTCTTCCGCGAGCAGCAGGTGCCCGGCCGGCACCGGCAGCCAGGGCTTGCCGGTGGTGAAGCCGCCGGCCGGATCGGACGCGGTCCAGGGCATCGGCGTGCGGCAGCCGTCGCGGCCCTTGAACTCGGGCCAGAAAGTGATGCCGTAGGGGTCCTGCAGCAGTTCGAAGGGCACGTCCGCTTCCGGCAGCGCCAGCTCGTCGCCCTGGTAGAGGCAGGGCGTGCCCTTCAGCGACAGCTGGATCGCCAGCACCAGCTTCGACAGCGCGGGCGAAGGATTGGCAACCGAGTCCCCGCGTGCCCAGCGCGTCGCCACGCGGATCGCATCGTGGTTGCCGACCGACCAGGAGGCCCAGCCATCCTTCACGCGGGTATTGAATTCCTCGACCTGCTTGCGGATGTGGGCGGCGCTGAATTCCGGCGTCAGCAGGTTGAAGCTGTAAGCCATGTGCAGCTTGTCGCCGCCTTCGGTGTACTCGGCCATCTGGGCCAGCGCATCGTCGGACGAGACTTCGCCGATCGAGACCGCGCCGAACTCGTTCAGCTGGGCGCGCACGCGCTGCAGGAAGGCGATGTTCTCCGGCTGGGTCTTGTCGTAGATGTGGGCCTGCATGCCGTAGGGGTTCACATCCGTCACGGTCGAGGTGTCGCGCACCAGCGCCGGCGGATTGCTGCGCAGCTGGCGGTCGTGGAAGTGGAAGACGCAGGCATCCATGCGCACGCCGTCGACGCCGCGCTCGAGCCAGAAGCGCTGGGCATCCAGGTGGGCCTGCTGCACGTCCGGGTTATGGAAGTTGAGCTGCGGCTGGCTGACCAGGAAGTTGTGCATGTAGTACTGCTTGCGGCGGGTATCCCATTGCCAGGCCGAGCCGCCGAACACGGACAGCCAGTTGTTCGGCGGGTTGCCGTCCGCGAGCGGATCGGCCCACACATACCAGTCGGACTTCGGATTGTCGCGGCTGGCGCGGCTCTCGACGAACCAAGGGTGGTTGTCGGCGGTGTGCGACATCACCTGGTCGATCATGATCTTCAGGCCCAGGCGGTGCGCCTTGGCGACCAGGGCGTCGAAATCAGCCAGGCTGCCGAACATCGGGTCGACGTCGCAGTAGTCGGCGATGTCGTAGCCGAAGTCCTTCTGCGGCGACTTGAAGAAGGGCGACAGCCAGACGATGTCCACGCCCAGGCCGGCGATGTAATCGAGCTTGGCGGTAATGCCGGGCAGGTCACCGACGCCGTCGCCATTGGTGTCGAGGTAGCTGCGCGGATAGACCTGGTAAATGATGGCTTCTTTCCACCACGGATTGTTGGCGTCGGGAGTGCTCATGATAATGGTGTCCGATTGGTAAATTTTTACGCAATATACAGCATCAATACTGGACTGACAATCGCGTTTAAAATGACGATTTTTCGTAAATATCCCGCAAAATCATTGGCTTATGAAAAATCTAGCTGAAGAATATACGGTGCTGTAGTAGTCAAACTACAGATTCGATGTTAGGGTGACGAACTTGCCAAACAAGTTCTTGTTGCCAAGCTGGGCTTGCTTGCATAGCATCGCGGCAATACGCCGTCGTTCCCGCGGAGGTGGAATAGCGCCATTGGCGCTATTCCCCAAGTTCGTTGCGCTGCCTGGATGCGTGAACTTGGATCCCCGCCTGCGCGGGGATGACGTTTCAACGCCAACGGTGACTGAACAAGCCGAGCACAGGAGACGCCCAATGACCCAGAACCCGCCCCCGGTCCAGACCGGCCGCATGCCCCGCCAGATCCCCTTCATCATCGCCAACGAAGGCTGCGAGCGCTTCAGCTTCTACGGCATGCGCAACATCCTGACGCCCTTCCTGATCTCTTCACTGCTGCTGTTCCTGCCGGAAGCCGAGCGCGCCGGCGAGGCCAAGCACGTGTTCCATACCTTCGTCATCGGCGTCTACTTCTTCCCGCTGCTGGGCGGCTGGCTGGCCGACCGCTTCTTCGGCAAGTACGACACCGTGCTCTGGCTCAGCCTCGTCTACTGCGCGGGCCACGCCTGCCTGGCCGCCTTCGAGAACCACCTGCAGGGCTTCTACCTCGGCCTGTTCCTGATCGCGCTGGGCTCGGGCGGCATCAAGCCGCTGGTGTCGTCCTTCGTGGGCGACCAGTTCGACCATAGCAACAAGCACAAGGCCAAGCTGGTCTTCGATGCCTTCTACTGGATCATCAACTTCGGCTCCTTCTTCGCTTCGCTGCTGATGCCGATCTTCCTGCGCGACTACGGCGCCTCGGTCGCTTTCGGCATCCCCGGCATCCTGATGCTGGTCGCGACCCTGGTGTTCTGGAGCGGCCGCAAGAAGTACGTGCACGTGCCGCCGAGCCCCGCGAATCCGCACTCCTTCCTCAACGTGGCGAAGAGCGCCCTGCTGGCCAGACGCCCGGTCGATGGCCGCGAAGGCCGTCCGGGCCTGGCGGTGGCCAGCGTCGGTGCGGCCGGCGCCGTGGTCTCGCTGGCCATGACCCCGAGCTGGGGCTTCGTGATCGCCGCCTGCACGGCGCTGGTGCTGCTGCTGGCCTTCGGCGGCATCGGCGTGGCGCTGCAGCTGGAGCGGGCGCGCGGCCTGCATCCGGATGACGCGGTGGACGGCGTGCGCGGCGTGCTGCGCATCCTGATCGTGTTCGCGCTGGTGACGCCGTTCTGGTCCCTGTTCGACCAGAAGGCCTCGACCTGGATCGTGCAGGCCAATTCGATGATGCGCCCCACCCTCTCGCTGTTCGGCAGCGAATTCCGCTTCGAGCCGGCGCAGATGCAGGCCCTGAACCCGCTGCTGGTGATGCTGCTCATCCCCTTCAACAATATCGCCGTGTTCCCGCTGCTGCGCAAACTCGGCTGGGAGCCGACCGCGCTGCGCCGCATGACCGCCGGCATCGCCCTGTCCGCCCTGTCCTGGGTGGCGATCGGCACCATCCAGGTCGTGATGGATGGCGGCACCCCGGTCTCGATGGCCTGGCAGATCCTGCCCTATGCCCTGCTGACCATGGGCGAGGTGCTGGTCTCGGCCACCGGCCTCGAATTCGCCTACAGCCAGGCGCCAAGCTCGATGAAGGGCGTGATCATGGCCTTCTGGTCGCTGGCCGTCACGGTCGGCAGCCTGTGGGTGCTGATCGTGAACGCCAGCGTCAAGAACGAGGCCGTGCTCGGCCATATCGCCAATACCGGCCTGGGCGTCATGGCCTTCCAGATGTACTTCTTTGCAGCCTTCGCCTTCCTTGCGGCGCTGGTGTTCGGCTGGTACGCCACGCGCTATCGCGTCGTGGACAACTACCGCACCGAAGCTGCCGCCTGATTTTTAGATTAGCTATCCGATGACAAGTAAAACCCTTACCGCTGCAGGCCTCCTGTCCCTGCTGGCCAGCAGCGGCGCCTACGCCGCGATCTCTCCCGAAGCCTGCGACAGCAAGTCCTTCCAGACCGTGCTGCACCCGGCGGCGGCAAGCTTCGATGCGCGCGCCGTCTGGCTCGACCGGCGCCTGATCGCCTTCCCCGGCGCCTCCGCGGACGGCGTGTTCAGGCTCTACCACTCCCCCACCGGATCGATCGCCGCGCCCGTCGGCGGCAAGGTCGCCGGCGGCATGGGCGCGCTGGCGCTCTCCCTCGACAAGGGCGCCGTGCCGCCGGCGCTGGCGGAACGCTTCAAGTGGGTCGGCGCCGGCCCGGTGCTGCAGCTGGATGAGAATGACATCGCGAAGATGGGCGAGCTGCACCGCCAGCAGCTGGTGCTGGTGCAGGAAGATGCGCAAGGCATCGTGCGCGCGGCCACGCGCGTGCAGGCGGCGGGCGCGCTGGACGACCTGTATGCGGCCGCCGGCAAGCTGGACAAGCTCGGCGTCGACATCGCCAACAACCGTACGAACTTCAGCGTGTGGGCGCCGACCGCCCGCCAGGCCGCCGTCTGCGTCTACAACACGGGCAGCTCGACCGCGCGCGCCGTCTACCAGCTGGCCTTCGATCCTGCCACCGGCGCCTGGAATGCCGCGGTGCCGGGCGACCTCACCGGCAAGTACTACAAGTATGCGGTCGACGTCCCGGTCGACGGCGGCGCGGGTTCCGGCGGCATCGTACGCAACCTGGTCACCGATCCGTATTCGATCAGCCTGACCACGGACTCGAAGCGCAGCTACATCGGGCGCCTGGATTCGCCGCGCCTGAAGCCGGCCGGCTGGGATGCCACCGCGGCGCCGCAGACGGTCAAGGCCCCGACCGACATGGTGGTCTACGAGCTGCACGTGCGCGACTTCTCGATCAACGACGCCAGCGTGCCGGAACGCCTGCGCGGCAAGTACGGCGCCTTCACCCGTCCCGACTCGAACGGCATGCGCCACCTGGCCGCGCTGGCGAAGAGCGGCCTGACCGACGTCCACCTGCTGCCCGTCTACGACATCGGCAGCGTGCCGGAAGTGGCCTGCGCGGTGCCGAAGCCTTCGGGCGCACCTGGCAGCGATGCCCAGCAGGCGCTGGTCAGGAAGACCGCGGAAACCGACTGCTTCAACTGGGGCTACGACCCCTACCACTACAACGCGCCGGAAGGCAGCTACGCCACCGATCCGGCCGATGGTGCGCGCCGCGTGGTCGAGTTCCGCGAAATGGTCGACGGCCTGCACAAGCTCGGCCTGCGGGTCGGCATGGACGTCGTGTTCAACCACACCTTCAGCGCCGGTCAAGTTGAAAAATCGGTGCTCGACCGCATCGTGCCCGGCTACTACCACCGCCTGAACGCCAGCGGCGGCATCGAGCGCTCGACCTGCTGCGACAACACGGCCACCGAAAACCTCATGATGGGCAAGCTGATGATCGATTCGGTGGCCCTGTGGGCGACCCAGTACAAGATCGATTCCTTCCGCTTCGACCTGATGGGCCACCAGCCGCGCGCCACCATGGAACAGCTGCAGCGGACCGTCAACGCCGCCGCCGGCCACCCCGTGCAGCTGCTCGGCGAAGGCTGGAACTTCGGCGAAGTCGCCAACGGCGCGCGCTTCGTGCAGGCTTCCCAGCTCTCGCTGAACGGCAGCGGCATCGGCACCTTCAATGACCGCACCCGCGACGCCGTGCGCGGCGGCTCGGCCGGCGATTCCGGCGAGGCGCTGTTCGCGCGCCAGGGCTGGATCAACGGCCTGGTCTACGACCCGAACGGCCACGGCCAGCACGATCCGCGCGAACTGCTGCGCGCCGCCGACATGGCGCGCGCCGGCCTGGCCGGCTCGATCCGCAGCTATCCGCTGCAGACCTTCGACGACAAGACCGTGCCGCTGGAAGCGATCGACTACGGCGGCCAGCCGGCCGGCTATGCGAGCGAACCGTCGGAAGTCGTCAACTACGTCGAGAACCACGACAACCAGACCCTGTTCGACAACAACGTGTTCAAGCTGCCGGCTTCGACCCCGTCGTTCGAACGCGCCCGCGTGCAGGTGCTGGGCATGGCCGTCGACGCCTTCGCGCAAGGCATCGCCTACTACCATGCCGGCATCGACGTGCTGCGGTCGAAGTCCCTGGACCGCAACAGCTTCAACTCCGGCGACTGGTTCAACCGCCTCGACTGGACCTACCACGACAACTACTTCGGCACCGGCCTGCCGCCGCTCGACGACAACGGCAAGGACTACGCGCTGCTGCAGCCCCTGCTGGCCAACCCGGCCTTCAAGCCGGCGCCGGCCGACATCGCCTTTGCGCGCGACGCCTTCCGCGACCTGCTGGCGATCCGCGCCAGCTCGACGCTGTTCCGCCTGCCGAGCGCCGCGGAGATCAAGCGCCGCCTGCGCTTCTTCAACACCGGCTCGGGCCAGAACCCGACCGTGGTCGCGGCCCACCTGGACGGCGCAGGCTACCCGGGCGCCAACTATCCGGGGGCTAACTACAGGGGCATCAGCTACTTCATCAACGTCGACAAGGTCGGCCACACCGTGACCGATCCCCAGGCGGCCGGCAAGGCGCTGCACCTGCACCCGGTGTTCCTGGCGCCAAACGTGGCCGACAAGCGCGCGACCCAGGCGAGCTTCGATCCGGCCACCGGCGCGTTCAGCATTCCGCCACGCACGGCGGTGGTGTTCGTCGAGGACTGAGCCGCTTGGCACCGGCGCCGATGCATCCCCGCAGAAACGAAACACGCCCCGACCGGCGCCGGTGCTAGACTTTTCCCCTCACTTCAGGGAGAACCGGCATGGAAAAGATCCGGGCCTGGGCCGCCCAGTCGGCAGGCGGCCAGCTTGTTCCTTTTGACTACGATCCGGGGCCGCTGGACCCGGAAGACGTCGAGATCAAGGTCGAGTATTGCGGCGTCTGCCACTCCGACCTGTCGATGCTCGACAACGAATGGGGTATCACCAACTATCCCTTCGTGCCGGGCCACGAAGCGATCGGGCGCGTGGCCGGCCTCGGCGCCATCGCGCAGACCAAGGGCCTGACGCTCGGCCAGCGCGTCGGCGTCGGCTGGAACGTGCGCAGCTGCCAGCATTGCGCAGCCTGCCTGCGCGGCGAATTCCAGCTCTGCGAGACCGTGCAGGCGACCATCGTCGGCCACCACGGCGCCTTCGCCGACCGCGTGCGCGCCCACTGGGTCTGGAGCGTGCCGATCCCGAATGCGCTGGCGTCGGGCAATGCCGGTCCGCTGCTGTGCGGCGGCATCACCGTATTCGCGCCGCTGCTGCAGCTGCACGTGCCGCCGACCGCGCGGGTGGCGGTGTTCGGCATCGGCGGACTGGGGCACATGGCACTGATGTTCACGAAGGCCTGGGGCTGCGAGGTCACGGCCTTCACCTCCTCGCCCCGCAAGGTGCAGGAAGCGATGTCCTTCGGCGCCCACCATGTGGCCTCGAGCCGCTCCGAAGCCGACATGCAGCGCCTGGCGGGCAGCTTCGACTTCATCTTCATCACCGCCAATGCGCCGCTCGACTGGGATGCCGTGATCGGCCTGCTGGCGCCGGGCGGGCGCCTGCATTTCCTGGGCGCCGTGCTGGAACCGGTGCCGGTGCAGGTGATGAGCCTGGTGATGGGTCAGCGGTCGATCTCGGCCTCGCCGACCGGCAGCCGCGCCCAGATCGACACCATGCTGCGCTTCGCCACCCACCACCATGTCGCGCCCAAGGTCGAGCATTTTCCGATGAGCCGGGTCAACGAGGCGATGGACCACCTGCGTGCCGGCAAGGCCAGTTACCGCATCGTGCTCGACGCCGATTTCGCGTAGACGAGGCCAGTCCAGCGGCGGCGGCCGAAGCAGGCCAGCGCCAGTGCCGCCGCCGTGCACAGCCAGCCGAACAGGTCGCCGCTGCGGGTATAGAGCGTCATTTCCGGCAACGCGGCGGGCACGCGGCCCAGCAGGGTCGCGCCGGGCAGCTCGGCCGACGGCTTTGACGCCGTCACGCGGCCGTAGGCATCGCTGATCGTCAGCAGGCCTTCGCGCGCCGCGCGCAGCATCGGCATGCCGGTCTCCACGCCGCGTACGGCGGACAAGCGCGCCGCGTATTCTCCGTCCTCGCCGAAATCCCAAGCTGGCACCAGCAGGGCCTGTGCGCCCAGTTCCGCATAGCCGCGTCCCATCGCTGCGAAATGCATGTCCTTGCAGATCGCCAGGCCGAATCTCAGCCGATCCTGGTGTCCCGCCATCGCCTGCACCGCGAAGGCCGAGCCGGCGGCGAAGTCGCGCTCGGGCGGCGCCAGGTGGTGCTTGACGTAGTCGGCGGCGAGCCTGCCGTCGGGTGCGAACAGCCACAGGCGGTTGGTCTTGTGGCCGTCGTCGATGCCAATGCCCAGCGCCAGCCAGACCTTGGCGCGGGCGGCCAGCGCCGCCATCCTCGAACGCAGCGTCGCCGCTTGCGCCGGCTGCAGCACCGCGATCTTCTCGGGCAGCAGCACCAGCCGCGCGCCCTGCCCCGCCAGGCTCTCGACGTGACGCTCGTACTGCGTCCAGATGCGCTCGACCTGGGCGCCTGGTACGCGCGGGCCGATGAAATCGTCGATTACCGCCATGCCGACCAGCTCTCCCTGCGCCTGCACAGCCGCCGGGATGCGGGCAACGCCGAAGCCCAGGCAGCCGGCCGCCAGCAGCAGCGAAGCGGCCAGCGGCCAGCGCGCCGCCCGCCAGCCGTGCACCACTGCCCAGGCCAGCGCGGCCGGCAGCAGCGACAGCACGAACACCAGACCCGGTACGCCCAGCAGCGACGTGACCTGCAGCGCCGGCGGAAAGCCGGCCTGGGAATAGGCGATGCTGTCGAAGTTGCCGTCCGGGTTCAGGTGGGCCAGCAGGGTGTCGACTGCGCACCACATCAGCGGATAGGCCAGCACCGTCCACGGTGACGAAGACGCCAGCATCACGCGCCGCGCCTGCGACACCACCAGCACCCACAACAGCGCCAGCAGCAGGGTCACGAACAGCGCCGGCGCCAGCGGCATCACCAGGGTGTGGTAGTGCAGGTTGGCGCTGGCGGCTATCACACCGGCCAGCAAGGACCAGCCCAGGGCCACGCGCGTCGAACTGCGCAGCGCGGCAACCAGCAGCGGCGCCGGCGCCACCCAGGCCAGCCACCAGACCGGATGCAGGCCGAAACTCCAGCGCAGCATCAGCCCGCCGAGAACCGCCAGCGCGGCGTTGAGCAAGTGATCACCTTGAATGCGCATCGCTCAGGCCTTGCGCGTAAAACCGTCCGCGCTCCACTGCTCGCTGCCCACGCCATGGCGGACCGTGAACAGGCCGTCCGGATCGTAGCGCTCCTTCACCTGCAGCAGCTTCGGATAGTTGGGTCCCCAATAGCTGTCCTGCCAGCGCTGCTGGAAGAAGTCGCTTTCCGAGACATAGGCGCCGGCGTTCGGCGCCACCTTGCGCAGCAGGTCCATCGCCCGGCGGATCTTGGCGGCGCGGCGGTGCGCCTCCTGTTCGTCGACCTTCGCGCCCGGCATGCCGGGATAGGCCGGACCGCCGCCGCCGGCAATGATGGCGAGCGCGAAGGCATCGACCACGCCGGGGTGGGTCGCCGTATCGCGGGTCGCCGCAAGCGCCTGCGGCGGCGCGCCGGCGATCCCCTTGTTGAAGTGCAGCTCGACCCACCACTGCTGCGAAGCCGCGCACAGGCTGTCCACCAGCCGCGCCTGCGCCCCCTCTTCCAGCAAGGCGGCCGGCAGCCAGCTCGATTCGTAGGCGTGGATATACCAGCCGACCTGGCCGCGATCGCCGTCCCACACGGCGTGGTGGGCCGGCGCGCCTTCGCGCTCGTCCTTCACCATCAGGCCGGGCGCGGTCTTGCTCCAGAAGTCGGCGTCCCAGAAGCGGCGCGCCGGCACCGCCAGGATGGTCGGCTCCTTGAAGCTGTAGCCGCCGCCGGCGCGCACCCAGTCGAGGAAGGGCGCCCACACCGCCTTCGCCTGGGCGCCGTCCAGGCCCTGGAAAACCATCGAGAGGTGCAGCGTCCTGCCGTCACGCAGGGATACCTGTTCGCCCCAGTGTTCGTTGAACAGGCGCTCGCGGTAGAAGGCGATGAAGCGTGCGACCAGGGCCTTGAATGCCGCGTCCGAATCCGCCGTGATGTCGCCGAACACGCCGCCGAAGGTGGCCGGCAGTTCGTGGGTGCGCAGGGTGAGCCGCGTGACCACGCCGAAGGTGCCGCCGCCGCCACCCTTGAGGGCCCAGAACAGCTCGGGATTGGTGTGCGCGTTGGCGATCCGGACCTGGCCGTCGGCAGTGACGATTTCCGCTTCGAGCAGGCTGGCCGCCGCGGTGCCGTAGCGCTTCGAGAAGCTGCCGAAGCCGCCGCCCGTCACCAGCCCGGCCACGCCCACGGTGGTGCAGCCGCCGCCCTGCACGTAGCGGCCGGCCTTGGTGGTCACGGCCGTGTAGGCGTCGATCCACATCGCGCCGGCGCCGACGCTCACCGCCGGCGAGGCCTCGGCCTGGGACCCTCCTTGCGGCACGAAGGCGTCGATCAGGGTGATGTCGTTCATGGCGCGGGTCCACACCAGCAGCGAATCCGGTGCGTTCGAGCCGCCCTTGTAACTGTGGCCGCCGCCCTTGACCACCAGGCGCAGCTTGTGGGTGCGGGCGAAGTCCACGGCGGCGGCGACGTCAAGCGCATTGCGCGCCGCGACCGCATAGGCGCTCGGCTGCGACAGCCAGGCGTCCTGCCAGCCGCTGGTCTGGGTCAGCGCGGGATTGTCGCCGATGGCGTAGGGATTCTTCAGCTGCTCGCGCATCGCCGCGCAGGCGGCGGCATCGGTGGCGCAGCCGGCGAACGGCGAGGCCAGCTTCAGCAGCCGGCCGGAGGTCGCGCGGCGCAGCCCGTCCCAGTCGGCGGCGCTTGGCCAGCCAGGCGCACCGGGGCGCACGCGGACCAGCACCGCCTTCGCCTGCGCCCGCGCCAGTCCGGGCAGGCCGCCCGCTGCCAGCGCGGCGCCCAGGGAAGCTTTCAGAACCTCGCGTCGTTTCATGCTTCATCCCTCGTTGTTGGTTTGTTCGCAACCAGGATGCAGGAAGCCGGACGGACGGGCAAACGCTTTGTGGCGAAACGGGATTGGCCGGGGGCGAAGCGGAACGGCCTAGGTTCCAGGTCCCGATGCGGCAGGTACGAAAGACAGCCGCTCAGCCGCCCTGCCCGGGCCGGGACAGAATGCGCACAGCATGATCGGCGTGGCCATGATCGCCAGCCGCTTGTTGTCATCCGGATGCATCACGGCAGTCTCCTCTTGATCCAGCCGGACCCGGCGATCAGATGTCGAGGTGGGAGATCAGCAGGCGCCGGCGCTCGCTGTCGCCTTCGCCGCTGTCGCCGCTCTCCTGTCCCAGCGAGATCCCGACCGCCATGATGTCGATGAGGAGCAGCTGCAGGATGCGCGAGATCATCGACAGGAAGGTCGTGGAATCCTCGCTGTGGTCGACCGACAGGCAGATGCTGGCCTTCCTTGCCAGCGCCGACTTGCTGCTGGTGATGGCGATGACGTCGGCGCCGGCCGCGCGCGCGGTGTCGACGGCCGACAGCAGCTCCGGCAGCTGGCCGGTGGTCGAGATCGCGATCACGACGTCGCCCGGCCCGAGCAGCTCGGCGGCCAGGCCGAACAGGTGGGAGTCGCCATAGGACGAGGTCGGGATGCGGAAGCGGAAGAATTTATGCTGGCCGTCCAGCGCCACCACGCGCGCATTGCCCATCGCGTAGAACTCGACCCGCTTGGCGCGCCGCAGGATCTCGATGGCGCGGTCGATCGAGTTCACGTCCAGCTGGTCGCGGAACTTCAGGATCGCCGATACCGTGTTGTCGATGACTTTCGCCGACAGGTCATGGGTGCTGTCGGTCATCCGCACCTGGCTGTGGCGCACGGGGATGGTGCCGGTCAGGCTGCCCGCGAACTTGAGCTTGAAGTCGGCCAGGCCGGAAAAGCCCAGCGAGCGGCAGAAGCGGATCACGGTCGGCTGGCTGACGTCGGCCAGCTTCGCGATCTCGGCGATCGGCTCGGACAGCACCTTGCGCGGATGCTCGAGCACCAGGGTCGCGACGCGCTGCTCGGCCGGCGACAGCTCATGCTGCAGGTGCTGCACTCTTTCCATCAGCGTGTTGGCGCCGGTGCGGCCGCGCAGGTGCTCCGACAGGATGCTGGCCACGCCGTACAGGGCGGGATTGGGCGTCATGATCACGTAGGTCGGGATCTGCGCCAGGTAATCCGAGAAGCGGCCCTTGGCTTCGAAGCGGGCGCGGAACGGCGAGGTGGCGAACCACTGCGCCACGCGCGGCACGATGCCGCCGCCGATGAAGATGCCGCCGAAAGCGCCGAGGGTCACCGCCAGGTTGGCCGCGGCGCCGCCCAGCATGCCGGCGAAGCATTCCAGCACTTCCAGGCACAGCGGGTCGTTCTGCTCGAGCGCGCAGCTGACGATCTCGGCGGCGTTGCGCGCCGGTGCTCTACCTTGCGCCTCGACCTTGTTACGCTCCGCCAGCGCGCGGTAGATGATCTCCATGCCGGGGCCGGAGATCAGGCGCTCGTTCGACACGTGCTGCCACTCGCGCCAGGCGTACTGCAGGATCGCGAACTCGCGCTCGTCGGCCGGCGCGAAGTTGACGTGGCCGCCCTCGCTGCCGAGGGTGACGAAACCGTCGACGGTCGGGATCACGCCGGATACACCGAGACCGGTGCCCGGACCGAGCACGCCGGCCACCGCATGCGGCTGCGGCTTGCCGCCGCCGATCTGCAGCAGCTCGTCCGGCTTGAAGCCCGGCAGCGCCATCGCCAGCGCCGTGAAGTCGTTCACGATCAAGAGCGTGGTCAGGCCGAGGGTGCGCCGCACCTCGTCGGTGGAGAACTGCCAGTCGCGGTTGGTCATGCGGATGAAGTCGCCGCTGATCGGGTTCGCCAGCGCGAAGGCGGCATGGCTGATGCGCACGCCGTTGGTCTGCGCCAGGTAGGCTTTCAGCAGGGGGACGATGCCGGGATAGTCGTCGCACAGCAGCACGGCGACATTGCGCAGCACGCCTGGCGCGCTCTCCAGCGCAAAGCGCGCATGGGTGGCGCCGATGTCGGCCAGCAGGCGGGGCCCGTCGGAATAGGCGGCGCGGGGTTGCTTTTGTTCGGTGGTGTCGGGCACGATGGTCATTGCGCTAGGATACCATTGATTGATTGGCACCAAAATGCCTCCTTCGTCGTTCCCGCGAAGGCGGGACGACGAAGAATTACTCCGCCTGCGCCGGCTGCGGCACCGAAGCCCCCTCCACCCGCACATCCGGCATGAACAGCAAAATCACCAGCGCCACCAGCACGATCGCGGTGCCGGCGCCGAAGATGTTGGCGATGGCGTGCCGGTAGACTTCGCGCATGGCCGGGTCGAGCACCCTGCCGGTGCCGGCGCTGGCCGCCGCCTCGATGCCGTGGGCGTGCAGCTGGTGGGCCAGGATCGCGCCGGAGCCGGTCACGCCCAGCAGGCCGCCGAGCGAGCGGAAGAAGGTCAGCATGGCGGTGCCGACGCCGCGCCGCGCCACCGGCAGCGCGCTCTGCACGACGATGGTCATGTTCGGCATCACCAGGCCCAGGCCGGCGCCCAGCAGGAAGATCGGCGGCTCGATGAACAGGTAGCCGCGGCCGCTGCCCATGGCCCAGGCCAGCATGCCGAAGGCGGCCACCGACACCGCCAGCCCCGCCACCTGCACCTCCTTGTACTTGTTGGCGCGCGCCACCAGGCGGCCGATCACCGCCGACGACAGGATCATCCCGGCCATCATCGGCACCGTCAGCATGCCGGAATTCGCCGGGCTGCTGCCCATCACGAGCTGGAAGAACAGCGGGAAGAACACGCTCGATCCCATCAGGCCGACGAAGCTCAGCGCCATCACCACGCTGGCCAGGTTGAACACGCGGTTGCCGAACAGGTCGGGCGGCAGCACCGGCTCGGCGGCGCGGCGCAGGTGCACCACCAGCCAGGCGCCCAGCACCACCGTGAGCGCGGCGCAGACCTTGATCTCCGGCGCACTCCAGGCCCACTCGGTACCGCCCAGGGCCAGGATCAGCAGCAGCGAGACGATGCTGCCGGTCAGCAGGACCGAGCCGAGGTAGTCGATACGGTGCGCGTGCGTGACGACGGGCTTGCGCAGCGAACGCGCGATCGACCCGCAGGCGAAGGCGCCCACCGGCAGGTTGATGAAGAAGATCCAGTGCCAGGACAGCAGGTCGGTCATCAGGCCGCCCAGCACCGGGCCGAGCACGCTGGTGACGGCGAACACGATGGCGATCGAACCCTGGCGCTTGGCGCGGTCCTTGGGCGCCACCAGGTCGGAGATGATGATCTGGGCCAGCGGCATGAAGCCGCCGGCGCCCATGCCCTGGATGGCGCGGAACACGATCAGCTCCGTCATGCCGCCGGCCAGGCCGCACAGCACCGAGCCGACCAGGAAGGTGGCGAGGGCCGTGAAGATCATCGGGCGGCGGCCGTACTGGTCGGCCATCTTGCCGTACAGGGGCATGGTGGCGGTCGAGGCCAGCACGTAGGCGGTCACCACCCAGGACAGGTGAGCCATGCCGCCGAGGTCGGCGACGATGCGCGGCAGCGCGGTGGCAACGATGCTCTGGTCGAGGGCGCCCAGGCCGAGCACGGCCATCAGGGCGAAGTAGACGGCGCGGATCTCCTTCTCGGAGACCGGCGCGGGAGCGGATGAGGTGGCGTGCGGATTCTGGGTCATGGGCGGGCGATCGTCTTGAGGGGTTCGATGGCGGCGGCCAGCGCATCCAGCTGCGCGGCGTCGAGGCGGCCCACGCGCTGGACCAGCCAGTCCAGGCGCTGCGCGTGCATCTCGTCGGTGATGGCCTGGCCGGCCTCGGTGAGCTGCAGGCCGGTGCGGCGGCGGTCTTCGGGATCTGGCGCGTCGCGCGCCAGCAGGCCGGCCCCTTCCAGCGCCTTGACCTGGGCGCTCATGGTCGGGGTGCGCACCTGCTTCATGCGCGCCAGCTCGGCCACGCCGATGCCCGGATGATGGCTGACGACGCCCAGCAGCATTGCCTGCATCAGCGACAGCCCGGAGGTCTGGCGCTCGGCGTCGCGGCGGATTTCGCGCACCAGCAGCTTGATGGCGTCGCGCAGCTCTTCGGCGAGCTGCACGCTGCGTTCGGATTGTCGTGTCGTCATGATTAGATTAGGTAGGCTACCTAACCATATTACGACAAACCCTTCGCCGGTTCAAGCGGCGCGCACCTCAGGCCTCCGATCGTGCCTTCCGGCCCGCCAGCCAGGCCAGCACCGCGCCCGCCACCAGCACCGCCGCGCTCAGGCTGAAGCTGGCCCGGTAGCCGCTGGCATCGAACAGGATGCCGCCGATCGTCGCGCCGGAAGCGATCGCCAGCTGCACCACCGCCACGATCAGGCCGCCGCCCGCCTCCGCATCCTGCGGCAGGGTGCGCGCCAGCCAGGTCCACCAGCCGACCGGCGCCGCGGTGGCGACCAGCCCCCACAGGCCGAGCAGCGCGGCGGTGGCCGGCAGCGAGGAACCGAAGGCCATCAGGGCCAGGCCGATCGCCGCCATGACGAGCGGGATGACGACCAGGGTGCGGTACAGCTGCTTTTCCAGCACTGCGCCGATCAGGGTGGTGCCGATGAAACCGGCCACGCCGACGATCAGCAGCATGCCCGAGACCATCGACACGCCGGCATGGGTCACGTTTTCCAGGAACGGCCGCAGGTAGGTGAAGAGCGCGAACTGCCCCATGAAGAACAGCGCGGTGCCGGCCATCCCCAGCGCCACCAGCGGACGCTTGAGCAGCCGGAAGGCGGCGCCCGCCCCTGCGCCGCCCTCGGCATGCATCTTCGGCAGGCTGAAGAACTTCCAGCCGAAGGCGATGGCGGCCACCGGCACCACGGCGAAGAAGGCGCCGCGCCAGCCGATGACGCCGCCCAGGAAGCTGCCCAGCGGCGCCGCCACCACGGTCGCCAGGGCGTTGCCGCCGTTGACGATCGCCAGCGCCTTCGGCACCGCACGCTCCGGCACCAGCCGCATGGCGGTTGCCGCCGACATCGACCAGAAGCCGCCGATCGCCACGCCGATGAAGGCGCGGCCGACCATGAAGACCGTGTAGTCGGGCGCGAAGGCGGCCACCGTGCCCGACACCATCATCATCAGCGTCAGGGCCAGCAGCAGCACCTTGCGGTCCAGCCGTCCGGCCAGCGGCGCGATGAACAAGCTCGTGACCAGCGCAAAGGCGCCGGACACCGAGATCGCCTGGCCGGCCTGGCCTTCGCTGATGTGCAGGTCGGCGGCCACCGGCGTCAGCAGGCTGACCGGCATGAATTCGGAAGCCACCAGCACGAAGGCGCCGAGCGCCATCGCGAACACCGCGCCCCATGCCGCCGGCTTGTCCTCTACTTCCGCCGCAGCGGCAGGGAGTCGCATGTCCATGACCGTCTCCTCAAGCCGCCAGGGTCGCGCTGTCGATCACGAAGCGATACTTGACGTCGCCCTTGAGCATGCGCTCGTAGGCGGCGTTGATCTCGTCCGCGCGAATCATCTCGATGTCGGCGACGATGCCGTGCTCGGCGCAGAAGTCCAGCATCTCCTGGGTTTCCGGGATCCCGCCGATCATCGAGCCGGCCAGTGCGCGGCGCTTGGTGATCAGGTTGAACACCTGCGGCGACGGGTGCGGCGTGGCCGGCGCGCCGACCAGCACCATGGTGCCGTCGCGCTTCAGCAGGTTCAGGTAGGCGTCGAGGTCGTGCGGCGCCGCCACGGTATTCACGATCAGGTCGAGCGTCTTGGCACGCGCGGCCATCGCTGCCGGGTCCTTCGACACGACCACTTCGTGCGCGCCCAGCGCTTCCGCATCCTTGCGCTTCGATTCCGAGGTCGTGAAGGCGACCACGTGGGCGCCCATCGCGCGCGCCAGCTTGATGCCCATGTGGCCGAGGCCACCGATGCCGACGATGCCCACAGTCTTGCCGGGACCGGCCTTCCAGTGGCGCAGCGGCGAATACGTGGTGATGCCGGCGCACAGCAGCGGCGCGACGGCGGCCAGCTGGTCTTCCGCGTGCTTCACGCTCAGCACGAAGCGCTCGTGCACGACGATCTGCTGCGAGTAGCCGCCCAGCGTGTGGCCGGGGGCGTCCGGGGTCGCGCCGTTGTAGGTGCCGACCATGCCGTCGCAGTACTGCTCCAGGCCTTCCTCGCAGTCGGTGCAGTGCTGGCAGCTGTCGACCATGCAGCCGACGCCGACCAGGTCGCCGACCTTGTGCGTATGTACATGATTACCGACCGCGGACACCCGGCCGACGATCTCGTGGCCCGGCACGCACGGGAACAGGGTGCCGGCCCATTCGGCGCGCACCGTGTGCAGGTCGGAGTGGCAGACACCGCAGAAGGCGATGTCGATCTGGACGTCGTGCGGACCCGGCGCGCGGCGGGTGATGTCCATCGATTCCAGCGGCTTGTCGCTGGCGTAGGCGCCATAGGCTTTCACGGTCATGCTGACTCCTTTATGTGCAAAGAGGGCATGATAAGAGAAAACATATGGGTGAAACGGCCCGGAAATTGCATGGGCTTATGAATCCAGCTCATTAATCAAATACTTGATTATCGTTAAAATGTCATCAATGGCCCGCGAAAACATCAACGACATCCTCGTCTTCCTCGCCGTCGCGCGCGAACGCAGCTTCACGCGCGCGGCGGCCAAGCTCGGCATGACGCAGTCTGCGCTCAGCCACATCATCCGCGGGCTGGAGGAGCGCCTGGGCGTGCGCCTGCTGACCCGCACCACGCGCAGCGTCTCGCCCACCGATGCCGGCGAGCGCCTGCTGCAGAGCGTGGGTCCGCGGCTGGAAGAGATCGAGGCCGAGATCGCCGCCGTCAGCGACCTGGGCGACAAGCCGGCCGGCGTCGTGCGCATCACCGCCATCGACCACGTGGTCGACGGCGTGCTGTGGCCGCGCCTGGCGCCCATCCTGCCGCAGTACCCGGACCTGCACGTGGAGATCAGCTCGGACTACCGCCTGGTCGACATCGCCGCCGAACGCTACGACATCGGCGTGCGCTGGGGCGACCAGGTCGAGAAGGACATGATCGCGGTGCGCTTGAGTCCGGACGTGAAGATGATGGTGGTCGGCGCCCCGGCCTACTTCGCGCACCGGCCGGTGCCGGCTTCGAGCCAGGACCTCATGAAGCACAACTGCATCAACCTGCGCCTGGCCAGCAGCGGCGGCCTGTATGCCTGGGAGCTGCGCCACGAGGGCCGCGACATGGAAGTGCGGGTGCGCGGCCAGCTCACCTTCAACAGCGTCTACCAGATCCTGCACGCGGCGCTCGACGGCTGCGGCCTGGCCTTCATCCCGGAAGACCTGGCCGGCGTCCACGTGCGCGCCGGACGCCTGCAGAGCGTGATGGAAGACTGGTGCCCGAGCTTCCCGGGCCTGCACGCCTACTATCCGAGCCGGCGCCAGAATTCGCGCGCGCTGGCGCTGGTGATCGAGGCGATCCGCTACAAGGGCTAGGACAGCTTCGCCAGGTCCTTCCCGAGCTGCACCACGGTGGGCGTCACGACGTTCAGGAAGGCCGCTTCGCGCGAGCGCCGGGCAAAGTCCCTGCCCTCGCTGCCCAGCAGGGCGCGTCCGCCAAGGGCCTGCAGCTCCAGCCGCACCGCATCCGCCGCCATCTCGACCATGCGCAGGCGCAGCTGCAGCAGCTCGCGCGGCCGTTCGCGCAGGCGGCCGCCGTCCAGGCCCGCCACCAGGGCCGCGTCAAGATCCTGCGTTGCCGATTCGAGTGCCGCGAGCTCACCGGACTGGGTGCCGGCGAGCGCCTGCCGCGCGGCCCGCAGCGATGCGCGCGCCAGCCCGAGCCCCAGTCCGCACTGGAGCCCGACGAAGACCGGACGGATGGCGGGCAGGAAGACCCGCGCCTGCGGATGCAGTTGCCAGGACTCGTCGACCGGCACCTCGTCCAGGTCCAGCGCCGCCGTATTCGTGCCGCGCAGCGCCAGCAGCTCGAGGTCCGGTGTCCGCTGCAGGCCGCGCGCATCGTGCGGCACGGCGAACACGGCGGGATTGTCGCCCTGCGCATCCCCGGCCGCGATCGCGGCGACGAAGCCCTGGCGGCGCAGGTTGCTGGCCCACGGCACGGCGCCGTTCAGGCGCATGCCCCCGGGTCCCGTCGTGAAGGACGTGCGCAGGCGATCCAGGCCGCCCAGGAATTTCATCGCATTGGACAGCCCCGGCGCGCCGGCGAGCCGTCCCTGTTGCAGGTCCGGCAAGAGGCGTGCGGCCAGTTCGCGGTTCGGGCTGGCCAGCACGCATTCCATGAAGGCGCGCTGCGCCCAGAACACGAAGGCGGCGCTGAGCGAATGTTCGGCCAGTGCCGCGACCATGCGCACGGCGCTGCCAGGCGTGCCGGCCGCGAACAGGCCGGATTGCGCCAGGCGCGCCAGCAAACCGTCCCCTTCGTCGGGACGCGTATCGAGTGCTTCCGCACGCTCCCTGATCCAGTCGACAAGCGATTCATCCAGCACTGCCATCGTTTTACCTTTTACGAAATTGCATTGATGGTAAGCGAAAGCAAGGTCCATACATGCGTCGGCGCCTAAATACGTACGCTCCCGGCAGAAAACAAAAAAACGAGCGAAAATAAGAGCTTACGAATTCAAGGACCCTCTTTTCGCCATGTCCAATGTAGCTTCTTCGACTATCCCCCGCCGCGCGGCGATGAATCCGGCGCCGCTCGGCGTGTCGCTGCTGCTGATCGTCCTCGGCGCGCTGTATCTCGCGCAGACGGTCAGCGCCAGGATTTCCGCGCTGTTCGTGGTCGGCGCCCTGCTCGGCCTCTCGCTGTACCACGCGGCCTTCGGCTTCACCTCGTCGTGGCGCGTGTTCATCGCCGACGGCCGCGGCGCCGGCCTGCGCGCGCAGATGCTGATGCTCGCCGTCGGCGTCGCGCTGTTCTTCCCTGCCCTGGCCAGCGGCACGCTGTTCGGCAATCCCGTCACCGGCCTGGTGTCGCCGGCCGGCACTTCCGTCGTCATCGGCGCCTTCATGTTCGGCATCGGCATGCAGCTCGGCGGCGGCTGCGCTTCCGGCACCCTGTACACGGTGGGCGGCGGCAGCACGCGCATGATCGTGACCCTGGTCGCCTTCATCGCCGGCTCCGTGATCGCCACCGCGCACATGCCCTTCTGGACCTCGCTGCCCCAGCTCAAGCCGGTCTCGCTGGTGAAGACCCTGGGCCTGGCGCCCGCGCTGCTGCTCAACTGGCTGGTGTTCGCGGCCATCGCGGCCATCACCGTCGTCGTCGAAAAGCGCCGCCACGGCCGCCTGGTCGCCCCGCAACTGCCGGCGGACCGCGCCGCCACCTGGCTGCACGGCCCGTGGCCGCTGGTGGCCGGTGCCCTTGCGCTGGTCGTGCTCAACTTCGCCACCCTCGCGCTGTCGGGCCGTCCCTGGGGCGTGACCTCGGCGTTCGCGCTGTGGGGCGCCAAGGCGGCGTCAAGCATCGGCATCGACACCGCCAGCTGGGCCTACTGGTCGACCAAGGCCAACGCCGCCGCACTGGCCGCGCCGGTCTCGCATGACGTGACGTCGGTAATGGACATCGGCATCGTGCTCGGCGCGATGCTGGCGGCCGCGCTGGCCGGCCGCTACTCGCCGGTGTGGAAGCTGCCGCTGCGCTCCTTCATCGCGGCCGTCGTCGGCGGCCTGCTGCTGGGCTACGGCGCCCGCCTCGCCTACGGCTGCAACATCGGCGCCTACTTCAGCGGCATCGTGTCGGGCAGCCTGCACGGCTGGCTGTGGCTGGTGGCCGCGTTTGCCGGCAACGTGTTCGGCACCCGCCTGCGTCCGCTGTTCGGCCTCGAGGTCGAGCGGGTGAAGCCGAGCGCCTGCTGAGCCGCCTATCCCTCCACGACCGGATGCGCCAGGTGTCCGGTCTTTAGATAGAAACTCGCTCCCTGCCTGCCGGCGATGAACTTGCCCTGTTCTCCGGCCGGCAGGCGTATCCAGCTTCCACGCCCGCAAGGCCGCCCGCCATCGGCGATCTCGCCGTCGAGTACCAGCAGTTCGGCGCCCCCGGGCGCATCGATCAAAGCGGCCTGCCCCGCTTCCAGGCGCTGCAGGCACACCTGCTCGGCAGGACTCGAGAACAGCGGGCAGACCGTCCTGTCGCCTTCACGCCGCCAGGCGGCGGGATCGCGCGTATCGATGCGCACGCGCCGTTCGTCGTCCGCCATCATCTGCCGCAGCTTGACGAAGATGAGCGCGCCCCCGGCACTGGAGGGCTGGTGCGAAGTCCCCGGCGGATTGCGCAGGTACCAGCCGGCCGGGAAGTCCCCGGTCTCGTCGGAGAAGGTGCCCGACAGGACCAGGATCTCTTCCCCGCCCGGATGCGCGTGCGGCGGGAAGCGCGAATCCGGGGCATAGCGCACGATGCTGGTGGCGCGGGCTTTCTCCTCGCCGATCCGGTCCAGCATCATCCGCTCGACACCAGCCTGCGGCGACGCGACCCATTCGTACTGGCCGGGTTCGACGATGACGCGCCGTGAAAAGTCTCCGTTGACGAACATGAGGCTTCCTCCTTACTTGCCTGCCAGGCCCTTCAGCAGGGCCGCATGGAAGGCCGCCGGGTCCTGCATCTGCGGCGCATGGCCCATGTTCTCGAACTCGACCAGGGTCGCATGCGGGATCGCTTTCGCGGTGCGCTTGCCCAGTTCCGCATACTTGCCGAGTTTGGGCCGCAGCTCGGCCGGGGCGGCGTCCTTGCCGATGGCGGTGTTGTCCTTCGTCCCGATCAGCAGCAGCACCGGCATGGTCAAGAGCGGAAATTCGTAGACCACCGGCTGGGTGTAGATCATGTCGTACAGCAGGGCCGAGTTCCAGGCCACCAGCTGCTTGCCCGGCCCGCGATACATCCCGGCCAGCATCTGCACCCAGGGCTCGTATTCGGGCTTCCACCGGTTCACGTAATAGGTCGATTTCTCGTAATTGCGGATCTTGTCGGCGTTCTGGCCCAGCTCGCGCTCATACCATTTGTCGACGCCCAGCGAAGGCACGCCCAGCGCCTTCCAGTCCTCGAGGCCGATCGGATTGGCCAGCACCAGTTGCTCGGTCTGGTCCGGATACAGCAGGCCGTAGCGCACCGCCAGCATGCCGCCGGTGGAGTGGCCCATGATGGTCGCCTTCTTGACGCCGATCGCTTCCAGCAGCGCATGCGTGTTGGCGGCCAGTTGCTGGAAGCTGTACTGGTAGTGCTCGGGCTTGGTCGACTTGCAGAAGCCGATCTGGTCCGGCGCCACCACGCGGTAGCCGGCCTTGCTCAAGGCCTCGATCGAGGATTGCCAGGTGGCCGCGCAGAAGTTCTTGCCGTGCAGGAGCACCACGGTGCGGCCGTTCGGCGTGGCCGGCTTGACGTCCATATAGGCCATGTGCATCGGCACGCCTTGCGAGGTGAAGCGGTACTGCTGCACCGGGTAGGGATAGTCGAAGCCCTCGAGCTCGGGGCCGTAGGCGGGTTCGGCGGCGCGGGCGGCGCCCAGGACGAGGCTCGACAGCAGCGCGGCGGAACGGAGACGGATAGACGAAGGCATCGTGCTTCCTCGGCGGATTGGGATGCCTGCGAGTCTAGCCTATCCGCGGAATCACTTCAGCACCGCTTCCGCATCGACGATATCGACACCCTGCAGCTGGCCCAGCCAGGCATCGAACCAGGGCTTGTGCGAAGCGCCGACGATGGTCAGCACGCGCGCGGCCGGGCGTTCGCGGAAGGTCTCGCGGATGTTGGCGACCATGCGCAGGTTGCGCACTTCCCAGCCGCCGACGAACATGCGTGGATAGTTTTCCGGAGAGTTTGCGCGCATGGCCGGGACCACGTTGGCTTCGGCGAGCGTCTTCAGGTTCTTCGGATCGTTGACGTAGCGGTACAGCGGCAGCAGGTCCGGGGCCTGCTTGAGCACCTCCTCGCGTTTTTCGACTTCTTTGAACCCTGTGTGGGAGGCCCAGGCGGCTTCGAGCGACTTGACGTAGGCCTTGGGGTCCGCGACGTCGATGTTGTCGCCGGTATGGTTGTCGACCGCGTGGACGCGCTCGAGGCCCAGGCGGGCAGCCAGGCGCGCGGCGATCTGGTAGCTCTCGTTGTTGCGCTTGCCGATCTGCCCCAACTGCTCGACCAGCGCGGCGTCCAGGCCGTCGCCGCTGCGGCGCTCGGCCTCGGGAAGGCGCAGCCACTGCACGTAGGCGGATGCCGGTTCGTGCGCCGCCAGGAACAGCGCGGCCAGATGGCGCCGCTGGGCCGGCGTGGGCGGCGACGGCTGCGCGGGCCAGGCCTTGAGCGTATTCGCGATTTCGGCCAGCGCGCCCGGGATATCGAGGCCGGTGGCCCTGCGCGCCGCCTCGGGCGCGTCGCAATAGTCGGCGCCGTATTTGGCGGGATGGCGCAGCGCGAGGTCGCATTCCTCGCCGGGCTCGTTCTC
>Ga0308170_10000984_pt1 | contig 30365 bp, 37 predicted proteins | sample PhyBR2_2_FD_202136 | JGI IMG/M metagenome (GOLD analysis project Ga0308170, IMG submission 202136) | Phyllosphere microbial communities from UC Gill Tract Community Farm, Albany, California, United States - DLSLSB.R2 | ecosystem: Host-associated > Plants > Phyllosphere > Unclassified | place...
AGTCCCCTATGCGGGGGTGGAAAGTGAAAAAAATGCCTTATAAATCCGATCCGGGCTTTATTGCCACGCTGATTGCGCTGGGCATGACTGTACTCGGCGCGGTGGCTGCATATGCCTACAAAGTTTTGAGTGGCGACGCCTTCAGCTGGCGCACGCTATGCCTGCAGCTAATCGTATCCATATTCGCTGGCTTCCTGATGATGCTGCTCGCTACCTACTGGTCGTGGCCACAGGAAGTCACCGGCGCCATCTGCGGTATGGCTGGCTGGTCGGGCTCATCTCTTATCAAAGCACTTGAAAAGCGTTTCCTGCAAAAAGCTGCAGGAGGTGCGGGAGTTGCCGAATGATTACCCGTGACCAGTTCAAAGCAGCCGCCGGTATCACTGACGCGCTGGCTGATAAGTGGTATCCGCACATCACTGCGGCGATGAAAGAGTTCGGCATCGATACACCAAAGCGCCAGGCATATTTCATCGGGCAAATCGGCACCGAGTCGAACGGCTTTACGCAGGTGAAAGAGAGCCTGAACTACAGCGTGGAAGGCCTGAAGATTTTCGGCACACGATTAACCGATGCACAGCGCCAGCAGCTGGGCCGTAAGCCCGGTGAATCAGCATTGTCGCCAGAGCGTCAGGCGGCGATCGCCAATCTCGTTTATGGCGGACGTTATGGAAATAACCTGAACGGTGACGGCTGGAAGTATCGCGGCCGTAGCCTGAAGCAGGTGACGTTCCGCGGCAATTACGAAGCGTGCGGAAAGGCGTTAAAGCTACCGCTGACTGATAACCCTGACCTGTTGCTGCAGGATGCCAACGCTGCGCGTTCTGCTGGCTGGTTCTGGAAGGCTAATAACTGCAATCAGTACGCAGATAAAGGCGACCTGAACGGCCTGACTAAAACCGTCAACGGTGGGTTCAACGGATTAGCCGATCGCCGCGCTCGAACTGACAAAGCTTTGCAGGTGCTCCTATGACAGGTAAAGCAAGAATGGCCCGTTACCGCCGATTCATCCCGGCTCTGTTCGCGGCAATCATCATCAGCTTCGTGGTCAAGCTCTGGTATGACAACGCCTACCTGACCGAGCGCAACAACCGACTGCGTGAGCAGTTCCTTCTGGCTAACGAGCGCAACATGAAGTTCGCTGACCAGATGGAGCCAATTACCAAACGCCTCGACAGCCTGGCTAAAACGCTGGATGAAGAAACGCGTCGCCGGTCAACAACCGAAGCGCGCGCTAATTCACTCCAGAAAGAAAACGAGTTCCTCCGCTCCAGTAAGTCGTGCTCAATCGCTATCGATCCGAGTGCAGTTGAAAAGGGCAAGAAGGATGGAAACACGGTAATTATTCAGGCAGCACCGGCAGGTGAATGATGAAGTGGTTAGCTGATAACTGGAAATTGTTTGCTGTCGCGGCGCTGATTATCTCCTGTGTGGGGATGGCGAAGCTTGCTAGTCATTACCGTGACAAATACGTCACCGCAGATAACTTGGCTACTGAACGGCAGCAGACAATTAATGACATGCAGGTGCGTCAGCGCGATGTGGCTGCTCTTGATGCGAAATACACGAAGGAGTTAGCTGATGCTCAGGCGACTATCGATCTGCTGCATGATGATGTCGCTACTGGCAAGCGTCGGCTGCAGCTCAACGCAAAGTGCCCCGCGACAAACTCCACCGTCGCCACCGGCGTGGATTATGCAGCCAGCCCCCGACTTACTGACTCCGCTGAGCGAAATTATTGGACCCTCAGAAGTCGTATCGAAATCGCCGGAAAGCAAATAGCCGGATTGCAGCAGTACATCACTGAACAGTGTTTAAAATAATATTGTGTAATATCATCCACCTTTATTCAGGAGGGCAAATGGATTTTGATTACACAAGTTATCAGAGCATGTTGGCTGCGCAGGAGTCAGCCAATTGGGCTTTCTGGTCAATGAACATCTCAATTGCAACCGCGATATCGACCGCAATAACTCTGATTATTGCATGGAAGGCTTTGCATACATGGCGTAGGCAAGAAGAACTAAAGGTAAAGGTGGATTTAAAACGCTCATTAATCGACCTACTGGATTCGGTTCAAGCGATGCCCGAAAGATGGTCATATATGGAGGTTAACAGGGCCAGGTCGATTTTGAAGCAGCATGATATAGACACATCTTTAAGAAATGAAGAAACCAAAATCTTCTTCAACAAGCAAGACATGCTAGCAGCTCATAAGCTTGCCATGAATAACTGGATGCTGTGTGAGGGATTGTTGGATGATCCAAAAATTGAAGCCTTGTGGAAAGAATTTCGTAATACTTTCAGGAATTATGCAATGAAAGGTGGGACATCAAGCGAAGTCGCAAATGCCCTTATCCGCATAATCGATAGTATTGTCATTTTCAAATAGCTTAATAAGGGGGAGGGATGAATATTGTAAGGCCACACCCTCCACTCGAATTTGTCGAAGAGTTCGCACCGTACATCAAACTCATCCCTGCTACCGGCGTTCATGAGTGGGTTATAGAGCAAATCATCAGTGAAGATGGTGTGCTGCATAACCCGGATCATCTGCATCTGCTAGAGGCTGACATTGCTTTCCTATGGGCAGCAACCGCATTCACCAAACAGGGCCGTACCGTACTCGGTCAAGCTGAAGAGGTAATGATGCGCGCTGGAGGATGGCAGAAGGCCAGAATGGAGCAGCAGCTTTATGAATGGTTTGACCATAAGCCTGATTTCATTATCACGCTGGCCGGGGACTTCTGCTCGCAATGCAGCGACCTCGAATTCTGCGCACTGGTAGAGCATGAGCTTTATCACATCGCCCAGGCCACCGATGAATTTGGCGCACCAAAATTCTACCGCGACTCAGGATTACCCAAGCTATGCATACGTGGACACGACGTGGAAGAGTTCACCGGAGTGGTTCGCCGCTATGGTGCAAGTGCTGATGTGCAAACACTTATTGATGCCGCTGCCAACCCGGCAGAAGTGGCAAACATCGACATAGCCAGGGCATGCGGAACGTGCCTGATGAAACTGGCGTAATTGTTATATTAAGTTAGCTATGGAGGCGACCAATGGCTGCATTATCACCGGAGGTTAAAGCCTTTATAGTTCAGGCTTTAGCCTGCTTCGACACACCAACGCAAATAGCCGCCCAAGTGAAACAAGAGTTTGGTCTTAGCATCACCATTCAGCAGGTATCTTCTTACGACCCGACGAAGGCAATTGCTAAAAACTTAGGGCAGAAATGGGTCGATTTATTCAACACGACTCGCACCCGCTTTCAGACCGAAATAACCGACATCCCGATCGCCAACAAAGCCTATCGATTGCGCACGCTTGACCGAATGATGACAAAGGCAGAGAACATGCGAAACATGGCACTGGCGGCGTCACTGATGGAGCAAGCAGCTAAAGAAGTGGGTGATGCATACACCAACCGGCAAAAGGTTGAGCATTCAAGCCCTGATGGAAGCATGACGCCAAAACCAACCGTCATTCAGCTTCTCCCTGTCGAGCCAAAAGCATGAGTGAAGCCGTTCAACTTCCGATCCCCGCTAAACTCGCTCCACTGTTCACTGCAATCGGTAAGCGTTATCGCTGCTCACATGGTGGGCGTGGTAGCGCCAAGACGCGCACCTTTGCTTTGATGACTGCCGTTAAGGCATATCAGGCCATGATGAATGGTGAGAGCGGCGTAATTCTGTGCGCACGTGAGTTTATGAACTCGCTTGAAGAATCGAGCATGCAGGAAGTGAAACAGGCGATCCTTTCGGTGCCGTGGTTGGCTTCCAATTTCGACATTGGCGAGAAATATATTCGCACCATCGATAAGACGGTGACGTATGTATTCGCTGGCCTGCGTCATAACCTCGACAGCATCAAGTCGAAAGCACGCATCCTGTTGTGCTGGGTAGATGAAGCCGAATCTGTCAGTGAAGTCGCCTGGCAGAAGCTTAGCCCCACCGTTCGAGAGGAAGGCTCTGAGATTTGGGTGACATGGAACCCTGAGCGCGATGGCAGCGCTACTGATAAACGCTTCCGCAAAGAGGCTGGTGAAGACTGCGTTACCGTCGAGATGAACTACACCGATAACCCGTGGTTTCCTGATGTGCTGGAAGGTGAGCGCCAGAACGACCAGCGCCGCCTCGACCCTGCAACCTACGCATGGGTGTGGGAAGGAGCTTATCTCGAAAACTCCGATAAGCAGGTGCTGGCTGGTAAATACCGCATCGCTGAATTCAGTGACACGCTGTGGCAAGAAGCCGATCGCCTGTTCTTCGGCGCTGACTTTGGTTTCGCCAAAGACCCGAACACGCTTACCCGCTCATTCATTCTGCATAACCGGCTTTACATCGAATATGAGGCTTATGGTCAGCAAACAGAACTCGACCACATGCCAGCGCTGTACGACACGATCCCCGGCGCGCGTGAATGGCCCATCAAGGCCGACTCCGCGCGACCCGAAACAATCAGCTATCTCAAGCGTCAGGGCTTCAAAATATCAGCTGCTGAAAAGTGGCAGGGTAGCGTTGAGGATGGCATCGCCCATCTGCGCGGCTTTGACGAAATCATCATTCATCCCCGCTGTAAGAATGTGGCGCGCGAAGCTCGCCTGTGGTCGTACAAAACTGACCGCATCACCGGCGAAGTGCTGCCGAAACTGGCAGATGGTGATGAGCACTGCTGGGACGGCATTCGCTACGGTCTCGACGGACACATCAAACGCAAAGCTCAGACGATGGGCATGATGATTCCAAAACGCCTGCAAGGCAGATAACCCACCGACGGACAAACCATGACTGACAAATTAACGCTAGCCGTCAATCACGCGATGAATGACGTCAGGCTTGCCCGTGCGCGCGCCATGCTAATCAATCCCGGCATGGGATTGGATGCCAAGCGAGAAAGCGCGTGGTGCGAATACGGATTTAAAGATGATCTGACGTTTGATGACCTGTACAAACTCTACCGTCGCGGCGGTATCGCTCACGGTGCGGTGAATAAGCTGGTTTCGAACTGCTGGAAGACTAATCCGCAGGTGATCGAGGGTGAGCAGTCCGACGATTCACGCGAGTTAACTGCGTGGGAAAAGGCCAGCAATCAGGTATTAACCCACCGGTTCTGGCGCGCATTTGCCAAGGCTGATACACGGCGTCTCGTTGGTCGCTGGGCTGGCATCCTGCTGCATATCAGAGATAGCAAGAATTGGGACCAGCCAGTTATCAAAGGTAAGGCACTGCAGAAGATAACCCCGGTTTGGGCCAGTGCATTAAAGGTGGGCAGCCGTGACAACAATGGCGCCATCACGATGTGGCAGTACAACGAATCGCTCTCTGACGGCAGCACGGCACAGCGCAACATTCATCCCGATCGCGTGCTGATTATCGGTGACATGTCCGATGATGAAATCGGCTTCCTTGAGCCTGGATATAACGCCTGCGTTAGCCTGGAGAAAGTCGAAGGCGGTTCGGGTGAGTCATTCCTCAAGAACGCCGCGCGCCAGCTTAATATCAACTTCGACAAAGAAATCGACTTCAACAATCTGGCCTCGCTGTATGGCGTAAGCGTCAATGAGCTGCAGGCCCGGTTTGATGAGGTGGCGGTCGAGGTTAACCGTGGGAATGACACCACGCTCACGACCCAAGGCGCGACAGTTACGCCACTAGTATCAGCCGTTGCTGACCCTTCGCCAACGTATGACGTGAACCTGAAAACCTTCAGCTCATCCGTGGACATGCCATCGCGCATCATCGTCGGTAACCAGTCGGGTGAGCGCGCAAGCACTGAAGACCAGATTTACTTTAATGGCCGCTGTCAGTCACGCCGTGGCGACCTGTCGTTCGATATTGAGGACATGGTCGACAAGCTGACCTATCTGCAAATCATCAAGCCTGTCGGCAAGTTCAGCATCGTATGGGATGAGCTCAACGAGCAGTCACCATCTGACAAGCTGGATAGCGCCACCAAGATGAGCACTATCAATCAGACCTCACTTGCATCAGGTGAGCAGGTCTTCTCGGTTGATGAGATCCGCGTTGCTGCAGGTTATGAACCGGGCGGAAGTGAACCATTGCCGGAGATTGATGATGGCGAAGAGGACGACAACGCCCAAACCGGCGATTCTACCCAGCAATAAGCAAGACCCGACCGGCATCGACCGGTTAGAGCGCAAGGCGATGAAGGATTTCGCCAGCCGCATGAAACGGATCGGCAAAGCCTACATCGCCGCACTTGAACGCTTCCCTGCAACCCTCGTTGTTAATGCCAGTTACGAATACCAGATTGACCCGCTCATCTTCACCATGACGCTCAATGATGCCAGCTTGCTTACTGACTCCATTCTTCTTGAAGGAGACCAGAGCCACAACTGGTTCACTGAGACCTATGTTGAGGCGGCTGTGGTGCGCGGTACAGCGCAGACCTTTGCAAACCTTTCCCAGCAGTCATCAACGTATCTGGCTGACCGGCAATCACTTCAGTCGCTTCTGCTCAGCGAGCCGTATCAGCGTCGAATGTCGCTGGTCTATGCGCGTGAGTTCGAAGAGATGAAAGGGCTGTCAGCTGAGACAAAACGCAACATGGCTCGCGTGCTTACGGATGGCATGGGGCGCGGGTTGCATCCATCGGTAGTGGCTCGCAATCTTAGAAATCAGGTAGGCATTGAATCGCGCCGCGCCAACACCATCGCTCGCACTGAACTGACTACAGCGCTGCGCAGGGCCAGATGGGATGAAGCGGACGAGGCAAAAAAAAATCTCGGCCTCAATATTCGGCTGATGCACTACTCGGCATTGAGCCCAACAACCCGCCAATCCCATGCTGCCCGGCACTATCACATATACACAGTCGAAGAGGTCAGGGCGTGGTACGCCACCGGAGCGAATGCGATCAACTGCAAATGCTCGCAGGTCGAGGTGCTGGTAGATGCCAAGGGCAACCCGGTTAATTCGAAAGTTGTCGAGATGGCACAGAAAGAATTCAGGCAGTGGAAGTCACTTGCCGCAAACCAATCACATCACTGCTGCGGACATAAGCACGCGGCTTAATCGAGAGATAACCATGACTATGCAGGTCAATGTCACCACAAAGGTGAACAGTCAGGCTATTCGCCGCGAAACGCATAACGGCCGCGCGCATCTGGTACTGCCAAGTTACACGCTGCCGGCGAACGTTGTGATGAACGGCGGCCTGTATTCGGCGGCAGAAATCGACGCCCACTATCAGGGGCTGGAAGGCACGCTCGCACCGCTTGGACACCCAACTGTAGACGGACAGTTTGTTTCCGCATTCTCACCAGAAGGCATCAACGCAGGTCACATCGGCGCATGGAATCGCAACGTGAAGAAATCCGGCAACCGTATCTACGCAGAGAAGTGGGTCGACACCGTTGTTGCCAACCAGAGCGAAGGCGGCCGTGAGCTTCTGGAGCGCGTGGCAGCCATTGAGCGCGGCGAAGATGTCCCACCGATTCATACCAGCGTTGCTGTGTTTCTTGAGCAACTGGAGGCCAATGAAGAGCAGAAGGCGCAGGGCATTGAATGGGTAGCGAAGATTAACGCTATGGACCATGACGCAATCCTTTTGCATGAGGTGGGCGCCGCACAGCCAGAGCAGGGCGTTGGCCTGATGGTTAACGCCGACCAGGCCAAATCACTGAAGGCCAACTCTGGCGCACTTGTTGGCGAATCCTACCGCGAGCGTGAGCGACGTATCGAACAGGCTGCCCGCGATAAGTTTGTAACCGGTCCTGACGACTACGCGTGGATTGCAGACTTCACAGATTCGCAGGCAATCGTCATTCGGAACGGCGGCGACGCACAGGTTTACGGTTACAGCAGCGACGGCGGAAAAATCACTTTCGATGATGCCGGTTCAAAGGTAGCTCGTCAGGAATCATGGGTGGCAATAGCTGCCAACAAATTCAAATCACTTTTCACTCCGCAGGAAGCCCCTGCAACAAACCACCAAACGGAGGGCGATATGCCTTTAACCAAAGAAGAACTGGAACAGATTGGCACTATCGTCAGCAGCGCTATTGCTGCGAACAACGAAGCGTCACTGAAGCCAATTACCGAAGCGCTTTCAGGCATTCAGGCGAATCAGAAAAAGCTCTCTGATGCTTTGACGGCTAACTCACGCGCCGAAGAACAGACCATGCGTGACGCAGTTAAAGCGGTGCATGGCGACATCATTGCCAATGCGCTGACAGGCGAAGCGCTGAAAGAGATGTTCAGCAAGCTAGGTGAAGCCACCCAGATCGGTGCAAACAGCGCCAAAAATCCACCTGTGACCGGCGCACCAGATCCGGTTGTTTACTTTGGAGGTGCTGCGTAATGGCACGTTATCGTCGCGTTAATATCGACGGTCAGTCTCTGTACAAGACCGAAACCCGCGTTACCGCTGCAGCACTGCAGCCGGGTACCGCGGCAGTCATCAATGACGACAATGAGTTCGCGCAGGCTACCGCGCTGGCTGGTCGTCTCTACATCATCGACGTTGCTTACCACCAAGGCCTGAACATCACTGAGGCTGTGCCTGCTGGTGATTCTGCTGTGGGAAATTACGTCGAGGAAGGCCGTGAGCTCGCGTTGCGCTGCGTGCCGGGAACCTATGAGAAGGATTCCCCGATCAAGCTCGGTACCAATGGCAACTTCACACTGGCAACTTCAGACACCGATTCGGTAATCGGCTACAGCCAGGACGAAGCGACCATTGCCGCGAGCACCTTTGATTTCATCCGTGTTCGTACGCGCGTCGGCACTGTTGCCGCTGGCGCTTAATCAGGAGAATAAGAATGTATTTTACCGCTGAAACACTGGCTGCTAACAGCCGACTGCGCGGGCACTGGAATGAGTTGTGGGCGAACCGTGACATCTTCAATGCTCAGCATGACATGATGGTCAACGCGTTCCGTGCGCGTATGACGCATGACATGCTGGCAGCGAATGCCATCGGCGGCTTCACTCGCGAATTCTGGGCTGAGATTGACCGCCAGATTATCCAGATGCGCGATCAGGAAATTGGCATGGAAATCGTCAATGATCTGATGGGCGTACAAACCGTTCTCCCGATCGGCAAAACCGCGAAGTTGTATAACGTGTCTGGTGATATCGCTGATGACGTTTCAATCAGCATCGATGGTCAGGCGCCATACTCCTTTGACCACACTGAATTCGGTTCTGATGGCGACCCGATTCCTGTGTTCACTGCAGGTTACGGTGTAAACTGGCGACATGCTGCAGGCCTGAGCACTGTCGGCATTGATCTCGCTCTGGAATCGCAGTCCGCGAAGATGCGCAAGTTCCACAAAAAGCGCGTCAACTTCTACCTGAACGGCGATGCATCCATCTCTGTTGATGGTTACAAAGCGCAGGGCATCAAGAACCACCGCAATACGCAGAAGATCAACCTCGGTAGCGGTGCCGGCGGCGCCAATATCAACCTAGCAACTGCCACACCGGCTCAGTTGCTAGCATTCTTTGGCCCAACTGGCCCGTTTGGCTTGACGGCTCGCACCAATCAGGTAACGGCTTACGACAAGTTGTGGGTGAGTCCGGAAATCTGGGCGAATATGGCTAAGCCGTATCTGGTCGACATCAACACCGGCACCAATGCAATTCTGAGCGGTACCGTGCTGGATGCGATCAGCAAATTCATCCCGGTTAAGTCAATCCAGATGACATACGCACTGTCAGGCAATGAGTTCATCGCCTATGAGCGCCGTCAGGATGTTATCTCTCCGCTGATTGGCATGGCTGTCGGTGTTGTTCCGTTACCGCGCCCAATGCCGCAGAGCAACTACAACTTCCAGATCATGTCTGCTGAAGGCCTGCAGATTAAGAAGGACAGCGAAGGCCTGTCCGGTGTGGTCTACGGCGCCAACCTCGCTTAAGGAGCAATCATGGCTGAGAAATACGAAGTAATTAAGCCGTGGCACGGCGTAGCTAAAGGCGATGTGGTGGAGCTTGAAAAGGTTCATCCGTCGCTGAAATCTCACGTGCGTAAGCTGTCGGATAAAGCCTCTGCTGAGCTGACACCGGCTACGCCAACTGGCACCTCACGCAAAGAAGCGATCGCCGCCCGCCTGACCGAGTTGGGAATTGAGTTCAAAGGCACCCTTGGCGCTGACAAGCTGGCGGAGCTCTTGCCAGACGGCGAACTCGAAAAGCTTTTCCCTGCTGAATAACAGCCGCCGCGATGGCGGTTTTTTTATGCCCTGTTTCGGCGGGGCTAAGAGGTAGTCATGGTTACCCAGGAACAGGCAAAAGAGTATCTGGTGAGCCAGGGGATTACGCTGCCAGACTTTATTCTCGCGGCGCTGGTTGAGCAGGCGAACAGCATTCAGGATTGTCTGGACGCTAACTACACGCCAGCGACAGCATTACTGATTCAAATGTACCTGTTAGGACTGATGGGGCTGGGGCAGGGCGATAAATACATCAGCTCTCAGTCAGCCCCATCTGGTGCGTCGAGGTCATTCCGCTATGGCTCATTCGCCGATCGGTGGAAAGGATCGCTCGGATTGCTGCGCGGTTTGGATAAATTCGGTTGTGCGTCTGCACTGATTCCGCCTGACCCGACTCAACAGGCGTTTGCCGGAATCTGGATTGGTAAGGGTGGTTGCATGTGCGGTGATAAGCGATGAGCTGGAAACCGGCATCACAACCGCCCAAACCATTCGAACGCGTGTGGGTGAAAACTTCAAATGGCCGGCAGACAACAGGCTACGTGAACAGCGGCGGCGAGTGGGTGATTAACTGTCCGCGAATTGCTGCTGAGAAGACCGCAGTGACCAGTTGGAGGAAATGACATGTCATCTTTAGTCAATTGGTCATACACCGCTCAGGCGACGATCTGGAAGCGCTCAGGCGAAAGCAATGATTACGGCGACCCGCTGTTTGAAGCGCCACTGGTGATCGCCTGTGATTATGGCGGTGATGCGACCGCTCGACTTGGTGATATTGGTATTGAAATTAATATCAAAAATACTTTTTGGTCAGAGTATCCCGCAGCGGAAAAGGGTGACTATATCCTTTTGGGAAATTCAGTGGTTGCTAATCCAGTTGAGGCGGGCGCCGATGAAATCATGCATGTAATTAGGTATGCAGATACCTTCGAAAGAATTGCGGATGATTTCGCCATCATAACTGGCATTTGATATAATTACGGCGCGCGGCTAGACCGGCCAGTCGAAAGCGGGGAGCACAGACCCTGTTGCCGCGCACCAGTCATCTGTGAAACCTACTGTGAGGTTTTAAATGCTGCCATTAGACAAAGATAATGCCGACATCGGCTATTTGAGAGATTGCCTTGATTACTGCCCTGAAAGCGGCGTTTTGACTTGGAAATCTAGACCATCGACCCACTTCAAAAAAGAGTATGCATGTAAGGCATGGAATACTAAATTCGCCACAAAGGTTGCAGGATATAAAGCAGAGGATGGATATATAGAAATTGCTATCCTAAAAAGGACTTATAAGGCGCATAGAATCGCATGGGCCATCTACCACGGCGATTTTGCTGACATGTTCATTGACCATATCAACGGCAATAAATCTGATAACTCAATAAACAATCTCAGGGTTGTGAATAAGAGGGAGAACGGCGTAAACAGCAGAATCCACGGCAACAATAAAAGTGGCACTTCTGGTGTTTGTTGGTGCAAAAGAACCAACCGCTGGGAGGCATATATCAGAGATGGTATAAAAAAAGTTCATCTTGGAAGATTTGCTAGCATAGACGATGCCGTTTCTGCTAGGAAATTGGCGGAAATCAAATATGGATATCATGAAAATCACGGCAGAAGATAATCTGCAATAACAGGTCGCTTAGGCGGCCTTTTTTACGTCTGGAGAAAAGTATGGGCGTGAAAGTAAAAGGCATCAGGCAGGTCTCACGCAACGTTAACCGCGCTATCGATAACATTCAGGACCGGCGTGTTGTTCGAGCTCTTACCAGCGCGATGATCGTCGGTGCATCACAAGCGTCAATTTATACGCCAATAGATACGTCGTATCTGCTCAACAGCCAGTTCCGTGAAATCGTCGTTAATGGCGCACGTATTACCGGCAGGGTTGGCTACACGGCTTCATACGCTGCTTATGTGCATGACCCGGAAAATCCGCAGCGGTTCCGTCGACCAACGGCTGAGAAAGAATTCCTGACTAAAGGGTTCGAAGAAAGCCGCGATGTTATCGACCGCGTTGTGCAGAGGGAGATGTCATTTTGAATCCTCCAATGCATACGCGCGTGCGTAACTTCTTCAATGATGCAGCCCTTACGGCAGGTTTCATCACTCAGTTGCTCGTGTGGAACGACACCGGCAACCAGGCAGATAAATTTATGGTGTTTCGTCCCAATGGGGGCGGGTCTATTCGCAACCAACTCGGCGGCCAGTATTACGTCATTGTCGATGTTATCGGCGCTAAGTCCGGTAATGGCGTTGTGGACCAGCGTGTGCAGGACATTATCGATTTCGTTCAACAAAACCCAATGGCTGACGCCTGTGTCGGCTATCTGGAAAACCTCGGCGGCATTCCAGGCCCCGTCCAAACAACCGAAGGCCGTCTGGTCTATCGGCTTCAGTTTGTTGCCACTTTCGGCAGCTAAATAAACGTCAAAGAGGAATTACCCCATGGCTGATTGCCAGAACAGCAACGAACGTTTGTTCGGTGGCGCCGTTGTGCTTGAAGTTGCCGATGGCTGCAGCGATGCGCTGCCGCAGGAATCGGAATGGAAAGCGCTGGCTGCCGGAACGAGCAAAGGGTGGGACTTCTCACCTAACACAGTAACTTCCGATGCGGATGACGGTGGCGGCTTTGTTGAGAGCATCATCACCAACTCTGATTTCACTATCAGCTTTGAAGGTGAAGTGCGTAAGAAAGGCAAGCTGGACCAATACGGTGTGGGCCGCTTCATCAAGTATTTCGCAGGTGAACTGAAAGCCCGACGCCAGCCTGGCATCTGGGTTCGCATGGAATACGGCGAAATCACATTCCAGGGCTACATGGTCGTTACCGCGCTGAGTTCTGATGGAGGCACAAATGACATCGTGACCTTCACCACTGAATTTAAAGTGGGTGATGCGACCACCATTCAGGTAATCGACACCGATGAAACCGTGCCAGCGACCGGCGTGACCGTGACACCGGCTACAGCTTCACTAGCTGTAGGCGCGACACGCCAGTTGACCGGCTCAGTTCAGCCTACCGATGCAACAGATCGCACCGGTACCTGGACGACCTCGGATGCAACCAAAGCGACAGTCAGCAATACTGGCCTGGTCACTGCGGTTGCTGCAGGTTCTGCGACCATCACGTTCACCTCGACAGATGGCAGTTTCACCGGCACCACAGCGGTTACAGTCACTTCTTCGTAACCATTCCAAAGGGCTGGTTTCAGCCCTTGATAATGCTTATGGAGGAAACATGACGCCACTGAAGGAAATCGGCGAGTGCGTGATTAGCGACGGTGAGAATGAATACTTTTTCAGGCCGTCGTTCATCAACATGACGCGAATCGGTGAGCCAGATGAAATCGTGCAGGCGCTGTATGACCTGTACAACGATGAAGTAGGCGACATGATGCGTAATGCTCTCAAAGCGTACGGAACCATCCCTGCCTGGCTGACTTCACACCTCGCTTCGCCGCAATACAGTAAGAAAGCGATCGTCACCGCAATGTCGGTGCTTCAGGCTTGCTCACTACAGGATGTGTCAGCGCTGACCGGTGAGATTGTGCCGGGTCGGTCTGGCAAATGGACATTCGTTTATCGCAAGGGCCGCATGGCGTCCGAGGAAATGGTCATCATTGCGCGATCGCTCATGGCGCATGGTGTCATCGGAAAGGCCAAAGTGCGCAAGCTACAGCGCCACGAAGGAGCACAGGCATCCAGCGAGTTTAACGCATTCGAATACATCAGTGCAGCGCGTACGCACCTTGGAATGAGCCGGGAAGAAGCAGAGCAGCTTACGATGACCGATTTTCAGCTGCTGCTGGCTGCCAAATATCCGGAGCAAAAGGGCTTCACTAAAGAAGAGTACGATTCGGTGGCTGATGACTATCTGGCGAGGAAGGCGAGACGGTTGGAAAAGGGATAAAGAAAACCCGGCCGGAGCCGGGTTATCATGTGAAATAAAAATGCACGACTAGCTTGTAGGCTGCGGTGCCAATAGCGATTAAGCCCGGGACGCCTAGTAATACAGCCAGTTTCGCTTCAGAAATCTTTCTGTCAACGGCATCTGTCGAAGGCTTTTTAGCAAGTGACTCTTTTATGCTTTCGAGCCTCTCAAGTACAGTTATCATGTTCCGATCAATGGATTTTACATCAGCCTTGAGTTCATCAACGTCACGCCTGATATAGCTGACGTCAGATTCAAGCTTTGCAACGCGTGCTTCAAGCATGTTTCCTCCTCCACCATCGCCGTCACCATGAGAGGGATTATGGGGTATGCTTTCCTGTTCTTCAATTGGCTGCCTAGTATTTATGTCAATAGCTCTGACCATACTTAATCCGTTTTTTTCATCTCGTTGTTCATCCAATCTTCGGCAAGAGTAAAGTAGCCATAGTGTTCATCAATAAGTTCTTTTTCAGTTGAGTTAGCTTTGCCGGAAAAAAGTCGAACTTTAATGGTGTAAAGACCGCCACCAGGCATAATTACATCTTCAAGCAAGTTGGTGGAGATAGCCACGAAATCATCTCTATTCGATACTGCGGTATTGATAAGCTTCGATTCTATAACTGGCTCATCTTCAGGTGTTAGAGACTTTCCATCATAAAGTACATCTATGTCGTAACTGTATGGACGCTTGCTGTTAAGCATTAATCCTACTGAAACATAAAACATCATCTTCATCGGAAACTGGCTGACCTGCCAACCAATGTCAGGAAAAAATGGACCGTTGGCGATCATGCCCACACGTATAAAGGTAGGATATACGAAAGTCAGTTTAGGATGGTCGTAGTTACTAGGTATCTCATTCATGAGCATTTAGGCCTCTCTTAATGCCTTCTAATCCTAACCTGACTTGCCAGTCACGCCCATCCTGATAGATGATCAGTGCCTATGGTTTTGCACCAACTTGCGCCCACTCCATGCTAGGATTAATTACACGAAAATGCGATGGAGAGCGCTATGAGATATCGAATTGAATTGGAGTACGCGCCATACCCTTTAGATAAGCTGTGGCTTGAGGTAAGGCTCAACGATCGGGGTGCTATTGATGAGAGTGGCGAACGATTTGGAACCGGTGGTGTTTACAGCTCCAGAGATGCTCGAGAATATAAATTTTCTCTTTATGAAAGTTCAGAGACAATTGCCGGACTTGATTGGAAAGAAAGCGAATTTGCGGCAGGTGAGCTGCACATTCTTAAGCAGCGGCTTGCTGTTGGTAGCAACTACCTCTTCAAGGATGCTGGCGAAAGCTACCATTACAAAATAACGAATATCACATCATTTATTTGACCCGCTTAAATGCGGGTTTCTTGCTTTCTTTTGCATCAGTTTCCCTTTAGGATTTATCGCACTTAATGCTATTGGGGATAGGGATATGTATAGGAACTTTCTAGCCGCATCAGTTGTAATTTCTGCCATATTGCTTGCTGGCTGTGCGCCGAATCAGCAGTTACAAGAGGCAAAAAAAAGAGATGCTGAATTTGCTGAATCAGTCAAAAACATCAATTTAGAAACTGCGGACGTTGGTAGTCAGCCAGTGGAATATCAAGCACTGGTTGAAAGCGCAATTCGCGACCAGCTTAAAGATCCTGATTCTGCCAAGTTCTCAGGGTTTACCGCACCTCGCAAAGAGGTGATGGTTGAGCAAAGAGAATTCATTTATGGATACTCAACCTGCGTATTTGTAAATGCCAAAAATTCATACGGCGGGTACACCGGAAAACAACTTTATTGGGCATTCATCAGAAACAACAAAGTCCTGAGGGTGAAAAGCACCAACGAGGCCTATGGTTCAATAATATTCCGTGGAAGGCCCATCAACTGTAACTGATAAATTAAATCTAAATTAACCTCGCTCCGGCGGGGTTTTTTTATGCCCGGAGATTAGCGAATGGCAGGCACTTTAAACGCAGGCAGCATCATTTATGAAGTGGACATGGATACAGCGCGCTTACTTGCAGCACGCCGAGAAGTTGATGCTGCACTGAATGGCATGGGTGGCAGCATGGGGAGGCTTGAGGCAAGCGTGACCCGTACCGAGAGATCTGTAGCGTCAATGCAGCGCACCATGTCTAGCCTAAGCTCAGTCGCGCGAGGCGTTATTGCTGCAATTTCTGTTCAGCAGGTGGCCGCATATGGTAATGAGTGGGTCACGGTTAATAACAAGCTGGCCAACTCAGTGCGTGCCAATGAATCGTTAGCTGAAGTTACTCAGCGCGTATTCGACATCTCTCAAAATACAATGAGCAGTTTGACCGCAACCGCAACACTTTACGGTCGTCTTGAGCGTGCGACCCGCAGCGCTGGCACAAGCACCAAAGACCTGATCACACTTACCTCGACTATCAACAAAGGGCTTGCCGTATCTGGCGCCACTACCGAAGAAGCAAGTTCAACAATGACTCAGCTTTCTCAAGCTCTGGCATCTGGAGTTCTGCGCGGGGAGGAATTCAACTCCATTTCAGAGAATGGTAGTCGCCTAGCGGTTGCCCTTGCTGACTCTCTTGGCGTCACAATTGGACAGCTCCGTGCAATGGCGGCACAAGGCAAATTGACTACAGAAGTAGTAGTTAACGGGCTACTAAAGCAGAGCGGTGCGATCGCCAAAGAATTTGCGAACACAACGACCACAATGGGTCAGGCGTTCACCATAGCAACCAACAACATCACCAAATTTGTAGGCGAAAGCTCAAGCGTTAGCACAACAATAAATGCCTTCAACAAGGGTGTGATCTCACTTAGCGAAAATCTTGATGTTGTTGCACAGGCGGTAGGTGCGGCGGCATTGATTTTTGGAGGTAGGTTTATTGGAGCGCTGGCGCTGGCAACACAAAACCAAGCAAGGCAGGCCGCAGCCTCCATAAGTCAGGCGGTTGCTACAAGGTCGAGAGCAAAAGAAGAAGTTGCTGCAGCATTAGTCACTCAAAGAAAAGCCATAGCTGACAAGAGTGCTGCTGAATCAGCCTGGAATCTTGCATTAATGGAATACCAGGTTGCAAAGGGAAGTGCGGCCGAAGCTACAGCGCTAGCAAACGTAACAAGGCTGAGAACTGCATACATTGAGGCAGGAATAGCAGCAGCTCAGACAAATAACGTAGTTGCAGCATCACAAGCAAGATTAGCCGCTACCGGACTAACCGCTGCGAATGCCATGAAAACAATCAACATGGTTACTGGTCCGCTTGGAGGGCCTCTTGGCGTTATCGCGATCGTTGCAGCTGGCTGGTATCTGTATGCACAGCGACAGGAGGAGGCCAGAAAAGCTAGTGTCGAATTTGCGAATTCTCTTCCGAGTGTAATTTCGAAGCTGAAAGAAATGAATCTGGCACAAGCTCAGGGCGTTCGTGCGGATACGATTACTTCGATTAAAAACCAGAAAGAAGAAATCGCCGACTTAGAAAAAAACATTGCCAACCTTAATAAAAAATACCAAGAACGAATTGATCTTGCAGCTCAGATGGGCGGCGGTGATGAAACTAACAACGGACACTTACGCGTAGCTAGCGATCTCGCTAACGAACTGGCGAAAGCAAATCGCGACTTAAACACCAAAGTAAGAACTCTCAATGAGTCACAGGACGCATTAAGGCTCATCAATGTTCAGGTGAATGAGGGCATCGTGGCGCAAATGAAAGCGGCCAGAGATGGCGCACTGGCATTAGCTGAAGCGGAGAAAAAGGCCTCATTTCTCGGGCAAACGCAGTCATTTCTTGCTGGCAAGCTGGGTGAGTCGACGGCGGCTTTGCAGAAATTTAATGCTGAGAGCCTGAAAATCAATTGGGGTGGCAGTGATGGTGAAAAGCTCATTAAGCAGGCAGAGCGCCGCTTAGCGTTATCCAAGAAAGAAGGTGACGAACGCGAGCGATTACAAGCGACTTATGATGCTGAAGACGCAGGGATAGTTGATCCGCTGGCAGTTTCCAAGCTGCAGGAAGTGTACGTAAAAACCAACCAAGCCAAAGAAGCCACGAAGGAAAAAAAGAAAGAGGATAAAGCGGCCACCGCTGAAAGTAAAAAAGCTGCAAATCAGGCAGAGTCTGTAGCACAGAAGCTTGAAAATCTTCGGCAGCAATCGTTGCTGGCTGGAGATTCGACTCGCGAGTTAAGTCGAGACCAAGCCATTTTAACCGCTCAGCAGTCACTTGGAAGCGCTGCTACCAAGGCAGACCTTGCGCTTGCTGGTAAATATGCCGCTGCGAAGTGGGATACTGGCAATGCTATAAGAGCTCAGGCTGCAGCAGAAAAACTTTTACCAGAGGCTAGGGAGAATGCCAGTTACAAACAGGATCTGGAGGACTTAAAGACTGCGCTGGCTGCACAAAAAATCACTCAGCAGCAAGCCAACTTTACTGCTGAGCAATTGGAGAAGCAGCATCAAATAAATCTCGCAAAAATTCGATCACAGCAGACAACATCCCCAGCTTTGCAAGCCGTTGGTGCAATTGATCCTGTGCAGCAATTAGCTAATGAAAATGCCGAAAAACTCGCATTAATCAAAGAGTTTACTGACCAGAGAGTTATTACTGAGCAGCAAGGCTTGTCATTGATGAATGCTGCCAACACGCAATATGAGCAGCAAAGAACGGATGCACAATGGGAGCTTTATCGAAACCAAAGCGCCGCCAATAGCCTGCTTGCGGATGCTGTAGACTCTTTGCAGGGAGGGGCAACAAACGCCATCACCGGCTTATTAAATGGAACGCAAAGCCTTAGCGAAGCATTTGCGAATATCGGAAGCACAATACTCAACAGCGTTGTTGGCGGGCTAGTTGAGATGGGGCTTCAGTACGTAAAAAACATGATGATGGGCCAAATCGCAGCAACCGCAGCTTTGGGCGCGACTGCCGCACAGGCAACAGCAGCCGCAGGTATGTGGGCTCCAGCAGCGGTAAGCGCATCAATTGCCACAATGGGGTCGGCGTCAACCGTAGGAACAACCGCCTACTCAACTGCATTAATGGCAAGTAAAGGAATGGCTGTGGCTGGCGCTCGTGAGCACGGCGGCCCCGTTAACGCCAACTCAATGTACCGCGTAGGTGAGGGTGGTAAGCCTGAAATCTTCAAAGCCAGCAATGGCAGCCAGTACATGATTCCGGGCGATAACGGCAAGGTGATCAGCAATAGCGATTTGGGTGGCGGAGGTTCGTCGGCTGGCATGATTCAGCAGATTAACAACTTCACATTCCAGAATGCGAGTGGCGATCAGCAGCAGATGGTTACGACGTTTGCCAAAATTGCATATGAGCAGTCATTGCGAGCGATTAAAGATCAGAAGCGGCCGGGAGGGATGCTGACGAAATAATGGCGACTGATGTCGCCATGAACGCTATTCGTGAGCCTTATATGTTTGCTCGACGATGTTCTGCATGTACTCGCTCATTGAGTGGTAGTAACCCATCATTTCTTCGGTGGCACCCTCTGAAGGAACCTCAATCGGCTTCGAGGAAACCATGCGACGAAGCGCGGCTTTCTGCTCATCACTCATGACATGAATGACGTATGTAAGCAGCGTACTCAACGCCATTACCTGCAATTCAGTGGGAAGTTCTTTTTCCATGAGCTATCTCCATTTCGATGCTTGAGGATTTCAAGCGATATAATTTTAACCAATCTTAAGCCGGTGAAACAATGCCAGAAACTTTCACATGGAGCCCTCAAAAGGGCTTCACGGGCGATCGCACGCCTGATGTGGCCGTCGTTAAGCTAGGTGATGGCTACGAGCAGCGTCAGGTTAAGGGTATCAACCCATTAATGGGTAAATACTCGCTGACGTTTATTGGTCGTGACGATTCAAAGTGCTCCCGACCAAACGTGGCTAAAGCTGCAGATACCTTTCTGAAGGCGAGAATGTCGGTGGAATCGTTCTACTGGACTCCGTCTGATACTGGCGTTCAGTCTCTTTATGTTTGCCGGTCATGGTCACTGCAAACCACTGGCAGCCTGAGCCAGCTTACAGCTACGTTTGAGCAGGTGCCGCGATGAGAGATATACCAGCAGAACTCATCATCGAGAGCGTTGACGCAGGTGTTGGCGCGATGCTCGACCTGTACGAAGTAGACCTGCAGGCGTTTGGCGGCGACGTTCTCCGCTTTCACTCTGGTACCAATGGCTATTTCAACGACGTAATCTGGCAGGGCCGCGCTTACTCTGCATATCCGATCGCCGTGGAAGGTTTTGAGGTTAAGTCAGAAGGCACCTATTCGCGCCCGACGATGAAGGTGGCGAATATCACCGGACTGATAACCGGCATCAACCACGATTTCGAAGATGCATTAGGTGCGGTAGTGACGCGCCGGCAGGTGCTGGTAAAGCATCTAGACGTGGTCAACTTCCCGAATGGAAACGCAAATGCAGATCCGACGATGGAGGCTGTGTCGCGCTACGTCATTGAGGAAATGGCGGAAGAGACCTTCGAGACGGTGACTTACAACTTAGCCACGCCGGTCGATTGCGACAATGCGATTATCCCGGCTCGCACAATTCTGGCTGATGTATGTCAGTGGGTTTATCGCGGCGATGGTTGCGGTTACTCCGGCGGCCCCGTTGCTGACGAGAAAGACAATCCAACCTCTGATATGTCGCGCGATAAATGCTCCAAGCATCGCAGCGGCTGCCGCCTTCGTTTCGCTAAACCAAGTGCGCTGCCATACGGCGGCTATCCCGGCTCTGCCAAGGTGTCCTGATGATTGAATCTGAATGCCTGGCATACGCTGCGGAGTCTGCAAATGAAGTGTGTGGGCTGATTATTGACGGCAATCGCTTGTGGCGCTGCGCAAACGAGCATCCCGATCCGGGGCGCAACTTCCGGATAGGCGAAACAGACTGGCTTAAAGCAGAAGCGGCGGGAGAAATCACCGCCGTTTTTCATTCTCATCCTGAGCCAAAACTTGTTCTGTCAACTGCCGACCGCACTGCTCAACTGGCAACCGGAATCGAATGGTGGCTGGCGAGTGGTGGGAAGCTACGAAAATTGCTTCCTAGGCCGCATTTGCTGGGACGCCGGTTCGAGCATGGCTTGATGGACTGCTACACGCTGTTTCGGGACGCATATCATCTGTGCGGCATTGATTTGCCCGACTTCGAGAGAACCAAAGGTTGGTGGGTCCGCGGTGAAAACCTCTACCTGAAGAATATGGCATCCAACGGATTTCACGAGGTTGGCTTCGAGGCCATTCAGCCAGGCGATGTGATTATCCGCCGCGCCTTTCCCGAATGCGACCCATGCCACGCCATGATTTGGCTTGGTGACAACATCGTCCTGCATCACGAAGTTCACGGCAGGCTTAGCCGCCGCGAACCGCTTCGTCAGATTCACGTACCCCTGATCCACTCCATTTGGAGGCATGAACAATGCTCATCGCTAGACCTAAGAGGAATTTATGATGATTTCAAATCAAAAACCCTATGAGGAAATTTGGTTGCCAGTTCATGGCTATGAAGATTTTTATAAGGTTTCCTCATCTGGTCTTGTATGGCGCATAGGCAAGTCAAAATGTTTAAAGCAGCACAAAGATCGACACGGATATCTGTACGTAACTCTGTGCGTTAATGGAAAGCCCGCGAAGAAATATGTTCATCGCTTGGTCGCAGATACTTTCATTGTTGGCGGATCGGACTTGTTGCAGGTCAACCATATCGATGGAGTTAAATCGAACAATGTTTACTTAAATCTGGAGTGGGTGACCGCTAAAGAGAATATAAGACATGCATTTAATACCGGCCTTAATAGGGTTGGCGCGCACCTTGCGAGTGGCAAAAAACATATGTGGTTTCAGGGCTTAGTCGTAGCCACATGCATCGAAAGCGGTAAGGAGACTTATATGCATGGCGCCAAAGATATTAGGGCGAATGGCTTTACTGATTCTCTCGTTTATCGCTGTGTTAATGGAAAGCTTCAGCATCATAAGAAACACACGTTTCGGAGGGTGAATGCTGATATTTAAATTCGCTGGAAACTTACGACGACATTTCCGCCAAATCACTTTAAACGTAGATACCCCATCCCAAGGGTTACGCCTGTTGCTGGCTCAGTGCCCAGCATTCAAACGCGACTTCTACCAAACCCGACTGCGCATGCGCATCGATGGCAGCGACATCTCAGCCGACAACCTTGAATTCCACATGAACCGGCACATCAAGGACGGCGCTACGGTGTTGTTCGTGCCGATCGTAGAAGGTTCGATTTCGGCGGTGGCGGCCGTGTGGATTATGGTCGCGGTCACTGTCGCTTCAGTTGCCTATTCGCTCTATATGACCTCGCACATGAAAACGAGCTCATCAGCGGATAAGGACACCAATTCCATCACCAATAACTCATTCACCAGCGCGGAGAACCGTATCGGGCAGGGCAGGCCGGTGCCGCTGCTTTTGGGTGAGATGGTTGTTGGCTCGAACGTAATCAGCCTTGGCATCGACACATCGAACAACCAGGACTGGAATATCTCAATTAGTTAAGGTGAAAGCATGGGCTCAGGCGGCGGCGGTGGCAGCACTCCAAAATTAATCGACGACAACCTCAAATCGAAGCAATTCCTCCGCGTTCTCGACCTCATCAGTGAAGGGCCAATTTACGGACCGGTAGACCAGCAGCATCTTTCCTCGTTCATGCTGAATAAGACGCCGGTCACCGATTCCCTCGGCGGCACGACGATTAATGGTGTTAGCGTGGCGTGGCGCCCGGGCACGGCGACACAGACGCCAATCAACGGATTCAACACCATTGAGGCGACAACGGTCGTTAATACCGACGTGACTCAGGCGACGCCTCTGGTGCGCACGGTAACGGACACTGATGTCGATCGCGTTCGTATGAACATCGGCGTGTCCAGCCTTGTTGAGCAGGACAGCAAAGGCAATCAGCACGAAACATCTGTGACGATGGTAATCGAAACCCGCTATGGTAGCGCCGGTGCATGGCAAATCCAGAAAACGGTGACGATCACCGGTAAGCAGTCTGGCGAGTATCTTGAAGCACACCTGTTTGATGCGCCTGAAACTAAGCCATTCGACATCCGCCTGCGCCGCGTTACAGCTGACAGCTCTAGCGACCTGCTGAACAACGGAACCATCTGGAACAGCTTCACCGAAATCACCGACGATAACCTGTCATACCCCTATGCTGCTGTCGCTGGCTGCGTGGTTGACCGTGACCAGTACACAGATACGCCTTCTCGCACTTATCATCTGCGCGGGCTGATTGTCGATGTGCCGGATAACTATGACCCGATCGCCCGCACTTACACTGGAATCTGGACAGGTGGTTTCAAATCAGCATGGACAAACAATCCCGCCTGGCTGTTCCGCGCACTGGTGAAGAACACGCGTTACGGTCTGGCACGACGAGCGGGCTATGTTGATGTCGATGACGGAAGCCTGTACGTGCTTTCGCAGTTTTGCGATCAGCTTGTTGATGATGGCTTTGGCGGCAAAGAGCCTCGCTTCACGCTTAATGCATACATCACAGAGCAGAAAAGCGCGCGCGACCTACTGGACGATATCGCTGGCATGTTCCGTGGCATCGCTCTGTGGGATGGCATGCGCTTCTCGGTGATGCTGGATAACCCGCAGGACCCGGTCGCCTCAATCACTAATGCAAACGTAGTGGATGGGTTATTTACTGGCGGGTCGATGAAGCGTTCGGAGCGTTTCAATGCGGTAATTGTTTCGTGGACCGACCCTAATAACGGCTGGTCACAAGTGAAAGAATACGTATCTGACGATCAAATGATCGACCGCTACGGTTACAACGAAACCACGATGGAGGCCTTCGGCTGCACCTCACGAGGTCAGGCTTACCGAACAGGTAAGTGGATGCTTGAGACCTGCAAGCGAGAGACCAAAAAATACACCTTCAAGATGGCGCGCGAAGCTATCCGCTTCATCCCCGGTGATGTAGTTGAGATTCTTGATAATAACTATGCAGCCACGCGTCTCGGAGGCCGAATCATCTCGCACAGCGGCACTTCGATAACGGTGGATGCTGATGTGTCGGAGCTGGCCGGCAGCGGCGACAAAATGTCGATCATGGGTTCAACTGGCAAGTTCATTAAATACGAGATTGCCAGTGTCACAGGTCGCGTTATCCGCCTCAAAACTGCGCCAGCGTGGGTGCGTGATGGCACCGTGTTCGTGATTTCTACTGACGAAGTCGCGCCGCGGTTGTTCCGCATCATGGGTATTTCTGAAGACGAGAACAACTCGGTTTACTCCATTTCTGCAACGCTGTACGACCCGAATAAGCAGGCTGTGGTTGATGATGGCGCGGTATTCGATACGCCCGGCGATACGCTCAATGGATATCGTGTGCCGAACATTGAGAACCTGCGCATCATAAACGTCAACAGCGAGACTATTCAGGTTTCGGCGACGTGGGAAACTGCAACGCTCACCAAGAAGATTGTCTTCGAGCTCTATGTTTACAGCATGGACGGCAAGGTGGTTGCCCAGTACGAAACTGACCAGTTCCGTTATGACTTTTACGGTCTAGAGTCCGGTAGCTACTCGCTCGGTGTGCGTGGCCGGAATGAGAACGGGATGAAGGGCGCAGAGACGCAGGTTAGCCTGGTTATCGGCGCTCCATCTGCGCCAACTTTCATTCAGTGGACGCCTGGCATCTTCTCCGCCGACATCGTTCCTGTAATGAGCGTGTCAGCAACAACCGATACATCCTTCGAGTTCTGGTACACCGGAGAGGTGCCAGCTAGCAGCATTGGAGCCGTAGAGAATGAAGCGCAGTTCCTTGGTCGCGCTTCACAGTGGACGCTTCACGGATTAAAGGCTGACACGACCTACTACATGTATGTGCGCACAAAGAATGCATTCGGTGTGTCGGCATTCGTCCAGGTATCAGGTCAGGCTTCATCTGATATTCCTGGAATGATTGATTACATCGATGATGCGATTCGAAACTCAGAAGCCTTCGAAAATCTTACCGGCAAAATCGATACAAATATCGAAGGAATGCTGCAGAACGCGCTGGATAACAACGCCACTGTCGATCACCAGTTCGCTATCAATGGAGAGGTTCGCGCTGACATCATTACTGTGAAAACCACTGTTGCGACTGTGTCACAGGCTATGGCGCAGTTGGAAACTCAGGTACAGGCTCAGATTGGCGACCTGAATGCGGCCGTAAATGAAAAACTCACGGCAACCGTAACGGATAACGGTACCGCTAAAGCCTCCTACACATTAAGGGTTGGAATTACTCGTAGCGGTGTTTATTACGGTGCTGGCATGGCTATAGGAATAGAGCCATCTGGCAGCTCTTATAAATCAACATTGGCCTTCAATGCGGATCAGTTTGGCATTTATACCGGAAGTAATGCTGGAAATTACCAGTTAGCGTTCGCGACTGTAAATGGACAGGTTTTTATAAACGATGCATTCATCAATTACGCCTCTATAACGCTTGCAAAGGTTGGCTCGTGGTATTCAGCAAACTATGTCCCAGCACGTTCTGGCACGATCATGAATAATGATGGTTCATTCGAACTAAATGGAAATGGCGGCGTGGGTGGCGGCTCAAGATTGAATTCCAATGGCTTTGGTGTTTATGACACAGGTGGAGTTGAGAGGACTTTTATAGGGAAGCTAAACTGATGGCTGATGTATATGGAATACGAATAACTCCAGATGATGGTGGTAAGCAAATAATATTAGATGGCTCTGCAAGATTCATCTCTTACCTCGGCTATTTGGAGCTAAACGGCGTGAATAGAACCCGTCAGGTAAAATCTCCAACTCCCGGAGCCTCACAACTAATAATTCCAAGAAACCTGATCCGCTCATTTGTAGGGGTAAACGGACCAAGCAGATTCTTTTACATCAAAAGCTATAGCCTCTCTTCGTCAGGGGTTTTCACTTATGAAGTAGGAGGGCATCAGGATGCACAAACATCACAAAATGCTTTTGGCTTCGTTGACACTCTATCAGTCGATGGCGGCGCATCTCTAGGAAGCAGCCAATATGGAATACGAATCAGAAATGGATCTGATTTCCTGAATTTAAATGACACCACGATGCTCGGATTTGTCACTTATCGAGCTGTCGTAAATATCAATGGAAGCTGGACCATACCTTCTGATGTTGTTGCTAAAGGAAACTATGTTTGTTTTGTGAGGTTCAGCGGAGGCGACAGGACATTATATTTAGAGCGTGGAAGCAATCGGATTGATGTCTATGGCCCCGGAGGTGTAAGTGGAGGGGCGGTTAATGGCGTGCAGATAGTGATTGTTTCGTGCGGATTTTCACCAGAATTGCCAGCGTCAGGGTATGGGATGGTTATTCGCAATGCCGCCGGGGCAAATACTTTCACCAGTAAATATCCGCCAGTAATGTGGCGTGGTGCGGCATATAATTTCCCCGGATATGAAAATCAGGACACAAGTGATGGAGAAGTTTTGCAATGGATATCACCGTCATTGAGCATGGCCCAGCCCATGATTCCACTTTGTAGCATTGGTTCACAAAGCGGCGCTGAAAGTAGGTCTGATGCTACCTGGAAGTACAGGCCTATTATGTACGCGGGTTTTAAGATGGATGGCTATCAGGTCTCCTGCGCGCGAGGCCCCACCGTTGGTGAGGGGGCCAAAACATTAAGCCCTAAAGCAATGCAGGTTGGATGTTCAATACCCTGCATAGATGCAATCGATTATTTCTAAATAACGCTTATTTTAATGACCCGGCCATCGTGCCGGGTTTTTTATTGCCCGGAGAAAACTATGCCAGCAGGCACCATTGCTTTAACAAATAACTCAGCAACCGTCACAGGCACAGGAACTAGTTTCACTACTGAATTAAAAGTGAATGACTTTCTGGTTTCTACTATCGGAGGTCTGGCATATACGCTAGGCGTGAAGTCTATCGAGTCGAATACATCCCTGACTCTGATTGAGAAATATACAGGGCCATCTGCATCAGGACAGGCATGGACTCCCGTCCCTTACGGAACCATGGCAGCGATAACAGCTCAGCTTGCGGCGCAGGTCACATACGCCATTCGTGGGTTAAATATTGATAAAGGTAATTGGCAAAAGATTTTCAGTAGCGATCAATCGGTAACTGTTAATCTTCCCGATCTGAATACATTCACTGGACCAAGCTGGGGTTACTTAGCGAGTAAGTTCACTACTCTTGGTAATGCCGCTTACAAAGATACTGGCACCACTGCTGGTACGGTCGCTGCAGGAGATGATCTTCGGCTTGGCACTGTAGACAAAAAAACTGGCGGCACGTTGTCATCAAACACTTATGTAACAACATCCAGCGCGCCTAATACTTACTATTCGCCTGGATTCAATGCCGTTAATAGCCAGCGCGGCGGTACGTCAGGTCAGATTAACTCGGGTGGTGTTTTTACAAGTCAGATTGTTAGTACCGCATTGCAAGCAACATTCAGCGTACGTGAGTTAGTTGGAACCAGCACATACGCGCTAATTCAATGCACCCAAGGCGGCAATACCTGGGATTTCCGTTTCCAGAACAACGGTAACGCTTACGCTTCTGGTACATGGACAAATGGTTCTGATAAGCGATTTAAAACTGATCTCAAGGTGATAGCTGGCGCTTTAGAAAAAGTTAAGGCATTAACTGGCTATACGGGTAAAAGGGATGGGATGGTCTTCACTGGTTTACTTGCTCAGGATTTACAGAAAGTCCTACCAGAAGCAGTATTCAATACAGGACCATATACGCTTAAGACAGATGTTAATGAGCTCAAGGCGGGTGATGTAATATCAGATGCGCTGGGCGTAGCTTACGGCGATACCGTTGGGCTATTGGTTGAATCAATCAAAGAACTGTCAGGCCTGATTGAACGGGATAATTTAATTATTGCTGAACTGCAAAGCCGTATGAAAGCCATTGACGGACTCGACGCCTAAAAAAAGCCCCGGCGACGGGGCAGCTGTAGACCGCGTCCATCTTCATGCAGGCTGCGGGGTGGGTGACTAAAGCTTAGTCACTCCCTCCGCGCTCGCCCACCTAAATTCCTTTCCGCACCAATCCCTTCGCAAAAACCACAATCAATCGACTTGATCGATACCACCGATCGATATTACTGTATTTATATACAGTATCTATCAGGGAGGGAGATGACCATGCCCCGCGACTACGAAATTATGATGGCCTTTAAGCAGGCTATGAAGCGAGACGCCTCAGGCCGCTTTACTATCAGCACGCTCGACTTTGTGAGCGAACTGGAGCGACTGAACTGGCATTACACGCTTCGCGCCGCCAATAGCTGGATCGAGATGCACACTACAACCTTTCGTGACATTTCAACGGCTGATGGCGATGAGCGCACTTTTCAGGTTTTCAATCCAAACGGCGGCATGTGATGTTCGCGCTAGTTGACGTTAACTCCTTTTACGCCAGCTGCGAAACGGTGTTTCGACCTGATTTACGCGGCAAACCGGTTCTGGTGCTGAGCAACAATGACGGCTGCGTCATCGCCCGTAGCGCCGAAGTGAAAGCGTTGAAAATCCCGATGGGTGCGCCTTACTTCAAGCTTAAGGACGAAATCCGCCGGCACAAGATTCACGTGTTCAGTAGCAACTATGCGCTCTATGCAGACATGAGCAACAGGGTGATGACGACACTGGAGCAAATGGCGCCATCGGTGGAGGTGTATTCAATCGACGAAGCATTCCTCGATCTGACCGGCGTTCGAAATTGTCGTGTACTGGAAGACTTTGGCCGCGAGGTGCGGGAGCGAATAAAGCGAGACACGCATCTGACCGTTGGTGTCGGCATTGCACAAACCAAGACGCTGGCCAAGCTTGCCAATCACGCTGCTAAAAAGTGGAAGCAGACTGGCGGCGTCGTCGACCTGTCGAATATCGATCGGCAGAAAAAGCTAATGGCGCTGGTACCGGTAGAGGATGTCTGGGGCGTCGGCCGTCGGATAAGCAAGAAGCTGAACGCGATGGGCATCATCACCGCCAAAGACCTGTCGGAGCAGAGCACATACATCATCCGCAAGCACTTCAATGTGGTGCTGGAGAGAACGGTGCGCGAGCTGCGCGGCGAGCCATGTCTTGAGCTGGAAGAGTTCGCGCCGACGAAGCAGCAGATTGTCTGCTCCCGTTCATTTGGCTCACGCATCACCGAGTACATGGACATGCGCCAGGCGGTTTGCTCGTATGCAGAACGCGCTGCCGAGAAGCTGAGGCGTGAGCGCCAGTATTGCCGACAGGTAGCCGTGTTTGTCCGTACCAGCCCGCACGCCGAAGGCGAGGTGTTCTATGGCAATCAGGCTATGGGCAGGCTGCTCACGCCGTCTAACGACACGCGCGACATCATCCGGGTTGCCATGCAGGGACTCGACCACATATGGCGCGACGGCTGCAGGTATATGAAAGCAGGCGTGATGCTGGGCGACTTTTACAGCCAGGGCGTCTCACAACTTAATCTCTTTGACGAATTCAAACCAAAGGCCAACAGCGAATCGCTGATGCGCGTCGTTGACGGTCTCAACCAGAGCGGGAAGGGGAAATTATGGTTTGCAGGACAGGGTATCCAGAAATCCTGGGAGATGAAGCGAGAAATGTTGTCGCCGGCATACACAACCAGACTGTCGGACCTGCCAGTGGCGAAGTGACGTTTCTGCTTCAGCCGCTGCAGCACATCCTGTCTACCCGCGATACTTCCAGCATGGTGGAGCTGAACGGCCGCAGGTGCATAGTCGATAAGCAGCGTTATCCGGTAAACGGTGACACGGTGCTGATTGACATCTCAGGCATGTATGAGTGGGCGATGATCATGATTCAGCCGCGGCGGCTTATTACAGACGATGGCGCATTCCTGATGGATGACCTGCTGGAAGATATTGCGGTGGTAGGAGTGGTGACGCATGAAATCACGACCATGCATGAGGATGACAGGCCGACGATCTGAAGGCGTTACAATTCGCTCTACCCTCATTTATAACACCACGCTAGAATACCCATCTGCTTCTTCGCATTGACTGTATAAAAAGAGGCCAGCAAAATTAAAACAGGATAACCAGCAGGATAAGAAATCCGGTGATAATGATGAAGGTCTATAAAATTCATAAGGTTGCGGCTTAAATGCGGATATTGCTGAGTAACGATGATGGAATCCATGCGCCGGGTATTCAGACGCTGGCGCGTGCTTTACGTGAGTTTGCCGAGGTGCAGGTTGTCGCGCCCGATCGCAATCGTAGCGGCGCATCAA
>Ga0308170_10000985_pt1 | contig 30331 bp, 27 predicted proteins | sample PhyBR2_2_FD_202136 | JGI IMG/M metagenome (GOLD analysis project Ga0308170, IMG submission 202136) | Phyllosphere microbial communities from UC Gill Tract Community Farm, Albany, California, United States - DLSLSB.R2 | ecosystem: Host-associated > Plants > Phyllosphere > Unclassified | place...
TGAACCAGGGCGAGCGCGGCATGCAGCTGGAGGCCACCTTCTCAACGCCCTGGGTCTGGCTGAGCGTGTTCCACATCGCGGGCTCGAAGATGGCGGACAACACGGCCATCAACTCCACTGAGGTCTACGGGCCCGGGGCCGCCACGGCAGCGGTCCTGATGCAGCCGCTGCTGATTCTCGCGGCCATCGTTGCCGCCATCCTGCTGGTCCGTGCCATGCGGCGCGGCGCCGAACGCGAGGAACTCTTCCTCGAAGGCTCGCTCATGATGGTCACCGCATTCATCGTCTTCAACAAGGTGGGCTCGCCGCAGTTCATCATCTGGCTGGCACCGGTGATCATCGCGGGCCTGGCGCACGACTGGGAGCGCTGGAAAGTCCCCGCTGCCCTGCTAATGGGCATCGCGATGACCACGTTCGTGATCTACCCGCTGTTCTACACCCCGCTGATCCACGCCCACCCGGTCATGGCAGCCATCCTCACCACGCGCAACGTCCTGCTGGTGGTGCTGCTCTGGTGGTCGGTGAAGCGCACCGCCGAACTGGGCCGCAGGACGGCCGCGCAGGTGCCGGCGGGCAGGTAGCAGGTTAACGGCTGGCAGGTCCGGCGGTCAGCGGGTCCGGCGGTCAGCGGCTTTCGGGCCGGTCGGCTGCGGCCGGAGCCGCGGCAGCGCGCCTGGCCGCCCGCCGTTCCATCGCCCATTGCCAGCCGCTGCGGGCAAGATCCAGCGGCTTGCCTTCGATGAGCAGTTTGCGCGTGTGCACGTCCAGGACCAGCAGGTAGAACGTGAACGCCAGGGCCGTGAAGAACGCCAGCGATGACGCGTCGATGGGCAGTTCCACGAAGGACCAGACGGAAAGCTGGTCCTGGGCGCCGAAGACCACAAAAAACGTCACGCCCACGTAGAGCGAGCGGATTTGCCAGTCGTCCCGGATGCCGGTGACGGCAAGGAACGGCAGGAACCACAGGATGTACCAGGGCTGGATGATGGGTGAAAGCATCACGACGGCGGTGAACGCCAGGGCCATCCGCCGCACCGCCCGCGAGTAGTCGCCGCGGAACATCAGCAGCAGGACCAGGGCGATCGCCGCCCACTTCATGGCAGTGCGCAGCCAGGTGGCCAGCGTTCCGCCCGGGAGGCCCAGCGCGTTCGCGAGCATCTCCACCTGCTGGCCGATAAAACCGGACGGCGAGTAGCCGGTGTAGCCCGGGGTGGGGTCCATGATGGCCCAGGTCCAGCCGATGCCCAGGTTGTAGGGGATGCCGCTGAGGACCAGCACGCCGAAGCTGATGGCCGCCGTCGCTCCCCACGTCAGGAACTTACGCGGCCAGGAGGCTGAGGGGCCCGCCCACATAACCCCGATGAACGGCAGCAGGAGGACCGTGATGGGCTTGATGCCGATGGAGGCGGTGACCAGGAGGATGCCCGCCAGGTACCGGCGGGTGGCCGCGAAGTAGACGCCGGCGACGGCCAGGCCCACCATGAGTGCGTCGTTGTGGGCGCTGGCGATGAAGCTGATGAGGAACAGCGGGTTGGCCACGGAGATCCACAGGGCCCGCGCGCCGTTGATGCCGTGCAGTTCGGCGAGCTTGGGCACGAAGATGACGCAGAGCAGCACACCGGCGCCGGCGAGCAGGCGGAAGAGCAGGACCGAGGCGTCCGGCTGGGCGCCGGTCAGTCCCACCACCGCACGTGCCAGCCACAGGAAGTACGGCCCGTACGGCGTCCGGTTTTCCGCCCAGGCGGGGTCGGCGCCCAGGGCGAACCAGTTGTTGAGGGTGGAGATGCCCACCTCATAGGGGTTCTGGCCCTCCATGACCAGCCTGCCCTGGCCGGTGTAGGCGTAGACGTCCCGGGAAAAGACCGGGACACAGAACAGCAGCGGCAGTGACCAGGCGGAGATGGCAAGCACTACAGAGCGGAGCGCCGAATGGCCCCAGTCCCCCAGCCGCTGGCCCAGCCGCAGCCAGGAGCGCATCAGGAGCATGGCGCCGGCCGTCAGGAGGATCGTGGACACCGCCACTCCCCAGCCCTCGGTGCGGAGCGCGATCACCACCGGCTGCCGGATCATGGGGGAACCGTTGGCGATCCAGCCGGTTCCAATGGAGCCGACAAACATCATGAGGGCGCCGATGAAACCTTCGATGGTCGCCAGGTAGGCGCGGCCCCTGGCGGGCACGGAGGCGTCGGCCAGTGCGCCCGGCCTGCTCTCCGATGTCCTGAGGTGTGACCCGCCTGCCGACATGATTGTGTGGTCCCCTACCTTGTTACGGCACTGCTCGCCCAGCTTCACAAGGCCGCCCTGCAACCCGGCTATTTTATCAGCCGTGCTTATGGACACCCCCGGTCCGAGGCGCCCGGAACGCCACAGTTTGGCAACATAGCTAAGCTAGCGTTGGAAAGGCAGCCGGGTTTTCGGCGCATTTTCTTTCCATCCCATCGTCTTCCGCGGCAGTTTGCCTTCCACGGCAGTGCCGGACCCGTGCGCAGCGTGGCGCGCAGAAACGTTGCCCACCGCTCTTTCCGCAGAGCCAACTCCCTGGAGCCGCTCCATGGCCACCGCCGACCGCACCCGCCGCATCCGGCAACCAATCACCGTCCTCACGGCGCTGCGTTCCCCACGGCAGCTGGCCCGCGAGGTCCTGGCCGGGATGGTGACCACCCTTGCCCTCGTCCCGGAAGTCATATCGTTCTCGATCGTGGCCGGCGTGGATCCCATGGTGAGCCTCGTTGCCTCCATCGTGCTGGCGCTAGCCATGTCGGTCCTCGGCGGACGGCCCGGCGTCGTCACGGCCGCAGCAGGATCGGTGGCCCTGGTCATCGCCCCGCTGGTGCATGAACATGGCACCCAGTACGTCCTGCCGGCCGTGCTCCTCGCCGGCGTGATCCAGGTGGTCTTTGGCCTGGCCGGCCTTGCCCGGCTGATGCGGTTCATTCCGCGGTCGGTAATGATCGGATTCGTCAATGCCCTGGGCGTGCTGATTTTCATGGCCCAGGTGCCCCATGTCATCAACGTTCCGTGGCTGGCCTACGTCCTGTTCGCCCTGACGTTCGCCATCATTTTCATCCTTCCGCGCTTCACCAAGGCAGTCCCGTCGCCGCTGGTGGCCATCGTCGTGGTCACAGCGATCGTCATTGCCGCCGGCCTCGCCGTGCCCAGCGTCTCGGACGAAGGGCCCCTCACCGGTGCCATGCCCGGGATCACGCCGTTCCTCTTTCCGTTCACCCTGGAGACGTTCCGGCTGGTCCTGCCCACGGCGCTAAGCGTGGCGTTCGTCGGCCTGATGGAGACCCTGCTGACCGCCAAACTCGTGGACGAGATCACGGACACTCCCTCGCACAAGGGACGGGAGTCCTGGGCCCTTGGCGTGTCGAACATCCTCGCGGGTTTCTACGGCGGCATCGCCGGCTGCGCCATGATTGGCCAGACTGTCCTCAACGTCAAGACCGGCCAGGCCCGCACCAGGATTTCAACGTTCGTGGCCGGGCTGTTCCTGCTGGCCCTCGTGACCGGGCTGAGCTCCATCATGGGTCAGATTCCCATGGTGGCCCTGGCCGCCGTCATGATGGTCGTCGCGGTCACCACCGTGGACTGGCACAGCGTTAAGCCGTCCACCCTGAAGCGGATGCCCATCCCGGAGACGCTGGTCATGGGTGTCACGGTCGCCGTCGTGGTCCTCACGGGGAACCTGGCCTACGGCGTCCTGGTGGGCGTCATCCTCGCCATGGTGCTGTTCGCCCGCCGCGTGGCCCACGTCATTACTGTGGAGCGAAGCCTGGCCGGCGACGGCGGCAGCGTCCGCTACGAGGTGGTGGGACCGCTGTTCTTCGGCAGCAGCAACGACCTGGTGGAACATTTCGCCTACGCCGACGATCCCGGCTCGGTGACCATCGACCTCAGCCGCGCGCAGATCTGGGACGCCTCCACCGTTGCCGCCCTGGACTCAATCGAGACCAAGTACGCGGACCACGGCGCCACGGTGGCAATCGTCGGCCTCGATGAGCGCAGCACCGGCTTCCACCGCCGCCTGACGGGGCATTTGGGCACCTGACCCGCTGCCCGCACCCTGGCAGGACACCCTTTAACGCAGCAGCAAGCGGGGCCATCCGGCCCCGCCTGCTGCTTTGGTTCCTAGGAGAAACGTCCGGGCCGGAAGGTGGCCAGCATGGGGTGCTTCTTTCCGGTCAGGATCTCGCCGGCCAGCAGTTCACCGGCAATGAGGCCCAAGGTGGCGCCGGAGTGGGTGAACGCCACGAAGCAGCCGGGAACCTGGCCCAGCTCGCCCAGGACCGGCTCGCCGTCGCCCGGGATGGGCTTGTAGCCCATCTTCCAGGAGGCGGGCTTGAGTTCGGGGTTGCCGGCCACCAGCTTGGAGGCTTCGTCGGCCAGTTCCTGGACCACCTCATCCGGGATGGTGAATGAGCCGTCGGCGTGCTCGGTAATGTGCTCCTCGTACCAGTCGTGGTCCAGGGCGAACGTGCCGCCCGGGTTGGGCCGGAGGGCTGCGCGCGGCGTGTTCATCACGGCGGCAACCTGGTGCTGGACCTGCTTGGTCACCACCAGCATGGACACCGGGGAACCGTTGGGGATGTGGACACCAAGAGGAGCGACGACGGCGGGCGTCGCTGCGCCGCAGGCCACCAGCACGGCGTCGGCGGGGTAGGTCCCGCCGGAGGCAGTCTCCACACCCGTGGTGCGGCCGCCCGCCACCATGACGGAGGCTTTACCCGCGTTGAGGACCAGTTCGCCGCCGCGGGAATGGAACTCCTCCATCAGGAAGTCGATCAGGTCCGGCAGGCTTACCCAGCCTTCGCCGGGGTTGAAAATGGCGTTCTCGGGGACGGCACTGGAATCGATCCCGGGGGTGACGGAGCCGATCTCCTCCGGGCCAACGAGCTTGGAGTCATAGCCAATGGACTTTTCGTAGGCATGCCGGGCTTCGGTGGCCCCGCGCTCCCCCTCGGCGTTCCACATCAGTCCGCCGCCGAACTGCAGCCATTCCCGGTTGGGGTCGGCGGTAAAAAGGGTGCGGTAGCGGTCCACACCGGCCACCCGCAGCTGGTGGTAGGGGGTGGACCGTTCACCGGCGGAGTTGAGCCAGGACAGCGAGCGGCCGCTGGCTTCGCTGGCCAGGCCGCGCTCGGTCAGCAGGATCACGGAGGCGCCTTCGCGGAGCAGGTGCACCGCGGTGGAAACGCCCAGGATGCCGCCGCCGATGATCGCGACGCGCTTGGTGGATGCTGCAGAGGACATTGGTGTCCCTTTCTCTGGAAATTCGTAATGCTGAAGGACGCGGACGGTGCGTCATGGAATGGAATGCGGGTGCGGCGGGTCAGGCCAGGGCGTGGATGCCTTCGATGACCTTCAGGACCTCGAGCGGTCCGGCCGGATCCACGGGCAGCGGGCCCTGGCCGCGCAGGGCGGCTGCCAGCTGCTCGTAGAACTGCGGGTAGGCGCCGCGTTCGGCAGGAACGGGAGACGTTGCCCCGTCGATGCCCAGGAGCCCCCAAGACTCCTGGGGGTCGAGTCCGTAGGCCGGATCCGACGGCGGCATCCCGCCTGCGAGGGCAGGTTCCTGGCCGTCCAGGCCCCACTTGGTATAGCCCGCGCGGGAGCCGAGGACGTGGAACCGGGCGCCGGCCTGGGCAGCCATGCCGTTCATCCAGAGCCGCGTCCGGACGCCGGATGCGTGCAGCAGCGACACGAAGGCCTCCGTGTCGGCGGCGTCCGGGTGCGGCCCGCGGTTGGCCGTCTCGCCGTAGTTCTGTTCAACCGGGCCGAACAGCTGGATTGCCTGGTCGATCAGGTGCGCGCCGAGGTCGTGCAGGATGCCGCCGCCTTCGGCAAGCGACACCGTGTCCCGCCAGTTTCCGAAGCCTTCCGGGCGCCACCATTCAAACCGTGATTCGAAGCTGGTGACCTCGCCAAGCTCTCCGGACGCCAACACCTTCTGCAGGGTGAGAAAGTCGGCGTCCCACCTGCGGTTCTGGAACACCGTAAGCTGCACGCCGCCGTCGGCCGCCCTGCTGACCAGTTCCTCACCCAGGGCGGAGGTGGGGACGAAAGGCTTGTCCACAACGACGTGCAGCCCGTGGGCGATGGCTGTTGCCGCCAGCCCGTAATGGGTGTGCGGCGGGGTACCGAGGATGACCAGGTCGAGGTCCGCGTCAAGCGCGAACAGTTCCTCCGGCGTCGCAACAATCCGGGCCTGCGGGTAGAGGCGTGCCGCCTCAGCCGCCCGCCTCCCGTTGGAGGTGACGATGACGTCGAGGGAGAAGTCCGGGTTGGCGGCGATCAGCGGGGCGTGGAACACCTTGCCGGAGATGCCGAAGCCGACGACGGCGGTCCGGATGCGTGCCGCTGCAGCCTCCACCATCAGAGCACCTCCGAGAGAAAGCGCTGGAGGCGTTCGCTGCGGGGGTTGTCGAAGAGTTGTGCGGGTGTTCCGGCTTCCACCACTTCGCCTTCGTCCATGAAGACCACCTGGTCGGCCACCTTGCGGGCGAAGCCCATTTCGTGGGTGACGACCAGCATGGTCATGCCGCGGCGGCCGAGGCCCGCCATCAGGTTCAGGACGCCTTTGACCAGTTCGGGGTCCAGGGCGCTGGTGGCTTCGTCGAAAAGCATGACTTCGGGTTCCATGGCCAGGGCGCGGGCGATGGCGACGCGCTGCTGCTGGCCGCCGGAGAGGTCGCGGGGGCGGTGGTCGGCGCGCTCGGCGAGGCCCACTTCGGCCAGGCGTTGGCGGGCGCGGTCCATGGCCTGCGCTTTCGGCATGCCCTTGACGCTCCAGAGGGCCAGGGCAACGTTCTCTTCTGCGGTGTGGTCAGGGAAGAGATTGAAGTGCTGGAAGACCATGCCGATGCGGGTGCGGAGGGTATCCGGATTGACCGTGAGCGCGCTTTCGCCGGCGAGGAGCACGTCGCCGCTTTTGGGTTCATGCAGCCGGTTGATGCCGCGGAGCAGCGTGGACTTGCCGGACCCCGAGGGGCCGATGATGCAGGTGGTGGTGCCCGGGGCCACCGTGAGGCTGACGTTGCGCAGCACCTCGATGTCCCCGTAGGCCATGGTCAGGTTGCGCAGTTCCAGACTTGAGCCGTGGAACGCCTGGGCGTCGGGCGCTGCGGTGGTGGTGGGGGTTGGGGTTTTCATGTGTTGCTCCCGGTGGTGAGCGGCGAGGCCGCGTCGAGTTCCTTGACTTCCTTCAGCCCGCTGGTGGGCGGTGCCGGGCGGCGGCGGCCGGTACGGAACTTGTTGTCGAAGTGGTTCACCAGGTGCGTCAGCGGGACGGTGATCACCAGGTAGAAGAGGCCGGCTGCCACCAGCGGTGAAAGGTTGCCGGACAGCACGGCGGCATCCTGGCCGACGCGGAAGAGTTCACGTTCGGTGACCAGCAGGCCCAGGAAGTACACCAGGGAGGAGTCCTTGACGATGGCGATGAACTGGTTTACCAGTGCCGGCAGGACCCGGCGGACGCCCTGGGGCACCACCACCAGGGCCATGGACCTGGCGTAGCTCATGCCCAGGGCGCGGCAGGCCTCGCCCTGGCCCTTGTCCACGCTGAGGATGCCGGCGCGGAAGATCTCCCCGATGTAGGCGCTGGCGATCAGGCTCAGCGCAATGATGCCCAGCGGGTAGGGCGAGGGGCCGAAGACCGACTGGCTCAGGCGGGCGAAGCCCTGGCCGATCAGCAGGATGGTGAGGATGGCGGGAAGGCCGCGGAAGAGGTCGGTGTAGATCCTTGCTGGAACCCGCAGCCACGTGGACGGCGAGATGCCCATGACGGCCACCACCATTCCCAGCACCGTCCCAAGGACGGTGGCGGCGATGGAAATGATCAGCGTGTTCAGCAGGCCGACCGCCAGGAGTTGGGGCATGACTTCGGCCATAGCGCGGAAGTCGAAGAAGGTACGGATGATGGTGTTGAGCCAGTCCATGGTTGCTCTCAGACGTAGATTGTGGGGAGGTGCCGGGCGGGCCGCTTGCGGCGGACCGCCCGGCGGGGCGGCCAGAGGCCGGGTAGCAGGCTGCGTGCCTGCTGCGCTTACTTGCTCGGGGCGGGTGACGCCGTCTGCTCGGCCTTGGGCAGGTACTGCTCAGGCATCGGCGAGCCGGGGAACCACTTCTGGTAGAGCTTCTTCCAGGTGCCGTCCTCCATGGCCGCCGCCAGCCCCTTGTTCAGGGCTTCCTTGAACGCCGTCTTGCCCTTGGCCACCGCGAACCCGGCGGGGGCGTCGAAGGACGGGATGTCAGCGGCGCTGACCAGCCCGTGCTGCTCTTCGTAGGCCTTGGCCGCCTCGTAGTCGAGGAAGTGGGCGTCAACGCTTCCGCTGTTCACCGCGGCGATGGCGGTGTTGTTGTCCGGGAAGCGGACCAGGTTGGCCGAGGTGAAGTTCTTCACTGCGTAGGCCTCCTGCAGCGTCCCCTGGACCACGCCCAGGCGCTTGCCGGCGAGGCCGTCCACCCCTGTGATGCCGGAGGCCTTGGTGGTGATAACGGTCAGGTAGCCGGCCAGGTAGCCGTCGGAGAAATCGACGGTTTCCTTGCGCTTGTCCGTGATGCCGATTGCGGCAACACCGGCGTCGAATTGCCCGTTGGCGACTGCGGCCAGCAGGCCGGAGAAGTCCTGCCCGGTGAAGACGACGTTGTCCACACCGGCCCGGTGGGCCACATCCTTGAACAGTTCCACGTCGAAACCGGTGAAGTTACCGGAGGCGTCGGCGAAGGTGTACGGCTTGGAGTCGCCCAGGCTGGCCACGCGGATGGTGCCGGGCTGGATGAGGCCATAGGGGTTGTTCTCCATGGTGGATGCAGCAGACGTGGAGCCGCAGCCGGAGAGGGCCAGGACCGCGGCCAGTGCTGCCGCGGCAATTCCGGCCGGGCGGAGATTCTTCTTCTTCACAGCGTTGTCCAATCGTTTGGTGGGGAGGCGGTGCTGTCAGGGCCGCCGATAAAAGTCGCCGATGTTCTTGTTGAGTCCGGTCTCACCCTCTAGGATTGAGACCGGACTCACATCGATGGATAGAAATGTAGCTGACGTCACAACGGACGTCAACACCCCCGCTGGAAGGTGAAGATGAGCGCTGAAGGAGCACGACGGCGGGACGTAACCGTTGCCGACGTCGCAAAGGCCGCCCAGGTCTCCAAGGCCCAGGCCGCCCGCGCGCTGGGCAATTATGGCGCTGTCAGCGACGAGGTCCGGGAGCGCGTCCTGGCTGCCGCGGAGGCGCTTTCCTACCGGCCCAACGAGCTTGCCCGGAGCATGAACACGGGCAAGTCCCACACCATTGGCGTGGTGGTGGGCGACATCGAAAACCCGCACTTCGGCCTTGCCACGCGGGGAATCACCGACACCGCCAAGAAGGCCGGCTACAACGTCATCCTGGTCAACACCGACGAGGACCGCGCGGCGGAAGTCGACGCTGTCCGCGTCCTGCTGGACAAGCGGGTGGACGGGCTGATCGTCGCTCCGGCGTCATCAGTGGACACCGGACACCTGCAGGAAGTGCACCGGTCCGGGCGCCCCCTGGTCTTCATCGACCGCACGGCCGGGGACCTGCCGGTGGAGACCATGGCCGTGGACATGGCAAGGATCTCGCGGGAGGCCACGCAGTACCTGCTGGACGCCGGACACCGCCGGATCGCGTTCATTTCCACACTGCGGACGGATGCCCCGTACACGCCCGGGATGACGCTGGAGTCCTCGCAGATCGCAGACCGCATCGAGGGGATGCGGCAGGCCTTCGCCGGGTCGGGGCTGCCGTTTCCCGAGGACCTGGTCCGGTTGAACGCCGGCGACGAGGACTCCATCCGCGGCGTTACCCGCGAGGTGCTCCGCGGGCCGGATGCGGCCACAGCCGTGGTGGCGTCGGACGGCCTGATCGCCCTCAGCGTGGTGGAGGCCATCCGGGAACTGGGCCTGTCCATTCCGGCAGACGTCTCATTCCTGATGTACGACGATTTTGCCTGGACGCGGCTCACCACCCCGCCCTTGACCGTCATCGCCCAGCCCGTCTACAACATGGGTGTGGCGGCCGCCAAGGCACTTATCCGTCAGATGGAGGGACGGCCACCGGGGCCGCCCGCGCAGTTCACGGCAACTCTGGTGCGGCGCGGATCCGTGGGGCCCTGCCCTGCCGCTGCCGGGAAACCCGGGCGCGAACAGCTGGCGGGAAAGCCGGCCTGACGCCCCGGACTACTGGGCGGCGCTAAAGATTGGCCGGAATGGAGGCGGTGTTCCACGTGTTGCCTTGACCCGCATTCAGGCGGTGAGAGCGGTGGTGGATTCGCGGACGACGACGTGCGTGGCCAGCTCTACCCGGTGGGAATCCAGGACTTCCCCACGCGCCTGTCGCAGCAGAGCCCTCAGGGCAGCCCTTCCCATCTCCTCAAGGGGTTGGGACACGGACGTAAGCGGCGGCACGGACTCCTCGCCCTGGATAGTGCCGTCGAATCCGATGAGGCTGATGTCCTCAGGAACCCTTATGCCGTGATGGGCTGCTTCACTGAGCACCCCTAATGCGATGCTGTCGCTTGCGGCGAAGATAGCCGTAGGCATCTCATCTAATTGAAGCAGTGACCTCAACCCCGCCACTCCGCTGTCCCGGCTGAACCTGCCGCCGGAAAAGACGTATTGAGGATTTAACCGCACGCCGTGAGCCGACAAAGCTGCCATGTAACCGTGCAGCCGCGCCTGGTTGCACTCCGCGGTCTCGATGCCGCCGATAAAGGCAATGTGCCGGTGACCCAGTTCCAGCAGATATTCGGTAGCCGCCTTGCCGCCCGCCCAATTCGTGGCCCCTACGCTAACCACGTCCGCCGGCGGCGGATTCAGTGGATCGATTACCACCACGGGAATACGGCGGCGACGGAAAGCGTGCATTTGCGTCTCACTGAACGCCGAGGTCACCACAATCATTCCCGCCCGCCCCTCGTCGACCATGCGCTGGGCACGGCGCTCAGCGCTCGGTCCGCTCGGGCCTGCCCGGCCACTGACGCTCACCAGGAGGACCTCAACGTCCTCAGCTGCGGCGAAGTGCAGGATCCCTTCCAGAACCTCGGCTGTGTAGGCCGACGTGAGAACGTCCACGACGACTTCAACCACGGTTCCCGTCTTGGCAGCGGAACGGCGCTGCACCGGCGACTGGTACCCGGCCTGTTCCAACGCGGTCAGCACGCGGGCACGCGTTTCCGGCGCAACATCCTCGCGGCCGTTGACCACCTTTGACACTGTAGGGGTGGAAACACCCACCTCCAGGGCAACGGCTGCAAGGGTCGCCTTGGCCGGCCGCGCAATTTTCGCCATAGCTTATCCGCTCTTTCGAAACATTTCGTTGTGGTCATCTTGTCGCGGTTTACGCCTGACGTCAACAAGAACAAAGCGGGCCAAGTAAGGTGACTCCCTCCCTGCTATTGACCTGTGATGCATCTCACCGTTAGATTTACACCACCGATCGCAAGTTTTTCGAAATATTTCGGAACTGCGACGGAATGACAAGCGACCGAATTGATGCGGGCAATCCGCCTCTGAGCCGAGGCCAAAAGCCTGCTTCACACGTTACCGGGACCCAGCGTCGAGCCCGGAGGATGAACGGAAACTAAATGAAGATTCGAAAGTTGCGCTCAGCAGCGTTGGCAATTTCCGCAGCAGGACTGGCCCTCAGCCTCGCCGCCTGCGGTTCGTCAGGTCCTGCCGGATCAAGCGTCAGCAGCGATTCGGCCACAATGTGGGGACTCACCGGCGGCAACCAGCCGGTGCTTCAGAAGTCGGTGGATGACTGGAACCAGGCCAATCCAAACAAGTCCATCAAGCTGGACTTCTTCGCCAATGACGCTTACAAGACGAAAGTTCGCACTGCCGTCGGCGCCGGCGAAGGCCCTACCTTCATTTATGGCTGGGGCGGCGGAGTCCTGAAGTCGTACGTCGACGCCGGCCAGGTTGACGACCTGTCCACCTTCATCAAGGACAATCCGCAGGTCAAGGACCGCTACCTTCCCTCAGTGCTGAAGAACGGTGAAGTGAATGGCAAAACCTACGCACTGCCGAACAACAACGTCCAGCCGGTAGTCCTCTACTTCAACAAGGACGTCTTCGACAAGGTGGGAGTCCAGCCCCCAAAGACCTGGGATGAACTGATGGCCCTGGTGCCGAAGTTCAAGGAGGCAGGTGTTGCCCCGTTCTCCCTCGGAGGCCAGTCCAAGTGGCCGGACCTGATGTGGCTTGAGTACCTCGTCGAGCGCATCGGCGGCCCTGAAGTCTTCGCCAATATCGCTGCGAACAAACCGGGAGCATGGTCCGATCCTGCTGTCAAGGAGGCGCTGACCAAGATCCAGGACCTGGCCGACGCCGGCGGGTTCATCAACGGCTTCTCATCCATCGCCGCGGACAGCAACGCAGACCAGGCCCTGATGTACACCGGGAAGGCCGCCATGATTCTGCAGGGCGGCTGGATCTATCAGGGCATGAAGAAGGACGCCGCCGACTTCGTCAAGAGTGGAAAGCTGGGGTACACCACCTTCCCCACCGTTTCAGGCGGCAAGGGTGACCCGGCGGACGTCGTGGGCAACCCCTCCAACTTCTGGTCCATCTCCGCCAAGGCCACGGATGCCCAGAAGAAGGCCGCCCTGGACTACGTCAAGGACGGCATGTTCACCGACGCCAACACCGATGCCTTGATCAGCTCCGGCGCGGTGCCGGTAGTCAAGGGAATCGAAGACAAGCTGGCAGCCTCACCCGACAAGGACTTCCTGACCTTCGTCTACGGCCTGGCCAAGAACGCCCCCAGCTTCACCCTCTCCTGGGACCAGGCCCTCAGCCCCGCGCAGGGTGACGCCATGCTCTCAAACCTGGACCAGATCTTCCTCAAGAAGATCAGCCCTGACCAGTTCATCAGCACCATGAACGCCACGATCGGAAAGTAAGCGACCATGACGGCTCTTGGTTCCGCCAACCGAGGGGTCCGCGACGCGGGCCCCTCGGGGTGGCTCGCATTCCCGGCCCTGGTCTTCTTCCTGGCCTTCGCTGTTGTCCCGCTGATCGGCGTCGTGTTCCTCAGCTTCACCAGCTGGAACGGTCTGGGCGAGATCAGGCTGGACGGCCTCTCCAGCTGGACAACGGTCCTCACCGATCCGGTCACCGGCAACGCCCTGGTCGTCACCGCCAAGATCATGCTCTTCTCGTTCATCGTCCAGGCGCCCATCAGCCTGTTGCTGGGGGTCTTCACGGCTGGCGGCCAAAAGTACCGCGCCGCCCTCGCCGTGCTCTATTTCCTGCCGTTGCTGCTTTCGTCCGCGGCAGTTGCCATCGCCTTCAAGGCCCTGCTCGATCCCAACTTCGGCCTGGGCCCCGGATTCAACCTGCCCATCCTTGCCCAGGACTGGCTTGGCAACTCGGATTTGGTCCTGTTCGTGGTGGTCTTCGTGATTGCGTGGCAGTTCGTTCCGTTCCACACGTTGATCTACCAGGGCGGCGTACGCCAGATCCCCACGTCGCTGTACGAGGCCGCTGAAATTGACGGCGCCGGACGCTTCCGCCAGTTCTGGAACATCACCCTGCCCCAGCTGAAGTACACGATCATCACGTCCTCCACGCTGATGGTAGTCGGCAGCCTCGCCTACTTCGACCTCATCTTCGTGCTCACGGGGGGCGGCCCCGGCTACAGCACGCGGCTGCTTCCGCTGCACATGTACCTGACGGGTTTCAAGGCCAACGACATGGGGGCCGCGAGCGCCCTGGGGGTCATTCTCGTCGTCATCGGCCTGGGACTTGCGCTCATCCTCCAGCGGTTGGGCGGCAAGAACCGCAACGCAAGCCAACTGGAAGGTGCCTGATGGCCTCCACAACTCAACTTCCCGTCCCACCAGCCCCGTCGACGGGCAGCATTACCGCAGCACCGGTGACCCGCACCAAGGGCCCCGGACGGCTTCGGCCAAATCTCCTGGGCGGCGTGGGCGGCTGGCTTTGGCTGGCCATCATCATCGTCCCTATCTATTACGTGGTGATTACCAGCTTCAAGAACCAGGCTGGCTTCTTCACCTCCAACCCCATGCTCCCGGCAACGGAACCGACTCTGGACAACTACAAGCTGGTCTTGGAGAACAACTTCGTCAGATACTTCACCAACAGCCTCATCGTCACCTTGGGCACGGTCCTGCCTGCCCTGCTGGTGTCCTTCATGGCCGCGTACGCCATTGTCCGCGGCAAGGGCCGGTTCCTGAGCCTGACGAACAACCTGTTCCTCCTTGGCCTTGCCATCCCCCTGCACGCCACCATCATCCCCATCTACTGGATGATCACCCGGGCGCACATGTATGACACCCTGCTGGCCCTGATCCTTCCGTCTGTGGCATTTGCCATCCCGGTCAGCGTCCTCATCCTGTCCAACTTCATGCGTGATGTCCCCAATGAGCTTTTCGAATCGATGCGCCTGGATGGTTGTTCCGACTGGGCCATGATGTGGCGCCTCGCCCTCCCCATGACCAAGCCAGCGGTCATCACCGTCGGCATCTACAACGCCCTGCACGTCTGGAACGGTTTCCTTTTCCCGCTGATCCTGACGCAGAGCCCGGCAACCAGGGTCCTGCCGCTGTCCCTGTGGACTTTCCAGGGGGAGTTCAGCGTGAACATCCCCGCCATTCTCGCCTCCGTCGTCCTGGCGACCCTCCCCCTGCTGGTGGTTTACGTCGTCGCCCGCCGTCAACTGCTGAGCGGCCTCACCGCGGGCTTCAGTAAGTAGAAAGGACATCTCCATGACCACCGCACAACCCCTGCGGGTCGGCATGGTGGGCTACGCCTTCATGGGTGCAGCCCACTCCCACGCCTGGCGCACCGCACCCCGGTTTTTCGACCTGCCCCTGCAGCCCCGGCTGACAGCGGTCGCGGGCAGGAATGCCGAGGGCGTCCGTGCCGCGGCAGACAAGCTCGGCTGGGAATCGGTTGAAACGGACTGGCGCCGCCTGATCGAGCGCGACGACATCGACCTCATCGATATCTGCACGCCGGGCGACACGCACGCCGATATTGCCATCGCCGCCCTGGAAGCCGGCAAGCACGTGCTGTGCGAGAAGCCGCTGGCCAACTCCGTCGAGGAAGCCGAGCGGATGACGCTCGCCGCGGAAACCGCCGCAAAGAACGGCGTCTTCTCGATGTGCGGCTTCAGCTACCGCCGAACTCCGGCACTGGCGCTGGCCAAGCGGTTCGTGGAACAGGGCAGGCTGGGCGACATCCGGCATGTCAGGGCCCAGTACCTGCAGGACTGGCTCACCGATGCCAACGCCCCCATGACCTGGCGGCTGGATAAGAGCAAGTCAGGATCCGGCTCCCTGGGTGACATCGGAGCACACAGCATCGACGCCGCGCAGTGGGTCACGGGCCTGAACATCAGCGGGGTCTCGGCACTGATGGAAACCTTTGTGCAGGAACGCCCGCTGGCCGGCGACCTGGTGGGACTTGGCGGGCACGGCGACCTCAGCAGTGATGCTCCGCGCGGAAAAGTCACGGTTGATGACGCGGCAATCTTCAGTGCCAAGTTCGACGGCGGCACGGCTTCGGGTGCGATCGGCGTCTTTGAAGCCACGCGGTACGCCCTGGGCAGGAAGAACGCCATGCGGCTGGAAGTCAACGGCACCAAGGGTTCCCTCGCCTTCGATTTCGAGGACATGAACGTCCTGTCCTTCTACGACGCCGCCGAATCCCCCGACGCCGGGTTCCGGAAGATCTTCGTCACCGAGCCCGAGCACCCCTATGTCGGAAACTGGTGGCCCACCGGCCACGGCCTGGGGTATGAGCACGGCTTCACCCACCAGGTGGTGGACCTCGTCACGGCCATCGGCGAAGCCCGGCAGCCGGAACCCTCCTTCGCGGACGCCCTGCAGGTGCAGCGGGTTCTGGCCGCCGTGGAGTCCAGTGCCGCAAATTCCAGCCAGTGGCAAAAAGTCTGAGCAGCGGTTCGGCACGGCAATGACCAGCTTCAAGCGATCCAAGGAATAGACATGACACGACCAATCACGCTGTTTACCGGCCAGTGGGCCGACCTGCCCTTCGAGGAAGTGGCGCGGCTCGCGGGCGAGTGGGGCTTCGACGGGTTGGAGATCGCCTGCTGGGGCGACCATCTGGATCCGCGCCGCGCGGCCGAGGATGACAATTACCTCCAGGGCCGGCTGGACATCCTCGAAAAGAACAACCTGAAGGTGTTCGCCATCGCCAACCACCTGACCGGACAGGCAGTGTGTGACGACCCCATCGACGAGCGCCACCAGGGCATCCTGTCAGCGGACGTCTGGGGTGACGGCGAGCCCGAAGGCGTACGCCGCCGGGCAGCGGAAGCCATGAAGGACACCGCCAGGGCTGCTTCCCGCCTCGGGGTGAAGACCGTCACCGGCTTCACCGGCTCCTCCATCTGGAAGGCGGTGGCCATGTTCCCGCCCGCCTCCCAGGAAATGATCGACGCCGGCTACCAGGACTTCGCGGACCGCTGGAACCCCATCCTCGACGTCTTCGACGAGGTGGGTGTCCGGTTCGCCCTGGAGGTCCACCCGTCCGAAATCGCCTACGACTACTGGACCGCCAAGCGCACCCTCGAAGCCATCGGCCACCGGGAAAACTTCGGCCTGAATTTCGACCCTTCCCACTTCATCTGGCAGGACCTGGACCCCGTGATGTTCCTGCAGGACTTCGCAGACAGGATTTTCCACGTCCACGTCAAGGAATCCATCCGCCAGCTCGACGGCCGCAACGGCCGCCTGGGCTCGCACCTGGCCTGGGCCGATCCCCGGCGGGGCTGGGATTTCGTCACGGCAGGGCACGGGGACGTGCAGTGGAACCGGATCTTCCGGACCCTGAACGCCATCGGCTACGAGGGCCCCACCAGCATCGAGTGGGAGGACGCCGGCATGGACCGGCTCATCGGCGCCCCGCAGGCGCTGGCCATGGTCCAGGACCTGGCCCGGATCGCCCCGCCGGCAGCAGCCTTCGACGCCGCCTTCGCCAGCCGCTGACCCCACGCCTTGCCGGCAAAAGCCGGCAGCCAACCAAAGGAAGCTCCAATGACAGAACGCAAGAACGCCCTGGTGGTCCGCGGCGGCTGGGACGGCCACCAGCCCTACGAGGCCACAGAGCTCTTCATCCCCTACCTCAAGGACAACGGCTACGACGTCCGGGTGGAGGAATCCCCCAAGGTCTACGCCGATGCTGCCTACATGGCAGGGGTGGACCTCATCATGCAGTGCATGACCATGAGCACCATCGAAAAGGAAGAATTCGCCGGACTGCGGGCAGCCGTGGAGAACGGCACCGGCCTGGCCGGCTGGCACGGCGGGATTGCCGACTCCTACCGGAACACCTCCGACTACCTCCACCTGATCGGTGGCCAGTTCGCCTGCCACCCCGGCAAGCACCCGGACGAGTGCATCGGTGAGCAGTCGGACAACTACGTGCCCTACACCGTCAACATGCTGCCGGCCGCCGCCGGCCACCCCATCACCAAGGGCATCAAGGACTTCGACCTGGTCACCGAACAGTACTGGGTCCTGTCGGACGACTACATCGACGTCCTGGCTACCACCACCCAAAAAGTCCGCGAGTGGGACCCCTGGAACCGCGAAGTGACCTCCCCCGCCATCTGGACCCGCCAGTGGGGCAAAGGCCGGATCTTCGTGTCCACCCCCGGGCACCGCGTGGAAATCCTCCAGGACCGGAACGTACGCACCATCATCGAAAGGGGCCTGCTGTGGGCAAGCCGTTGAAAGTCGGAATCGTTGGCTGCGGAGCCATCATCGCGCAGTACCTCGCCAACTTCCGCCGCCTGGACCAGGTCCGGCTGGTGGCCGTGGCGGACCTGGATCCGGCACGTGCGCAGGCAGTTGCGGATGATTACGACGGCGTCCGCGCCGTCTCCGTCGAGGAACTGCTCTCCGCGGAGGACGTGGACCTGGTCCTGAACCTGACTATTCCCGCCGCGCACGCGGAGGTGGCCCTGAAGGCGATCGCTGCAGGAAAGAGCGTCTACGGCGAAAAACCCCTCGCGGCCACAACCGAAGAGGCACGCCAGGTGCTGATCGCAGCACGCCAGGCCGGCGTCGTCGTCGGCTGCGCCCCTGACACGGTGCTGGGCACCGGGATCCAGACAGCCCGGAAAGCCATCGACGACGGCCTCCTTGGCGCGCCGATTTCCGCATCGGCCACCATGGTGACGCCCGGCCATGAGCGCTGGCACCCCAACCCGGACTTCTACTACCAGCCCGGCGGCGGCCCCCTCCTGGACATGGGCCCCTACTACGTCACCGCCCTCGTCACGCTGCTGGGCCCGGTGGTGTCGGTCATCGGCGCAGCCAGCCACACCCGCGACGAACGCACCATCGGATCCGGTCCCCGGCAGGGTGAAAAAGTGCCCGTCACCATCGACTCCCATGTCACCGGAATCCTGGTCCACGCGTCCGGAGCACTTTCCACCCTGTTCATGAGCTTCGATGCCGTGAAGTCCAAATCACCGAACATCGAAATCCACGGCGAGCGGGGATCCCTGGTAGTGCCTGACCCCAACCACTTCGACGGCGACGTGCAACTGTTCCCGCTGGGAGCCGAGGACTGGGAAACCCTTCCCGCCTCGGCAGGGTACGTCGATTCCGGCCGCGGATTCGGCATCGCAGACCTGGCTTCCACCCCGGACGGCAAAGAACCGCGCGCCGGCGGAACCCTGGCCTATCACGTCCTGGAGGTCATGGAATCCGTCCTCAAGGCAGCACAAAGCGGCATGACGGTGGGCATCCAGAGCACCGTTGAGCGGCCCGAAAGCGTACCGCTGACAGTCCTGGCGGAACAGGCGGACGCGCTCCATTCACGGTAAGCCGCATGTAGGAACCGCGCCGCTGATTGCAGCAGGGCTACCCCGGCCCGTCGCTGCGGGCGGCGCGGTTCCGGCCCATCGACTTTGCCCGGTAAAGCGCCTCATCCGCTGCTTCGATGAGCCCGTCCACCGTGGAGGTGCCGCCGTCGTACGTTGAAATGCCGTAACTCGCTGTGGGCATCTCCATGCCGTTCCGCGTCTTTGCGCCGGCCAGGCGCCGGCTGATTTCCTGGGCAATCGCTTCGGCCCGTTCCGCGGTGGCCCCGGGAACCAGGATGAGGAACTCTTCCCCGCCGTACCTCCCGGTCAGGTCGGTGGAACGGACGGTGGCAACGCAGGCGTCAGCGAAGGCCTGCAGCGCGACGTCACCCGCCGCGTGGCCGTAGGTATCGTTAACAGCTTTGAAGTGGTCCAGGTCCGCCAGGATCAGCGCCCCGGAACCACCGGTGATGGTGCGGTCGGCAAGTTGCTCGGCGGCAAGGTCAAGGAACGCCTTGCGGTTCAGGAGCCCGGTGAGGTCGTCCCGTGTGGCCACCACGCGCAGGGCGCGGGTCTGCTGTTCCGTGCTCAAGGCCGCCATGCTGAAGGAGACAACCACCAGCAGCACCATGGTCACCATGGTGGTCACTGCGGATCCGAACATCGTGGTGAAGACCGCCCCCTGCGGGCCTTCCACCAGGAACGCGAGCCAACGGAAGAAGTAGAAGACGGAAAGGCCTCCGGCAGCCACGGCCATGGGGAGCCGGACCCGCGAATAGCCCGGCTCCAAACGCCACAGCTCGCGGGAGGCCAGCCCGATGGTCAGGCTCATGGCGGCCAGGAACACCGGGCCGCCGGACCATGTATTGGTGGCCGGATGGTCCAGCAGTGAGGCCACCAGGGTGACCAGGGGAATGCCGGTGAAGGCCCACTTTGGGGGCGGCACTATCCGCAGCGAGCGCGCTCCCGCCCAGACTGCCACGCCGCCATGGACCAGCAGTGTGTTGCCCACCGGGTTGGCCCACACCTGATGCGCGGTGCCGTCCAGCAGGAAGCAGCCTGATCCGGTCAGAAAGAAGAGCAGGGCTCCGCACCACCACGCACTGTACGGCGAGCGCGTCAGCCGGTACGCGGAAAAGTAGAAGAGGACCACCAGCACCAGGGCCATCAGGCCAAAAGCGATGCGGAGGGTTGCCGTGTCCAGAACCATCTGACCGCAGTGCCCCCAAACCCGAATGCCCACACCAGTATCGAATCGCAGCATACAGGCTGCGGGTGGTCCTTACCCCTGATCAGAATCCCGTAACGGGCCTAGGGTTGGATTACCGGGATAACGAAAGGCCGCCATGCTCCTGCTCTTCGGTTTCAAGACTGTCCACAAGGCACTGCCCGGCCGTACGGCAACCTGCCCGCACTGCGGCGCCTTCATCCACCACCTGCTGGAGGAGCAGGCCACCAAGTTCACGCTGTTCTTCCTTCCGGTATTCACCGTCTCCCGGAAATTCCGGATCACCTGCACCAACTGCGGCTACGCCTCAACCATCAGCGGCGCCCGCAAGCGCGCACTGGAAGGCCGGCGGTAAGCCCCTCCGGAAGAACCCGCCCGGCATCCCGTCCGGTGTCCACCGGCGGAACTGCACCACTCCAGCTCTGGCCCCCGGTGCCGGCGGCCACTAGAGTGGGACCCGTCCCCCACCTGCCGTGCCGGCAGGACAACGGGACGCCGCACGAGGGAATGGAGGTGGTTTTGATGACTGCTGTCGCCGCGCGCCCTGAGCGCCCCGCACCCACACCATCAACCATCCTTCCCTGTTGTATCCGCCTTAACTGACGGGCGCCTGTCCGGCCCGATGCGGCTGCACTGGGGACATTCCCAAGGAACCCACCGTGCACTTTTCTTCAGGCAATGCCCTGGCCAACGCCGCCGGCAACAGCCCATCAATGACCGACGGTCCAGCCGCCTACGGCTATACGCCAGGGGTGGACTGCCACTTCAACCAGCATCCATGTCCGGGCGCCACGGGACGCGGGCGGGTGGTGCGGATGGACCGCACCCTGCTGCTCGTCGCCGTCGCAGATGGGCTGCTCCACCTGCCCTATCCGCTGTCCGGTGAACAGCCCGTCACCGGAGACTGGGTCTGGGTCGGCCCCAACCGTGCGGGCGACCGCCAGATCCTTGCCGTCCTCCCCCGCCGGTCGGAACTCAGCCGCAAACGTGCGTTCGAGGATTCCTCCGCGGAACAAGTGCTGGCCGCCAACATGGACACCGTGGGGGTAGTGGTGCCCATGGACCGGCCGCTCACCCACAACCGCCTTGAGCGCACCCTCGTGGCCGCCTGGGACTCCGGTGCCACTCCGCTGGTGATCATCACCAAGGCTGACCTTGCGCAGGTGGCGGACGACGTCGTCGGCAAAGTCATCCTGCAGGCGGCAGGCGTGGAGGTGGTCACCACGTCCGCAGAAAACGGCGACGGCATCGACGAACTGCTGGCACACATTCCGGCCGGCGGCACCATCGTTTTCCTGGGCCCGTCAGGTGCGGGCAAGTCCACCCTGGTCAATGCGCTGGTGGGACGCGAAGTCCAGCAGACCGGGGAGGTCCGGTCCGGGGACTTCAAGGGCAAGCACACCACCACCGCCCGGGAGCTGGTGCCGCTGGCCAACGGCACTGTGCTGATGGACACCCCCGGGGTCCGCGGCTTTGGGCTGTTCGACGCCGGGGAAGGGCTGGGTGGCATGTTCGCCGACGTGGAGGAACTGGCAGCCAACTGCCGGTTTGCGGACTGCGCTCACGGAACCGAGCCCGGCTGCGCAGTCCGGGAAGCGATCGGCACCGGCCTCCTCGCCATGCGCCGCTGGAACTCCTACCAGAAGATGCAGCGGGAACTGGCGGCTCTGGCACGCCGCTCGGACGTCGCCGCCCAGCGCGCCTACCATCGCGAGTGGCACCAGAAAGTGGTCTCCGGGGGAAAGTCTCAGCGCTCGGCTGAGCGCGAAGCCTCCGAGCGCGGCAACCGGACGGGAGGGAAGGACCGGAAGCGGAAGAGGTAGCACCCCCTGCTGCCCTGCCGGGGCCGGGGAGTAGGGTTCGGTCATGGACATCATCCTGGTTCCCGGCTTCTGGCTGGACGCATCCTCGTGGGACGCGGTGACGCCGGCACTGGAAGCTGCCGGGCACCGCGCCCACCCCCTCACGCTTCCCGGGAAGGAGTCGGCGGACGCCAATCGCGCGGGCATAAGCCTGCAGGACCATATCGACGCCGTGGTGGAAGCCGTGGACCGCACGCCCGGCAAGGTGGTCCTGGTGGGCCATTCCGGCGGCGGTGCCATCATTCACGGTGCCGTGGACGCGAGGCCGGAGAAGGTGGAGCGCGCCATCTACGTGGACAGCGGACCGCTGGGCGAGGGCGGCGTCATCAATGACGAACTCCCCGCCAAAGGCGACGACGTGCCGCTGCCGCCCTGGGACAGTTTCGACGACGCCGACCTGGTGGATCTGGACGAGGGGCTCCGCCAGGCGTTCCGCGGCCGCGCAATCCCCGAGCCCCGCGGTGTGGCGTACGGACAGCAGCACCTGCATGACGATCGCCGCTACGCGGTGCCCGCCACAGTGATCGCGTGCGAATTCCCTTCGGCCACGCTGCGTGAATGGATAGCGGCCGGCCACCCGTTCGTCGCGGAACTGGCGAAGGTTGACGACATCGAATTCGTCGACCTGCCCACCGGGCACTGGCCCCAGTTCACCAAGCCGGCGGAACTTGGACGCGCCATCCTAGCGGCCGTGGACCGGGAACCCCGGAACTGACCCGACACACTCTTGCGCACGGGGTGCCGTGTCCCCATAATAAATGAATGACATTCATTTATTCGACAGAACTCAGGGGCAGCGCCGCCCCAGGGCACTCCTCCCTTGGCCCCGGGCTCCGCATGCCCGCAGAGTGGGCCACCCACCGCCGGACCTGGATGGGGTTCCCGCCCCCGAACGACACCTTTGGTCCCGTGGGAAGTCCCACTCTCGACCGGGCCCGGGCAGCGTGGACCCGGGTGGCCCGAACCATCGCCTTGTACGAGCCGGTCACCGTGCTGGCAGACCCCCGCGATGCCACGGCCGCACGGGAATGGCTGGGTGATGGCATCGACGTCGTGGAGGTGCCACTGGACGACGCCTGGCTGCGGGACAGCGGCCCCACCTTCGTGCACGGGCCGGATGGTTCACTGGTGGCCGTTGACTGGATTTTTAACGGCTGGGGCGCCCAGGAGTGGGCGGCCTGGGACAAGGACCAGCATGTGGCCCGGAGCGTGGCGGCGGGCATCGACGTGCCGGTCCGGCCCAGCTCCCTGGTGAACGAAGGCGGCGGGTTCCACGTAGACGGCGAAGGAACCGTGCTGTTGACCGAGACGGTCCAGTTGGATCCGGGCCGCAACCCTGGCGCCACCAAGGCATCCGTCGAGGCGGAGTTCCACGCCGCGCTCGGCACCACCAAGGCCATTTGGCTTCCGCGCGGCCTCACCCGGGACTACGACGAATTCGGGACCCGCGGCCATGTGGACATCGTGGCCACCTTCGCCGGAGCAGGCACCATCCTGCTGCACCGCCAGGACGACCCCGCACACCCCGATCATGCCGTCTACCTGCAGCTGAAGGCAGTCCTTGCCGGCCAGTTGGACGCCCAGGGCAGGCCGCTGCGCATCATCGACGTTCCCGCCCCCACAACACTCAAGGACGATGACGGCTGGGTGGACTGGTCCTACATCAACCATTACGTCGCCAACAACGTTGTGTTGCTCTGCAGCTTCGACGATCCCAACGACGCCATCGCGGCAGGCATCCTGGAGCGCGCCTACCCGGGGCGGACGGTGGAACTCGTGGACGCCCGCGACATCTTCGCCTTCGGCGGGGGCATCCACTGCATCACGCAGCAGCAGCCTGCGGCCAAGGAGGGAGGAACATGGTGAACCCCGCCCCCACGCAAACGCTTCCGCGTTCCCAGCGGCAGTTCGACGTGGTGGAGGCCGGCATCAGCCGGCTTCGCGCCGCCCTGGACTCCGGGGAGGTGACCAGCGAGGAACTGGTACGCCTGTACCTGGAACGGATCGAGAAGTATGACTCCAGTGGCATATGCCTCAATGCTTTGGTCGTCCTGAACCCGGATGCCATCTCCGAGGCCCAGGCGTCGGACCGGCGCCGGGCGGCAGGTTTCACTCTCGGCCCCCTCGACGGAGTCCCCTACACGGCGAAGGACAGCTACCAGGTAAGGGGGCTCAGCGTGGCAGCGGGCTCCCCGGCATTCAAGGACCTGGTAGCCCAGCAGGACGCCTTCACCATCGAACGGCTCCGGGCCGGTGGGGCCGTGCTGATCGGGCTGACCAACATGCCACCCATGGCCAACGGAGGTATGCAGCGCGGGGTATATGGCCGGGCGGAGAGCCCCTACAACGCCAACTACCTCACCGCCGCCTTCGCGTCCGGTTCGTCCAACGGTTCAGGAACCGCCACCGCGGCCAGCTTCGCAGCCTTCGGCCTGGCCGAGGAGACCTGGTCCTCGGGGCGGGCACCGGCGTCAAACAATGCGCTCTGCGCCTACACGCCCTCGCGCGGCGTCATCTCGGTGCGCGGCAACTGGCCCCTGGTGCCCACCATGGACGTGGTGGTCCCCCACACCCGCACAATGGCAGACCTGCTCGAAGTCCTGGACGTGGTGGTCGCCGACGACACTGAGGCCCGCGGCGACTTCTGGCGGGTCCAGCCCTGGATTCAGGTGCCCAAGGCATCCGCCGTCCGCCCGCCGTCGTACCTGGACCTGGCCGTCCCGGACGGTGCCGCAGCCGCCGGGGTGCTGGCGGGCAAGCGGCTCGGCGTTCCCCGGATCTACATCAACGCCGATCCAGAGGCCGGCACGGCGGCGGCACCGGGCATCGGTGGGCCGACCGGCCAGAAGATCCTGACCCGCGCCTCGATCCTGGAGCTGTGGAACGCCGCGCGGCACGACCTGGAAGCCGCGGGCGCCGAGGTGGTGGAGGTGGACTTCCCCGTGGTGTCCAACTACGAAGGCGACCGGACCGGCGCACCCACCATTGCCACCCGGGGCCTGGTGTCCCCGGAGTACCTGCGGCGCGAGATTGTCGACCTGTCCGTCTGGGCCTGGAACGACTTCCTTGATGCCAACGGCGACCCGCAGCTCAACCGCCTGGCCGACGTCGACGGCGCCGCCATTTTCCCTGCCCCGGCCGGCGCCCTGCCGGACCGCTACGACGGGTTCGATGACGACATCAGCGACTACCCCGCCTGGATCCGCGAGCACGGCGTTCCCGACCTTGACCGCATACCGCACCTGCCCGAAGGCCTGGCGGGCCTGGAGGAAACCCGCCGCGTGGACCTCGAGGACTGGATGGACCGCCTGGGCCTGGACGCGGTGGTGTTCCCGGCAGCAGCGGACGTGGCGCCCGCTGATGCGGACACCAATGCCGCCTCGGCGGACATCGCCTGGCGCAACGGGGTGTGGGTGGCCAACGGAAACCTGGTTCCCCGTCACCTGGGCATCCCCACCGTCACCGTTCCCATGGGCCTCGCGGCCGACATCGGGATGCCGGTGGGACTGACCTTCGCTGGAAAGGCCTATGCGGACACGGACCTGCTCCGCCTTTCCGCCGCCTTCGAAGCCACCGGCCGCAGGCGCGTTCCACCGCCCCGCACCACACCGGCTGCTACTCAGGAAATCTCTGGCTGAAACGCCCGCAACGGATATTCTGGAGTCAGTGACTTCTCCTCTTTGCCGTTGACCTCCAGCCGTCCCACGTTCCCGTCCTTCCTTGCAGGAACGGTGATTCCGTGCACCCGGGAGGGGGACCCAACCCTGGGTTCCCCTCCCTTCCGCACCCTTATCGGAACCACCTTCGGGAGTAACCATGAAACCTCCAACGCCTTCATCAACAGCCAATTCCCCTGTACAGGGCGCCCTCCGGCCTGACTGCCCACAATGCTTCGCGTTGTGCTGCACCGCTTTCGGATTCGCACGATCGGCGGACTTCGCCATCGACAAGCCACCTGCCACGCCATGCCACAACCTGGCCGCGGACTTCTCCTGCACCATCCATGACCGGCTCCGGCCCCGGGGCTTCCCCGGCTGCACGGTCTTTGACTGCTTCGGCGCAGGACAGGCGGTGAGCCAGCGGCTTTTCGGTGGCATCAGCTGGCGGGACAACCCTGACTCGGCGGCCGGCATGTTCACCGCGTTCAAGGTCCTGCGCCAACTGCATGAAATGTTGTGGCTGCTTGGCCAGGCCGCGGCGAGGGCCTACGGCCCGGATACTGCCGGGGACGCGCGTTCCCTGGCGGCCGCGGTCCGGAGGGTTGCGGACAGCGGGCTGGAAGACCTCCTGGCGGCCGACGTCGAGTCCCTCCACCGGCAGGTGGGCGAAACACTCCGCCTGGTGAGTGAGGAGGTCCGCGCGGGATACTTCAGTGCAGCCTACGGTGATGCCGGTTCCTCCAGCCTTCACCCCCGGATCCGCCTTGAGCCTGGCGCCGACCTTGCGGGTGCCGACCTGCGGGGGCTGGTGCTGTGCGGGGCGGATCTTCGCGGGGCACGCCTGATCGGCGCCGATGTCCGGGGCGCAGACCTGACGGCCACGGATCTCCTGGGCGCCGACCTCCGGGACGCAAGGCTCGACGGCGCCGACCTGGCCGGTGCCCTCTTCCTCACCCCGCCGCAGGTCGGCGCAGCCACGGGCAGCGGATCGACCAGGCTCCCGGAAGGGCTGGCGCGCCCCGGCCACTGGGCGGCGTCCGTCCCGGAAGACGCTCCGACCGGACCGCGGAAGCGCCTTGACAGGCAGGATTGTTAGCGCTGACAGTGGAGGAAACCGACCCCAAGCGAAAGCAACCCGATGAAGAACTGGGCAGGAAACCTCCAATACTCCTCCACGGACGTCGTACGGCCGGAATCCGTCGCGGAGCTGGCCGAAGTGGTGGCCGCGGCACCGCGGGTAAAGGCACTGGGCTCCAGGCATTCGTTCAACCGCGTGGGTGACACCGACGGCGTGCACGTGCTCCTTGACGCCCTGCCGCAGCAGGTGGAGCTGGACACCGCACGCGGAACCGTGCGGGTCAGCGGCGGGGTCAGCTACGGGGCCCTGTGCCGCACCCTCGAGGCTTCCGGCACGGCAATCCACAACCTTGCCTCGCTGCCGCACATCTCGGTGGCTGGCGCGGTGCAGACCGGAACGCACGGCTCCGGGGTGGAAAACCAGGCACTCGCCGGCGCCGTGGAGTCCATCGAGCTGGTTCGGGCTTCCGGTGAGCACGCCACGCTCAGCCGGGCCGACGGGGACGAGTTCCTGGCCAGCGTGGTGGGCATCGGCGCGCTGGGCATTGTCACCGGCCTGGAACTCTCGGTGCGGCCAAGCTTCGGGATGCGCCAGCGCGTCCTCGAGGACCTGCCCTGGGAGAACGCACTCTCGGATTTCGGCGCCATCGTCTCCAGCGCCTACAGCGTCAGCCTCTTCACGGACTACGCCGGCGACCGGATCAACCAGGTCTGGCTCAAGGCACTTGACGGCGAACCGCCGCTGTCCAGCCTGTTCGGTGCCACGGCCGCCATCAGCCCGCGGCACCCGCTGCCGGATATGTCCGCGGAAAATTGCACTGTGCAGCTGGACCAGCCCGGACTGTGGCTGGACCGGTTGCCGCACTTCCGCCACGAATTCACACCAAGCAACGGGGACGAACTGCAGAGTGAGTTCATCCTTCCCCTGGAGCATGCCCCGGCAGCGCTCCAGGCCGTCCGTGGCCTGGCGGACAGGCTGGCGCCCCTGCTGTTTGTCTCGGAAATCCGGACCGGCGCGGCGGATGAGTTCTGGCTCAGCCCCTTCTACCGGCAACAAAGCGTGGCCCTGCACTTCACCTGGAAACCGCTGCAGCCCGAGGTGGAAGCCTTCCTCCCCGAACTCGAAGCGGCGCTTCGGCCATTCGGCGCACGCCCGCACTGGGGCAAGCTATTCACCGCCGGGGGCCACGACTGGGAGCAGTTGTACCCGCGCTTCGCCGACTTCCGTTCCTTCGCCGCACGGCATGATCCCGAGGGCAAGTTCCGGAACAGACTGCTGGACAGCGTCCTGGGCGTGCCCGCCCGCCGTTAACCTGCCATCGGTACGCTGGGTGCATGAACTTCCGCACCGCCGTCGCCCCAGCCACCGCACTCTGCACTGCCCTGCTGCTTCTCACGGGCTGCGGCGCAGTGGAGGAAGCGGCCGGCAACGCCGCCAGCGATGCCGCCTCCAAAGCCGCCTCCGCCGCCGCCCAGGAACTCAACCGGCAGATCTGCGCAGTGGTGCAGGACGGCCTGGTCAGTGCATCGGACAAGCAGGCGCTGGCCGGCCTGGTTTCAGCGGCAAGGACCGCAGGGGTGCCCACGGAAATTACGACGCCGCTGGGCCAGATTGCGGAGGCGGGGGACCAGGTGCCGGCCGACTCCGTCCGGGCCCTGAAGGATGCCTGCCGGCCTTAGCAGGAGGCCAGCAAGAACCCCTTCAGGCGCTGACGTCCAGGAACGGCTCCGCTGCGGGCGGAGGCTGCGACGAGGCAGACCTCGTACAGGGCGGCCTGCTGAAGGGGAAGCGGAAGACAGCCGTTAAGGCAAGCAGTGGCCGGTCCGAAAGGTCCGGCCACTGCTTTTACGGTCATCTTCAGTTCTGGCGGGGCTGTTCCCAGCCGCGGAGGCCGCCCGCCCGGCCGGGCGGGGGCCTGTGTGCATGTCCGGACCGGTGCTCGGGCGGTGCGAATGGCAGCACGTCCGTATCCCGGCCGGGGGGAACGGCCTGCACGAACTTCGTCAGTTCCTCCCGCAGCGCCTTCCACGCTATGTCCGGATCGTCCGGATAAGCATTGATTTCTGCCTCCCGGGCCGCGTCCACCGCGGCAAGGCCCGCCTCCGTCAGCTCCACTTTCAGCTGCCGGCGGTCCGACGCGTGGCGCGTTCGGGTGATGAGTCCCGCCGATTCGAGCCGGGTAAGTACCCGGCCAAGCGTCTGGCTTTGAACCCTGATCGCATCGGCAAGCTGCTCCTGGTTCAATGGCCCCCCCGTCAGGCCTTCCAAGGCAATGACAGCCGCACGGGTCAGCCCAAGGGGGGCCAGTGCATCGTCCTGGCGCCGCTGGATCAGCCGTGCCGCCAGGGTGATGAGGCGGTAGCTGCTCCGGGCGTCCGGATCGAGATTGCTGGTCATCGGCCCTGGCCTTCCTGTAGGTGGCGAAGTGCTGGTCACCCTGCGTCGCTACACCCCTACAATAAGCATGCTTAGCAACCTGTTCGCAAGTAGGCTTACTATCCTTCCGCGGGTTGCCGGGGGTTTCGCGCGCCCAGGAGCCCTGCTGCGGAGCATTAGCCCTTGCATTCGAATTGGAAAGTGTGCTTAGTATCTATTTAGTAACCCTGCTTACTAAATTGCCAGCACTGCTGGTTCTTGATCGCCAGCTACCCCTTTCGGAAAGAGAGCGAAGATGACAGAGAACCAATGGCCCCAGACACCCCGGACCGAAACCGAGCCGGCAATCGCCGATCCCTACGGCACAACGGATTCGGTTCCGCAGACCGCCTACCCGGCAGGGTCAGCAGATACCTCCAAGTCCCAGGCAGCCAAGGAGGAGGCCTCCAATGTTGCCGGACACGCTGCATCCGCGGCGCAGGGAGTGGCGGAGACCGCCAAGAGCGAGGCTGCGAACGTGGCGCAGGAGGCCAAGGCCAATGCGCAGGACCTGCTGCACCAGGCCAAGTCGGGCCTGACCAGCCAGGCCGGCACGCAGCAGCAGAAGGCGGCCGAAGGCATCCGGAACATTTCCAGCCAGCTGCACAGCATGGCCAGCGCCCCGGACCAGCAGGGCGTGGCCAGCGACCTGATCCGCCAGGCAGCAGAACGCACCTCCTCGGTAGCGTCCTGGCTGGAGAACCGGCAGCCGGGCGATCTCCTGAACGAGGTCCAGCGGTACGCCCGCAACAACCCCGGAACCTTCCTGCTCCTCGCGGCCGGCGCAGGCGTCCTGGCCGGACGCCTGACCCGCGGCCTCACCGCCGGCGCCCCCGATTCCTCCCCCAACCGGGCGGCAGGCACGGGCGCAGCCGGCCTGTCCGGCCAGCACCGCGCCGTGCAGTCGCCGCCGGTGGCGCCCCTGCGCCAGGAGACCGTCTACGCTGCAGGAACCGATGATCTTTTCGCCGAACCAACGGTGGGCAGCGGGGCCCCTGTATCCACCAGCACCCTGCCCTCGGGTACCGCCGAGGAGACTCCGCTCCGGTTCGATGACGACCCCTACCGGGCCGAGAACGGCGTCTACAACGATGACGAGCCGTTCGGAAACGAGGGAACGACCGGAACCGGCCGCCACGGTACGGGTGGTCTGTGATGAGTAGCCAGATTCCGGAGCCGCCGCCCAGCGCGGCGCACGTGAAAGCGGACAACGCGTCCCTGGGTGAACTGCTCGGGGACGTCACCCGGGACCTGTCCACCCTGATGCG
>Ga0308170_10000986_pt1 | contig 30331 bp, 38 predicted proteins | sample PhyBR2_2_FD_202136 | JGI IMG/M metagenome (GOLD analysis project Ga0308170, IMG submission 202136) | Phyllosphere microbial communities from UC Gill Tract Community Farm, Albany, California, United States - DLSLSB.R2 | ecosystem: Host-associated > Plants > Phyllosphere > Unclassified | place...
TTTGAGGATGGGTTCCTTGATGGTAGTAGGGAGGTTGACCTTGGTTGCAGAGGTGGAAGGGGAATCACTCATTTTATTTTGATGAGGAAAGAGAGGAGAGGAAAGGGCGAGGGAGACGAAGGGCAGGATACTGGCTCTACTGATATGTTCCTACTGGTTCCTAGAGAGTGTATCAGCTGTTCAGAGAGATTCAAAGTGGATGGTAACTGATCAAAGACACTCTCTCAAAAACTTTCAATTTGACCAAAAGGTCGATCTTACCCTCTCACCATTCACTCAATCAAGCCATTCACAACATGCTGAGAACCACAGCGAATCTATTGAGAACAGCGACTCCTCGTCAATTCGCTTTCACTTGTCCTCATCGGTTCCTATCAACCCCACCCTCTCCTCTCCCTCCCTCTCCACCTCCCCAATCAAATCAAACCACAGCAGCCTCGGCAAACCCTTCCACCTCATCCTCAGCAACCATGCAATCGAAATCCGCAGCTGGCGTGAGTTTTCCCTCTCACTTTTCCAACTTTCTCCCGACGATCGCTGACTCTCTCTCTCTCTTTCGTTGGATGACTAGCCATTCACGTTGAAAGCAGGAGCAGTGTTCCTCGTTACTGGAGTAGCATTATATTTCTATTTCGAGAACGAGAAGAAAGCTTTGAAAGAGAGGAAACGACAAGAGAATGCGGCGGCTAGGATTGGGAGACCAAAGATTGGGGGTCCTTTCGAATTGACCGATCAGGATGGAAAAACTTTCACCGAGAAGGAGTTGTTGGGGAAATGGAGCATGGTTTACGTGAGTTTGAACGACTTGAGCGGAATCTTCGTTTTCTTGAGGAGAAGCTGAGATTGTGTCATGTGGTCGATCACAGTTTGGTTTCACGAATTGCCCAGATATCTGCCCTGAAGAGCTAGACAAGATGACCGATGTAGTCGAATCAATCTGTGCGTTTTCACTGTCTCTTTCTCTTCTTTCCCGCACAAACCTGATGTCTCTTTCTCTTCTTATCCGATCTAGCCAAATCGAACAAAGTCGACATCTTACCTGTATTCATCACTTGCGACCCGGCACGAGATGATATCAAAGCCGTGAAAACCTACGTTCGAGGTGAGTGACATGGATTCCCGCAATCATTCGTTTTTTCGCGACTGACGTTGCGAGTTCTTCGTTGTTGTCATTTACAGACTTCCACCCCTCTCTAGTAGGCCTGACAGGTCCCTACGACGACATCAAACGAACGTGCAAAGCCTAGTCCGTTCCCCCTCTCTCTCCTTCCCCTTATCCCTCACTGACCCTTTCCCTTTTACAGTCGCGTCTATTTCTCGACTCCACCCAACGCGAAACCTACAGAAGATTATTTAGTAGATCACTCAATCTTCTTTTATTTGATGGATCCCAAAGGGAAGTTTGTGGATGCTTTTGGAAGGAGTATGGGAGCTAGGGAAGTTGAGGCAAAGGTCAAGGGCTATTTGGAGGAGTGGGAAGAGGGTGGAGGGAGAGGGGCTTGGAGCGATTAGGGAGTCGTAGTGAAGGGGGGTAATAGTGAAATGTTTATAGGAAGGGAATTGCACCACTCGAAACGAGGAAAATGAGCGGGAGCGAAATAATTCGGGAGAGAGCGGAGGATGTGACGCAGATCTACGTCTCAGAGAGAAGGTAGCGGCGAAGTACAGGCGGAATCAGCCGTAGAAAGGAGGCAGCTTCGTCGGCTCATTCTTTCAACCTCCTCTCTTTATCTCGCTTCGGTTCTCGAGCCGTAATCTCTTTAGTTACACTGCGACCAACTAACGATAGGTATACACATGAGGCATAGGAGGAGCATAGAAGAGGGGAGGAGGAAGATTAGGAGGGGGAACAGTACTGGGAGCTTGTCGAGCTTGACGTTGTTGACGGCGGAAGAGCAATTCGGGATCTTGCAACGACGCAGCGAATACGGGTATTTGACGCATCTCTTCGAAGCGTGTGTCGGTGTAATGGAGGTTGTCCTGTTCGGGTAGTCGGGTGAGTTTTCGACAACGAGAATTCTTCGAACGAAGGGGAAAGCTAACGATTTGACCTCGCGCAGCTTGAGTGTGTGATGAGACGGCAAGGCGAAACATGGGGCTAGCTAGACGCGGGACTCTGCTCTGATACTCGAAGGAAAGAGCACTGCAGCGGTCGATCGCACCACAAAAGTCTCTCTCACTTCTCCCACTCTCGAAAGCTGGAAACAGGATCAAGCTAGTTTCACTTCACTACAGCTTTGAACGTTTACATTGAGCTCCAGCCGAATGGTAAAGGGTGAGGAATCGGTTCATTCGCTTCGCGCTGCCTTCGAAGTTCGACTCGATAAGGTAGATTCGAAGCTGCGATGTGACTTGGAGTGTTGAGGTTACGATCAAGTCGTGCAGATTCTCAGTGCATCGATTCCTGAATCGTGTGAAAGTAAGAGTTTGGAAGAGCATTAATTTCGTAAGGATCCTTATCGGGGAACGAAAGAAAGGGCGACTTACGTGCAGGTTTCGGCCAGCAGTGAGTATAGCGAATACGTCGGCCTAATCACGAAGCTGTCGTCAGGCAACCGATTCTCGTACCGATGGAAGAACGTACGGGGAGCTTTTTCGAAGGAAGCGGTCTCAACTCAGCGGGCAAGGTGATTGCCTGTTCACTAGAGTCTGTGAGCTGACAGAACACCCAGCCTAGTCATGATGGGACGCACTTTCGAGTCGAGAATACCGATGTTACGCATGGCGTCGATAGCGAGCATTGCGAAAGCGTGGCGAAGACCCGATGCGAAAGGGTCAAATGACGGTACAGAGCGAGATATTGTTGACGCTTGAGCGGCAGAGTAGGACAAGGTCGCTCTCTTGGGTGCTGATGCCTCAGTACCTCCGTAGACGCGAGTGTGAACCGCGACATGGCTTTTCCAGTCCGTCAAGAGAAAGCGTGAGCATCCGAATACTTGAGAGTACCTGTCTCTCGCAGATGTTAGTATCATCTGATCCTGACAGAGTTCAACAAGGGCAGCAAGACTGACATGAGGATCTGTGGTAAGTGAGCTTTCATACAATTTCCTTCCAAAGCGTCGAACGCGCTGCGAGACCATTCTAGCGGTTGCACGTAAGGCACACGCTGTATCAAGCAGTGTCAACAGTCGATACTTCTGTTCAAAAGAGGTCAAAATAGGATAGCTCACCTTTTCCTCGACGATGACCAAAAATTTCCGCAATTCCGGTTCCGTGACTGCGCCCAGTTCGTAAGCTCGGCGACTGACCAACACAATGGTGTGATCCAAACTGATATTCTCTACGGATGGACTTTCGTTAGATACAGCAATAATGGCAGGATTAGGCTCACTCAATGATTCGCCTGCGACGATATTTATCGATGATCCGCACTGAGCCGCTGGTAGAATGATGAGCTCTTCTCGAAGGTCTTCGTCAATAAGCTTGTTGAGTAGGTCGATCACAGGAAGTATACCGTTCGTCAGCGTAATGTCGCTGCCAAAGTACAATGTCAGTGCTTTTGCGATTCGCAAAATCTGAGCCTTCGAACTCACCCGACATCTCCCTCTGAGTCCAGTACGCGCTTTGACTGTTCTGTTTTGGGGATCCAGATACGAGCATATAGCAGCGAGACGCGATAAGTATCGAACAGCGCTTGAGAATAGCGTTTTTGCCATTCGACGTAGTGGATTTTCGTCTTGTCATACTTCGCGGCGATAGCTGTTTTGTTCGCTCTGCTTCCACTCATGTTCTGCCTGACTATAGGGAGCACGACTAAGGGCTCCTCCAACATTGACCAGGCGGATTGGAAGTTCGAACCATGTTCGTTTTGAGGCTGCGAGAACACTTCAGGAAAAGTCAGCAGAAACGAAGGCACGAGATTGAGCTCACTGCGAGTAGTAGTGATTTGGAAGCCGACAGCCAGCTTCGCTGCTTTCTTTGACGAGGTTTCGAAACGTTGAAGGAGACCGACGATTGGGCTGGAGTGCGAGCTATAGGGGCGAATACCGTGGTCGCCATATTCGGTTTAGGGAAGTGTGGAGAGAGCGAGAGGATGAGTAGGGGTGAGAGAGTCGCGTGGAGGCAACCCCGGAAAGTCCGCGGCGATGCTAAGGAAGCGCGAGCGAAACGGTTCTGCTCGTCCTCTTGCTTCCTCTTTCCCTCCTTATCCAACCTGATCCTGATCTACAAGCCTGAATGGACTCGCCGCCAGCCGGACTTGCGAAATCAGAGATCGCAGCTCTGAGAGCTCGTCAAAAGGTCATCAAAGCTTCTCCTCTCCGCAAGAACACTCTGCTACCCTTCAATCTTCCTTCAATCTATCCCGAGTCAACTTACTCTCCCGATCAATGCACGTCCGAATCACCGAATCCTCCCCGGCAATCCAGCGAATCTCTTCTCGCTCTCCTCGGCGCAAATTCTCGTCGGACCTTGAGCCTCAAGCTTGTGAAAGGGATCGAGAAGAAATTGTCAGTATGGAGAGCCCATATAGATGTGGAAGGAAGGAAGAGAAAGGTTGTCGTCAAGCTTCACGTAGATTCAGGATTGAACCGCGGGGAATGGGATAGAGGAACCAGTACAGCTGAGAGAGAAGCAGCGGCGTAAGTGATAAACACTCATAACGCGTCCCAGTTTCAAGAGCTAAAAGTAAATTCAACACGATTAGCTATCGCTCGTTCCGCTCGACGCAGGGAGTAGACGTACCTATCTGCTACGGATTCTTCAATTTCTCCGCTCCATGGAATGAAACAATCGTCGGCGTCATCTTGGAGGATCTCAGCAAGGTCTCAACGCCTCTCTCGTGCTGGGCGGCAAGCTACCTCACATCTGGCGAAGGTTTCGACGGATCATTCGACAGTGACGATGAACGTCGTGCTAGAAGCTCGCCAGAATCCGAAGCCGAGAGCGAGGATGAAAGTGAACGCAGAACGAGGGAGAGGCAACAGGCTGAGGAAGCTGTTCGCAAGGCAGAAGAACTAAAGAAGTTCGTGAGTCGCCTTTTTTCATCAACATCGAGTAATTGCGAGCGAACTCACACATCAGATATGACACAGATACTTCGTCTCCATGAAGGGCAGCGTCGCCTTCACGATCGAGAACACCAAGTCCTGCCGGATAAGAACGACATCTTGGTTCTACGCTCCTCCACTCTCGTCGATCCCCACTTCGTGTTCACCGGCTTCAAGAGCACCTACTCGAAACTGAACGCGGAGAAGGTCTTGAAGGAGGAATTGGCCGTGATGGAGACGGAGTTGAAGGATGATTTCGGTGAAGACGAAACTCTAGGATTCTCGCGCGATTTCCGCGATTGGCCCGAAAGGAGGCTGCGAGGAGAAATCAAACATCTCTTCGGCGACCACGTTGAGCACGAATGGCGCAAGTTCGGGTTGTTCGATTACGTTGGAGATGTCTAGATGTTTGAGCTTTTCGTAACATTGAACAAGCGTGCGACTAATTTCGCTTCGTCGGAGTCTGATTTCACAATCGTAAGCTATCGGCTGACCTCGAGAGACAGCGGAGAAACGTACCTATCTCCTTCGTAGCAGTGCTCGGCATCCTCGAGAGTCAACGAGTTTGACCGTGTCCTCTGATCGCTCTCCTTCCTTCTCGTGACGGCGCAGGTTGAGACCCAGTCGTTCGAAGTGATCTGAGGTAGCGAGGGAGTGGGTAGAGTTCTCCTCCTCCGCGAGATTTGCGAGAACGTCGCCCTTTATATCCTCCCTGCCGGCAATACCTCCTCCATCCCAAAGACAGCCAACACTCGCTCCAGCCTCTCCCTACATTCCTCTACTCCACTCGTCTTCTTAGCCCTACCTCCAACCCCACTCATCATCTCCTCCATCTCCCTCATCTCCTTGCGATCTTTCAATTGTTGACTGATTCCCTCATCCTCATGACTCTTCGCATGTTCCTCTGCCTCCTCATCCACCGGTAACATCCTCACAGCATCCAATTTCCCCAATGCATTGACAATCTCCCTCAACTCTCCAACTATTTCTTCTTTCTTTCCATCCTGAGTTTCGATCGAGTTGACGAGAGTACCGGCATGTTTCGCACCGCTTGTGGTGGTCAACAAAGAGAGTAATGATGCTGCTATGCCTCGTAATGAGCCTAGTTCTCGAGCGTAAGGTGCAGCTAAAGCGAATCCTTGATCAAATCCTTGTTGAAGTTTGGCATTCTTGCCTGCTGTGATACCATCTCGATAGCCAGCCTATTCACGAGTATCCCAATCAGCTTCATGTATGACTCCAGGCAGAAGGAGAGGCTTACATCAGAGTAACGAGATGAAAGTTTCTCCCATTCTTGTTGAGAGATTTGTTGAGGAGCTGTAGAGGCTGTAGGTCCCGTTTGAGGTTCATCTTCATGCCAAGGGTCGTCGTCGATCATCGAAGAATCGTTGTCGTCGAAAGTCATCGTTTCGGTTCGAGGTGGAAAAGAACGAAAAGTTCGCTTCCGCAGAGCAGCTCACTCACTTTGCGAAATCCCGTTCTCTCGCTTTCGACTCGAGCAAGAGCAAAGATCATTCGAAGGCTGCATTCCAGTGCGCCGATCGAAACAGAATAAACGAAATGAAGGGAAATATGATATCCAAAAAGAATGAGAGAAGTGTCTTCCGACCAGCGGCGACGAAATGGGGAGGGCCTCGTGCTCTATCCCTGCAGGACGTTGTCCCTGAAGTACTTGGCAGTGGCTTCAAGAGTGTTGCCAACGACGTTTCCAGCAGTTTTGTATTCGCAAGCCTGCGAAACGACCGGAGGAAACGTCAGCGATTGATCGAAATACTTGCAAACAAGGGAAGACGAGCTTACGTAGAAGTAGGCGTTGGTCTATAACGTCGAGGACATCAAGTAGAGGCGGAGTCAGTAAACAATACAGGAGTAAGCGAAAGACTGCGAAATCCGACAGCATTTCTCTCGAAATCGAGCGCGAAACGTAGGCTGTTGCGACCTGGAGAGCTTCCATGGGGATGGAAAGAGACTCACCCAAGGAGCTTGATACGTGAAAGTCAACGAAGAGCAGAGAGTTTCAGCACATCCAATCTCAGTCGTCGATTTCCAGACCTGTTCGCCACCGACTTCTTTAGTCAAGCAGGAATCGACGAGCTGAAGCAAGCGACGACGAACCTGTTGGGTGAAGTGACCGGTAGATCCATTGTAAGCAGGAGCTCCCCAATTGTAATCTTTCGCTTCGTCTAGCATAAACGAACGAGACAAGCCAATAGAGTCAGTCTCGCTATCAAAAAGACCAGAAGAGAGAGTCAACTTACTTGACCACATGCCGATCGCACCTGCTACGTCACTTCCTCCACCGAAGTAAGCAGCAATGTTTTCTCCAGCGTTGACGGGCTCTCCTCCTCCATGTCCGTAAGCGCACTTGTCAGTCCACGCCTGAGCGGCCGAGGCGAGTTCGTTTGACCTGTACCCCACATGCGCGCATGATCAGCAGGGATCTACCGCGATCGATAGCAAGGAAGAGGGCGTACCAAGAAAGAGCAGGAACTTTGTGTTTCGCACGAAGGTCGTTGTGGATCTCGAGAGAGTCCTTGGCGAGTCCCGAGAGGGAGGCCGATGAAGCTTGAGTCTTTGCGGGAACTGGAGCCTTCGAGCTAGTCTTTGAAGCAGGAGGAGAGGTCGACTTCTTTTTCGACGAAGTTTGACGAATGGGTGAAGAAGTAGGTTTCGCTTTCGTGTGAGTGGCCGTCGATTTGTGAGCAGTGACCTTTTTCGTCGAGGTTGGTTTCGAGACGCTTTTGGTCTTCTTGTGCTTCTTTGAGGACTTGGAAGAGGATTTTGACTTTTTGCCTGATTTTGACGAGGATTTAGAATCGCATTTCTTTCGGTGAACGCGGTGGTGATGTTTGAAGTGCTGTTCAAGATCATAAATAGCGTCAATCAAAGATCGATCAGCGCGTTTTTTAGGACAAGGTCACGAAAACAGACACAAGACGAACATTTCCAAAAGGGCGAGCAGTAGCGACGCTAGTCGATTGTTGGATTGTGATAGTGGTGTGCTTGGTGACTACTGTTGCTGTAGTACTTGCTACGAGAGCGAGAGAGGCGAGGAGGAGTTGAGAAAGGACGACCATAGTTGAGTGAACGAGAAGAAACGAGAGTGTGTAGAAGAGCGGAAGAGAGGTATCGAGGACCGGCCTTGAAGTGTGCTAGAGAGGAGTACGCGAGAGAATGAGAGAAGGAGAGGGAGGAGAGAGGAAGGGAGACAGGGAAAGAGGCAGAAGAGGCTCGAGAATGTTGCAACGGACAAGGACAGGAGGAAACGGTTCGAACGCCGAGGACATCTGATCATCGACGATGCGAGCGTCTCGAAAATGCTTCGTAATTGGGCGAAGCGCGAATCCGAGGATGAGAGAAAGTTTACGAACGAAACGAGCGAAAACTCTCCACGCCGACGAGGACAGAAGGACAGCAGGATTATGTACTTCAAACAATCTAAGGGGAAAGAGTGTACAAAGATGATATAGATCTAGGAGTCATCTTCTACTCTTTGCGAAGAGAAGAGAGAGAAGACTAGAATGCAAAAACTGACAACAAAACTCCCTTTTTCGCCATTTCACCGCTCGATTCTCCCAAGCAAGAACCGACAGTCTCCTTCGTTCATTACTTCCTACGACACATCCATTCGAGAGATTCGAGATATAAACAGTTTGAGAGGGATTCGAGGAGGAAGAGGGAAGGAAAGGGACGGAGTAGGTAGATTTATGGAGGAGGCATTCCACTCTCCGCGCTGAAACTGCTAGCGTGACTACTTGCATGACTTCCAGTTCTTGAAGCGTGAGGTCGTGGAGATGCGTTGTGAGAGTGAGGGTCGGGATGATTCGAGATTGGAGGAGAAGGGTGAGGGCGTGAGTGATCATAGATATGTGCAGCGTTATGTACAGAGTGTTGAGGATGTTGAGGATGAGGGGGAAAGTTGTTTGGAGGAGGTTGGGTTTGAGACGGATGAGGAGCGGGAGCGGGTTGAAGTGGGTGAGGAGTGCTGTTGGAGCGAGGGGGGAGAAATTCATGAGGTACAGGTTGGGATTGTGGCAGGTTGAGATGTTGTCGCAAGTTCTGATTATCGGCTTGTAAATCTCGATTGAAGGTTTTAAGTTGACCGATGAATTCGACAGCTATGGAGAAACGAATTTTAATTCACACTATCGAGGTAAAGAGGCAGAAGGATGTGAGCTCACCTTTCGTCAAGATCTCCCATTTACTACTCTTCAACCCTCGATCGACCGGTAAAGACTCTCTCAAATCATCGAATAACTGCGCCATCTCTTTCCGCCGTTTCCGTTCTGCAAGTTTATGACTTATTCTCAATTGAGGACTTCGGGAGTACGGACTATCCTTCAGCCCAGCAACCGCATTCGGGTCGAGGGAACCGGTAGAATCTTGTCGATCTGGGTGAGGCGGAGGAGGAGGAACGTCGCTCGTCGGCCACTGAGGGGGAGGCCCGATCGGAACTCCAGTCGATCCAGAACGAGAGTGGAGCGGTTGCGGTTGATGGTCGGTAGGGGTCTGAGATTGAGAAGCGGAAGAAACCATGACAGCGGGTTGATTCGATTGACTCGAACGAGGTTGAGGCGGAGGAGGGAAGGCAGGAGACGAAGGAGGGTGCTGTGCGGTAGGAGGAGCTGAGGTCGAGTGAGGAGGCGGAGGTCCAGGATAGAACGGAGCTTGTCCTTGCATCATCTGGCTGACTCCCGGAATACTCGGTCGACGACCAAAATCTTGACTCAATGGTTCGTACATCCCTCTCGCAATTGATCCTCGAGGTCCGACTGAATCCTCATAAAAGTTGGGAACGTTCGATAATCTCATAAAGGGAGGGTGAGGTGGATGCTGAAGGGGATTGGGGTGAGGGGCGGGGTTGTGTTGATCGAAAGGAGCGCTTCCTGGTGGTGGCGGAGGGTGTTGATTCGGATTCTGCTGATGCTGAGCTGGATATTGATACATGTTGAAGCTGTGATGACTCCCTGAACTTCGATGACTTTCGTTACTGTCTCTCCTTTCTTCCTCCCAAGTCGGACTAAACGATTCTCTTCTCTGCTCATCTATCGCCAAGCTGTTCATCTTGTCTGTCGCCATCGAAGAGGTCCGTCGTTTCGAATTTGGAGGAGGGTTTCCATTCATCGAAGAAGGAGGGAAAGGTGCAGCGTTTTGTGAAGGATAGTAAGAACCGTCATTGAACGAGTGATCATTCTCTTCTCCTGAAGTCTTCCTCTTCGTACTCGAGATCGGGCTGAGCGGTCCTCCTGCTCCTCCTCCAGCTGCATTCGGTCCAGAATAACGAGTTGGCGAATTTCCGTTCTGTTGATTATTCGTGAGTGAATGCCGTCTCATCGAGTAGTCGAAATAGGAAGGGGTTTCGTGAGGTGCTGCTACAGATACTGAAGGTCCACCGAAGCGGTAAGCGGAAGTAGGACCTGGGAAAGCTGGATGAGGGGGATGAGGGGGTGGTCCTCCTCCAGCTGGTGGTTGAAACGAAGTGCCGAATTGATAATTGGCGTGAGGGTCGAAGGGTTGTTGAGGAGGAGGCATTTCGCCCGCTGCTGTCGAAGAGTGTGGTCGAATATTCGGCATAACTCCTCCGACCCTACCTTCTGACCCGTTTCCTGATCCTGTAACTGCACTCCCCGCTACGTGCCCTCCCTGAGCACCTAGAGGACCACCAAAGAGAGATGAAGCTTCGTCTATTGAAGGTCGTCGGAGGTAAGAAGGGTCGGAAGTTGTTGAAAAGGCGTGAAGGAATGGATCAGAGTTGATTGATTGACGTCGTTCCGGATTGAACTGTCGTCGTAAGTTTGTGAGGGAGAGAGAGAGGGAGAGGAAGGAAAAAGAAGAGGGTTGCAGGAATTTCGAAAGGGCGTCAAGGTTAACTCGAAAAGTTTCAATTGTAAATGGAGAGAGTTTAGCATACCGAGACTGGCAGGAAACCTTCTCGAGGGATTGATACTGGAGGTAAACGAACTGCAGGCGTCGAGTGCGAGTTGGTAGTTGGAGGAGGGGAAACTATTGAAGGTGTTCGACGATGTTGTTGATCTGCTCCTCCTATTGAAGCGACCGAAGGAGCAACTGCTTGCATTCTTCTTCCTTTTCCTTTTCAACTTGTGGGGTTTGTGGGAGGTAGCGTGGCGATTCGAGAACGAGATGAAGATAGCGTGGTACGAAAAGCGGGTTCGATCAAGAGAGTTTTTCGTGGATTTGGAGTCGAGCTGCTGCTCCTCTCTAATCCTCTACGTCCTCCCAAGATCGTGTATATCCTGAGGAAGATTGGAGAGGTGAATGAAGGCAAAAAGAAACTAGTGACCGGCCGAAGTCGAAAAACGCATACATTCGATCGATTCTCGCAAGGGAGCGCTTCGCTTTATTCGACTGTTCTCTCCTCTCTTCCGTCTCCTTGTTCTTGACACCGCTCTCAAAGACTGACATCGGTTCAGTCTCGACGCAAATGCTGTCACAGCAGAGAAGAAGGTGTTCAAACGAAAGGAAAACCTTTTCTCGTTCCTTGAATCAATCAATTCCAATCCACTCCACCTTGGCTTCGCGTTCACTCGTGCAGCCTCTGCCGCGCACTGTCGAACCCTACAGACTACTGGCACCCTCGTTCGCGAAGAAGTGGTCTTCGAAGAGATTCGAAGAAGTTTCGTCGCACGCATTTTGCAGCACGAGAGTGATTGAATGATCGACATTAATCTGAGCTGCGAGACACCCTTGAAGCATGTTTTCTTGATCGTCATTGAACCGAGAACGAAACTGCTTTGATCGTGATCAGCTTCGTTCACTCTTCCCTCTTTCGAACCGAGTCGTATCGATGATTCAGCTCTCGACGACACCCTCAACGATTCATACTGAAACAAAACTGATAATGTAAATTCCCGATGTTGAGATCTAGGGGATGAGAAGTAACGGAGAAACAGAGATACTTTGCGAATTCCTTTTTACCGACCCACTCGTTCCCTTACTCTTGAAGACTCTGTTCCTTTCTAGGTGTAATCTCCTCCGAAGCGTTTCCACCTTTGCGTTGATCCTTGGGAACGATAGGTAAGTTGGTAGCTTCGAGGATCGCACCGATTTGTCGGTTCGCTAACCAACGTTCTTCGGGGATGACAAAGTACGAAACGATTCCCAAGATAGTGACGAATCCAAAGATGGCACAAGCGAAATTGAAGTTCTCGGCGTTGACGGGGAATTCGAGAGGAGAGAAGAGGACGGCGAGGAGGAAGGCTGGAAAGAAAAGAGACCCCAAAATTCAGTTTGTGTTTGCCTGATATCAGAGAGAACGGGTTCGAACTCACTGTTCCAGACGCAAGCGATAACACAGAAGGGAATAGAGAATCGACCGTTCGACCACTTGGCGTTGGCGAAATCACCTCGAGTGAAGATGAGCCTGAGGAAAAGTGCAAAATCGTCAGCGGAACGATCACGAATAGAGTAGAGTAGACTCGACTCACCTCAAAGCGGGAATGAGAGCGTAAGCAGCGATAGTAGGTACACCTCCACAAGAAACGAGGGAAGTGAAAGCGACCGAGGAAGGAAGGATAGTGCAAAGCAAGATCGAAGCGATGATTCCGATGAAAATGATAGCGTTGCGAGGTTGTCCATTCTTGTCGACTTTGCCGATCCACGACGATCCGGGAAGGATACCGTCACGAGCGATGGCGAAGACGAGTCGAGAAGCAGCAGTGATTGCGAGACTCGTGTTCTGTGAGAAGGACTGCGAAATTAGTAGAGACTCGAAAGGCTATACTGATCTCACCAACCGACTCACGATGAAGAGACCAACGATGGCCACGATACTCATGACCATTCCTCCTCCTCTTCCCATAGCAGATGCGTAGATGTTGACGAAAGGTTGAGGCGAGTAGATCGAGAAAAGCTCGTCGAGCGAAGGCGAGCAGAAGAGGAACAAGATCAACAGAGGCTGTGCGCTCGATCGCTACGAGTCAGCTCAGATCGAGAAGGTGGCTCGGAGACCGCGTGGACTCACGAAAGCCATGAAACCTGAAACTGCGCAAGACCAAAACATTCCTCGAGCAGACATGATTGATGCGTTCTTCGTTTCCTCGGCGATATGGCCTATAGGCGAGCGAAGGTGAGCGGTTGTCGGGTGTAGTGGTAAAGTGAAGAGAACGTACCAGAAGCGTCCCATCCAGTCAAAACTCCCGAAGTCGAGAGGTAAACGAGCATAAAGTTCCAAACGTCGGGCTAGATCGAGTCGGCGAGTGTCAAAAGGATGAGTCACGAGAGAAGAAGGCGGTAAGACTCACTGCTCCTGATCCATTGTAGTATTCAGTGAAGACCCATTTCGCAGATTGGAAACCATAAGTTTTTGAAACTCCGACGGGAAGCCAAACGACGGTCAAAGTGAAATCGATGAAGATGATGAGAGCGGAAGCTTTGAAGATCCAAGCGAATTTGCCAGCTGTGCGAGGGGAAGAATCATTAAGCAAAGATTGAGAGAAGGGAAAGTGAAACGACTCACGAGACATCATGTTTGATAGGATTGCGAAGAGGAGGAAGACTTCAGAACAAGCCCATTGCACAGCTCGGAACTTGATATTACCCGCTTCGAGTCCACCGGGGAAGAGAGTACCGAAAACGGATAATTCGGCGAGCATGAAGTTTGTCGTTCCGACTGTGTTACTCGCGACGAATGAAGTCCAAGCAGTCGAGGCCCAGTAGGCACTATACTCGATCGACCTGTCAGCATTTACGCAACTCGAGTACAGGGAGAAGAGGAGAACTCACACAACGAAACCGAAGAATCGACCGTACTTCTTTCCACCCGCTTCAGCAGCCCAGATGTAGATAGAACCGCTGAGAGGGATCGACGAGCAGATTTCGGCGAGACATGCAGCTGAGATGGGTGGCAGAGACGGATTTGTCGGTCTCTCGCGTGAATCGAGAAAGGGAAGAAGTCGGAAACTCACCAGTCACACACATCAGAACGACAGTAACGAGCATACTCGTCCATAGGGCGACAGGACCTCCGTTGTATAGTCCGTAAGAATAGAGTAGTCGGCTGCCTCCTACGACGTAAAGCGAACCGAAACCGGCCATGAACGCCTCGAATCCAGCCCATGTTCGATGAAGAACCTAAGAGAGATACCGCTTGTTAGCTGGCGCTTGTGTACGAGAAGATGAGATTATACATGCTTGTTTGTAACCGAAAGTCGCCTAAAGATGCGATCCAAGAGCGAGAAGAAACGAAGAATTGAACATAGAACAAAGATCAGTCGATAGTCAGTTCGTTCCGCTCCTGTTTCAGCCCTCTTCATCGCGGAAGGATAGAGAGAGGGAGGAAAGGGGTGAAGGGAGGTAGAAAACAGCGAGCAAAACCCCAACGCCATATTCCGTTCAAAAGATTTTGAACGGAAAATGTCGAGGAGAAATGTCGGGGGAGAGGTGATACTTTGGTTCTGCTAGTTCCTTTCGCACGCATTATCGTGAGCAAGTTCGGTATAATCTCAGCCACTCCTATCGCTCCATAAACCGCTTTCAGGTTGTGAATCTGAAATGCGGTAGGAATTAAATAACGATAATTGGAGAGCACCCGTCGGCAGTCTCAAAGGGGGTTGAACCCCGGTGGTGTGTACAAAGGGGTCTTTTTAAGGAGGTTGTTTGATGTACCTAATAGTCTCTTTTGAGGATAACTACGATTGATCGGGAGTTTCGCTGTTTCAAAGTTTTTTGATGATCTCTCCCCCAATCGATTCTCTTCTAAGCGTTCGAGCAGTCGCTGCTTGCTTGAGGGCTTACGAGTTGAGCTTCATCTCCGAAAGTGTCGTTCGATTCGTTACTGATACTGTTCTTGTCGGACATGGTCGGTTGAAGTGAAAAGTGGGAGTCAAAGGCGGAGGCGAAAAATCGCGAAGTTGGAGATTGAAAACTTGTAATCGACCAAATCTAATGTAATCGATCAACACTCGCACTTTTCGTCCGACTCTCCGAGTAATGCTTCTATGTTCTCTACATCGGTGAAGAATTGAATAGCGGCGAACGAGAAAAGTCGTTTAAATCCTTTGAGGAAATCGTCTCTCGTTCGCACGTCTCGTAACTACTCTCGTCTCGCATCGAGCGGCTCCACCGGTGTTGTTTCCGTGTCTGAGCGACAGGAAACGTACCCGAGTCTGTTCACGCTCAATGAAACCCCTCGATATTCTCATTTCACAATCTTCCAACTACCACTCGCCGTTTTCCTCACCAACCCTTCCGCCTCTACCGCTTCCAACAGAGCTTTTAACTCATCCGTCGTCTTACCCTTGTACCCAGGCGCCAGCATATTGAGCGTCGCGTGTATTCGTGCAACAGGGAGTGCACCGAGATTCGTGAGCTATCAACCAGGAACCTCTATCAGCTGAGATGAGAGAAGGAGGGGAGAGAAGAGACAAGGGACAAGGGACGGACCATTCCTTGAATGAATTGCCAGAATACACGCATCTACGATAGGGAATCGTGGATGAGTTTCGATCGAGATTGGGAGAAGAGGAATACCGTCGAAAAAACTCACTTGTTCGACACCTTGAGCTTCGACACTCTGTACAGCTTCCTTCTCCTCCTCAATGACTGCAGAACGAATGACACATCAAGTCCTTTCGCTTCTCTTTGTTTGCCCATCGGAACAATCGACGAAAAAGATATAGGGAAAGCTCACCATGAGTAACCTGTTCTTTGGCTTCCTCGCCTTCCTTCGCTACCTCTTCGACCAACTTCCAAGAATCCCCTTCCAAACTCCTCAGGACTCCCAAATTGTTCCAAAAGAACAACGCATTCTTGACTGTCCCCAGATCGCTCAGTTTTAGCTCAGACTGCAAAGCATCCGGTGTCCAAGTATCTGTTACCCTCCTTTTTACTCATCAGCTTCTGTTAGTGATGAGGGAAAGAAGAGAGTAGACGAACCTTGCTTGGAGAAGAGTTCGATTATTGCTGCTTGGACGGGAGTTGCGTCGATTGTCAGAGTTCGATCGGTCAGGGAGATGGTTAGGTTGATGTTGCCCAATTGAGGCAGCCAGCGTAGTTTCTTGTCCGCTTTGAGAGTTGAGAATGATCGATCATAGGCGGATTGAACGCTGTCAAGTCAGGAAACTCCGGGGTTAGCTCCAAGATTGGAACGTGAGAGAAGAAGTGAAAAGAAAGGAGACGTACCGACCTAATTGACCAGGTAATTTGAGAGGAGCAGGTTGGAAGCTTGGCCAGAACAATCTAGAGACGACCGTAGCGTGTAAAGGAATCTCCTGCTCACTCGCAATTCGAACGAAAACCTCATCAGTTCCTTCTGAGAAAAAAGGCGACGAAACGGGAGAGGAGAGTGAAACAAAGAAGGGGAGGAACGTACGGGAGTAGCCGCATGTACAGCCTGATCAATCTTACGAGAATCTTCTAAATCCTTCAACATGACTTCACACCCTTGTAAAGATTGTTCCCCAAACCTTCCTTTCAAAACATTTACATTCTCGATCTACACCATTCACTCCTCAGCTCATTCCTCAAGAGTTAGATAGAGAGATGAGAGCTTACCTCTTTCTCGAATTGATAATCTCTTATAACGAGCAACCGTTGAGCCAACAAGACTTGCAATTCCTTGACGAAAACTTCTTTCGAATCATAAATACTGACCAACAATTGAATCACATCCGCTCCTTTACTCTTTCTGAACCCTACATCTCTCCTCTCCTCTCCCCTATCAGTTTCTCCCTCTCTCACATCAAGAAAAAAACGCGAGAATGGGAACGTTACCAGGTGGAGCGTCAGAAGGATCAGGCATCCATTTCTGATCTGTATAATTCTCTGCGTCCTCCTTTGAATCACTCACTAATTTCGCATCACCACTCAACAATTCCTCAAACAATGGATTCCCTTCCTCGATCAAACTTGAAACTATACATCGAATCGTATCTTTTCTCCCTCTATACTCAACTTCAAAAACTCATCAGTCGGGGCTTTCTAGGAAGAGAAGAGAGAGAGAGAAGAGATGGTTTTACCTTAAATAGATTCGAATTGGATCTGCTACTCTACTGAGTAAAACTCCGGGAGGATCAATGATTCTTAAACAACGAATCGTTGAAATGTATAAAAGGATGATTTCTTTGGTATCGGTTCCTGGGTGGAGGAGACGTAGTTCGAGTTGTTGACGTAAACGAGAGACGAGGAGTGTACGTTGATCAGTTTTGATTAGACATAACTAGTGGGAATGTTACGAGGAAACGTTAATCAAGAGTCGCGATTTTTGAGGGAGAGGGAGATTTTGAGGGGGGACGTACTTTGAGATCCTCTAAAGCAGGTTTCGATGCTGGATAATCAAGGATAATATCAAACATCTCCTTCGTTCTATCACAGTTCGAAAAAGGAAAGTTCATTCAGCTTTCTAAAGCGATAACAAAAGCCGAAGAGAAGGACTTCGAAAAAACGCACCTGAGTTGACAAAGTACTTTGTGAATATGATACTCGAACCTCGAGAAAGTAGGTTTCAAAAACTTTTTCGCTTCTTCTCCAGCACCTCCTCCTTCCACTCCTCCTAATCCACCCTCATAAATCCCATTAACCCAACCCATCACCCCTTCCTCCCCATTCCCATTCAACCATTTCAACAACCCATCCAATTCCTTTTCCCTATACACTCCTTGACAATCTTTGATCGTCTTGAATTCGATCGATTCGTAAATGATTGAGAAGAGTAAAGGATCGAAACGATCTAGGAGAGTGATCAGAGTTGGGAAAGCTAGTGGTTGATGAGAAGGAGCTGATTGAGTTGGATTTGGGAGAGTGACGAGGTGACGAAGGAATTGTTGGAAGTGGGGAATGAATTGGGGTGGAAGGGACGAGTGGAGGGAAGAGAGGAAAGTTTTTCGATAGAGTGAGAGAGAAGAGGTTGTACTGTAATCAAGAGTAAAGGTTAGTGCAGGGAGGGAGATGGGAGAGAAGGAGAAGGGAGAAAGGTACGGGAAGAATAGAGTGATGGGTTGTTGGAATTGTTTGATTGAGGAACCGAGAGAGTCGAGGAGAGATAACATTTCAGTGAAACGTGTGGAATCGGATTCGGCGCACTAACGAATAACGAGGGCGAGGCAAAAGGTCAGTGTAGTATCAAGGAGAGTGAAAGAGGTTCAACTCGTCTCACCTCGATACGATCCAAATGAGAGATGACTTTTAGTTCGACGAGATTGAAATTCTTGCGAAGTGAATCTGAGCGCTTTCTTGTTGCAATCAGTCTCGGCTTCCCAAGACTGGACAAGAAGAGTAGTTACGCACCTAGGTAATCATGTAATAACTGATCCATCATACCAGCTTGTTCGAGTAGTTTAACCTGCTTTCCCAGTTCCTGACTGACTATCAACTTCTGCCTCTTGGCTATACTGTTTGGATCTATATAATTCGTGACATCTTGCCATGCCTATCCGCTGCTTTGGATTAGCGAGTGAGAGAGAGTGAGAGAGAGCGAATTTGTTGACTGACTTTTGAGAGTAAACTGATTGAAGGTCTAGTTAGATCTCGTTGACTTGTAGTTTGCCATGCTGATAATATATCCAACTCCATATCTTTTATTGTCGAACCCAAGCTAGTCGTAGTGAGAAAGCAAGAGAGCACGCGCGAGCAACCTTCGATTCTCGATCTTCCTTCCTTTCTCCTTTCAACACTCTCACTCAGAAGACGCCGATGAGTTCACCCTTATTCAGAGCGGAAACTCCAGCTCAAGATGAAGACCAATCAGATCAACCACGACCAGCTAAACGACAAAGATTCTTTACTTCATCTCCTCAAGATGATTCCCCACCACCACCTCCCTCTCGTTCTCTCCCAGCTCCCCAATCAATCCCAATAGCATCCACCAGCTCTACTACGCGTAACGAACAAGTTCCAGTCGAAGTAATGGAATTAGAAGATACTCCCATCCCTCGTTCACCCTCGAAACAACCTCCAAACGCATCTTCCTGGTCATCAAAATACTTTGGAGATGTAATAGTGAAAGGGTTCGCATTGGCATCTAGTTCAACTTTCGTCAAATTGAAAACTGGAGATCCAGTAACTCTAGTTAGGGTCAAACCTTCTCCAGTCGAAATGCAGGGTGCAAAGAAGAAGAATAGTGCTGCTTTAAAGAAATTAGAGAATGATGTAGTCAGGTAAGGAGCGTTCGTTCTTTCTACGACACCGAAAAGGAGTGAGTGAGGGAGCTGATTTCGAGATTGCCAATGTTTGTGGATAGGTATAAGAATTCAAAAGGGATTGATGTGGGACGTATAGGCAAGAGTGATGCTTCATGGTTGGCTAGGTTGATGGATCATGAAATGTTAGAAGTAACAGGTTTCGCAGCTGAAGTTCCAAACAATTTTAGATCTGGTACAAGCCTAAATTCTCCCCATCCCTCTCTCTCTCTCTCTCCTCTCCTTTTCTCTTTTTCCTTTTTTTTTTTACTGATACTTGAAGTGGGGGTTGTGTGTAGGTCAAGATATGAGTTTGGTTTTATCAATCTCGATCTCGAAATCAGCATTCACGAATCCCAACCTCTCGGCTCCCGAACCCTTATCTTCCCTCACCTCATCAACAACGACGATCAAGAAATCTTTCCTAGATAATTTGAAAGAAACCGATAGGGAACGTTTGTTGAGGGAACGAAAGAGTGCATTGAACAAGTTGTTTGACAAGACTAATTTACAACCCATTTTGGATGGATTAGGAGGAGAAGGAGGAGAAGCACCGAGTGGGAGTAGTAGTTCTCAGAGTAAAAGACAGTTGTTGGAGAGAATGGAGAAGAAGAAATCTTCTGGTGGTGGGGAGGATCAAGAGGAAGAAGAGGATGAAATGAGTGAGATTCAATTGAATTTAGTTTGTAAGTTCTTCTCCCTTTTCCACTCTCTCTCTCTCTCTACTTCTCCCTTAGCTCACAAATCTATTGATGAGTTCAGACTCGAAAGCGACAAAGAATGATGCGAATCTACCCGAAAGAGATCCACCTTCTTCCTTCTCTCTCAACTTGCGAGGATGTCAGTTTCTTTCCCTCTTCTCTCTCTCTCTCTCTCCTCTTCTCAAAGTTTGAGCTGATCGATGGGTAGGAAGAGAATCAGATCAGAAACAAGCGTTGAAATGGATGAGTTCTATGGAGACTGGTGAAGAGGAAGCTAGGAAATCAATGTCGATGCATCCATTATGGGAAAAGTAAAGAATTCATTCCCTTCTCTTTCATGAGTGTCAATCCATGAACTCACCGGCCCATTCGGAACAGATACAATTTCCCTAATAGTTCAGATACATTCTACTACAACCCTTACTCAGGTTAGCTGTCCCTCTCCAGTATCATCATCATCATCATCATCATTGGGAGAGCGCTGATAGAAGCTGATTCAATGCGTTGTAAAAGGTGAACTATCATTAGATTTCCCTAAAGCGTCGACTAAATGTAGAGGAGGAATCTTGGCCGATGAAATGGGACTCGGTAAAACTATCATGGTTGCTTCCTTGTTCCGTTTTTCCTTTCCTTTCCCTTTCCTCTTTTTTCCTCCCCAAACTTACCTTACCCTCTCTCTCTTAGGATTCACACTATTACTCCATGGAACTCTGAATCATCGGAATCAGATGCAGAATCCGATGATTCCGAACAACCCACTTCGAAACCTCCTCGTCGTTACATCTTACAAACTCAATCCCGTCTCTCCACTTCGAAATCGAAACCACGTTTGAAACCTGGAGTAGCACGTGCAACTCTCGTAGTAGCTCCAATGACTTTACTCTCTCAATGGTGTGACGAACTCGAGAGGTCAAGTAAAGAGAAAGGTGGATTACGAGTTCTCATGTATTACGGAGCAGGGAGGAGTAGTGGAAAGGGATTACAGGAGGAGATTGATGCGGGTGTGGATGTAGTCGTTACTAGGTACGTGCTTTCTCCCTTTCTTCTCCCTTTTGGGAATGGGTCGAGCTGATGAAGGAAAGGAAATGATAAATAGTTATGGGATTTTGTGTTCGGATTTCAAGACGAGTGGGTTGGCTGCTGAGGAGAAGGAATCGAGGGAGAAAGAGAAAGAGAAAGAGAAGGATAAGAAGGGGAAGGGGAAAGAGAATGGGAATGGGGAGAAAGAGAAGAAGACAACAAAGAAGAAGAAACCTGCGGGATTGTTTGCGATTGATTGGTTCAGGATTGGTGCGTCCCTACTCGTATCGAATCGCTCCGAAACGGAGCTGATTCAGTTCTAGAAGAGGCTCACAGTTCTGGATGAAGCACATTTGATCAAGTCTAGAACTACGGTTAATGCGAAAGCTAGTTACGCTTTGAAAGGTGCTAGGAGATGGGCATTGACTGGTACTCCTATCGTCAAGTACGTACTACTCTTTGTCAAGGTCTCCTGTGACTCGTGACTGATCGATACGATTCGAGCGAGTAGTCGTCTAGAGGATCTATATTCGCTTCTTCACTTCATTCAACTCGAACCTTGGGGTAAGCGAGGCGCTCTCCCATCAACATCTTCCTCAATCGATGTTGATCACCCCCGCCTTCATTACAGGCAATTTCTCATTCTTCAAAACTTTCGTTACTGTTCCTTTCCAAAACAAGGATCCACGAGCTATCGAAGTGATTCAAGTCATTCTCGAATCGATCTGTCAGCTCACCTTTCCCGCTACCTCTTCAATTACGATCTCACTAATCCGGATTGTTATCGCAACAGTACTTCGTCGAGAAAAGAAGATGAAAGATAAAGATGGGAATCCAATCGTTACCTTACCCGAGAAACGTATTAGTGTAGTACACCTCGATTTCTCGAAAGAAGAACGAGAGATCTATGAAGCGTTGTACAAGAATGCGAAGAGTAAATTCTTGGGTTACGCTCAGGAAGGAACTGTACTCTCGTTCGTCTTCTTTTCTCACTTTCTCCCTCTCACTGAGCAATACTAACCCCTGCTCTCCCATGTCAGAAACGTCACGGCAATCTTCTCAATCCTTATGAGGTTACGTCAAGCAGTACTTCATCCAACTCTCGTCCTCAAACGACTCAAGGAGAACCTCGCGGCGAAAGGGAAAGCTCGTAAAGCCGCTACCGACGACGATGACGACCTCGACTTGACTCATGGAATGCTCGACGATACGGCGATTCAGAAATTGATCGAAAGGTACTCGGCTTCGAAGGATGGTGAGGGTCCTGATGAGAAACTGTTGCAAGAATTGCTCGAACCGCAAGAGGAGGGAGATGCAGTTGAGAACGATAGCGAGTGCATGTTGTGTATGGAGGTGAGTCGCTTGCTATGGTCAGGTTGAAGAACTTGACTGATTTCTCGAATGTTTCGTTTCAGCCGATTGAGATCCCGGTTTACATGCCAAAGTGTGGACATTCAGGATGCAAAGGATGTGTCTTGTCTCATATTCTCGACGCTCAAGAAGCTAGTCAAGAGGTGATTTGCTCCTGTTCTTCGTTCTTCACCGTCTACTGACTTTCTTCTCTTTTGACTCGTACTTAGCCTCGCTGTCCAGCTTGTTCCTCCGGACCTCTTACCGAACGCGACATCTACGATATCCAAAACTCGGATGGTACGAAACCATCGAAACTCAAAGCACCTCAACCGAAGAAACCCAACTTTTCGATCGAAACCGTCTCTTCATCTCAAGGTTCAGCTAGCTCTCGAGAAGTCTTGACGATCCTCGACAGTGATGAAGAGGAGGAGGAAGTTGTTGCGAAACCATCAAACGGGAATGGGAAAGGAAAGGAGAAGGCGAAAATTCAGGAAATTACTCTTTCGGATTCGGAGGATGAGGGTTCAGACGCTTCGGACGAGTACATGCCGAGTCCGAAGAAAGGTCGTCAAGATGAGTCGGGCGAGGAGGAAGAGATGGGACAGTTGGCGGATAGCGATGAGGAGGAAACGAAACCTTCAAAGAAGCCTCTTCTCGCTCAAGGCGATTTCCGTTCATCCACGAAACTCGAGGCTCTCGCAAAGTCTTTACAAGCTGCAAAGGAAAAAGATCCGAAATTGAAGGCTGTCGTGTTCTCTCAAGTACGTGTAACTCGTTTGCTCTATCTTGATCTCGCTGATTTGCTTCTTCCCTCTTCAGTTCACCGGTTTCCTCGACTTGATCGAGCGAGTACTCAACAGAGACGACTTTGTGTACGTAGCGATTTTACGCTATTGACCGAAGAGCTCGTCTCACCCACTTTCATTCTAGTTATCTTCGTCTCGACGGCGCGATGACTCAAGCTGCTCGTCAAGCTGTCGTGCGCAAATTCACTAAGTCAACGAGTTCAGTTATACTGCTCGCTTCCCTCAAAGCTGGAGGTGTTGGACTCAACCTCGTGAGCAAATACTTCACATTTTCCTGGATCGCTGTCCTGACTTCTTGTTTTCCTGCCTTAGATCGCTGCTGATCATGTTTATTTACTTGACTACTGGTGGAACTATTCAAGTGAACAACAAGCGATAGATCGGTAAGTTTCTCGAGCTCGTTTGAGAACGACTCGAGACTCACTTTTTTCGTAAACTTCCAGCATCCATCGCTTCGGTCAGACTCGTGAAGTGAGTTTCCATCACTCTCATTACTGGTAGCTCATCTCAACTGACGCTTTCTTGGCAGGTCAATGTCATCCGGTTCCTCGTGAATAGAAGTATCGACGAGAAAATGATTGCGATTCAGGATCGTAAGACGAGGATGATTCAAGGTGCTCTCGGACAGAACAAGGACAAGGATAAGAAAGCACTCGCTGAAGATCTAGCTCTAATCTTCGCAGACTAGGTAGCGTTCCCAAAATGTTGTTGCTAATTTACCACTCGCTTTTCTCGTTTTCTTCTCCCTCTTGCATTCATTTCCTCTGTCGCCCTTTTTCTCTCTCAGCTTCTGCATCGCTTCGTCTTGCTCGCTTTCGCTTCTCTCGTACGAGCAGTCCAGAGAGGATAAGCACATTGAATCAAGTCAACAAATTCTGCAACATTCCTACCAACACCTCCTCATCCTGCTTCACCTCGGTCTCACTACCAGCAAATTCACTCGTTACTCCACTCCCAACGATCGACTGCAAGAGAGCCTCCCAATCTTCATCTGACGAAACAGGAATATCGAACTGATCTCCTTCGCATCCCCAAGGTGAAGCGACTCCAGTATAGTCGTCAGAGGGTGTAGGAAGAAAGTCAAAGTTTGACGAAGAGGGAGTCCAGGGCAGCGAGGGATCGGGATTCGAAGCGTCGATGTATTGCCGCTGTTTCGAATCGATTCGAGCGATGATTGAGCGTAGCCAGGGCGCTGGTTTAGCGTAAGAAGCGTATGCCCATCCGATACGGTTCATCGCGCGGAGGACGCTACAATGACGAGTGGTCATCAGTTGAGGTCGAGCAGGAGAAAACTGTGCGAGACTCACATCCGCAAGTCGGCGAGTTTGCTGGAGAAGGTCCACTCGGGTCGCTTTCCTCCTTCTTCGATCGTAGGTGCGTCGATGAGTCGCGAAAGCCACATCGGTAGCCGAATGAAGAGCATCTGCACCAATTGAGCAAATCAGCATCTCATTCGAAAGAACGACCGATGCAGAGCGTACCTGTGTTCCGCTCATTGTGCCCAGAGAAAGAGACTCCTCCATCGCCAATAGCTCGACGAGTTCCCTAGCAGCTCCGAATGCGACGTCTTCAGCTTGTCGACGAAGTACTTCGAATCTCTCCCAGTATTCCGTATCTTCACTTCGACCTGGTCCATCGAGTGATCCGTGTTCCTCAAGATTGAAGATCTTGGCAGCCTCGGAAGCTGTCGCACTGTGACTCGCTTTCCGCTGTTGTAGAACCCGTCCCAGGAGAAAGGCGAGACCAGCTGCTGTCGCTCGAAGGTGCTTGACGAAACCGTGAACTGCTTTCGCTTCTCCTGCAGCACCAATTCGAGGTCCAAGATATCGGACGGATCGAGTCTCGAGCAGTTCGAAGCCGGTCTTGATCTTGCGAAGCGTCGTGAGGTAATGCTGGACGAAACTTTCGTCGACTCGAGGGTTTCGGGTAGCTCGGACTGGCGAGCAAGGGTGTATCAGTGGTTGTCATTTCTCAAAGGGACAAAGTGAGGAGCTTACGACCAGTCAATTTGATCGAGGCCGATCGACCGAGTTCTGCGATAGCGAACATGATAGAATTAAACGGAACCCTGCATGGACATCAGAGCTCACACGAGGGTCAACAGTGATTCAGAAAAGCTTACATAACAAAGAGACTCACCAAAAAGGTAGTTCGTAAGGGTTTAAAGCATTTTGAGGGTCGACTTCTGGGAAAGCTAACGCGTTATCGATGGGAAGCGGTAGATTGTCGCTCAACAGGCAACAGTCGTCATCCGAGAATACAGATTGACTCCCAGTAGTAGCGCAGAGGACTGCATCGCGAGACTGGTCCGGAGAGAGAACAAGTCAGTCAATTTTCGTAAGCTGAGAATAGCTCGAAATGCCTCACAAACGCTGTCCAACCTACTCCCGACTTCATCACTCGCTCTTTGACCGATGCATCGGGATTCAGCAAGATCGCTTTGAGGTGAAGCATGTAAGCTGTTCCGACAGGTCGACCAGGATGAACAGGGAAAGGTTGATGCGAGTTCTCGTCTGTGAGCAAAAGAAGCCAAGCTTGATCAGCTACCCACCCGAGAGAAAGCGTACTTGCTCTTGTGCTCACAATCCGTCATTCCTTCGATCATCATGAGCGTTGCCAGATTTTCAGCCGTCGGATCCCTCCAGATTCCTTTCTCGTCTGCTACCTTCATCGCTCGCTCAACTAGAGCTTGACACGCATCCGTCCGTCTCTTCCCCCAGTCTGACAGGTCGTCCCCATTCTTGATTGCCCGAGCGAGAGTGGCAGGAGTTGGTCCGTTTCCTCCGATCAAAAGAGGGTGGTCCGAAATTCTCGCTGCGAGAGCGAGGACGACCGCCGCTAACGGCTCGAGCTTCGGATCCATACAGTTTAATCGCCGACCGCATGACTCGAATTGAGGACGGAAGATTGTAGCTTGAAAGAGAGGGATTCGACCGTCGGTCGGCATTTGGTCGTAGACTAGATTCAGAGTGAGATCAGCACGCAGGCGTCAAAAGTATCGAGAGTGCCTCACGTTCGAGCAAAGAACCAGTCAGAGTAGCTTCGAGTTCTCCGGTAATGAGCTTTCCGACGACTGAAGTTGGCGAAAGTTCAGAAGTAACGCTGGTTGATCTCTGTTCTCGACGTCTCTTCGTCGGCGGTTCCGTACAAGCGACCGATACAGTCGTATTTGTAGATGATCTAGCGTAATCTGTTGTGCCGAAGAGCGCCCTGTGAATGATAGTCGAAGATTCATCGTGCGAAACAACTTCTCAATAATATCGACTGGGGCTTACTGGGCTGATTCGATACGCTTTCCTGTTCTCACTGGCGTCTTTCGAGCTTTTGGCGGAAGTTGTGTACATCTACGAAAGAGAGAAATCATCGTCACTCAACACGCACCTCTTCGCGCCTCGAAGGAGGAGAGACGTACACGAGGCCTTTCGCGATACACTTGATACAACTTGACTGTCCTGGTTCACGTTCACATTTCACCCTAGATCACGACTTCATTTGATGAGTTGCAGTCCCCTTTCTGATCGGATTCTCCTTGAACTTACCGTCTTATTCGACAAGCGGCACAGTTACGTAGCTTTACATAGTTTGCTTGTTCTTGTTGTACGTTGAGCGAAGCTGGAGATGCATCATTTGAGCCGGAACTTGAGGAGGTGGAGCCTTGATCTTGAAAAGGCTGTGGAAGAGCGAGGAAAGCATCGGCGGACAGGTGAGGGCTTGCCAAAGTTGATGTATCGGTCAAGAAGCTGCTGAAGTCGAAATCATCCATTCCGGAGAGTGGTGAGTGAGCAGATGAAGCGAAAGAGAGACTCGCAGCGATCGCACACAAGGTCATTTCCAACGAGAGCCATCCACGCATCGAAGATCTCTAACATGCGAACAAGGGTCTCTCGATCGCATTGCCGTGAATCGAAGATAGCGAGCGGAGAAAGTCTGACTTTTCATTTTCTTTCGCAATGACTCGGAATCTGACAGCGTTCACTATAGCCAAACCGCCGTTGCAGCTCCGACCACACTCTTGCCATCTCCATAACTCAGCTTCGTCCTCGCAACCTCAGTAACCTTCTCGCCATCGAACGCCAAAACGAATACGAATCCTTCTGCGCTATCCGTCAACGCAATAAACTCCAATCCTTCCTCATTATACTCTCCAGGTGCTGGCTGTACCGCATTTGCCCATCCTCCTGATGTGGCTGTCTCGTAGAGGGTGATCGGAGTTGAGGAGGTCGGAAGGCCTGAGGGAGAAAGTGCGTAGACTGCGACCCAACCTTTCGTCGAGGGTTCGAGGCCGCGAGTCGAGCAGTACAGGTATCGTTCAGAGGGAGATACTCGGACTTCATCAGCCCAGTAGAGCGTCGGTGAATGATCTGTTACAAGAGATCGCAAAGAGACGTCAGCAATACGGTTTCCAGGGAAGTGCCGCTCAAGAACTGATTCCAGCTCCTCTCCCGCTCCTTAGCTTTCTGCGAGATCGTTTCGCTTTCTGAGACGAGGCTTGACCTACACCACAACTCGAGAAGGAACGGAAAGCTCACCTTGAGGAATAATCTTGACCCCTTGAATCCATTTCAGTTTCCCCTCTTCTCGATTCACCTCGAATACATCGACCATACTCGAGTGTTCTTGCAGTGAGTAGACATAGCGACCATTCGGATGAGGTGTCACATGTCGAGGTCCGTCGTTTGATCGTGGTGCAATGTTCTTTTCGGTTTGAGTAAGCGATCCATCCTCGTTCACTCGAAAGACGAAGACTGCGTTTCGACCACTGTGTTAGAGAGAAAGGGCGATCAGTCCACCGTGTCAACCCGCAATCGGAAGTATCGCTGAATCCAGATGAGAAGAAGTGAATCGATCGAGTGAGAAAGGTGCACTCACATATCGGCGACATAAGCCAATTTCCCATCCGGCGATAGATCAAACGAATGACTTCCGTGTCTCAATCCTCCAAAATCCATCACACCTCCATCGTCTTTCTGTCTTTCCTCACCAACAAAATCCAATTTCTGTAATTCCTTCCCATCTTTGAATCCTCCCGTTTCTCGGTCTAACGCAAACACTTCACCCGTTGCACCTCCTGCTGAGTAAGCTGTTGATGAAGAGACGCAGACGTAGCCTGATCGAGAAGCGGTTTGAACCGAGTTGAGATGCGAAACGGTTGGTGGAGAGGAAGAGGTCGACGGATTTATTCGATAGCTTGCGAGACCGGGTGGTTCTGTCCAGCTTGTAGCGTACAGTCTATCCTTTGTGGTCTATTGGGGTAAGTCAGGGAAGTTGAGTGAACAGTTTTCGGCGAAGAAGCGAAAAGAGATCTCACGTTTAAGGCCAGCCAGCTATGAGGAGCTTGCCCTTCATTCTTCTCCACTACCTCGAGTGTCTTTGAGGTAGAGTCGAAAGCGAGAGTAGCGATAAGATTCGTGTTGAACGTTCCAACGAGGAGATATCGAATCGGCATAGCTTCAAGCTTGAGCGGAGAAGTAGTGTAGAGTTGCGATTGCTGATCGTCGAGAGTTGGGCGAGGAGAGGAAGAGGGAAAGGGTTTCTCCACTCGGCTCGATCAGCAATCATCCGAAGCATACATTCAGTCCCTCCGTTTCGCCGTCGTTCAATTTTCCGACATCCTCCTACTTTGACTTGTTCGCACCCTTCGCGCCTTCTTTCGATTCACCTCTTTGTAACCGCCACAGATCCTCCTCGCTGACCTGGTCAAACCTCCCTCGTTCACCTCTCGCAACCTTACTCCTCACAACCTCGTAACGAACCTCCTTTCCTCCCTCCTTGACGTGTACATCGACGATAGGAGCGTTCTCGAGCATCTCTGCCGCTCGACGTCGCATCAATCGACCAGTGATCTGTTTCGGAGCGTGCCATTTCGTGTTTCGATTCGTTGGTTTGAAAGTTCTTCGTTCTTGATCTGAGAGAATAGGACGAGCGTACTTTGGCGGGACAGGATGAAAGGTTGAGCGTTGTTCGAGAGTTTGTAGTCGTTTCGGTGGGAGAGGTCGGGAGGAGAGAGGAACAGTCGCCTTTGATTCGAGAAGAGTCAATCGCTCGAGGCCCTTCTCGAGATCTGCCTCCTCTAATCCCGTCTCCCGTCTCAGAAGAGCTTCTCTTACTTCCTCTGAGTCTTCCAACGGCCTGCCATCCTCGTAGACTCTGACAGCCAGTGGAGCTCTCAATTTGCCGATTTGAGAGTTCCACCATCTCCTCCTAATCGCTTTGATCCGCTCTGGCTTCAGCGGACCCAATAGTCTCGCTTCTTCGGATGTAGGGTCGGCTCGTTCGGGAAGTGTTGGGGGATTACGAAGTTTGGCTGGAGCGAGAGGACGAGAAGTATGGGAAATGGTCGAGCCGAGGAGTGCAGCGAGAGGAGGGGAGAATGTATGCTGTGCTTCATCGGGAGACAGGAAAGGCTAAAGAGACTTTGAACGTCAGCATGATGCGAATGAGAGGACGAGAGATGAGTTACGAACAGAGAGAGAAGCATGTTTATCTCGACCTCTCAAGCCGTGAGCGGTTTCAAGAACACGTGTAAGCGAGTGAAGGTATCCATCATTCGCAGCTTGTAGATGTCGCAACATCTGTGAACGGAAGGCAATCAGCTGAGCGATCTCGCCTGCGAAGTCGTGAAAGCGAGACGAACCTGTTGAGCCCTCTTCACCCTTCTTGTTGCTTGTAAGCTGGACTCTGTTTCTGAAGCAGCTCTGAACGTATCCCGTATGCGTTCGCTATAGTAGGAACTGTTCGTGTGAAAGATCAGCAATTGAAGTTGAACGAAAAAAAGAACGGAAGGAGACAGACCTCGCGAGCTGATCCGGTAGCGCTCTAGCCTCTTTCAAGAGCTCTCTATACAGTCTTGCACCGAGCAACATGCTTTAGAGTGATCGTGGAATGTTCGAGGTCGAAGTAGAGATGAAAGAAACAACCTTGACTTCCTGCACTTCACCAGCACCAACGATTCAGGAAAGGACAAAGTGTAGAGGTGGATAATCGAGGCCAGAGATATGGTAGTACCGCCACGAGTCAACACGGCTAGCTCCACCTCTTCAAACTGGAGTTCGCTTCCTCGTTTTGATCGACTCCTCGCCCTCCTCTCGACTCTCAGTATCGCCCTCCTCTACATCATCAATGCAGCATATGGCGACACAAAACCCTCTTACCCTCCTGGATCTCTACCACCGGACGCAAGAGGTCAAGGAGCTGGATCATGTCGAATGAGTTTCATGTCTCCCTCCTATCTACACCTCTCTGGGTTTGGAAGGGAGTTTACAAGGTTGGGGAATGGACCATGGGGATTATATCTGTATAGAGAGGCGGGATGGGACGAGGATCCAATTCAA
>Ga0308170_10000992_pt1 | contig 30165 bp, 18 predicted proteins | sample PhyBR2_2_FD_202136 | JGI IMG/M metagenome (GOLD analysis project Ga0308170, IMG submission 202136) | Phyllosphere microbial communities from UC Gill Tract Community Farm, Albany, California, United States - DLSLSB.R2 | ecosystem: Host-associated > Plants > Phyllosphere > Unclassified | place...
TTTTTCAAGAACTTTTTATATTTTACCAGAATTAAAGTAAAAACTAAAATAAAGTCTTTGTAAAATTTTTTTTTAAAGATAAATTCGACCATCAAAAGCTCTACGCAGCTCTAATTTACCCCAGTAACCTTTATCTTTAACAATTTTTGGAATATTGTTACCTGTAAGATCAAGCTTTTTAAAAGAATTTCTAGAAGATAAGCGAGTTATACTTTCAGTTATTCTTTCGAGTCCACAGGTACTAAGACCAAGATATTCAAGATTTTCTAAACCGAATGATTCGTCCAGCAATGCTTCAAATGGATTATGGCTCAAATCCAATATCTTTATTTTTTCAAGCCTTTTTATTTCAACCTGTACTGAAGTTAACCTATTGCTTGATAAGTCTAGTTCTTCCAGTTCTACGCAATCCAGTATTTCTAGTGGAAATGACAGCAAATTAGTGCCTTCTAAAGATAGCTTTTTTAACCTTTGAGAGCATCCGCTTAAACCTAAAAGTGAGATTAATTGGTTCCTACCTATCCTAAACTCTTCTAGATTTGTCTAGTCTTGAAATATTTCTGGGATCAAACTGATCTTGTTATTTTCTAAGCTAAGACTGGTTAAAGCTTTTAGATTCTTGATTGAACTGGGGAATGATTTAAACTTATTGTATGATAGATCTAATGATTTCAACTTTACCAAGTTTCCTAATTCATCAGGCACTGACGTCAAGTTACTTCTTTGCAGTCGCAACTCTTCCAATTCTAAAAACTCAAGTATTACATCTGGAAATGAATCAAAATTGCTGGCAGAAATTTCAAGACATCTCAAGTCTTTTAAATTTCTCATATTATCATTCAGTGATGCTAGCCCATTATCACTTAGGTTTAAAGTTTTCAACTTTCTTAAGTTTCCTATTTCATCTGGCAATGAAGTAATTGAATTGTCAGACATAATCAATTCCTCTAAGTTCAAGCACTCGCATATTTCTTTAGGAAAGGATTCCAGTTTATTTAAACTAACATCAAGTCTTTTTAAACTTTTCTTGCATCTGTTAAATCCTGTAAAAGAGGATGATGTTAATGTATTTCCCTCTAATATAAGTTCTTTGAGATGTTCAATGTTTCCTAGTCCTTCTGGTAGAGATTCTAGTAGGTTACGACTAAGATCAAGGCTTTTCAAGTTTTCTAGTTGACTCATTGATTCAGGAAGTTCTATCAGTTGATTCCAACTTAAATTTAGTTTTTCTAGGTTTTTTAAATTGCCTATTTCTTTAGGCAGGGTTATTAAACCATTAGATTCTAGATCCAGTTCTTTTATGTATTCCAGATCTCCTATTGACTCATCTAGTTCTCTAATACCATTCGACTCCAGTGATAAAACTTTTAGGCTTTTAAGTTCGCCTATTTTCACGAATGAGAATTTATCTACTGAACGCAAAGAATCAAGAAAAAGTATTTCTAATTTATCCAAACTGGATAAATTTTGGCTGAAAAATAATGGAAGACTATTGCCACTCAATCGTAACTCTTTTAGATTTTTCAACTTTAGAATCACAGGTGGAAGATCAGTAAACTGATTGTTTTCTAGAGAAAGCACTTCAAGATTTTCTAGCTCAGCCATTTCTTCTGGTAGTTCTTTCAACCTATTATTATTGAGATTCAGTTTCTTCAGTTGCTTGCAATACTTAATATTTTGATCCAACGAAGTAATCTTGCCACAAAAAGAAAAAATATTGTGATTAGATAGATCTAACTCTTCTGCATTTGAATGCTCCTCAAAGCTGTAATTAGAGCACCATGTTGTTTGCAGCATGATCACAATCTTAGAGATGAAGTTTATCCTTCTCAACATAAGGTTTGCTAAAAATTTTGTATTTATAGATAATTTTATTGAAAATGATAAAAATATTGTTTTTGCAATTCTCTGTTGCGTTTTTTAAACATAAAATGTTATTCTTATACTAAATTCTGAAAATTTGCCCTTTATCTTAAATTTTGCTATTTAAGAAGAAGAAATATTGAAAACGAGCAAATAAGTTTAGCAACTGAAATAACACATCAGACAGCTGCTGTTCTCAATTTTATACACTATGAACTGTATTATTGTTAAAAAGCAAGTTTCATTCAAGCTTTAAAATAATTTATAACAGCAAAATAATATATTTTAGATGTAAAAATACAAAATTATCTTACAAAATCTAGTTTTAATCTCCTTTAAGCAAAAATGCAACAGTAGATAAACAATAACATTTTTATTTGTAGCTTGTTTACAGTTAAAATTAAGAAGACTTTTATTAGCAGACTTGCAATGATTTCTTTTCTGACTATTCTGAGATGCTTTGCAACTTTATTTACTCCTACAGACTTCTCATTCTTTGATGATTACTCCTTTCTAAAACGCAAATAGTTATTGAAACAGAAGCAACTACTTACTCCATGCTAAAGATTAAATGATCCGTTGACAGGCTGATAAAATCTGAGATCCACACATTGTCATCGCCTGTTGTATTTTCAAAATAATAATTCAAATTCCAGCATGTATCAATATTCTCTGTCCTGCTTCTTATCTCCCTTTCTATTCTCTTTTTCATTGACAGACACGCATAACCTAAATCAACATACCATTGATGCTCAATTCTTGGCCCAATTGCATAGTCGCCAGAACATTTTTGGCAGACTAATCCCAATCTTTGAAGAGATAACAGAGAAGTTTTGACCTTGTTGACACTTAGCAAAGACCGAATCGTAATGTCCTTGTCCTCTATCTGAGGCTTGCTGTGGATCATATTGAAAATTCTTCTCATAGCAGAATCTCTCAAAATTAGGCAGATTTTATGCATCTTTAATACATCTTTGGAGGAGCTGCAAAAATAGGCTCTGCTTTCATCAAATCCCTTCAAAACAATGCCAGACCCAACGAGGTACTTTAAATATTCCTGAACATTATCTTTGTCATTAACAATAGCTCCTTTATCGCAGATCAGAACCTTTGTGGATTCTAAATTCTTTAATATGTTTTCAATGCTAACCGTGTCGCATTTTAAAATAGCCTTGAAAACATAAGATGCTGCATCATTGTATCTCTTAGATACAAACTTCGTCATACAATTCTCATAGATTTTCTGGTCTAAATACTCGTAATTGACAATAAGGAACTTGACAGAGAGTTTGTGTGTTTTTTTCACATTTGCTTCGCCAAATCCTGTGTCTTTATGCATGCTCGTATTTAGTTCAAGTTTAAAAATTCCTTGCTGCAGAAGCTCTTCGGAAATTGTATTTATTTCAGTTTCCTTGTAAGTTCCGTTGAGAAGAACCTTCAAGAAAAGCTTGCTGTGTGCTGCAGAGAAGTTTGATGAAATAAATTTTGCGTAAATAGAGAAGTAGAGCCTCCGTTTAAGCATATCTCTGTCTATAAAGTATTTAGAGACTCTTTCGAAAGGAAAAAACCGAACAATTCTCTTTTGTATCAGAATTGAAATTCCATCTCGTACTTGGAGCTGAGTGAGGGAAACATTTTGCTCTATGTGTTCCAATGTAGAATAGTTGTGTTTTAAAAGAAACATTCCTATGGTTTTGGGTATGGTTCCATAGTCTTTGAGAAGCAACTCTTCGAGTGTTTCTGGATGCATGGAAATTCAAAAAAAATCTTTTTTATGCAGCAGCCAAATACAATTTATTTTAGATTTTATGCATTCAGTTAGATGAAAGCAGCATGAGTTTTACTTCTTGTTGCATAAACGTATAGACTTGTCTTAGAAATTTACAGAACTATTTTCCTTCCAAAGATCTTTGAACAACGGATGCAATTTACAGAATATTCGTTTTTCTGCAGTTTAAAATAAAGTGATGAGTTTTAGTGATTCTTTTTGTGTTACAATAGTAAAAGAAAATGTAAATGTAGAAGAAAAATATTTCCCGCCAAAATTAGTTTATAACAAGGAGAGTAAGCAATCCCGATGGGATATTGCAGAGGTACAAAAAAGCTGGAAGTAAAAGTTAAGAAAATAAAAGCATCAAAAAGCATAAAAACAGAGAGCTGCATAAATTATGCAATGGGAAATAAAGATGAGAATATTGTACAATGTGAGGAACAAGCTGTTATAGCATCAAAGGAGAAAAACTCTGCTCACTCTATTGCGAATGAGAGAGATCGTATGACTTCATCAAATATTGCAACTTTGATGGATAGCCCACAGTCAGCCACAAACTCTCTCAAGAACAATGCAAGTACCGGCCATTCTTTTGATATGGACAAAGAAAACATGAACAATAGACCACAGATAGTTGACAAAGACCTTACAAATTCAGGAAGAATCAAACCCAATACAAAATCACTTGAAGTTGATGAGGAAACACACAATAACGATGTAAAGCTAAGCAATGGCTTTGATAATTCTATAAGGTTGTCAGAAAATCCATTTGATATCTTAAATGGACTGCCGTTCAAGCAATCATCCTCACGAAAGCTTGAGAGCAAAACTGAAAAATCAAAGGCTACTGACGATATTTTCCTTTCTCTGCTTAAAAAGAACAAAAGCAGCCCAGAAGAAGCAAAGGCTGTAAGAAAGGAGGGAATATTCAAAAAGCTAAAGATCATAACGAAGCGGGAATCTAACTTTGAAGTAAAAAAATACTACAAATTTCCATTTGAAATAGGTCAAATCAATGATGGATCAGAGATCTTTGAAAAGATCCGTAATGGCTATGTTTGTGCCTTATCGTCTGCCTATGCAAATTACAGAAAGTTTGGAGAAAGCTTCAGGGTGCTTGTAAATAAAGAGATATTCATATTTGGAAAGACAATCAGATGTTCTAAGACACTTCTGAAGACACTGAAGGACAGCGAGATAAGCATTGATTTGGAGCACAACGACTACATTACTATCGATCAAGAAGATAAAGGCCTTATCTTTGATATGCTTGTGAACACAGAAGTTCCCAGAGGAAAATGCATCCCGTTTGTCATTTCTGAATTTGAGTTTGAGAATGGAATTGTCTACAGGACCAAGATAATAAAAGGGCCAACAGTCAGATGCTTCAGAAAAGGTGTGAATGCTATTGAATACAGCTATTGCTTAGAAGGGCCACTAATTTCATCAGATTTTAGAATTGATGAAGAAGCTCAAATCGAATACATAGATTAAATAAATCAATAGATTGATCTTTCTGCCAGAACATTTTACAGATCTGACTTGCCATTTTTGGAAGAAAATTGGCATCTTAAGTGTCTAAAAGAATTAATTCGCTTATGAACTGTAATTATAACAGAATCACTAGAAGAGGACTAAAAAATAAAATATTATTTTGATGAATCTAGAAACAGCTATTAGCAATGTAAATTTGCTTGCTTGGTCTCATGGCTCTTGCAAACTTCAACTTGTCTTGACTTACAGTGCAACACAATTGTTTTTGAGCAAGTTTTTTTGACTATTTTGTTGTACTGTAGATTCGAATATACCCATTTAAATTGCAAATTGAAATCTTAAACTAAAATCTTCTGATTTAAAAACTCAAAATTTTAACGCGTTTTGTCTTATTCAGGAATCTGGTGACTTTGACATAAACATCAATGTATAGATTAGAATACAAGCTTACTTAATTTTAGCTTTACCATCTTTAAAAATATCTTTTTTTATTTTGCACCTAAAAAAACCATCAGACAAGATGAATCTGATTTCCTTAGTAACAATATCAACAGCGTAACAAATTCTAAAACTTTATAAACATTAAAAACAATAATTAATGTCTTTTTGCTTAAGATTTGGCTTTAAGTGTAGACTTTAGATAAAAATAAAATTTTTATTTGACAACATTTAAATATTTCTGAAATTCAAAAAAAGATTGAATTTGACCAAAAAGATAATTGTGCTATTAATGTTTTATCATAAAGACTATAAGGTAAAACCTAATAAGAAGTCCTTGTAAAAACTTTATTCAAGAATTAGATCAAGACTAACAACTCGGTGTCCAAAAGCATTATACAGCTCGTATTTGTTCAAGTAGTCTCCATTTTCAGGAATATCTGGAATATTGTTACCCCTAAGATCAAGCTCTATAAAAGAAATGCTACGAGATAAGCGAGTTATACTTCTAGGTATTCTTTCAAGTCCACAAAAACTGAGATGAAGCCTTACGAGATTTTTTAGATCAAATAATTCGTTTGGTAAGCCTTCTAAAGGATTATGATGCAACTTCAATATCTTCATGTTTTCAAGCCTTTTTATTTCAACCTGTACTGAAGTTAACCTATTGCTTGATAAGTCTAGTTCTTCCAGTTCTACGCAATCCAGTATTTCTAGTGGAAATGACAGCAAATTAGTGCCTTCTAAAGATAGCTTTTTTAACCTTTGAGAGCATCCGCTTAAACCTAAAAGTGAGATTAATTGGTTCCTACCTATCCTAAACTCTTCTAGATTTGTCTAGTCTTGAAATATTTCTGGGATCAAACTGATCTTGTTATTTTCTAAGCTAAGACTGGTTAAAGCTTTTAGATTCTTGATTGAACTGGGGAATGATTTAAACTTATTGTATGATAGATCTAATGATTTCAACTTTACCAAGTTTCCTAATTCATCAGGCACTGACGTCAAGTTACTTCTTTGCAGTCGCAACTCTTCCAATTCTAAAAACTCAAGTATTACATCTGGAAATGAATCAAAATTGCTGGCAGAAATTTCAAGACATCTCAAGTCTTTTAAATTTCTCATATTATCATTCAGTGATGCTAGCCCATTATCACTTAGGTTTAAAGTTTTCAACTTTCTTAAGTTTCCTATTTCATCTGGCAATGAAGTAATTGAATTGTCAGACATAATCAATTCCTCTAAGTTCAAGCACTCGCATATTTCTTTAGGAAAGGATTCCAGTTTATTTAAACTAACATCAAGTCTTTTTAAACTTTTCTTGCATCTGTTAAATCCTGTAAAAGAGGATGATGTTAATGTATTTCCCTCTAATATAAGTTCTTTGAGATGTTCAATGTTTCCTAGTCCTTCTGGTAGAGATTCTAGTAGGTTACGACTAAGATCAAGGCTTTTCAAGTTTTCTAGTTGACTCATTGATTCAGGAAGTTCTATCAGTTGATTCCAACTTAAATTTAGTTTTTCTAGGTTTTTTAAATTGCCTATTTCTTTAGGCAGGGTTATTAAACCATTAGATTCTAGATCCAGTTCTTTTATGTATTCCAGATCTCCTATTGACTCATCTAGTTCTCTAATACCATTCGACTCCAGTGATAAAACTTTTAGGCTTTTAAGTTCGCCTATTTTCACGAATGAGAATTTATCTACTGAACGCAAAGAATCAAGAAAAAGTATTTCTAATTTATCCAAACTGGATAAATTTTGGCTGAAAAATAATGGAAGACTATTGCCACTCAATCGTAACTCTTTTAGATTTTTCAACTTTAGAATCACAGGTGGAAGATCAGTAAACTGATTGTTTTCTAGAGAAAGCACTTCAAGATTTTCTAGCTCAGCCATTTCTTCTGGTAGTTCTTTCAACCTATTATTATTGAGATTCAGTTTCTTCAGTTGCTTGCAATACTTAATATTTTGATCCAACGAAGTAATCTTGCCACAAAAAGAAAAAATATTGTGATTAGATAGATCTAACTCTTCTGCATTTGAATGCTCCTCAAAGCTGTAATTAGAGCACCATGTTGTTTGCAGCATGATCACAATCTTAGAGATGAAGTTTATCCTTCTCAACATAAGGTTTGCTAAAAATTTTGTATTTATAGATAATTTTATTGAAAATGATAAAAATATTGTTTTTGCAATTCTCTGTTGCGTTTTTTAAACATAAAATGTTATTCTTATACTAAATTCTGAAAATTTGCCCTTTATCTTAAATTTTGCTATTTAAGAAGAAGAAATATTGAAAACGAGCAAATAAGTTTAGCAACTGAAATAACACATCAGACAGCTGCTGTTCTCAATTTTATACACTATGAACTGTATTATTGTTAAAAAGCAAGTTTCATTCAAGCTTTAAAATAATTTATAACAGCAAAATAATATATTTTAGATGTAAAAATACAAAATTATCTTACAAAATCTAGTTTTAATCTCCTTTAAGCAAAAATGCAACAGTAGATAAACAATAACATTTTTATTTGTAGCTTGTTTACAGTTAAAATTAAGAAGACTTTTATTAGCAGACTTGCAATGATTTCTTTTCTGACTATTCTGAGATGCTTTGCAACTTTATTTACTCCTACAGACTTCTCATTCTTTGATGATTACTCCTTTCTAAAACGCAAATAGTTATTGAAACAGAAGCAACTACTTACTCCATGCTAAAGATTAAATGATCCGTTGACAGGCTGATAAAATCTGAGATCCACACATTGTCATCGCCTGTTGTATTTTCAAAATAATAATTCAAATTCCAGCATGTATCAATATTCTCTGTCCTGCTTCTTATCTCCCTTTCTATTCTCTTTTTCATTGACAGACACGCATAACTTAAATCAACATACCACTGATCCTCAATCCTTGGCTTAATTGCATAGTTGCAGAAACGTATATTTTTAGATCAAAAGATCAGAAATATATTCTAAAATATAGACTCAATTTTTGTGGGTTTAAAGGGCAAAGTTACCCTACAATTTTGAATTTTTAAGAACTTTGGACGAAATTACGAAGATGGTCCAGCATGAGCTTGTTATAAAGCCAGTGATTTATGTCTTTAGATACAGTTCTATTCCTTGTCTTGGTGTGAGACTTTTTTAAATTTACTTGTATGAAATAGGCTGATGAAATAATTGAGATATTGAAATCACAAATAGTTTTCTCTGTTGTTAGCTTTTTAGCAAATTGCTTCATAAATCATTTATACAAATAGAATTATTTTTTTAGTAAGCTTTTGAGTCGGAAATATACAAACCTAAAATTGGTATTTGTTGCGTTTAAAAGAACTGTTTTTGTCTTGGGCTGTAATTATAACAGAATATGTAAAGAGGAACTAAAAAATAAAATATTATTTTGATGAATATAAAAACAGTTATAAGCAATGTAAATATGCTTGCTTGTTTTGATGACCCTTATAAACACTAACTTTTCTTGATTTATTACTGTTTTTGTTGCCATCTTTTTAAAATAAATTGTTTCTATGCTTTTTCTAATCTTTTTAATTTTCCTAAGTATGTTCCCTAAATGACTGAACGGAAGAGAATAAAAAATGAACTAAACTTGAGCAATATCAAAAGTCTTTACGAGAGGCTCAAAAAGATGCCGAATGGTGATACTTCTATGAATGGAAAGGTGGAAGAGCTGCTCGGTGCTCTTTCAAACAATTCTTCTCCGATGGTTGTGTGTCATGCTGTCAAATCCCTCATTGAGCTTATTAGGATAAACCAGAATGCTAACATTTTAAGCTATTCAGAGCTGCTTACGCTTTTTAACTTCTTACACGAGGTTTTGAACCTGGAAGTTGTTGATCTTAGCACCTTGATATTATTGAAAGTGCCTGCTCTTCTTAAAGACAAGGAAGTTGTCATGAAGTTCATTCTTCTTCTTTCTGAAAATGATCCGCATGAAAGTAAGCATAAAAAGTTTAAGCTCAAAGAAGAAATCAAGCATATAAACATTGAATATTTAAAAAAAATAGTCATAATGTTTATAGAAGAAGGCTGCATCAAGATGAATAAGGATATTCTTGATATTATAGTCAATTACCCTGATATCCTCCAGAAAGCATTTAATCTCACAGATTTTTCATATTTTAATGAATTGCCTGAGGATAAGTACATTGATCTGTTCATCAGTAATGAATGTCTTAGGACATCTAAAGATATAAGAATTGTCAAAGGTAAAAGAAGATACGAGTTTTTAAGGGCATATGTGAATAGCAACACCAGTATTAGGGATGATATAGTGCAAAACTATGTTAATGACAAGGATGAAAGATTAAGGATGCTTTTGGCAGAGAAGGTCAGCACTGGCGCATTTTTTTTAGTCCTGCTAAATGATGGTGAAGAGGACGTGAGACTATGCTTATTGAGACATGTAAAGGGCTTTTACGACAAGGCAATTGCTGATAGGCTTTTGGACAAGTCATACGATGTAAGAAAAGAGGCATTGAGAATTTATCTAGAGTTATTGGCAAAAATAAAGGAAATGAGAAATGAGTATGATTTGGATGCTTATCAATCAGTTGAAAATAAGAAAAACAGATTGAAGAAGAAGGAAATAGAAAAGTTAAGAATTTTATTGGAAGAAATCAGTCTTACTTTTGTCAGTGATGGAAAATTGAGAAAGAGCGGAACACTGGATTCTTTTGTCGAAGAGATTAAGCCTGTAAAACAACATGAGACTAGGCCTGAATACGATGAAATCAAAAATAAGATGGAAATTTTCAGATGTTTCGCCTTGAAGCTTTTTGAAGGATGCATGACAACGTACAAAGAAGAATTTGTTCAGCCAATTTTAGATTCAGGATTTTCACTTTTTTTCTACAAGAAGCATCTTGATAATTTGGGATTTTCGGGATTCTTTGAAATGGTTTCAAAAACCTATTTTAAAAACTATGCAGACTTGAAAAGCCAGGCAAAACTCCAAATTGCGGGCATTAATAGTAAAGATGAATCTGCTAATCGGGAAAAGGACGATCAAAACATACTCTATAATGATCTTGTTTCTTTCTCTTTGGACTATCTTTTTGATGGTGAATTAGAAGGAAATGATATACTCGAATTAATAGAAGACAATATATTTTCAGTTCTTAAGTTCATCAAAGAGCCAAGCAAGTATTTCTCTCTTCTCCTAGAAAAAGCAAAGAATATTGATGACTTGGAGTCTGTGGAAGCTATCGTACAAGCTTTAAAATTAGATTTATCTTCGTGTGAGCCTATTTTACCTGATGAAAATGACGAGATTGTCAAATCCAAGCCTAATTTTTTATTCATAAATGCCCATACAAAATACGATCAAAATTTGATGAGAGATTACGAAAACTTTGAGAAGTTTGCTTCTAATTGTACCAATATCTATCCTTATTTATATTTTATCGTTCACCAATTTAAAAGCAATTTAGCCCTTACTTCTAAAATAGTTTCTGCTCTTCAGGCATGCTCTACGGAACAGAAGATAAAATTGTTGATTTTTTTAAACAAAGGGGATTTGCTGGTCGATTTTGCTGATTTACTGATCAAATATAACTTGGGATTAAAGATTCAAAGATTCATATTTTCCAAGAAGAATCTAGTCTCAACATTGATCTACTTTTTATCTACCGGGCTTGTTGCTGTTAAAAGCCCCTCTTTTTTTATGAAATGCATACAAATTTGCATAAACTCAAGTTCTGCTGAGAAAGTCAAATTCATCTTTGCAAACTACCTTAAAACACTAGACCAAAATGTCTATGACATATTTTATTCTATTTGCTGGTCATTAAAGTCCTACTCAACAGTAAACTTGACAAATCTAAACGAACCTGAAACTGCAGAGGATAGCTTGATTGTCAATCCAAGAATTTTGGACGATGCGGTGCCACAAAAGACAGAAGATTCTGTTGGCTTGTGTGTTGAAAGAAACTCTCTTAAGTTAAATTCTGAGATTGCATGCATGCCAGACTCTCAAATGAAAGATACCTTCCTGAATACAAATCTTGACATTTTACCTCCTGATAAAAATGCAGAGCCAGAAACAACCTCAGTTGTAAATATTGTTGATGAGAATTCCATCAGCCAGTCCAATAAATTGAAGCTGTCAAAAAAGGATAAAATGCTTTATTCCATTTGCAATTTTGTCGTTAATTTCAGAAAGGGCATCTTTAGTGATCTGAATATTGATTTCCATAAGTTTGGATTTTACAAGCTTTCTGAGAATCATATTGAGATGATTTTGAGAGGACAGGTAAATTATGAATAAAATTTGTCTTTTAAACCTTGTTTTTTGTCATTAAATAAGCTGTTGTTAAGGTTCATTGTTCTAGCACTTAAAACCTAATCAAACAGAATTTTAATGTATAAAGACAAAAAAGTCAGAAATTTGTGAGATTAAAATCATTTAATAATGCTGAGAATTTTTCATCTTTGCATAAAGATAGGCTACAGAAGCAGTATTATAGGCGCAAATAAAGAAGAAGGACGTAAATGATATAAACGAACAAACAGATAGAAATGCAATCTCAGGAGAGGATAATTTAGAGTCGTATATATTCCTTAATATTAATTCATACTTGTTTATCTCCCACAGGCTGAAGATAGAATGTATTTCCTGCATGAGATACAGCACAAGGCCATAAAAGCCCATAAATATTAAATAGGCAAACGTGCTGAATCCAGAATTTCTATAAGCTTGATAGTGCTCAAAAGTGAGAATCTGGTTGGCTTTTGCTGAAGTTTCAAAATCAAAATCGCCACCAAAGATTCCAATGTAATTCATGATTAAAAAGCTTATTTCCTGGAATATTCTGGTGATTATATCCAAGATGATTATTGCTACATAAAGAGCAATAATGATGAGTACATTTTTCTCCTTATCGGACTTTCTCCTTTCTTTTTCCAACAGAATTTCCAAATATTGATTAAGAACGGCCAAAAAACTAAGATAGAAAGCAGACTTGAAAATTGCTGGGAAAGATGAAAGCGCAATTATAAAAGATTCTGAAACAGTAACACCAGTTTTTTGGTAAGAGTTGTATATTACTGACGATACAAAAACAGTTATGAAATTGAATAGAATTGAAGCCGATAAGACATGCAGAAAAAGGCTTACAAAGAATAGTGGATGATCAAATGACTCTGATCTGAAAGGATTGATGTCAATATAAAGATAGATGACTGTAAGTTGAAAGGATAATACAGTGCTCAGGAGGATAGACGCATTGAGAACAGTAATAATGTTTGTAAATATTAGTGAAGATGCAGCCTTGATTGTAGAAGCGATGGAAGATATGTTTTTGAATATAAAATAAATGAGATAGCCAAGTGAAAAGAGTAAAACGACTGTCAGAATTGCAAGAATAATGTCGAAACTCATCATGAGCATATTAAGAAGACAAAGCATCAGTACTGCATAGATGATGCAAACAATCACAGGAACAAAGTAGGGGAAAAAGTAGTTGACTCCAACAAAGGCTGTAGCTGCAAAGATGAAAGCCAAGATATTGTGCCCTAAAAAGTATGCAATGGAATGATTAAAGGAGAGTATTATGTCCTTAATTTTCTCAAATCTGTAAGCTAGAAGATAGGCAAAAGCAGCTGTCCAGCACATTACATAAAAAATAAGTGTCATTGAAGCTTTAAATGGCCTTTTTGTGGGAACTTCTGGGACGATCGTGTGAACATCTTTTTCTGTCGTCATTGGGGCATAAATTAAAAATTAAATATAAGGAGAAATAATTTAAAACTGTAAATATTATTTTGATTTATTTTTAGGGCTTTCAAAAAAAAATTAAAAATAAAAATACAGGCTGAGATTACTCAGTGACAAATAGTGCATTTAAGAATAGTTGCTGTCATTGTTTCATGTACCAAAATTCTAATATTAGTAAGAATCAAAGTCTCAATTATTTTGTTTGCTTGTCCAAAATAGTATTTTTTTTTGAAAATATTTAAATTTGTAAAATAATCAATTAAAATGCAAAAATTGTACCGATCTACTTCTGACAAAGTCTATCGCAATCCAAGTCTATGTGGCAGATATATTGGTCTGAAAGAAGTAATTGGGTCTTTAGAAATATACAATTGATTTGCATTCAAAAATGTCTAATGTTGTTTGTTTTGCAAATAAAAATATCTTTTAAGCTTATCTTTCTTAATATCTGTGTTTAGAATGAAAGGCAATTTTATGCATTTGAATATTTATTGTGAAACGTCGTATTGCTTTTAAGATATTTAAGCTAAAAGGTAAAACAAAGATTTCTTAAATATTCGTATTTATTTACTCTTCTGAAACCGCATGAATACAAGACAAATAAAAAAAAGTGTGATAAATAAATCAATGCCAGAAATCACAACCGTCGACTTCACTAAGCAGGGCCTATCTGAAATACCATTTGCCAAAATAAGAATGGATGTAAACTGGGTGATTTTAAGTGATAATAAAATCAAGAAAATATCTAATGAAATAAAATTTTTGAAAAATTTGAGCAGATTGGCAATGAATGACAATAGAATAGAGGAGATAGATCCAGAGATCGGAGAATGTATTGGAATCACATGGATGGACCTAACAAGAAATAGACTGAGGAGTCTCCCAATACAGATGGGCCAGCTGACCCGAATATCAGGCCTTGGTTTGAGTGAGAATGAGTTTGATACAATTCCAGAGTGTGTCTATAAATTGAAGAATCTGAGAAAATTTGGGTTTTTCAGCAATAAAATTTCTTTCATATCGCCAGATATTAAAAATCTAAAAAATTTAGTAAAGTTAGATCTCTCAAACAATAAATTGACAGAAATACCTACAGAATTTTGTACATTAGTCAATCTCAGCTGGCTAAATCTGTCAAACAATAAGCTGAAGAAGCTGCCAGCAGAAATCAACAACCTTAAAAAACTGGAAGAGCTGGGGCTGGGAATGAACCAGCTTGAGTGTCTACCTGACATGTCAAACCTCAATTCTCTCAGAATATTTCCTGTATTTAAAAATAGATTGAAGGCTATACACCCAAGCTTGATGAGCCTCAAAAGCATTGAGAAGCTTGACTTTAGTGATAACGAAATAGAAAATTTCCCTTTTTTAGCACTGTACAACCCATCTTTGAAATATCTGAACCTTAGAAACAATAAAATATCAGAAATATCGTCATACGATCTAATTGATTATCTCAGCGCCATAACGATGATTGACATTAGCGAGAACCATCTAAAATACATCCCTTTCAAGCTATTTAAGTCTTTTGGGCCGAATACTACCATTAGGCTAGGATCTAATCTTTACGAGAAGCTACCATCTGTGATATCCAAAGGCCAGAGCCTTTTGCACATTTGCTTCACAAAAATTTTAAATGAAAAGAATAAGATAGATCCATGGCTAAACAGGATGTTTGACAAGCATCACACATGTGACTACTGTAAAAACTCGTTTGTAGTAGAGCCCTGCTTTTCTTATAATTTCAGTTTTTTAGACAGTGACCATCAATTTGTGGTTGAGAAGATGCTGTGTTCGATACGATGCCTGAGAAAATCAGAAGAATAATAAAAAGTATAATAGTAAAATTGATCTTTAAGATATTAATATTAAATAATAAAAAGTAAAAAAAGTAAAATTTGATCTTAAAATGTAATATTTTATTCCTCAGCAACAAGCCGTTCACTTTTTAAGATAAAGCTGATAACTAAACAACACCTACACTTATGATAGAGCTTTATTGATAGGCAATGTCAAAATTATTATTTCTTTTAGCCACCATACCTGTTATGATACTGATGTAAAACATTCGTAAAAACGAAACAAACATCAAAAGGAAGGGACACAAGAACACTGAGGCGTACAAGATCCTAGAAACAGAAAGACCACACATTATAATCTCTTCAAGTGACCAAAATTCAAGATTAATAAGGGAAAACTCAAAGAATGTTACACGAAACAGGCCAAATATCAGACTAAACGCAGATAAAAACACCAGGCCTAGAACTGCAAGGATGTTTGACGCCCTTATCACAAGAATGTCCTCGTCAAAAATGACATGATCTAACTTCTCGGCTCTTTCAGAATCAAAATCAGGCCCATAAGCACCGACAAAGATAAGATAATACTCAGAGATTCGATCGTAAAAATAAAGAAGAATATGAAGTATTACATTTACAATAATTAGTCCTAGGAGATAATATGCATTCCGTTCTCCCCTTCTTTTCTTTTCTTCTCTATCTATGAGACTTTCAATAAATTTGTACAGTACTTTGAGGCCAGAATAAAAGAAACTCAGCAAAACAATAATGGGCATAGCAGAAATGGCTCTTCTAAGAGAGAACATAAATGAGGTATCGCCCTTGGAATAGCTATTGTAAATTTTGGATGTGACGAAAACAATTATAAAGTTAATCAAGGTGGAAAAGGCAAATAGAAGTAGAAAGCCACCCAAAAAGAACCTAGAATTTCCAAAAAAGGGAAGAGAATACTCAACAAGCATCATAATTGCAACAAATTGCCCTTGAAAAAGAATGATTAGGACTAGCAAAGTTGGCAAAATAGAAGACAGGTTTTTTATCAGAACAAAAGCAGTACTTTTCAGCATAAAAGATATGCTGTTGATTCTAGGAATGTAGTAAAGTAAGAAACAGATTGTCAATATAATAAAAGTGAAACTTAGGGCTAAATTTAGCAGGGTGACAGTCAGGTGCTGCAAAACTAAAAATATTAAAGCAATAGACATTATGATAGCCAAATGAGATATTAGCCTTGGTACAAAGAAAATAAAGAATAAGACAAAAATCAATGAGGCTGTAACACTTGTCATAGTACAGGCATATATTTTTAAATGCTCAATGGTAAATTGAGAGATAACTCCATTCAAGCTTTGACGGTTGAAAATGAAGGGAAGTGCAAAGCAAGATGCCCAAAACACTGTATAAAATACAAATGTAAGAGGCCATTCAAACGAATCTCTGTTTAACTTAAAATTGTACTCTGTTCTGCTGTATTTTGCAAGAAATGTTAAAAGACAGCATATAGAAGCTATAACCAAACTTAATGCTAATATTTTAGCTGGATTGTTGAAATACTGACTCATCTTTGATATTGTATCATATATGGGGTCGGCAGAAAATATGTAAGACCCAAAATATTCAGTATATCCTGACTTATTGGCAGTCCCAGCGGAAAAGAAAGAGCTTCCAGCTGCAAGCAGTGAGTTAGGCAACAAGAATAGGTAAAGTATGCTTTTGACGTTCATTTGGTTTTTCATGGGTTAAAATTTTTTAAAAGATTAATTAAAAAAGTATCAGAAAGAAATTTTTATTTATAGCAAAAGGAAAAGGATTTAGGCTACTGCTATGCTCTTACATGTTGTTTTCGTTGTTCCCAAAATGCTTATTTCCGACTTTTTAATAAAAATTTCATTTATTTATTCTTGTTGAACTTTTTTTTTAATTAAAAACACAATTATAGAATTATGTCTTTTGTATTTACTATCATTCCTATGGATAATCAAATGATTGTACTTGAGAATTCAGGATAATTGCTTTTGTGGATTTAAGTTGATACGATTTAAAACTGCAGAAATCACTGTAAAACTTGAGTTTTTTTATTCTGAATGTTTCTTTTTGAAGTGCAATAATTATTGTACGAAGATAAACGATTTATCAACCATTTGTTCTGCCAATTATGGTTTTTATCTTGTTTGTTACACTAACTTAACACAAGCAAAGTTTTTGACTCACTAATTTTGTGAGTCTTTGTTTAGCAGCATTTGCTAGTCCTTAAATGGCATTTGAGGCACAAAACAGGAATTTGGAGAATGCTGCGAATGCCTCAAAAACAGTGGCACTCAAAATTGTTGAGAACATTGACAAAATTCGCAATGCAATTCCTGTAAAGATTAGAAGAAGAATCACTGGCACACTGGAAAGCTTCTCTGTGGGTGTTGCAGTTCTTGTTCCCTTTTTGTATGCATTGGCAAACAGTGATGGAAGCTTTCTAAACAAAGACCCATTTGAATAGCCTAAATTCTAATTTTTGGCAAAATCTAAGTTTCAGATCCGATGCTTTTTCGATATTTTGAAACTTAGCACAGTAAGTAATAAATTATAATTTCAGTCAAGTTGAGACAAGATTATGCTTATGATTAAATTTTTGTATAAAAATTTTTATGTAAACAACACTTGATCTATGCCAATACTATTCCAAGACCAGCTTTAAGATTTGTGGTCTTTGAAATCCAGAATAACACATTATTTTATCAATCCAATAAACAAAATTTGTATCAAAATTTTATTTTGCCCAGATTTTCTGGTCAAGCTGTCAAAATACTGGAATTATAGGTTATTTTCGTATTTAAAAATAAATAATAGGTCTTAAGCATTTTCAGTTTCATTTTTGAAACTACCAATAATCCCCAAAAACCATTCAAATAGCAAAAAATGATCTATCCTAGGTATGGGGACAGGAATGAGCCTTCCGAAGGAGACATTTGTAATTGGAAAGTCTAACAGAAATGCGCATAATCTCTATAGGCTGTATAATATTCAAGACCATCTCTTTCCATACGAGCTGAACAAAAATAGAGCCACTCTCAACGACATAAACTTGGCTGTTGCACTGGAAATGTTCAATAGCATAGTAACACAAAAACTAAACAAGCCCCGCCACAAAAACACGCTTACGGACCACGAACTGGAGGTGTTTAAAAGTATATTGAATCCCTCCAAGGTTCTCCAACGCATACTCACGACAGGCGCTGATACCAAAGATCTTAAAATAGAAATATCGTCAGAAGACAAACAAATATACCTCTGTAGAAACTATCTTGTTGATGTGAACGAGCTTATAGGAAGACTAAAATCGGTGACGATATTGCAGTTGTGTTGCAACTATTTGAAGTTTCTACCCTATGGAATAGGACAGCTGAAGGGCCTGAAGATGCTGATTATATCTAGAAATAGACTTGTAGAGATTCCTGAAGACATAGGAATGTGCAAAGAATTAAGAGAGATAGACCTGTCTTTTAATTTGATAAGGCGACTGCCAAAATCTATTTCTGGGTTGAAAAAGCTAAATACGCTTCAGCTCGGCAGCAATCTGATCAGAGAAGTGCCCTATTTTCTGGGCAAGCTGAACTCTCTGAAATACCTGAATTTGTCCAACAACCCTATTCAGTCAATACCATTAGAAATATTAAAACTCCCTTTTTTGTTAAGTTTGAACTGTTCCGGATGTAACTTGAATTTTAATAGGAGAAAGTTTTCACTTATTGGTTCAATGACCCTGAAGGAGATAGCAGGAAGAAATCTGATCAGGAAAAACATTCCGGTCGTCAGAAAGCCTAATCTAATCCTCAGGGACTACATTCTAAGTGTGAAAGAGTGCTGCTTCTGCGGCGGTCCTTTTTTTGATCATTTTGTCGAGGTCGAAGATATTTTTATTTTTGATTCAGAAGAATATCCCATATATTATCGAATGTGCTGTGTGCATTACCGCAGGCACGAAGATAGACTTTATACGCTATTTGAGCACAGTGTCTCCACGTTTCCATTCAAGATTTTCGAAGAAAACCTGCCTTCGATCTGTGAGCTCTTCGAGCCTATTTGCTTTGACGACAGGCAGCGGAAGATGATGAACGACGGGTTCGAAGGAGATGGGACGACTATGCCTTTAATAGCACTGGCCAAATATAATTCAAAGAGATACAGGTATTGTTACAATGATTCTATCTTTACAGATAATTTTAACAATTTCTCTCTGTTTGATGACATATTAAAACTAGATAGCTAAAATAAATAGATTATAAACAGATATTATTATTATTATTCTCATGTAATTGATTCTCATGTAATTTCTAAAAATGGATATTGTTCTATTTCGTATTTCTTATCTTGGTAATGTTGTTACAAAAGCTTTGATCTCCGGCTTTGTATTATCAATATTTTGTAATTACAGTTCATTACTGATTACAAGAAAATAAAGTGAATATTAGTATAAATACCCTAACTTACAAACAAGTCACTTATTATAATTCTGTATTTAAGACTATCCAGTCATTTTGTTTTTCTCAAACCAATCCTTTCGATTCTCATATTCCTTAATTATTAAGATCTGGCATTCTTTATCAATTACAAACTTTTTTGTCTTGGCAATTAAATGTTGAATGCTGTCTATAAAATTTTATCCATGAATGAAAATACATATTAAGTATTCTTTTGCTGATTTATCTAATATTTATGATTCCACAGATCAGACTGGTGTTTTATTATTCATATGAAACATAATTCTCAAATTTTAATACTTTGTCATATTTTAACCAATTATAATCATCAAAGGTATTAAATTATAAATTGTAGGCTTTTAGATAAATCTCAAAGATACTCACTGCTTTTACATTTCGTCCATTATATTTGATCAGCATTGTTTAGTAAATAAACAAATTGCACTAAACTTAACTTTGAAGAGATCAATAAGTTTATTGTTGATTGCTTTTGCAGGCCAAGCTCAAAAAAAGTCTTGATCGTCCCAGTCTGACGCATCTTTTTTATAGAAAGTATTCAGTCTTTCATCCACGTTTTCACGAGTCTCAGGCTGTTTCGAGAAAATATTTTTGATATTCTTAAAAGACCAATCAGTATTCTGTATTTCACTCCTGTTTTCTTTCAAGAATGTGATAATCTTCTCTACTAAAATAAAATAATAATCTTGGTTAAACTTGTCTATCAGCTTCGAACAGAGGTTTGGAAGGATGACCTTGGTAATTTTGATCTTGTCAAAATGCATGAAATATTTCTCTATGTTCTTATAAACATCTATAATGTTCTTGTCCAACGACAGAAATACCTGTAGCAGTTTGTATATTGATTTATAGGTGTCCTGTCTCTCATACTTGAGAAGGCGACTGCAAATCAGCTGAATCGTCTCGGTATCAGTGCATATTTCCATGCTTAAAATGAGAAAATTCATTGACTGCGCAGAAAACTGTGATGTATTGTCAAATATAAAATTGATTGTCTCATGCCTCAGCACCTTGTCTTTGACTCGTAAGCCAACAGACAGATCTTCGCAAATGTCATCAAAGTTGCAAGAGGATTGGGCAAATTTGTTGAGCAAATGCATTCTCACGTTAGAATCAACCACCGAAAACAAATTGGCCCTTGTTTCTTTAAAATACGCATCGTCAAGTTCATATAATGACTCTAAAACAAAATTTTTATATTCTTTTTCGTAATCTTTCTTGATATCTTCAATAAAAATTTTGAAAATATACTTTTTTGTGATCTCAGGAACTTCTGACTTGAAATACAGGATTTGAGAGAGCAGCAGCTTTTTAGACTCAACTGTCTCAGAGCTCAGAGGCTTCGCTCTGGTGGAAAATATGGCATCAAATACAGAATCTGCAGGGCTTTCTATTTCTTCTGAGTTCATGCCTGTCAAATCGCTGCATATAGCCTCAACATCTGAAAAGTCCTTTTTTGAATCCACAAAATTGCTGATCTTTCCGTAATTTCCCAAAATCACATCGCCCATTTCATCTATAAAAAGCGATTCTAAGCAAATGTCATTATGCTCTTTTTTCAAGGACGTATGAATAAAGTGGACTGTCTCCTTCAGCTTAGAGACGACATGAATGTTATACTGCTTCTTTTTCCGATCTATAAATTGTGTAAAGGGCAAAATGGGCCTGGTGTAAACTGAACGTGCCGAAATTTTCAAGATCTCCAACAAGTTTCTCTGCTTGAGACTTTTAAAGATTTCATAATTTCCAGTAGCTTCACTTCTCAGCTGTATTTTTGAACAGAGCATGTTGTTATATTTGGTGTCAAATATTTTGCAATAGGTTAGGTTGTATTTGAGCTCCTCAGCAGCACTGAAAAGTTTACCAATCATTGGGGAGAAAATATATTTTGAAGAGTAAGCAAAATAAATAAGATGGGATTGCCTATTTTACAAAACAATAGACTTGAGCATGAATAACAGAAATGTCGGTTGTTAACTGTTATTGAAAAACAGCTGCCTACAAACTTAGATATTCACATCAGTTTTATGCATAATGTAGATACTTCTGCATAAACATTGGGCAAAATGATATTTCACATAGCAAATACTTCAGTCTAAATATTAATAAATTACTGCAGTCTAAATATTTATAGATTATTATGATCTTACAAATAAGTAGATGAATCACTTCTATATTTTGATTTGTGATCAAATTTGTTAGCTAAAAAGTAAATTTTAAGCCATTTTAATGAAAATAAACAGAAATTTTCAAGATAAAATTTAGAAAATGAAATAACCCGTTTAATATGTTAAATTTATACTTCTTTGAGCATTGTGAATGATGTGACTCTAGTTTTGGGTTTAGAAAGTAGGCCGTCCACCTCAAGCCCCCTTTCCACTATCACCCCTTCGCCCAAGACACTCATCGATCGGATAACACATCCTTTTTGTATATGGCATCCCCAGCCAATTATAGAGTTCTCGATTCTGCAGTTGTCCTCAATCAAGGCATAGTCAAAGATCGTGCAGTTTTTCAGGATACAGTTCTCTCCTATCCGTACGTGCTCTCCTATAACAACGTTGTTCTCAACGTCAAAGTGCCTATCAGCAACTTTGCTGTTTTGAAGCTCCATTACCTGCCCTATTAAATAATCTTTTGGCTGTCCAATGTCCATCCAATAGCCTGTGAACGAGAAGTGATCAAGACGGCTGTCTCTAGCGAGAACAGGGAAAACTTCGTGTTCAATCGAAGTCTCACGGAGCTCTATAAGGTCTAAAACTTTGCTCGACAGAACGTACATTCCAGCATTGATCAGCCATGGTCCAGAACCTTCGATCCTCTTCGGCTTCTCTAAAAATGACTGTATTCTACTGCCTTCTACACTTACTAATCCGTATTTTGTCGGGTCTTGCACAGGATACGTCAGGATCGTGCCCCAGCAATCACTCTTCATGAACGAATCTTTCATTTCCCGCAGGTTTGCATTGCAGCAAATGTCGCTATTCATTAAGAAGAAGCTCGTGTCCTTGAGATGCTCCTTAACAAGTGCCAAGGGTCCAGCTGTGCCCAATGGCTCGTCCTCCTTCGAATATATTATCTTTATATCGAACTCTTGCTCGTACTTGGACACCTCTTTAACTATGAGCTCGTTGTGGTAGTTTAAAGCCAAGATGATCTCTTTGATCCCTGCATCTACCAACTTTTCAATTTGATATTTTAAAATAGGTTTGTTGCAAAAACAAATCAGGGGCTTGGGCAAAGTGTATGTCAGTGGCCTAAGCCTAGTCCCATATCCACCAACCAGTATTACTGCTTTAGTCACTTCTTCTTTCATTATTGATCAGGGGTATTCAAATAATAATAAATATTAAAAAAATAAATTATTTGTTTCTTGTGATTAAAATTCATTCAAACACAATTGACTGAAAAACAAAAAATCTCTCAGCTTTGTTAATTACAAAATCAAATAAAGTGTTATAAATGTTTATTAAAAGACTTTTCTCAAACTTCAAAAATAAATAGTCTGTCCAAATAAAATTTAAGAAGTAAAATATTATATCTTTAAATAAATATTCCTTAATCATGACTTCGTTTCACTTAGGAAAATATGCATTTCATACTTTCTTCGCTAGATATTAGGTTTTAAATCAATAGTCATTTTATTACTCTAAACACTTTTCCAAACGTGTGACCACTTTTAATCCCTGCCCTGTTCGCTTCATCAGTATTTTTATGACACATTTCTAACAATTCATCTTGTTCGATCTCCTTTTTCTCAGAAAAACACTTTGACTCTGTTATGGTCTTGCACATGTCTTGGTATAATTCTTTTACATCTGTAGAGACATAAAGATCTCCATCTTCTCTAAGAAGATACTTTAGAACCTGCATCATCTGCTTGCAAATAATGCGGCCTTTCTGCTTTCTCTTTTTGAAGTGTGGGTCAGGGAACAGCACAAAGATTTTTTTAAGGCTGTTCGGCCGAAAATAATTTGGTAGAAAAAGAAGAGCATTGCTCTTTATTATCCCACAATTCTCTATTGTTTCAGATTTCTGCCTTACATATTCATAGACCTTGTCCCTGATTTCAATTCCCAGAATATTTTCTGTTGGATATTTTTTGGCTGTTTCCATTAAAAATTTTCCATATCCACATCCAATGTCAAGAAAAGTCGGTTCTTCGCCATTCTCAAAATGCTTGCTCCAGTCCACATCTGAGGGAGATTGAGGAATTCCCAACTGCGAGTCTCTGAATGGGTTTGTGTGCGCGTGGCAGCGGTAATCTCGCTTGGAAATATTTTTGGCCATTTGTATGGGGGTTTTTCATAATTTTAAATTAGTTCGTATAAAAATAGGAAAGTTTGTGGCGCCTGTCCTCAAAGCAACTATCAAATGCAAAGAATTCCAGAAACTAGTCATTTTTGCAAAAGCACCCAGTACGGGACTCGAACCCGCAGCCCCCAGATTAAGAGTCTGGTGCTCTACCGATTGAGCTAACCAGGTTGGGGAGCGAATCTGCAAGCTTTGTATTCTTTTTATATGCATTGTTTTAAGATGTATGTTTCTGCAATTTGAAGCTTTGACCTTCTTGATTAGCTGGCAAACTAAAAAAATGTGTTCACTCTATTTTTTACAAAAGATTTCTACAAAAGAGTTTGAAAAAGTTAGGACTTGAATAAAGGCTTCAAAAATAATTTTATAAAATTTTTAGATCTTTTCTCCTAACTTCCAAACTCTCTGTAAAAATTGGGATAAATGAGCATTTCAAATATCATTTAAGTCTCGATTTCTCCAGAATTGCCTACCCCTATGCAAAAAGTCTACAAGATTATTTTCCTGGGAAATTCATTTGTAGGAAAGACAACATTGATAAGCCAATATCTCTACTCCAAAACACAAAACCCTACCCCAACAATAGGAGTGGACTTTCTTAACTCATCACTTGATATAAATGGGCAGCGGATACGGATACAGCTATGGGACACTGCAGGGCAGGAGCGCTTCCACTCGATAGTTGGGAACTACACGAGAGACACATTTTTAGCAATCATCGTCTTTTCGATTGACGACTTAGAAAGCATGGACAATGTCGAAATGTGGATCAAGGACTTTGCGCTTTCGCACAACAGCATTGAGAACATCAATATTTTGGTAGTTGGAAACAAAATGGATTTGAAGGTTGAAAGTTTTGAAGATTGCTATTCTAAAGCCAAAGATGTGAGTGAGAAATACGGGGCCAGGCTTGTCACAACCAGCGCCTTGGACAGCAATGGGATAAAAGAGATGGCCAGTGCTATAAGTGAGTTTATTTTAGAAAATATAGAAAACACAAAAAACGATACCAAAGACAAAGCGAATGCCATTGTTGCAGCTACTGGAAAAAGAAGGTGCTGCTGACCTGTTTTTAATAAATGCTAAAATTTTTAATCAGCAAGTTTATTTGAGATTTTAAATACAGTCAATAACATCATTTTATTCTTATTTGGGCAGGCGAACTGTTAACTTAGTCATGTTTTATGATCTCTAGAATTTCAGCCTCACTCAAGGCCTTGGCATTCTCAAAATTGCCTGAAATTTTATCTATTAACTTATCGATATTTGAATCTTTTACCTTACTAAATCTGTCTTTGTAATAATAGAGATCTATTAACAATTGGTTTGCTGAAGAATTGAATTTTTCAGAAGAAAAAAATATTGAAATTATTGAGTTACAAAACTTCTTATTAAAACTCTGGAACAGTCCTGAACTCGCTTCTTCTTCTGTATTCGTATACAATTCTATTCTTGTTTTAGAGGCATCAGTCTTATTAAGATTAGAAACCTTGACATTCTCGAGAGAGGCCTCGTTCAAAGAATCAGGACTTTGATCGTCATTTCTATTTTCTTTTTGATCTTTAGTTTGCTCAGGAACTTCCAGCTCATCAAAATTATTGTTTACTTCTTCTGCTCTGTCGTAGCCAAAGGTATTTCTAACGTCTTTCACCACTGCTTTCATCCACTTAGAAACTTTTGAAAAATGCTGCTTCTTTTCTTTAACATCTACTTTGTTGTTATTTAGTATGTATGTTTGCACCTGATCTATCTTTTTGTTTAGGACTTTTTCTACCAATGCACTGTCAAGCTTCTTCTCCAGCTTGCAAATGCTTATAAGCACTTGTATTTCTTTGTTGGTGATAACATTCTTTGTGTTGACATGATCCTGAAATAATCCAGAATAGTATTGTATTATATCAGACCTCTTTTCATCCTTGAAGCTATTTATTATTTCTTCTATATCTTCCAAATCATGCATAAACAGGGAATTTTAAATTAGCTTTTTTATTGCAATCTTTTTATAGCAAAACATGGTTCTTAGAGGCATTTCTGTCTGATCTCTGAGAAGTAAACTGTAAAATAAAATTATAAAAGAAACAATAAACTCACATTTATTTATTGACTTTCTTAAATCCAGGTATTTCAAAACTGTCTGCCTGTTTTTTGTTAGCATAAGGCTTGTGAACAACCTTTCTTTCCTTTTCAGGTATTTTCAGCTCCGCAGTTTTGGGTCTGCTGAATCTGTTAAGATAAGGATCGTTCTTTGGCTGAGGACTCTCTACAGGCTTCTTCTTAAAGATTCTAAAAATACTAGAAATGACTGATGACTTCTCCTCTGCTTCACTCAAGGACAGCAGGGGCTTGTCATTTTCTGTGGTATCTGCAATGTAAGAGCTTACGTCAGAGGAAATGTTCTCGGATGCATCACCTTCCAAAGTAAAAATGTCAGCAAAGCTTTTTGAAAACTTGTTCTTGTACAACGAAGAGCTGTCAGATTTAAGATCTGATGATGATTTAGAATTGGATTCGCTGTGATATATTGTTTTATCCGGATTTTCATCTTCAAGCAGAGCAGAGTCACTGCTTTTGATTGATTGTTCTTCTAAAGGAGAATCAGCAGGCTCCTCTTCTGCTTTAGCATGCTCATCGACAACTTCAGATTTCTGTTCATTGCCAATCTCTTCTTTGTGAAAATTCATACTTACATTTGAGCTAGTCTCATGTTCATCAGAATTTCTAATTTCATTGTTTGATGGTTCTAATGTCTCTTTTTCGTTAGATCCTACATTTGTAATCAATGAATAGGATGGTTGAGTGTCGTCTGTCACCAAATTGGAGGAATGCCGTTCTATCTTGTTGTCTTCTTCACCTGTAGATTCAGCATTGGTAATCTCGTTTGGTTTTATAGATAAATTAGATATGCCTTTAGTTTCATCATCAAATGAATAAGTTGTTGGGGATTCATTCTTATAATCATTATCTAAGCATTCTTTATCATTTGATTTGTCTGAATGCTGCAAAAAAGAACTGTCCTCTAAATTTTGTGATGCATTTCCGGTGTCCTTGTCATGTTTTTTGTCTATTTCAGGAAATAAATCACTACTGCCATCAGAATCCTCAAAAAGAGGACGAGATCTATGTTTGTTAGAAGCATCATGCCCCTCATCATTCGCAGTTGTAAGGTCTTCTATCACATCACTTGACGCACTTTCATGAGCATTAAACAATGCTGTATAGTCCTTATTGTTCGGTTCATAATTATCTTGATTATCAAGATGCTCATTTGTATCTGCAAGGCTATCTTCTAGAGACAAGAACTCGACTTGGTCGTGCTGAGAACCAAAATCTTTATTCACATCCTCGCCTTCGTGCAATATTCCTAACTTATATAGAACATGCTGATGGTAGAAGCTATTCAGATCAAGCTCATCCCTTACATCCTCAAAGTCTAAAAGACCCATTTTATAAAAAATAGTAAAAAACAATATTTTGTCTTCTTGAGAACTTACAAAGGCTCTGAACAAGTTTTTATCGTGCGTTTGCAGAATCTGATAAAAATTATTGGATCTGAAGGAGATTTTGTCTGCTGACAAAAGGCCTAACTTGTATCTGATTAAATCCCCAGAAAGTGAATCTGGCAATGTTAGAGATGAGAGAAGAGTGTCTGGAAAGCTATATCCCTCCAACAGTGCCTTATTTAACAAGCTTCCATCAATTTCAGCATCGATGCACGAGTCAAATAAATCCTCGTCACTGATTCCTAAAAAATTCAGGGCACTTAAATCATTTAAATTATCGATTGAAAGAACTTTGTAGACATTACTTCTTTCAAATGCCTCTTGAAAATTGTCTTCTGATAATAAAGCCTCATTTAAGCAATTATAATTCTGTCCTGCTTCAACTTCTGAAATGCTATTGTCAGCAGAATCAGTCTTAACATTCTCTGAATTATTTTTATCAATATCCTTTTCTTCAGGTGGCCTTCTAGATGAATCTGTCTCGAATCTAATAGAATTGGAAGTAAAGGAAGAAAAGTTTAGGTTACTAGTAGAAATAGATGAACCTTGAGACTCTAAACTATAAGGTGAATGCAAGCTTGTCTTCTTATCCATCTCAGCATTCTCTGTTGAGTTAATGCTGCTGGATACAGAACTTTCAGCTTTATAGTTCTCATCAATTTCTTCTAAAGAAGCCTGGGTATCAGAACGGTCACTGAAGCCTAACCTGCTGCTGTTTTGTACTGTCTCTGGTAATGTTTGACTTTCAAATAGCAAATCGTCCTCGTTAGAACTTTGTGAGAAAAGATCAGTCAATGAAGATTTTGAACAGACAGAATGTGAGGTTTTATCCATTTTTGTTTCAGATAATACATCTGCTGGCACAGGATCTTTTTTATCTGTCAAATATTTTGTACTATTTTGGGAAGACTGATTTTTCTCATCCAATTTTGTGCTGATATCTGCTCCGTTTTCCTGCCTGTGGCAAACTTGAGTCTCAACTTTATTTGGAGCACCATAATCTTCATCACTGTCAAATAAAGACTTTGAATCATGCTCATTCAAATGCATCTTTTCATTTTTAGCTTCTTTAGAATTTTCTGGCCTTTTTTCTTCGTTGGTCTTTTGCATAAACGCGAAATTTATTTTTCTATCTTGCTGGCTGTTTATGCATTCATCTTCGTCATCTAAAAAGTCCAAAGTTGAACTTGCATTTGCAGTACCCTGGGACAAATTTGAGGAATTGGAGAGTGGCGATCCCCAGCTGATCATATCTTCAAAATCATCGTCTTTTAAAGCACTTTCTGCTTCCTTATTGTTTTTTGTCTGAAACATGGGGAAGAAATTGCAAGAATATTTAAGTTTGGGCTATTTTTCTCTCAAACGCACAACTAGTATTTGTTGGCACAGTAAGATGACTGATATGCCTATTTAGTCTATACTAGAAATATACGATTTCTAGGTTTGGATCAAAACCTTGTTTTGATTGCCTGCTAATATGTGCCTTGAGTTTTAAACGAAAAGAGGAGCAAATATACGTTTATCATCAATAGCTGAAGATAGCCTTTGAATAGTAAAATTCAGTAAACGGTGTTTTATGCAAGTCAAAAATATAAAAATGACTGATTTAACAGCTTCAGTATTTAGTAAATTTTACACTACTTTTATTCTTTCTTATTTATGCAGGCTTAAATTGCCAAAAAGATAAAAATAAAAGTAGTGTAAATTTTATGCTTCTGAAATTTCTCTTTTCTGAAACTTGTTTGGAAAAAAAGTTTTGCTAGCCCCAACATGGCCTCGGAGACGAAAGCATCCTTTTTCTCAAATCTGCTAAGATTCGTCAAGCCCTTCGTTCCTTTTCTGCCGCAAGTAAAGAGCCCTGGCAGATCGCCATCTCTGCGCGAAAAGTTCATTTGGACGGCTTTGCCGGTACTTATTTATTTAGGAGCCTCTCAGATTCCCTTATACGGGATTTCGAATACCAACACGAAGGATGATCTCCAGTGGCTGAAGATACTCATGGCTTCGAGCAGAGGAACTCTCATGGACCTTGGAATTTCCCCTGTTGTTACAGCATCTGCTTTTATGCAGTTCTTCACTATGACTGGGATTATCTCACCCGACTTCTCGGTGAAGGAGGACAAAATCCTCTACGATGCCCTGCAGAAGTTGCTGGGAATCATTATCACCATCGCCCAGTGTATTGTTCAGATTCTGTCAGGTTTCTACGGGCCTTACGAGAGCCTGGCTGCTGGAAGCTCTGCGCTCATTCTCTTCCAGCTGATAGTCTCAGGCCTTATAATAATAATGCTTGATGAGATACTCCAGAAAGGCTATGGAATAGGGAATGGTGTCAACTTGTTTATCGTAGCAAATGTCTGCGAGAGGATAGTCTGGAACGCCATCAGCCCAAAGGTATTCTACACTGGCAGAGGCTTGGAGTTCGAAGGATCTCTTGTTGCGCTGATTCACGTTATTTTTACACGAAAGAACAAGCTTTCTGCTATTTATGAGGTCATCTTCAGGGACAATCTTCCCAATCTTGCGTCCCTTGCCTTTACTTTCTTCATCTTTGCCTTTGTTGTGTATATCCAGTCAATACGTGTGGAAATTCCAATCATCTCTTCTAAACACAAGGGAGTAACCAGCACCTATCCCATCCCGCTCATGTACGTATCAACCACTCCTCTGCTCATGCAGAACACCGTTGTTTCACAGTTTTTCAACTGCTCCAGGCTTCTCTTTAAATTCTATCCAAAGCGCCTGTTTGTCAAGCT
>Ga0308170_10000994_pt1 | contig 30135 bp, 22 predicted proteins | sample PhyBR2_2_FD_202136 | JGI IMG/M metagenome (GOLD analysis project Ga0308170, IMG submission 202136) | Phyllosphere microbial communities from UC Gill Tract Community Farm, Albany, California, United States - DLSLSB.R2 | ecosystem: Host-associated > Plants > Phyllosphere > Unclassified | place...
GAGGAGAGGAGAGGAGAGGAGAGGGGGAGGGTCGAGTCAGCTCGAGCAAGCAGGAGGAGGAGGAGAGTAGGAGGGGCTCGAGCGCCGGGGGAGGGAGAGGACAGGGACGCACCCTCGAGCGCTGGAGGTCCTTCTGCAGGACGTCGGCACCCTTCTTCTGGTTGACAAAGACGATCATGGGCGGCTCGAACCCGCCGTTGTTGAGGATCTCGAGCAAGCGCGACCTGCGAGCGGCGGACGAGCTCGAGGTCAGCACGGCCGGCACGGTCACGCCTGCGCTCGAGAGGGAGAGAGAGGGGAGCACGCACTTCTTCTTCTCCTCGCTGTTGATCATCTCGACGCGCTGGTCGACCGTGTCGACGGCCTGGCCGGCGACACCGATCGTGACGACGGCCGGGCGGCGCAGGTACTTCTTGGCGAGGCGCTCGACGGCGGGCGGCATCGTCGCCGAGAACATGACCTATCGGCGCACGAGGATGGAGGAGGCGAGTCAGTACGGCGAGCCGGCGATGCCAAGGAGGGAAGGGGAGGAAGGGAGAGACGAGGACGCACCGTCTGGCGGTACAGGACGAGCGACGCGGCGACCGTCTCCTCCTGGCCCTGAGGCGCGCTGAGCGTCGTCGTCATCTTGTCCGGGTCCTCGGCCTCGACCGTGTCGGGCTTGAGGTTCGACACGGGGAGCGAGTCGAGGATGAAGTTGATGACCTCCTCGAACCCGAGGCTGACCATGCGGTCGGCCTCGTCCATGACGACGTACGTGCACTGGGCGAGGACGAGCACGCTGCGCTCGAGGCAGTCCTTGAGGCGACCGGGCGTCGCAATGACGATCTCTGCGCCGTCGCGCATGTTGAACTGCTGCTCCTCCATGGCCTTGCCGCCGACGATCGACACGCAGCGGTACCCGAGCAGGCGGCAGAACTTGTTCGTCTCGGCCTCGATCTGCTGCGCGAGCTCGCGCGTCGGCGCGAGGACGAGGGCGTACGGCCCGCGCGAGCGCGTCTCGTCGGTGAGGGGAGGGAGGCGCGCGATGTACGACAGCATCGGGATCGTGAACGCCGCCGTCTTGCCGGAACCTGCGAGCGTGAGACCCTGCGTCAGCTCGAGGATCGAGGGACGAGTGCATGAGCGAGAGACAAAGAGGAGGAGGAGGCGCCGACGCACCCGTCTCGGCGATGCCGATCAAGTCGCGGTTCTGCAGGCCGATGGGGATGGCCTGGCGCTGAATCGGGCTCGGCTCCTTGTACCCGATCGAGTCGATGGCGCCGAGGACCTGCTGCGGGATGCTGCTCTCCTGCCACGAGCGCAGCGGGAGCGGGATGTGGCCGCCTGCGCGCGCGAGAGAGAGAGGGTCTGAGCGTCAGTCACTTGCCTCGACGACGCCGAAGCGAGACGCAGAGCGAGAGAATGAGAGCGGAGAGAGAGCGAGAGACAACGCACCTCGAGCGCCAATGCTAAAGTCCTCGCGGAAGATGCGCCAGTCGCGGTCGCGCATCTCGGCGAGGCTCTTCTCGGCCCAGTGCCGCTCGTCGAGCGCGCCGCGCGCCTTGCGCCCGGGCACCTTTTCGACGTCGGCGTCGAACCCGGCGAGGCGCCCGCGCCCGAACAGCGTCACGCGCATCGGCTGCGCCGCGGTCGTGCTGCTCGCCGCGCCGACGGGACGAGCTGGCGGGGCGCGGTCGAGGTCGCGCGCGGGCTTGTTGTACGCGTGGCGGTCGTCGCGGACGTGTGCGGGCGCGGCGGCGGGCGGCGCGGGCGTGTAGGGCGCGTAGATCGGGTCGACCTCGCCGGCGAGCGTGTCGTCGGTGCGGTCCCAGTCAAAGTCGACCTTGTTGCCCTGCTTCTTGGTGCGCTTGCGCTTGTCGGGTGCGCGCGCGCCGAGGTACCGCGCGGCCTGGAGCTGCGCGTTGAGGACCGGCCCTGCTGCCGCCGCCGAGGAGGAGGACGAGGCGGCGCTCGAGCGCGCGTTCAGCTCGGCGAGCTCGGCGAGGGTGAGCTTGCCCTGCGGGGGCGGCGTCGGCTCTTTGGGTGCGGGAGCTGCTGGCGGAGCGTCGGAGGGAAGGGGGGGAGGAGGCGGGGCGTCGCCGTTGGGCGGAGGAGGAGGAGGCTGCTCGGTCGAGTTGCGCGGCGGCGACGACGAGCGCACGGGCGCAGGCTGCGCGACGGCGGGCTCCTTGGCGAGCTCCTGCGCCGCCCGGTCGACGTCCATCGCCGCGGCGTCCCTCGGGCCGCCGTGCCCGTTGACGACGCCGGACGAGCGCTCGACGAGCGAGCCGTCGCGCCCGTTCGGCCCGCGCGCGTCGTCGCCGTACCGGCCCGAGCCCTGGCCCTGGCCGTACCCGCCGCGTCCACCGCTCGACGAGCCCCACCGGTCGTCGTGCCGGCCGCCGCCGCCGTGCGCGCCGCCGCGCCCCTGCATGCCGCCGCGCCCGCTCGGGCCCGAGGGGACGCCGTCGTAGCCCTCGCGCGGGCCCGAGGGCGGCGGGCGCCCGCCGTCGTAGCCGAGTCCTCCTCGGCCTCGGCCTCGGCCGCCTCGCCCGCCGTACGCCCCGCCTCGCCCGCCGTGGTAGTCGCCCTGCGGCGAGCCGTAGTTGAGCGCGCCGCTGTTGCCGGCGCCGGCGCCGCCGTTGTAGCCGCTGTAGCGGCCGTCACCTTGGCCTGAAGGGCCGGTGTAGCCCTGCGAGGGCCCGTTGTACCCGCCGCCGCCGTTGTGGTAGTGCGACGAGGACGAGTTGCCGCCGCCGCCGCCGCCGTGGGGGAGCGAGTCGCGCTCCTTGCGGGCCTGCTCCTCGAGCTGGTCGCGCTTGCGGTGTGCGTCGAGCTCGCGCTCCTTGGCGTCCTCGACCTCCTGGGCGCGCTTCTGGAGGGCGAGGGCCTGGCGCTCCTGCTTGGAGAGGAACTTGGGGCGGGACTGGGCCTCCTTGTCGCGACGTTGCTGCTCGAGGATGGCCTCGATCGAGAGCGGGGTCTTGGCTGGGGGCATGTCGGGCACAGCCTGGGTGCCGGACGGTAGCGGTGGAGGAGAGGGAGAGCGAGGCGATGTCTCCGCGGGGGAAGGGGGAACAGCGACGACGACGCGGCTCTCGCTCTCCTCACACCCGCCTGGCTGGTGCACTGCTGCACAGGGCGTGCTCCCACCTCTCAGTCAGACCTCATGGCACGCCGCAAGAAGCAGTTCCTCGACGACGGCTCGTCCGACTCGTCCTCGTCCTCCGCCCACCCCGACGACCCGGACGACCGCTTCGACCCAGACGATCCAGACCTCGCAGCCGAGCGAGAGCTGTTCCACAACCCCTACGGAGGCCGCTCGAGGGGCACAAAGCGCACCCGCGAGCAGCTCAGGGACGACGCGACCTACGGCATCTGGGCCGACGACGACGGCACCGGTGAGCGCAGGGGAGCGCAAGGCGTCGGGTCCAGCAGGGGAGGAGCTTCTCGAGGAGGCGGCCGGTCCAAGCCAGACTACCACAAGTGCGTCCCTCTCTCCCTCCCTCGCCCTCGTCCTCCCCACCCCGCTCCCGTCCAACTCACCGCGCTCCCTCCACCTCGCAGGATCCCGACCTTTGTCGCCGCCGGCACCGCCCCTTCCTCCGCACCCTCGGCCTCGACCTCGCGTGCGCCCGCCGACAACCTCGCGACCGCGCCCGCCATCGAGGCCGCCCGCGACGACGAGGAGGACGTCGCCATGGAGCTCGGCAGCTCGTCGTCCTCGGACGGCGGCGACAACGACGACGACGACGACGATGAGCAGGCGCACCAAGACGGCGACGAGGACGACACGCTCATGGGCGCCGAGGATATCGCCGCGCACCAGCTCGACGAGGCCGACCTCGCGCCCGTGCCCGGCCTCGCACCCGCCGACGCCTCGCCGCCCGCGCCAGAGCCCGTCGTCGACCCCTCGGCGGCGCTCGCCTTTGCGCCTCGCGCCCGCGGCGGCATCGGCGCGCGCGGCGGCATCGGCGCGCGGCCTGGGATCGGCGGCGGCGGCGGCGCGCGAGGAGAAGGAGGGGCGGGCATGGGCGCGCGGGCGGGGCTCGGCAGCGGGCCGGGCGCAGGCGCAAGCGCAGGCGCAGGGCTCGGCGCAGCGCGAGGAGGGATCGGCTCTGCCTCGCGCGGCGGCATCGGCGCGCGCGGTCCTGCGCCGTCGTTCGCGCCCGCACAGCCTGCGTCCTCCGGCGCCGCTTCGCCCATGACGGGCGCGTCGACGCCGCACGCCGGGCTCGGCGCCGCAGGGCGCAGCGGCATCGGCCTCGGGAGCCGGCCCAACCAGAGCCTCGTCGACGCGCTGCGCGCCGAGCTCGCGGGCCCGGCCCCCGGCTCGCCTGCCGAGACGGCGACCGACTCGCTCGCGAGCTCGGCGTACGCTTCTTCGAGGACGGCGAGCCCGGCGCCGGCGGCGCTTTCCGCCACCGCTGCGGCGGGCCCGAGCGCGGCTGACGCTGCGCCGCGCGAGCGCCGCTCGTTCCTCCCCGCGGCGCCCAGCGCGCCGGGCAGCAGCTCGGCGCCGCGCGCCAAGCTGTCCAAGACGGAGCAGGCGCACTTTGCGTCGCTCGCGTCGAGCGGCTCGATCGGGATGCGCATGCTCGAGAAGATGGGCTGGTCGGCCGGCGCAGGACTTGGGCGGGAGGGGCAGGGCATTGTCACGCCTGTGGGCGAGGGGCAGAAGCTGCGGCAGAAGAATGCGGGTATCCGGAGCGGCGAGAGGAGCAAGGGGGCGCTGCTCGAGGAGGCGAGGAGGTGCGTCTCTCCCTCTGCCCCTCTCCCTCACCTTCCCCCTCGTTCCCTCACTGACGTTCTTCCCATGCACGCAGAACGGGCAAGGCGCCGGGCGACGACGACGACACGGGCGACCGCGCGACTCGAGCCGCTGCCGCCGCCGAGAAGAAGCGCGCCGCGCACGCCAACGCCTGGCAGTCGTCGTCGCGGCCCAAGAAGGAGAAGAAGGCCAAGGCCGAGTACAAGACGTACGAGGAGATCGTCGCCGAGCAGGGCGGGCCCGACGCCGACGCACCGCAAGAGCTCCTCGTCGACCTTACCGGACAAGCGGTGCGTGCACGCTCCCCTCCTTCTCTTTCACGACGCCGAGCAGTCCCTGACGCTCCTCCTCCTCTCGCTCGCAGCTGCCCAACCAGTCCCTTTCGTCCCTCCCCGCCTACGGCGCCGGCTCCGCCGACCCGACCCGCCTCCCCGAGCTGCGCCACAACGTCACCCTCCTCTGCTCGACGTTCGCCTCGTCGCTGCGCTCGCTCGCGCGCGAAGGCGCCGGCGTCGAGCAACGCCGCGCGTACCTCTCGGCCGAGGAGCAGCGCATGCGCCGCGTCGTCGACGCCCAGGAGCGCAAGCTCGCCCAGCTCAAGGGCGTCATGGGCTGCGTCGAGCGCGTGCGCGCGATCGAGGTCGAGGCGATGGACCTCGTGCGCGCGCTCGACGCAACCGAGCAGCAGGTCGACGCCGAGACGGTGCTCGGCAGGTTCGACGGCGAGTTTGACCGGCTCCTGGGCGACTTTGCGGGCGAGTTCGAGGAGATGGGGCTCGACGAGGTCGTGGTTGGTGCGGTTGCTCCCCTCGTGCGTCCTCCTCTCTCTTACTCTCGTTCACAGGCGAGGACTCGCGACTGACGAGTCCTTGCCCTTGCAGCTGCGCCGCCTGTGGGCCTCATGGGACCCGCTCGCCTCGCCGTCGTACACCGTCCCGCAGCTCAAGCGCTTCCGCAAGCTCTTCCGCATCGACAAGAACGCCCTACCTGTCGCATCGGCGACGAGCGACCCGCACGCTGAGGCCGAGCGGCTCGCCGAGGCGAGGAAGCGCCAGGGCGAGCGCCAGATGTCGCCGTACGAGACGCTCCTGTGGACCGTGTGGCTCCCTCGCGTTCGTTCAGCCATCAAGTGCGTCCTACTCTCTCTCCTTTCTGCATCATCGAGGTGCTCCCGCTGACGCCTTGACCCTCTCGCAGCAACTCGTGGTCGCCGTCAAACCCCGAGCCCGCCGTCGCGTTCTACACGGCCTGGACCCCCCTCCTCCCCTCCTTCGTGCGCGACAACATCCTCGACCAGCTCATCCTCCCCAAGGTGTCGTCGGCCATCGCCGACTGGTCGCCGTCGGCCGCCAAGCGCGGCGCCGCCCCGCCACTGCACAAGCTCGTCTTCCCCTGGCTCGAGCACGCCGGCGAGCGCATGGACATGGTGCTTGACGAGGCCAAGCGCAAGGTGCGCAGCTGGCTCAAGGCGTGGAAGGCGAGGGACGGCGTCCCTCAGGGTCTCGATGCGTGGAAGACGGTGCGTCCGCTCGGTCCCCTTCGTCCTCTCTTCCTCCCCCTCGACCGGGCTCTAACGCCTCCTCCCTCCCTGCAGGCCTTCTCCAAGAGCGACTGGGACACGCTCCTCCTCAAGCACGTCCTGCCGCAGCTCGGCGCTCTCCTGCGCGAGCAGTTCGTCGTCAACCCGCGCGCGCAGGACCTCGCGCCGCTCGAGGCCGTCCTCGCGTGGCGCACGCTCCTGCGCAGCTCGATGCTCTCGCAGCTGCTCGAGGCCGAGTTCTTCCCAAAGTGGGGCGACGCGCTCTACGTGTGGCTCACGAGCGAGCCGAACCTCGAGCAGGTCGCTGAGTGGTGCGTCTCCCTCTCTCCCTCTCTCGCTCATCGGCGCCTCTTTCTCGCCCAGAGTTCCGCACTGACCCGCTCTTGTGTTGCTTTGCAGGTACTCGTGGTGGAAGTCGTACTTCCCCGAGGAGGTCGTGGCGCTGTCGGGCGTCTCGCGCGGCTTCCGCAAGGGCCTCGACCTCATGAACCAGGCTATGGCGCTCGGCGACGACGCCAAGTACCGGTGCGTCTCCTCTCCCTCTCGTTCCTTCTCCTCGACCGTCCGAGCAGCAGCTGACAAAGGCTTCCTCGCTCGCTCGCAGCCTCAAGAAGCCCGACTTCACGGCCAAGCATGACCGCTCGAGCGCTCCTTCCTCGTCCAGCACGCCCAAGGCCTCGTCTCGCGCACCAGCACCTCGCGCACCCCTCACGGCCACCGCCGCCGAGGACCCGGACGACATCACGTTCCGCTCGGTCGTCGAGGAGCTCGCCGCGGCGGCCAACCTCGTCTTCCTCCCGACGGGCAAGGTGACGCCGCAGGGCCAGGCGACGTTCCGCGTCTCGCGCGGCGTCGACGGCAAGGGCGGCGTCACGGTCTACCTCGAGGACGACGTCGTGTGGCTACTCGAGAAGGGCGGCGATTACTCGCCCGTGAGCGTCGAGGACATGGTCAAACGGGCGTCGGGAGGCACGAGGAGCTAGCACTGTCTCTGTCCTGCAAGGCTGTCTTTCTCACTCACCGCAAGGAGCACGTTCGCTGCGAGAGTCTGTACATGTTGCATCGCGAGAAAAGAAAGGAATCCGTGAACTAGCTCCCCGACGTCTACCTCCTCCTCTCCGTCTAGCGCCGCTCCTTGACCAGGACGACGAGGGCGAGGTACGACAGGATCGTGAACCCGACGATGTAGGCTGCGAGGAGCGTCACGTCGGGGAACCAGAAGGCCTGTTGTCGAGCGCGCGAGCGAGAGTCAGTGCCGAGCACGAGGGGAGCGACGAGGAGAGCAGGGACAGGGACGGACCTGCGCACGGAAGCCGAACATGGAGAGGATCGTCGCGGCCGGCACCTCGATGTCGACGCCGTCTGCGAGAGGGAGAGTACCTGTGAGCGAGCTGCGAGAGAAGGTCGAGACGAGGAGGGGGAGGGGACGCACAGCGGTGGTCCTTGAGCTGCAGGTACCGGACCTCGTTGACGAGGAGCGCCTCGAACGCGGCGTGGAAGAAGGACGCCGTCTCGAGCCACTGCAGGTACCGCGGCAGCTTGTCCTTGTTGATGAGGAGGCCGGCGAACAGGAGGCTGCGGGCGAGGTGCGAGCGCCGGTCAGCTCGTCGTCCTCGAGCGGTGCACGGACGATGAAGATGTGCGCGAGACGCACTTGAAGAGCATGACGAGGCTGCCGACGAGGTTGGCGACGCCCTGGTCCTTGATGACGATCGACAAGAGGAGGACGACGGTCGACGACGCCAGGTTGAACAGGACGAGGACGAGGATGAAGCGCCAGAACGACACGATCTCGGGCACGAGGCCGACCGGAGCGTAGACGATGGCGCCAAAGACGAACGCCGGGATGACCCGGAGCGGGATCACGTCGAAGAGGAGCTTGGCGCCAAAGTAGGTGAGCGGGTTGTAGTACCCGTTGGCGCGCTCGCGCGTAAAGAGGAGGCGCTCGCGCGAGAACGTTGCGAGCGTCGTGAGGCACCCGAACCCAAACAGGGCGAGGGCGAAGAAGATCATGCCCATGCGGTTCTGGAAGCCCGGGATGTCGAGCCTGCGCGCGCGCACGAGCTGTCAGCGATCGAGCTCGCTTCTGTCGCAAAAGAGAGAGAGCGTGAGAGAGCACGCACGTGAGGCCGCGGAAGAGGAAGGCGCAGATGCCTGCGGAACGTGGGAGGAGAGCGTCAGGGCCGCCTGCGCACGATCGGGGTTGAGGGGGCGAGACGAGGACGCACCGGCGGCGAGGACGGCGACAGCGTAGTGCGAAAGCATGAGCATCGGGTCGCGGTACAGGTTCTTGAACGAGCGGCCGCTCAGGATCGTGAACTGGGTCCACCACCCGGCGCGGCGGTAGTTGCGCAGCGACTCGCTCTCGGCGCCGCCCGACGCGCCGCGCCCGCCGGTCGCGCCGCCCTGCTTGGCGGCGAGGATCTCGCGCTGCGTGCGCTGCGCGGGCCCGCTCGAGGCGAAGGCCGAGACGAGGCGCGCGAGCTCGGTCGGGAGCGGCGCCTGGACGGGCGTCGCGCTGCCGGACGACGACGACGCCGACGCCGACGAGAAGAAGCGCCGGATGGGCCCGCTCGATGCGGTCGAGGAGTGACGGGTGGCGAGCTCGGTGTCGTTGGCTGAGGTCGAGGAGGGCGTGCGGGACCGGCTGTTGACGCCCAGCTCGGGGTCCGTGCGGGAGTCGCTCGCCGGCGAGCGGTCGAGCTGAACGAGGGCGTCGGCGACGGTCGGCGCCGAGGTCGGGCTCTTCTCCTTCTGCGCCGTGATGTCGACTGCGAGGGGCGGCGGCGAGGCGTCAGCAGGCGGTCGAGATTTGGAACGAGACTGGGAGGCGGCGAGGGACGAGGACGCACTCAGGTAGTCGGCGATGTTGAAACCCGGCGGGCACGCGCAGCCGATGCTCTCAAAGTAGGCCTGGCTCTCGTCGGCCTTGCCCGAGTAGACGACGCGGCCCTGGGCGAGGAGGACGAGCTTGTCGAACAGGGCGACGATGTTGCTCTGCGGCTGGTGGATCGTGAACACGACGGTGCGCTTGTACGTCCTCGCGAGCTGCACGAGCGACTCGACGACGTTGAAGGCGTTGTACGAGTCGAGACCTGCGGGCGAGGGTGGAGGGGAGGAGGTCCAGGAGGGTCAGTTACTCGTTCTCGTGCGGCGACGACGACGAGAGGAGCGAGCGAGGAGGCACCCGAGGTCGGCTCGTCGAGGAAGAGGATGGACGGGCTCGTGACGAGCTCGCACGCGATCGAGACGCGGCGCTTCTCGCCGCCCGAGATGCCCCTCGCGCCGCTCTCGCCGACGCGGCTGTCGCGGATCCCGAGGATCCCGAGCTCGTGCATCGTCTCGAGCGTGCGCATGCGCTTGTCCTCGAACGCCATGTCGCGCGGAAGGCGCAGCAGGGCCGAGTATAGGACCGTCTCGAACACGGTGAGGGTGCCCATGAGCGTGTCCTCCTGGTCGACAAAGCCGACGACGCGCCGGTACTCGGACGCCGAGACGTGCCGCCCGTTGACGAGGATCTCGCCCGACACGGCGCCGCGCTTCGACTTGCGCGCGAGGAGGTCGAGCAGGGTCGACTTGCCCGCGCCCGACGCGCCGAGGACGGCCATGACCTCGCCCGGCTGGACCGCGCCCGAGATCGAGTCGAGGAGGCGCCGGCCCGAGGGGAGCGTGTACGACAGATTCGAGAACTGAAGCGCCGTCGGGATGTGGTCCTCGAGGAGCGACTTGGTCGCGTCGGCGCTGCCGTTCGCGGCCGAGCCGTTGGCGGGAAGGCGGATCCGGCCGCCGAGGAACGAGTACTCGACGGCCGAGCTGCGACGACCAAAGTACCAGAAAACTGCGATGCGGCGAGAGGAGAGTGAGCGGGCCGTGTGTGATGAAGCTGCAGGTGGAGAAGAGAGAGGAGGACGCACGGCCGAGCGCGAGGAGCAGGACGACGACGACGGTGACGATGCTGACGACGACCCAGGTGCGGCTGTTCGGATTTGGCGGGCGCTGCGAGGAGGCGAGAAGGCGTCAGCGTCGGCTCGAGCGCTGGAAAAGGGGGAGAAGGTTGAGAGCGGCGGACGCACCACAAAGCCCGGGACGTCGCTCCTGCGCAGGCACTCGCCGGCCCTGCAGTTGAGCGTGATGTGCGTGTCGCCAAAGATGTCGTTGATGAGCTGGTTCATGGCGGGCTCCTCGAACTTGCTCGGCTCGCCCGTGCGCGTCGAGAACTTGCCCGGGCCCTTGATCTCCTCGGTGAGGAAGTCAGAGATGTCTGCGAGAAGGGCCCTCGAGTCAGTGAATGTGCGACGATGGAGGTGCTGTGCGGGAGAGGGAGCGAGGTTCGGGTCGTAGAGCGAGAGCGAGAGGGAGGGGACGCACCGACGCTGCCGTCCTCGCCGCAGAGCATCCTCCCCGGGATGCACGCGCACTCGACCTGCTCACAGCGGTACTCGGTCGAGTTGGCGTCGAACCCGACCTCGTGCGTCGCCGTGCAGTTGTCGAGCCCGCAGTAGAACGACTCCTTCTGGCCAATCCAGAACTGGAACCCGCACGACTGGGCCGCCATGTCGCACGTGAACGTGACCTGCGGCGGGCGGTTCGGGAGCATGTCGAGGATCTTGCGGTCTGCGAGCCGAGCGAGGGGGGAGAGTCAGTCTTGGCTGAGCTGGGACTCGGGCGAGCGCGAGGAGGGCGAGTGGGAGGGGGACGCACTCGTCACGTCGCACATCTGGTACATCTCCTTGACGCCGTAGCCCTCCTTGTAGCACACGGCCGTGTCGTCGTCGTCGTCCTTGGCGCCGCCGCGCAGCGACAGCGCCGCCGCCGGCTCGCGCCCGACGAGGTCGTCGCACGCCTCGTCCGTCTCGCACACTGCGGGCGGGCGGGAGATCGAGCGCACGTCAGCTGCGGCTCGCGCACAGGGTCCATGAGAGTAGAGAGAGTGGGTGAGGGACGCACAGTTGCAGTTGATGCCGCCCCAGCCCGGCTTGCAGTCGCACGTGTCGCCCTCGCGTGGGTAGCGCTCCGAGCCGTCGGCGAGCGAGCCACACACTGCGCGCGTCGGGAGCACGTCAGCTGGACGCTCACGGTAAGTCGACGAGCAGGACGGGGAGAGCGACGCACGGGGCTTTGAGCAGTCCTCGCCACCGAACCCGGGCGGACACACGCACTGGCCGTTGAAGCTGTTGCAGACGCCTAGCTCGCCCGCCTCCTGGGTCAGGTCCAGCTCCTCGGCGAAAAGAGTGAGGAGAGAGCGGACGCACCGTTGTTGAGGCAGCCGAACGCAGGCAGGACGCAGTTGAACGGGTTGCACGGCGGGCACTCGGGCGGCGGCGGAAGCGCGAAGAGGGCGTCGCCCATGAGGCTGCTGTGCTGAGTGGCGGCCGCGGGCGAGAAGTCGACGTAGTCGGGCAGGGCGCGGTGCTCGTAGACCTCGACGACGCGGGCGTTGCTGCGCGAGTTGGCGGAGGGGCGAGAGGCGGCGAGGGGCATGGGCGCCGCTGGGTCGGCTGCGACCACGTAGGCGACTGTGGAGCCGGCGTGCTGGCCTGCAAGTCGGCGTGCATCTGGCGCTGCTGCTGCTGCAGGCGATGCGCGAGGGCGGGCGGCGGCGCCGAGCGAGGTGGGGGAGGACGACGAGGCGAGGACGAGGGCGGCGCCTGCGACGAGCGTCGCGAGGGTGGCGCAGGCTCGCATGGCGGTGATGCTCGCTATCGGGTGCTCTTGCGCAGCTGGACCGTGTCGCTGTCGAGGCGAGCGAAGTGGGGCAAGGCGGAGCTGACGACCACCTCCTCCCCTTCGCCTCCTTCCTCCACCCGCTACACGCTTGCCGGTTCTTGCTAGGCGCCAGGCTCTTCTGATCAGGCTCAGCTACCGCTACAAGTGGTCGCACGCCGCTCTGCGCGCCCGCTGCCTCGCTCACCTCGCTCCTCTCGAGCCCGCCTTCGTCCTACTCGGCTTTGTCCCTCGGCGCGATCGGGTGCAGGGCCGCCACGCCCCGGTCTGCGCACAGTCTCTCACGAGCCAGCGGGCCGCAACCGAGCCCCGATCCTGCTGGAATGCGCTCTCTCGTCGCGCTCCTGCTTACCGTCTCCCACTCTCCCTCGTTCGAGGGTCCGTGGAACGGGCTGGCCGTGTCGCTGGACGAGTTTCTCGCGCCGATCGCTGGTCCGCGCTGCGGCGGAGACTGGCGCAGGCACCGAGCGAGAGCAGGGCGGGGTGGGAGCAAGGGGTCGCACGGCGAGAAATGCAGAGACAGGCGGGCTTCCGCTTCCAGGACGAGGTCCGGCTCGTCGCAGAGCGTGACTGTGAGCAGTGAGAGAGCAGTACTGCGAACATGCAACAGCTCGAAAGAGGGAGAGCGACGGAGCGGAGAGGCAGCCGCCGTCGACGTCGTTGGTCGTCGCCGCCCTTCGCTTCACCGCTCCACCACCGCCGCGAGGTCCTGCACGGGCTGCAGTCGACCGTGTGCCCCTCACCGCCGCCTTCACGCCCCCAGCCACCAGCCCCGACCCCACCCCTCGCCCGACCGCGCAGCGCCCCTCCCCTCCCTCCCGAGTTGCCAACCGTCTTGGAGCTCCCGCCCTCGCCCCGGCCCGCTCCCCCCTCCTGCGCCGGGCCATGGACCGCCCCAGCCACCACTCGCACCGCCCACCGCGGCCAGGGTACGAGCGCAGCCACAAGACGGCCGACGGCGGCGCGCCCAACTCGCTCCTCACGCGCTCGTCGCGCCTCGAGTCGATCGCCTCGCTGTCCGACGTCGCCCCGCCCGACCACCACGACGCGTCCCTGCGCCCTGCCGCGCACAGCCAGGGCACCAGCAACGACTCGTCGCCGTCGAGCATGAGCACGAGCTTGCCCCCGAGCCCGGGCGGCTTCTCGTCGTGGTCCCCGACCCCGCCGTCGTCGGCTGCGCTCAGCGCCATGCCCTCGCCGTCCCTGCCTCACCGCGCGCTCGGCTCGTCGCTCGCGTCGAGCCCGAGCATGAACAGCCTCGCGCACCACATCGGCGGCAGCGGCGGCGGCGGGCCCGGCGGCGTCCACTCGTTCTCGGCATCGTCGGCGGGCAAAGCCCCCTCGGTCCACTCGTCGTCGGCCTCGTCGACGCGCACCAACACCGGGTTCGTCGTCACGTCGCGCTCCAAGCACTACGTCCCGCCGCCCGACTCGCCCGGCCCGCCCTACCTCATGGCCAAGAGCCCCTTCTACCGCTCGACCCCGCCCGGCAGCCGCGACACCTCGCGCAACAACTCGCGCAACAACTCGGCCAACAACTCGCGCGACGCGTCGCCGACCCGCTCCTCGGGCCGCGGCTCGATCGACCGCGAGCAGCGCAGCCCGACGAGCGCGGGCGGTCCAAGGACGAGCCCGTTCCCGCCGCCGACGGCGAGCACGAGCACCGGGTTCGGCGCCGCCCTGAGCCTCGCAGCCGTCGCGGGCGTCGCGTTCGCGCCCTCGCTCGCGCCCATGCGCCGCGGCTCGTCGCCCGCCGCGTTCCCCTCGTCGCCCGTCCTCGGCACCTCGACCGGCCACGGCGCCAGCGCCGCAGCAGGGCCCTCGTCGGCGCTCGCGCGCGGTTACGTCTCGGGCGCCGACGGCCCGGTCGCCGCCGAGCCCAAGACGACGCGCACGCTGAGCAGCAGCATCGACTCGAAGGGGCGCCGCATGGTGAACCAGTACGTGCGCCTCAAGACGATCGGCCAGGGCTCGCACGGCAAGGTGTGGCTGTGCGCCGAGCCGAGCGATGACGTCGACGACGACGAGGTCGTCGACGAGCGCGCGCGAGGCGCCGCCGCCGATGTGCGCCGGCGCAGCTCGACGGCGAGCGCGGTGCGGCAGCGCCGCGGCAGCGAGGACCCGAGCGCCGCGGCGGGCGCGGCAGCCGCAGCGGGAGGAGCCGACGCCGCGCGCGCCTCTCGTCGTCGGCGGCGCACGGCGACCGAGCGGTGGGAGGCCGACATCGACGCCGGGCGCGTGCGCTACTGCGCCATCAAATCGGTCGCGCGCGACGGGCCCGGCGGCGCAAAGGGCCACCGCAGCCTGCGCCTCGCCGCGCAGAGCAAGCAGAGCGCGGCGAGCGGCAGCCGCAAGCAGAGCTCGCAGGGGAGCGGCGGCATCGGCGCCGACGACAAGGTCAAGCGCGAGGTCGCCATCATGAAGCGCCTCGACCACCCCAACATCGTTCGGCTCAAGGAGGTCATCGACGACGTCAAGAGCCGCAAGGTCTTCATGGGTGCGTCGTGCTCTCCCCCTCGTTCGTCGTCGTCCTGCGCCCGGACCTCCACTGACGCTTCTCCTCCCTCCTCTTCTCGTCGCGCAGTCCTCGAGTTCATGGCCGGCGGCCAAGTCGAGTGGCAGGACGACAACAAGCAGCCGACCATGACGGTCGACGACGCTCGGCGCACGTTCCGCGACGTCGTCCTCGGCCTCGAGTACCGTGCGTCCCTCCTCCTCGCCCGCTTCTGCTTGCGGCTCGCTCTCGCACCTTTGCTGACTCGAGCTCCTCTCTCGCTCGCAGTCCACTACCAGGGCATCATCCACCGCGACATCAAGCCCGCCAACCTGCTCTGGACCGAGGACCACTCGACGGTCAAGATCTCGGACTTTGGCGTGTCGCACGTCAGCGAGGCGCTCATGCGCTGCTCGGACGACGAGGACCATCGCGACCACGTGTGCCACGGCGAGGACGACAAGGCGCTGCGCAAGACGGCCGGTAGCCCGGCCTTCTTCGCGCCCGAGCTGTGCTTCCCCGCCGAGGCGACGCCGACGCCCAACGCGCACCACGGCTCGAGCGCTGCCCTGAGCCGCATGGGCACGCGCGACAGCGTCGGCCTCAACTCGATCCGCGGCGACGCCGAGAGCGAGACGTACTTCCCGCGCGGCGTCGACGGCACCCGCCTCACGCCCACCTCGTCCGGCGCCAACTTTACGCCGCCGACCTCGCCGAACGGCCTTCCGCTCAGCACCGTCGTCATCTCTCGCCCGCTCCCTCCTCCCTCCCCCTCCAGGCCTCGCACCCGCCCGCCCGTCGGCCGCGGCATCGACGTGTGGGCCCTCGGCGTCACGCTCTACTGCCTCCTCTTCGGCGACACGCCCTTCACGGCCCGCACCGAGTACGAGCTGTACAACGTCATCGTGCGCGAGGGGATCCGGGTCCCGGAGAAGATGGGCCGCGAGGGCGCGTGGACGGGCGTCGGGCAGGGCTGGCCCGGGTGCGGCTCGGGCGAGGAGGGGCGCGAGATCGTCGACTTGCTCGGGCGCCTGCTCGAGAAGGACCCGACCAAGCGCATCACGCTCGAGGAGGTCAAGGTGCGTCCTCCTTCCAACCTCGCTGCGCCCACCTCGCCGCCCACCGCTGACTCTGTGCTCCTCGCTCACGTTCCTGCAGAAGCACCCCTGGGTCCTGCGCAACCTGTCTAACCCCGACTCGTGGCTGCGCGCGACCGACCTCGCCCAGACGACGCACGTCACCGTCACCGAGGACGACGTCGAGCACGCGACGCAGCAGCGCTCGGCCGGCACCGACGCCCTCCTCCCGCCGATCCGCAACCGGCCCGGCATCAAGCGCGCCCTCAACGCCGCCCTCGCCCGCTTCCCGGCCTTTGCGCGCATCAAGAGCACGCGCACGACGGCGAGCACCAACTCGGAGGAGACGGCCGGCGTCGCGACGGCGCACGAGCGCGACCGCGAGCAGCGCAGCCGCAGCAAGAGCAACAGCTCGACCGGCCACAGCGTTGGCGGCGGCGACGGCGCCGGCGGGCCGGGCACGGGCTCGAGCACGCTCGTGAGCGACTCGCCCGCGTCGGGCGGCGTCAGCCGGCAGCCGAGCGACGGCGGCGCCCACTTTGAGCGGCGCGGCAAGTCGCGCGAGGGCGGCGGCGGGTTCGGCATGGACCTGCGGCGCATCATCAGCGGAGGGCGGGACGGCACGGGCGACTCGAGCGGGACGGCGAGCCCGGCCTTGGCGAGCGGGCACCGCGGCGGGTGGGGCAGCCGCTCGGGCGGCCGCACGTTCCGCAAGACGCCGTCGATGGAGCCGCACCCGCCGCCCGGCCTGCCCGAGCTGTCGCGCTCGATCTCGTCGTCGTCGGTCCTCGGCACGAGCCCGGGCGGCGGCACCGCGAGCCGGTCGCACTTCTCGCACCACTTCTTCGCGCGCAAGGTCTCGGACAACGAGGCGGCTGCCGCGCGCTCGAGCGCCTCCTCGTCGGCCATGCCCTCGCCGTCGGTGACGGGCACAGGGCGCTCGTCGGGTTTCTCGCCGTCGCCGTTCGCCGGCAGCGACACCGAGTCGGCCGCTCAGGCCGCCAAGGGCGGCCGCACGCTCTCGCGCATGCTGTCCCGCCTGCACAGCCACGGCGGCGCAGCGACGGGCCCGACGAGCTCGGCGACAACGTCGGCCGGCGCGAGCGTCAGGTCGTCGAACAGCGGCGCGCGCCAGTTCTCGGGCTCGACCGACGGCGGCAGCGAGGAGCACCACGGCTCGCAGCTGCACTCGCGCGTCGTCTCGGCCCAGTCGCTCTCGCCGGGCGTCTCGCCGCAAGTCATCGAGCAGTACGAGGCGGCGGGCGCGACCCGGGACCAGTACGACGCGCTCGGCCGGCTCGTTGTGCACCGCGGCAGCAAGGACCGGTCGGCCAGCGGCGCGAGCAGCGGCGACCGCCTCTCGTTCAAGGCCGGCCTCGACGCCGCCAAGGCCGAGCTTGACGCGACCGAGGACGACGACGGCCAGATCGACCTGACCGAGTTTGAGTATTCGGACTCGGACGACCTCGACGACGACGACGACGATGACGACGACGACGACCTCGACGACTTCATGCAGCCGCCGCTCGCCCAGGGCAACCACCTCTCGGGCTGGAACTACCCAGGGTTCGCCGACTTCCAGATGGGCCCGCGCACGCCGTTGGCGACGGCCGGTCCTGCACCCGGCGCCGCCCCGACCTCGAACGCCTACCTGTCGCCGACCCACACGCCGCCGACGGACGACGTCGAGCAGGGCGACGACGTCGAGGACGGCAAGGTCGGCCCGAGGTCGACGCCCGACGCCGCGGCCGCAAGCTCGCCGCCGCCTGCGCCCGCTCAGCCGCCGAGCCCGCCCTACGTCCCCTACGCCGACTCGGTCTCGTTCCAGCTGTGCCCGCTCGACCTCGACTTTGAGTCGCTCGGCCTGTACGGCTCGTCGGCGCGCCGCAGCGAGACGAGCGACGACCAGACGCCCGTCGCTTCGGCACCGGCGCACAGCGTCGGCTCGGCCGCCGCCGCGGCGCTCTCTGCGGGCCTGCAGATCCCGATCCCGCCGCCGCCGACGCTCGCCGAGGCGTACGCGTCGAGCACGCGCTCGAGGTCGCCGCGCGACGGCAGCATCCGCGGCGTGTCGCTCGACCCGCCGAGCCCGCGCAAGGCGAGCGCGGCGCTCGACGCGTGGGGTGACGAGGACGAGGACGGCGACGAGGAGGAGATCCTCGTCGTGCCGAGACGGCGCAGGGCGGCGACGCTCCAGGGCCTGAACGGCGTGCCGACCTCGCCTCGATGAGCCGCCTCTCTCCACTCCGTCCCTTGCCCCTCCCGCGCCTCTCTCTCTCTCTCTCTCGCATCCATCTGTGTTGAGCCTACCCTCGCCTTCGTTGCACCCCTGCTAGATCTGTACCCTCGTCCACCCTCCTCTATCTCGTCTTCGTTCCTCGTCTCGCACGGTCCCTCTCTCTCTCCTCCTCGGGTTGATCCCCCCTCTTTCCTTCTCCTTCGCGCTGTTGACAATGAGTAGACCGTCTCGCTTTCTGATACCTTGTCGCGCGGCGCGGGAGAGAGAAGCAAGCGTGGAAACGGTTCTCCGCTCGCAGCGCCGCGCAGGTGGGGCGGGCGAGGTTCGTCTCGAACCACGGCCGCGCTGCTCGTCCATCGAGTGCTTGCGCTCGCGCAGCAGGTCGAGAGCACCCGCTGAGCCGTGCTGCACGGGGCCGAGCGGCCCCCGATCTTGCTCGCGCCTCGTCCTCTCGCTCCTCTCGCCCGACGACGATGAGGCTCGAGTCCTCCTTCCTCCACCACCGCACACTTCGCCCTGCCGCCGCACAGCCTTGTCCAGCACGCTCTAGGACACGCCACACGCCTCAGCCATGCCCGCACTCGCCGCGCTGCACGCCCTCTTGTCCTTCACCCTCGCCCTCATCGCGTCGAAGCTCGTCGTCGGCCAAGCCGGGTGGGAGGGCGTCGGAACCTGGACGACGGGACCGGGAGGGCCTTTGACTGGACCGGTGAGTGCTCTCTGATCCCTCTCGTGCGCTCAGAGGAGCTGCCTGGCGCCCGGTCGTCGCGCCTCGCCAAGCCTCGCCCTCCACCTCAACTTTCATCACGTCCTCGCGACCTGTGGCCCTGGAACAGCGTGACGCTGGCTGCAAGTGTCAGTACGGATGAGCTGACCGTGCTCTCACGCGCGCAGACCTTCGGCGTCCCATATGTGCGCCCTCCTCTCCTCCCTCCCTCTCCGGCGCGCGCTCGCTCGCTGACCTGCGTCTCGCCTCGCCTCGCAGAACAACTCGTTCGCGTACCCGAACGTGTCGGGCTACAGCTTCTCGTTCACCGAGGACGGCTACTTTGAGCAGGCCCAGTTCACCTGGAACGCCAACGCGACCGACCCGCACTGCATCGAGGCCGTCGTCATCTGGCAGCACGGCACGTACGAGGTCCTCGGCAACGGCTCGATCACGACCAACTCGTCCGTCTTTGCCGGCGATGGCCGGATCCAGGTGCGTCGCCGCGCTCTCTCGTGGACCTGTCCTCGCTCTCGGCGGCAGGTCCTTGTCCCGAGACTGGCACGCTGACGAGCCCCTCTCCCTCCTCGCGCGCAGGTCCAGAACGCGTGCACGGCCGTCTCGTCCATGTACGACTACTACTCGCAGGCGGGCCTGTACCGGTCGTGGACCGTGAGTCCGTGGCGCGGCAAGACGATGCTCCGCCTCTCGCAGTGTGCGTCTCCCACTTTCGCTCTGCCGCACCTGCCGCACCGATCGTCGGCACATTCATGCGGTCGACGATGCGCGGCTGAGGCGATCGGTGGCCCTGGAGGACGAGCAACGCCTTGCTCCACAGCGCTGACTCCTCTCGAGCGTCGCGCAGTTGATGGCGCGCTCATGCCCCGACTTTACCTCGTCTCGGACTCGCCGACCGACTTTATGTTCCCGACACGATGGCTCACGTGCGTCCCTTCTCGTCCTCTTCGTTGCGCAAGTTCCGAACGAGCCGCGCCGACCTGATCTGACCCCCGCTTCCTGCTTCCTCGCCGCGCAGGAACACGTCGGCCGACACCTGGGTCCTCTGAGGACGTCGACGAGCTCGTGTCGGTCTCGCACTTGCTAGAGCCTTGTGTAGCTGCAGCGTCGCTCACGTTCCCCAGCTCCTAGACGCACGTGGGGAAATGGACATCTCGCAAAGGGTCTTCGTCCGATGAGAGCTCGAGTGCGTGCACAAGATGGCATCATAAGCTCGTCAGCATCAAGGAGAAAGCAGCTCTAGCGGAAGGAAGAGTGTCGGTCTTGGCTCGACGACGACGACGACGGGGAGGAGCCGCTCGCTCCCTCACTCAAGCTCACCGCGCAGCTGCGCGCGTGCACCTCGTCAGCAGCACCAGCACAGTACTGCAACCCTGCCCATCCACCCAGTGCGTCCGCCCAGCTCTTCCTGCGCCCGCACGCCCGCTCACCACGATCCCCACTCTCGCCCTCTTGCAGCTCGACCCTCGCACCTCTCGACCCGCACGAGCGCCTGCACCGGCTTGCGCCAGCCGCCAGCGATGGCAGAAGCGCCTCGCCGCAGGGCAGAGCAGCAGTACTCGCCCTCGCTCGACGCTCCTCCCGCCTCATCTTCCTCGCGCGGTTCCGGCCCTTCTCCGGCCTCGCACCGCCTCGAGGCCACTCAGGACGCGCCGCACGAGGGCTACCGCTCGATGGCGCACGGCGGCACCCACCCACACGCTCGGCGCGGCCCATCCTCGACGACCGCTCCCCCGCCCCTCCCGTTTCGGCGCAGCCTCGCCGCGGGCGACCCTTCCTCGACCCCGACCTCGCCGACCGCGCACGAGCAGCAGCAGTACTCGCCTCGACTAGCGCACAGCGTCGGCGCGACCCCTCGCGGCGCCGCAGTGTCGTCGGCCGACTCGTCCTCGCGCCCGTTCGCCGGCAGCTCGCCGTACCCGGCCGCGGCCACGCCGCCGCGCACCTCGGCGACGCGCACCCCGGCTACGTCGTCCTACGCTCGCGGCGACGAGGAGCACCCGGTAAGCCGCAGCCCCAAGTCGAGCGGCGGCTCGTCGTCGACTCGGCGGCGCCCCGCCCCGCTCGACTTCTCGCGCGAGCAGGTGTCGCCCCGGTCGCCCGTCGTCGGGCTCGTGCCCGGTCCAGGTCCCGACGCGCGCTCGCCGCAGGTCCCGACCGAGGCCATCTCGCCGCGCTCGAGGGTGCCGCCGCGCCGGGCGCACGACGCCGACGAGGAGCGCGACAGCCTGTCAGGCCTCATCTCGTTCGACCCCTCGAGCTCGCCCGTCATCGACACGGCGATCCCGTCGGGTGCTCTCAGCCTCACGGACGAGTTTGCCGACAGCCTCGACGGGCGCGGGCACGCGCACGCGCGCGGCGACCCGCCCAAGTCGGGCTCGTCGTTCCTGTCGTCGTCGATGCCGGCTTCGGCGGCGCACCCGCCGTACCAGCCGTCGGGCGTGCTCTCGTCGTCGACGTTCGACGGCGCGCGGCAGCAGCACGGGCTCGGCCTCGGGCTCCCCTTCTCGATGTCGGCGCACGCCGGCCTGTCGTCGCTCGCCATCCCGCCCACCTCGGCCGCCTTCCCCGCCGGTGCCCAGCCCGAGTCGAACCCGCCGTCGCCCGCCGCAACGTCGACGAGCGCGTACCGCAGCCCGCTCGCAGGGCCGCGCGACCAGCACCGCAGCAGCGTCAGCCTTAGCCCGGCCGTCGACCGCGGCCAGCTCATCGGGCTCGGCGAGCTCGCGACGCCGAGGTGGACGAGCGGCGTGCTCGAGAAGCGGTGGGGCGCGTCGACGAGCGAGGACCGGCGCGGGAGCGACGAGACGAGCTTGATCTACGCGGTCGACCCCATGGTGCGTCTCTTCCCTCCCAGCATCTCCTTCTACAAGGCCCACTTCTGACTCCAAGCTCCCTCGCTCGCAGCCTGCCGTCCATGCGAGCACGCCGCTCGGCCAGTCGCCGACCGTTTCGCGCCCGGGCGCCGTCCGTCAGCCCTTCGCCCGCGCGCCGTCGTACGACTCGCCCAACCGCCCCTTCGCTCAGGCTGGCTCGGCAGCGCTTCACCCTCCTCCTGTCCCTCTCCTCCCCTCGTCGGCTTCCTCGGCGACCATCGCGCTCGACGCCTCGCCCGCCGCGCTCCTCGACTTTGCGACGGATCAGCAGCCGCAGCACGGGTTCGGCCCGCTCGACTTCTCGGCCGCGCCGCTCAGCGCCGCCTTGTCGTCGTACTCGTTCGACCAGCAGCCGGCGTCGTCGTCGCAGCAGCACGACGACGCGGCGCCGCTTGAGGCCGACGTGCCGCGCCGCAGGAACAGCGCGCGGCGCAAGAGCGCGGCGTCTTCCTCGGCGCCCAGCTCTGCAGGCGTCGGCCGCACCTGGACGCTCGGGCAGGCGGCCGCCGAGGGCGACATGGTCGGCCTCGGCTTCGACCACGACATCGCGTCGCCGACCGAGTCCTCGCGGCGCATCTCGGGCGGCGGGAGCAGCGCAGCGGCGGGCGGCGGCAGCGCGGCGAGGAAGGGCGCGAGGGGCATGTCGCTCGACGGCAAGACGAGCGCCAAGCAGGTGCGGCGGCAGTCGTCGGGCAAGGCGACGTTCTCGCACCTCCCGCCCTCGCCGGCGGCATCGAGCGCGTCGCACGTGTTTGCGGCGCAGCTCGACTACGGCGACGTCCCTGACGTCCCTCACCGCGCAACGACCTTCCCCTCCTCGCCGGCCGCCGCATCGGCTCAGGCGCCGCCCGCACCGACCTCGAGCACCACGACCCCGGGCCGCACGCCCGACCACGCCCGGCTCTCGCGCCACTCGTTCCACTCGCACCACTCGTCGCCGTCGATCGTCGCAGCGTCGATCCTGCGCCACACCCGCGAGGTCGAGGGCGCCGACGTCGACATCGAGCGCGCCGCCGCCGTCGACGAGGGGACGGCCGCCGCGCTCGCCAAGCTCGACGGCCTGAGCTCGCCGCGCATGTCCCGCATCTCGTCGACGACGGCGCCGGCGCCGGCTGCATCGTCCGAACCGCGCAGCCGCAAGACGAGCCGCAACGCGGGCGACCTCGCCGCGTCGACAAGCTCGAGGCGCGACTCGAGCCAGAGCTCGGCCAAGCGGCGCGTGCGCACGAGCACGGGCGACTCGAGCGCGCCGAGAGACGGCGAGCTGAGCTCGGCGGCCAACTCGCGCACGGCGAGCAGGGCGGCGAGCCCGGTCCCGCCGCAGCCGGCGCTGCCGTCGCCGTCGCTGCACGCTGCGACCAAGTCGCCGCTGTCGGCCTCGACCTCGAGCATGCCGCCCATGTCGACCACGAGCCGGTTCGCGGCGCAGAACCGCCTCGCGTCATCAACCCAGTCGGCGCCGGTCGACGTCCCCTTCCCGTCCTCGAGCCCGTTCAAGCGCGGCTCGTCCTCCTCGGCGACCGGCACCTCGGTCTCGGCCGTCGGCTCGCACGACTCGACCTCGGCAACCTCGTTTGCGACGCGCTCGCCGGCGAGCAAGTACCGCCGCTCGAGCGCCGGCAGCGACGTCTCGTCGATCCACAGCGCGGGCGACGGGCGGCCTGCGCTCGACCGCAACGCGAGCGCCGAGTCGGTCAGCCGCACGGCCGATATCCCGCCGGTGCCGCCGCTCCCGAAGGACTGGGAGACGTACCGGCCGGCGGCGAGCGCGGCGGCGGCGCAACAGCAGCAGCAGCAGCCGGACCCGGGCTCGCCGAGGGTCGAGGCGCCGGCGCAGAGCGGGCACGGCCTGCAGGCGCCGCCGATGGCCGCGACGCGCACGACGTCGAGCAGCGGGCGCAGCACGGCGGGCGAGTCGGCGCTGCCGGTCGCGACCGCGGCGTCGGGTGGGTCGAGCCGGCGCAAGTGGAGCATCTCGAGCGCGTTCCACAAGGCGACGAGGAGCCCCAAGGCGCAGCAGTCGTCCTCGTCGATGTCGTCGGCGTCGTCGGGCGTCAAGGAGTCGACCTCGTTCGGCGACCTGCAGTCGGCGGCGGGCAAGCGCATGCGCACGACCTCGTTCGGCCAGTCGAACCTCCCGCGCCGCCTCGCCGCCTCGACGAACAACCTCTCGTCCATGTCCGACTCGTCCAGCATGCCGCCGCCGGCGTCGTACGGCTCGGCGACGGGCTCGCTCGGCCGCAACAGCCTGCGGGGCAGTGCCCAGGTCCCGCCCTTCCTGCGACAGCGCACCTCGAGCCAGAGTAGCAGCAGCACAACTCGCACGGCGCTGCGCGCCGCCCAGGGCGGCGACGACTCGACCGCGACCATGCCGCCGCCCGCCGTCGTCACGACCAGCCCGGGCCGGTCTCGCTCGAGCGTCGTCAACCCTCGCCGCACGCCTTCGTCGGGCATCCCGTTCTTCTCGCGCAAGGGCTCGAACAGCGACGTCTCGGCGACGACGCCGTCGCCCAACCCGGACGCCGGCGAGCCCTTCTCGACGCCGTCGTCGTCCGACAAGGGCGGCAGCGGCGGCCGCAAGTCGATCCTCGGCCTCAACTTCTTGCGCTCGGGCGGCTCGAAGCGCGACAAGGACAAGGGCATGCTCTCGCCGCCGTCGTCGGCCAGGTCGACCTTCTCGGTCTCGTCGACCGGCTCGGGCGCGTCGGCGTCGTCAAGCCCTGCCGCCGCAAGGCAGGTCGAGGCTGACGAGTTCGGCCGACGGGCGAGCCTCGCGACGCCCAAGCGAACGGGCTCTCTCCTGCGCAAGCGGGGCAAGGTGCGTCCAGCTCGCACGAGGAGCGCTGCCGCCTGCACTCGACTGACTCGCCCTCTCTTCGCCCGCAGACGCTGAGCTCAGCCGACCAGGGCGACGTCTTCCATGCGCCCGAGCCCGTCCAGCTCCCTCCGATGCAGGTCCACCCTCTTCCACCGTCGACACGCCGCCTCGACCCGCTCAAGTCGTCGGGCCCCAAGCTCTCGTCGGCGCCCGCCAGCTCACTCAACACGCCTCGCACGCGCACGAGCCGCCTCCAGGACTCGGTCAAGGCCAACCTGCCGACGATCGCCGGCTCGCCGTCGACGCACGGCCTCCTCGGCACCGGCAGCAGCACCTCGAGCTCGACCGACCCGTCGCCGTCGGGCACGCCGCTGCCCAAGTCGCAGACGCCGACCCGCATCCCTCGCCTCAACGCTCGAGCGTCGCCCACGAGCCGCTCGCTCATCGGCAAGCCCGGCCCTCGGCGCGTCGGCTCGTTCAGCAGTCAGCTCGACGGGCAGCTCTCGTCGTCGGCCTCGTCCAACCTGCAGCAGCACAGCGAGAACGACCTCGGCGAGTTCGGCATCGTCGCGTCGTCGCACGCTGGCGGCGCAACGGCGTCGTCGACGAGGCGCAGGCTCGACTCGGAGGCGACGTCGCAGATCCCGCGCAGCAGGAGCAGCACGTCGCGGGCGTCGTCGGCGAGCCGTGCGCCCTCGGCCTCGCTCGAGCCCGTCAGCTCGTCGTCGCGCGTCAGCACGGTCGTCCCTCGCGAGCGGCGCGCGCCGGCCGGTGCCACCGAGCTCGACAAGCGCACGCCCGCAGCGACGCCGCTTCGCACCGCCCAGGCCCGGGTCCCGTCGCTCTCGGCCTCGGCCTCGCGCTTGTCGTCGTCGCAGCGGGCGTCGGCGGACGTCTCTGGAGCGTCGTCGGCGACCGTCACGGCATCGGCTCGGCGCAGCCTTCCCAAACCGGGCGAGCTCTCCTCGTCGACGTCTCGGCGCACGTCTGCGCCCGCTCAGTCGGCCGAGCCGCCGGCGTCGTCGTCGCGCTCGACCCGCACCCTGTCGAGCAAGATGGCGATCCCGACCCGGGTCAGCAAGTCGGCGACGACGGGCAGCGCTCGGCCCAGCTCGGGCGCGACCGACTCGGGCCGGTCTTCGGCGGCGAGCGGCGCGTACGTCGACGAGGACGAGGTGCGCGCCGACGAGGAGATGGCGGCGTACGTGCGCCGGCAGTACTCGAAGAAGGTCGCCGCCGGCACGGCCGAGGACACGGTGCGCAAGATGTTCGAGTTCCCGGCGCCGACCGACCCGCTGCCGCCGCTCAACCCGGACGACGCCGTGTCGCTCTACTCGCGGTACCTGTCGCCGTACGAGCGCGACGAGATCGCCGAGTACCGCCACGTCTACTTTGTCGGGCCCAACTGCGACAAGAAGCCGGCGACCAAGGAGGTGACGACCAACAACCACGGGTTCGACGACGAGCGCGGCGACTACCTCCTCGTCCTGCACGACCACATCCAGTTCCGGTACGAGGTCGTCGGCGTCCTCGGCAAGGGCTCGTTCGGCCAGGTCCTCGAGTGCCGCGACCACAAGACGGGCGACATGGTCGCCGTCAAGATCATCCGCAACAAGAAGCGCTTCCACCACCAGGCCCTTGTCGAGATCAAGGTCCTCGAGAACCTCGTCAAATGGGTCCGTCCCCCTTCCCCGCTCGAGCCTCTCTCTCCCTCTCGTCGGCGGCGAGCTGACCCGCCTCTCCCTCGCCCCTGCAGGACCCCGACGAGAAGCACTTTGTCATCAGGATGGTCGAGTCGTTCACGTTCCGCGGCCACTTGTGCATCGTGACCGAGCTGTTGAGCATCAACCTGTACGAGCTCGTCAAGGCCAACAGCTTCGCCGGCTTCTCGACCGTCCTCATCCGCCGGTTTGCCGTCCAGATCCTCCACTCGCTGTCGCTCCTGCGGCACCACCGCGTCATCCACTGCGACCTCAAGCCCGAGGTGCGTTTCCTCCCTCCCTCGCCGCTGTCTCTCCTTCGTCGTCGCAGCAGCACTCGCTCACCTCGTCGCCCTCGTCTTTGCAGAACATCCTCCTCAAGCACCCGGCCAAGAGCGGCATCAAGGTCATCGACTTCGGCAGCAGCTGCTTCGAGAACGAGAAGGGTGCGTCGTTCGACCTTGCCTCCCTGTCGCTCGAGCCTCGCTGACCCGGTCGCTCTCACTCCCTCGCAGTCTACACCTACATCCAGTCGCGCTTCTACCGCTCGCCCGAGGTGATCCTCGGCAGCAACTACACGATGGCCATCGACGTGCGTCCCTTTCCTCCTCTCTGCTCAGGCTCGCCCGACTCGTCGCTGACGCTGTGCTCCCTCTCCTCCATCGCGCGCAGATCTGGTCTCTCGGCTGCATCCTCGCCGAGATGTACACGGGCTACCCGATCTTCCCCGGCGAGAACGAGCAGGAGCAGCTCGCGTGCATCATGGAGATCATGGGCGTCCCGGACAAGTACCTCGTCGACCGCAGCTCGCGCAAGCGCCTCTTCTTCGGTGCGTCCTCCTCTCTCGCCTTTCGTTCACTCTCCCCCTCGCACACCGGGCGCTCATTCTCGCCCCTCGCGCTACAGACTCGACCGGTGCGCCTCGCCCTGTCGTCAACTCGAAGGGCCGCCGACGCCGTCCGGCCTCGAAGAGCCTCGCCGCTGTCCTCAAGTGCGACGACGACCTCTTCGTCGACTTTATCGCCAAGTGCCTCGCGTGGGACCCCGAGCGCCGCCTCAAGCCCGACCAGGCGATGCGCCACCCGTTCGTCGCCGGCTCGCGCGCGCACGCCGCCCAGAGCACCATCCCCTCGCGCTCGTCGCGCTCGTCGACGGCCCTCACGTCATCCACCTCGAGCCGCCACGCGAGCTACGGTGCGACCGGATCCGGGTCGTCGCCGAGCATCTCGACGCCGATGAAGAAGGCGGCGGCGCCCTCGAGCGTGTCGACGGCGCCGACGGCCCGGACGCGCACCATGTCGTCGGCGACGGCGACGGCGATCGGCACCGCCCGGTACTCGGCCAAGGCGAGCCTGCCTGCGTCGTCGCGCTACGCCAAGGCCTGAAGGTGCGCCGCTCGAGCTCGTCGCCTCCTCGAGGTTCTTGCCGTCGCTGACCCTCCCCCTCGCCGCAGCTCGTCCCCCCCTCCCTCCTCCTCTTGGCCTCTCGCCCACCCGCAATGTTCCCCTTCTCGTTCCCCTTTCGCAACACCCCTCGCATTTCTTCCTCGCGTCTCGAGCCCGTCGTTCTAGGATCTCTGTTCCCGCTCTTCCTCCTCTCGCTGTGCGCTCCTCGACGGGCTGCCGGTCTCTCTCTCTTTGTACAGGGTCTCGCTCGTGCAACCTGGGACTATGAACTGGTGCCTCGCGCTTCTGTGCTCGAGAGGTGCGGCTGCCGAGAGCGATGACGAGGATGGAGGGCGAGGAGGAGGAGAAGGCGCGAGAGCGAGGACAGAAAATGAGTGGGGCTCTACCATGGCGTGCCAGCTGAACTCTAGACTGCGCACAGTGCTCGTACAGGCTCGCAGGCAGTGAGGTCGCGGCGAGAGAGCGAGCCGAGGAGAGCGCGTCGTCCTCGCGCTTGTGTTTGACCACGCACCGCTCCTCGCCACTCGCCCGCGATGGAGCCAGACGACGCGCACAGCGTAGCGTCGTCCTCTCTGTCGTCCCTCACGCCCTCGCCCGCCGACCAGGGCTCGTCGTCGCCCCTCCGCAAGCGTCCCCGCCTCTCATCAGCGTCGCCCCCTCCCCCGGTCCTCTCGCCCAAGCCCAGCCCGCCAGAGCTGCACGCCGCCGCCCCTACCAGCGCCAATGCCTTCGACGACCTCCTCGACGGCCTCGGCGACGACGACTTCCGCATGTTGCCCTCGTCCGATCCCGCGGCGTCGGGCCATCGACTCGCCCCTCCTCCTCTCGTCGCCCACGGCCCGGGCCAGGCCGCCCAGGACACGAGCACCACCACGATGGCCGACGAGTCCGACCTGAGCGCAGCAGAAGGCGCCGCAGACGACTCGGGCCTGGGCTTGCTCGCCGACGTCGAGCGCGACAAGGGCGGGCGGCGGCGTCGCACGGCCGAGCGGGACGACGCCGACGCCGAGGACAACGACTTCGAGGGCGACGAGATGTGGCTCGAGTTCGACGGCGCCGCAGTCGGGTTCGACCAGCCCGACACGTTCCCCAGCTCGGCACTCTCGCTCGCCCCTCCACACCCGCACCGACACGACGACCAGTCCACGCACGACGCGCCGCCGCATCAGCATCAGCAGCAGCCGTACGAGGAGCCGCGCCTGGGCGACTTTGGGTTCGCGAGCGTCGACCCGGCGGCGCCGCTCACGGGCGGCGGGTTCGTCTTCGCGACGCGCAAGCCGCTCGTCGTCTCGAACCGCGCCCTGCAGCGCGCGCGCGCCATGATCGCCGCCGCAGAAGCTGAGCCCGAGCCCGAGCCCGACGCGGCGGCAACGACCCGCACGGCAGTGCCTCTCGCACGGCCCGACTCGTCGGCAGCCGTCGCGTCCTCGCCCGCCCCGGGTCCTCGACCCGCACCGGCACTCTTGCTCGGCGGCTTCCAGAGCGGCGGCGGCCGCGCGTTCCAGATGCCGAGCGAGGAGGCCCTCGAGCGCGCCAAAGCGCACCTCGACGTGCCCGACACGCCGGGCCAAGCGCCCGCCGAGCGCAAGCGCAACCCGCTGCGCCCGCTCGTGCGGCCGACCGAGCCGGCGAGGGACGTCTTCGAGGGCTCGCCGGCGCCCGTGCGCGCTCGCCCTGCGCCTCGTCCCGGGTCGGCCTTCGCGCTCGCGCCGCCCGCGCCGCGCCCGGACGGGTCCGCCGTCGTCCCGCCCTCGTCGCTCCTCGCCGACGGCATCGAGGGTTGCGACAGCCCGACGACGACGCGGCGCTCGAAGGCGGGCAGCGCGGCGTCGAGCGCGAGCCGGGACGGCAGCCGGCCAAGCTCGCCGAGGCGGGCGCCGCTGCAGCCCGTCAACGGCGCGGCGGTCGACGTGTTCAGCGGCAGCGACGAGATCCACGGCGACCAGGGTTCGTCGACGACGCTGCACTCGTCCTCGCCGCCGCCGACGCGCGCGACCACCCCTCCTCCGCCCGCCGCAGCGAGCCTCGCCGGGCCCGCCGCACGAGCCCCTGCGCTCGCCGCGCCCATCCCCACTCGCCCTCCCCCGCCAGCTCGTCCTACGACCTTCCGCCCGCCCATGCTCGCCTCGACCTCGACGCCCTCGCGCCCGACGAGCTCGACCCCTCTCCGCCCCTTCGCCCAGCCGTCCTCGACGCCCCTCCGCTCGTCGACCTCGACGCCAGCTCCCGCCTTCCCGCCGCAGAACAAGCGCCTCAACCTCGGCATGACGCCGCGCAACAAGCCGTTCCACCTCGCCAATACGCAGGGCGGCACGTCGACCCCGGCGGCGGCGGCGGCGGCGGTGAGGGGAGCGGGCACGGGCGTCAAGGCGTTCGTGTCGCCGTTCAGGGGCGGGCAGCGGCCGCAGGGCTTGACGCCGATGGGCCTCAAGAACAAGCTCGGCGCACCGGCGTCGGCGTCGGCGTCGGCGTCGAGGGGCAAGGCGGCGCCGGTCAAGGCAGGCCCGAGCACGGTCAAGGCGCAGGCGGCGGCAAGGAGCGCGAGCGGGAGCGCGGTGGACGTTGCGAGGAGAGACCGGGTCAAGGTGTTCGAGCTCGACAGTGCGTCCGCTCCCCGCTCCTCGTCCTCCTCGAGGGACGCTCTGAGCTGACGCCTCTCTCCCTCCCCGCAGCCGTCACGGTCGAGCGCCATCCACTCGGCAACTTTGGCATGCAGCCGCAGATGCACTTCTACGAGGCGGCCGAGGCCGTCGGCGTGTGCGTTCCCTCTCTCACCTTCCTGAAC
>Ga0308170_10000997_pt1 | contig 29982 bp, 26 predicted proteins | sample PhyBR2_2_FD_202136 | JGI IMG/M metagenome (GOLD analysis project Ga0308170, IMG submission 202136) | Phyllosphere microbial communities from UC Gill Tract Community Farm, Albany, California, United States - DLSLSB.R2 | ecosystem: Host-associated > Plants > Phyllosphere > Unclassified | place...
GCTTCTTCTTGTATCTTTCTGTCAGCACCCGCCCCTTGCAGACGCATCAGATGCACAACCGCTCAAGTCCCGGGCCCACTCACGTATTGCTGTGGCTGCCCAGCCTTCATCGCCTGAACCCACTTCCACCTCATCTCTTCCTGGCTGACATCCACCTCCGGATCGTGGAACAGATTCGGCTCATGCTGGTATGTCCCATACGAAGACAGGATCCAAGAGTGCAAGGGCTCTTTGAGGTCTTGCTCAATATGGGCTTCTCTGCGAAGTCAGCGGAACCGTGCTGAATGCCTTGGTTGTCCCACCCACTTGAGGATCTCGTTGAACGGCTTGCCAGCCGCGACTGCCGAGACGTTGCGAGAGCCCGGCGCTGCGCCTGGCTGGTGAGCTAAACGTACAGGAGCATGGACAAGATGCAAAGATATATGGTCCGGTCAAAAGGCTGCACTCACGCGGGTTCTGGCTGGTCGCTGGTGGATGATAGAACTTGCAGCGATCGCCAAAGCGGCAGTAGCTACGTGTTCAGCGTCTTCCACGGATGGTGAGAACACAATGGCGATGCAAGAAGTCATGTGCATGACCCGACGTACCCGTTGGCGAAATCACGGCAGACTTGTCGAGACATGCCGGAGCGTCCAGGTCGAAGCTTGCGCTATGCGTGTTCCGTGGGACTAGGGCGCCGATGATGACCAGGGGATAAAGTGTGAGAAGTCCGCCGAGATGCGAAATGGCTATGGAATTGTTGTGTTCGCAAACATGGGTTAAAGGGTGTAGATGGTTGAGAAGCAACAACAATGGAGAATACTCGTCAAGTCAAGCCGAAAGCAAAGATTGTTCATCCATCGTCATTACATACACTGCTATGTTTTCCATCTTCCCCAGATTTTGGGCGAAGCTAGACGGGGTACAGTCTACGGATCCTGCAGAGATGCTCGACGACGCATGCCAATGCAGTAAGGTGGTCCCATTGCATACGAACGATTGCGACAGATACCATTCTCCCTGCCAGTTCTCGGCCGAGATTGTGTCGGCACGCGACGCCTAACGCAAGCTCTTCTCGCCGACTTGTGAATGGAGTCCGGTCAGAGCAGAGACTTCAGGCGGGAGGTTGTTACACCGAGTTCAGCCTCCAACGTGACGGATCTATTGCAACATTTGGCGGTCGATCAGGAGCGTTTCTTTAAAGCGTCCGACAACCCCTCGATACCGGACCCAGTCGAGTTGCCAGGTGAGTCCAGGAGTAGATCAGGCCCCCTCTCAGCAAGAATTTGAACCGTACATTCTCCCAGCATCAAGAGGGATCGCAAATGCATGTCTCGCGAAGAATAGGAGATCGAGGCTGTGAACGTGAACGCTCGGAGCCCATTGAGCGACGGTCCCACTGCCGTCAGCTGTGATCCAAAATCACCACGCCCCGCTGATTGTCCCTCTCTCGCTGCCGTATGCCCTCAGTCTCGCCTTACTGACCTCACTCGCTCCCACTATGGCGCACCTTGACGGGACCACTCCATATGTATGAACCTGTGATGATACAGGTGGGGTGTGTTTGGATTACCAGATGTTTTCATCGTCGGGTCGGTGGGGAAGAGAGGGTAGCGGGATGCGGATGCACTCACCATGAGATCGGCCATGGCTATAGAGAGAGAGAGAGAGAGAGAGAGAGAGAGAGAGAGAGAGAGAAAGAGAGAGAGAGAGAGAGAGAGAGAGAGGACGTACTCGGTCTTGCGCAGCTCGATCTTGGTCTTCCAGCCCTTGGCGAACGTGCCCGTGACGAACACCTCCCTCGGGCCCTTTGCCGCCTTGCCCTTGCGCACATCGGCGTTCTCCTGCCCGTCCTCGTTCTTCCACTTGATGAGCGTCGGGACGCCGCCCTGCCCGGCGCCGAGGTCGACCGCGGCCGCCATGAGGCTCTGCGCGATCGTCTGGCTCGGCACGCTCAAGAGCGGGATCGGGATGGCGGCGACGGGCGCGTTGAAGACGGCCGGCGGGAGGAGGACGGCCGGGCTCGGGACCCGGCTGCCGTCCTGCGCGATGTAGGCGGCGCCTTCTGCTGCAGCGGCGTCGGCGCCGCTGCTGCCGCCGGGCCCGTCGGTCGGGGCGAACGCGCCGCCCGTCGGCGTCGTCGGCCCGCCCGAGCCCGGCGGGGACGCGATGACGCTCGTGCCCGAGGGGATGGCCTCGCTCGCGAGCGGGAGGGCGTCGGTCGGGACGACGGGCGCGAGGACCGTGTCTGAAGGCTGGGCCGACGGCGGGCTCGGCGACGCCGTGTGCGGGATCGGGAGCTCGTCGTGCGTCGGGAGCGGGAGGTGCGAGGGGATTGCCGAGGCGGGCGTCGCCGTCGCGGCCGAGGACGAGTGCGAGTGCGAGTGCGAGGTCGAAGACGAGGACGGCGCGAGGATGCTCGACGCGGCGCCGCCGAACGACGTCTGCGGCGAGGGCACGACGCGGCGCACGTCGGTCCCGCTGCGCGCCGCGTCGGGCGTGTCGTACCCGGACCCGCTCGCCGTGCTCCCGGCGCTGTCGGTCGTCGTCGTCGAGCCGCCGGCGCGGAGCGCGCGCGCGCGCTGCGCCGGGTTGGACGCGCCGGGCACGTTCTCGCGCGAGGGCGGGCTCCCGACGACGGGCATGTTCTCGGTACTCATGAGGACGGCGCTCGTGAGGCGCGCGCTCGCGCCGAACCCGGGGTGGGTCGTGTCGTCCGGGTCCATGAGCGGGCTCGCGCCGATGGCGCCCATGCCGGCGTTGGTGAGGCTGCCGTCGCGGGCGCCGGGCCCGCCGCCGCCCGGGGTGCGAGGCGAGGGCCTCGCCGAGCCCGTGCCCGGGATGGCCATGGCGGCTGCGGGTTTCGGGGGAGGGGCGGTCGGGGTCGGGACGAGGGCGGGCGGGGTCTTGAGGAGGGTCGTCTCGTCGTCCTGGCGGCGCGGGCCGTACACGACGTGGTCGGCCTTGCCCTGGAGGGCGCCGCGGAGCGAGCCGCCCTGGCCCTCTGGCGGGTCCGGGTCGAGCTCCTCGTCGACGACGGGTGGGCGGTCCGAGCCTTTGCGGCGCGGGAGCTGGGGCGAGGGCTGGACGTCGGGGAGCTCGATCGAGGGTTTGCGTCGGCGGGTCGAGTGCGGGCGGTGCTGGTGGTGGTGCGGCTGGGCGGGCGAGTCGGCGGGCGAGGGGAGCGAGACGGTGCGGGAGCGGGGCGAGTTGCGCGACGAGCGAGTCGAGCCCGGGGGCGGTTGGGGCGTGGACGGGTTGTTGCCCATGGCTTGACGGCGAGTCGCTGCGAGGCAGGCAAGGCATCAGTCGGCTGTCGCTGCAGAGCGAGGGGCGGCCAGAGGCGACCCCACTCACCGAGAGCGACGAGGGCGAGTCGAGGACCGAGGCGGGCGCGAGCTCGAGTGGGGCGGTGCGGTGCGGCGAGGTGTGGTGGAGGAGCTCTAGCTGCGCTGTCCCAGCGTGGGCTTAGCGGGCGAGCGGGTGGGTGTGGAGAGCCAGAAGGGCGAGGCGACGAGCTGATGGCCGTGGCAGCTGGCCCGCTCCCTCGATGGGGGCTAAACAGCGCCTTTAGTGTACTCCTGACAGTATCGTACGGCACCACAGCCCCTCAGACTAGCCTTCGAGCGAGAGCCGCCTGTCACCTCTCCGCGCCGCGACCTTGCTCGGACGATGCGGCCTGTGGCTCTGGTCTCTGCCTCGCCCAGTCTCTCGAGCGCAGTCATGCTGCACGCGCTGCTCGCACTCGTCCTCGGGGCCGCCCTCGCCCTCGCACAGCAGCCCACCCCGACGCAGCCACCTCGTCCTCCCTTCGTCGTCGCCCAACCACCCGCCGCCGACCACACACAGCACCACCTCGCAGCCCGCCAGGCCGTCTCGTCTTCCTCCGTTTCGATCCCCAACACCGCACCGTGCGTCCACCGCTTCCCCCTCCTGTCCCGCCACCGTGCCCTGACCCTTCCCCTCTCTCCCGCTCCCCTCGCAGAGCTGGCGGCCTCACCTACCTCACCCCGGCTGCGACAGCCGCCGCGTCCTACTACAAGATCGCACAGGACAACGCCATCACCTTCGGCTGGAACTACACCTCGCTCTAGTCCGTCCCCCTCCTCCTCCTCCTCCTCGCTCGCCCAGCACACCTCGACTGACCCTCTCGCCCTCCCTCGCTCGCAGCGTCACGCCCACCTCGCTCACCTTCGAGGCTCGCTGCTCGGCCAACGGCTTCACCTACCCGATCTCGGTCGTCCCCGGCGCCCAGACCTCGCTCGTGTGGGACCCGTACGCCTACGCACAGTCGTCACCCAACGCCATCCCCTTCGCCCAGGCATCCTACACCCTGCGCGTGTACGACGAGCGCGGCGCAGACGCCACCGCCGAGGCCGGCCGCTTCAACGGCAACAACGCCATCATCAACTTTGCCCTGTACTCGCCCGCGGCCTACACGCCGCTCGCCGAGGGGTGGACGTGCGCGGGTTGCAGCGCCGCGGCGAGGGTCGTCGGCGGCGTCGGCGCAGAGGTGTGGGTCGCCGTCGCGCTCAGCTCGGCGGCAATGCTCATTGGCGGCGCGGGCGTCCTCGGCCGGTAGAGGAGCCGCCGAGTCGCCCTCCGCCGACCCGACCCTCCCTCGCGCTGCGAGCACGTCCAACCACCTCCTCCCCTCCTTCAGCACCATCTCACGACCTCGACGACCATCGCGCGCCGCTCGCCGCCGCCGCCGCCGACCCTCGCGACCTCATCCTCCCTCACGGACACTCGAGCATCCACTCTCTCCCTCCTCGGCCTCCCCTCGTCCTCCTCCTCTTTACAGACACTTTGCGCTCCCTTCATCTACCCCTAGTCACGCCGCTGTCCCCTCAGTCGCCCCTCTCGGTCGCCGTTCTGTCCCTGTCTCGTCTACGCATAGATCCCTTTTCTCGCGCCCGCTCTCGCTGTAACTTGTTCCTCTCCACCCCTCTCCACCAACGAGGTCGGCCTGAGCAGCAGAGAAGAGGGAGAGGCAGCGAGACCCTGAGCGAGAGGAAGGAGAACGCTTCGAGCGCTCGCACGGACGCTCTCGAGCCTCTGCCAGCTCTCTTGCTCGCTCTCGCGCTGCAGAAGCTCAGCAGAAGTACAACATTGCCTCGTCTACGGCTCTATGACGTCCCCTGCGGCCCGCTCGAGAAGTACAAGCTCGCGGCGAACACGATCCCCCTCCTCAGAAGCTCCTGCGCCTTGACCGCCTTCTGGAACAGCTCTGCGTTGCCGACGACGCGCGCGGCGTCGCGCACCTCGCGGCACGTCTCGTCGAGGCGCGTGATGCAGCGCACGATCGTGCCCTCTTGAACGTCGGTCAGCTGCGTAATCTGCTGGAACGACTGCGGGCGCGAGGAGGAGAGGGAGGGTTAGCCGAGGTGCGCTTGACGCTGAGCGGCGAGCGCTCACTCTTCAGACGTGCTCGAATGACAGAGAGGAAGAGGAGACGCACCATGCCCCGCGCCCACTCGTACACGACCTCCATGAGCCCAAACTTGAGCTCGCCCGCGCCGTTGAACGCGCCGTCGTCGGCAAAGTTGGCGCGGTGGCGGTCCTGCACGGCCGTGATGCGGTCGTACGTCGCGACGAGGATCTCCTTGCCCTGCGGGGGGATGACAGGGAGGAGGGAGGGAGAGAGGAGGTCGGTGAGAGCGAGAGGGTCAGTGCGTCGCCCGAGCGGCCCGAGCAGAGGATGAGGAAGGGGGCGCACCTCCTCGAGGCGCGGCGTCAAGAGCGGCACCGAGTCCGACTTTTCCTGGAAGACAAAGCCCGACAGGAGCGCGACCATCTCCTCGGGCTCAAAGTCGGCAAAGACGTTGTCGAGGATGAGCTCGGTGAGGACGAGCTCGTTCGCCGAGTTGATCTGCGTCGCGAGCACCACATCGTCAGCACACTGCACGGCGAGGACGTGCGGAGAGCGAGTGCGAGAGGCCCGGGACGCACCTCGCACGCGACACGGCCCTTGAGCTGCACGGTCGAGTTGTCGTCGATGAACTGGAGCTCCTTGAGGACGTCGATGCGCTGCTCGTAGTCAGGCAGGAGCTCGAGGTTTTGGTCGCTGAGCGCCATGCGCAGGCTGTCGCGGCAGAAGAAGGGAGAGGCGGGAGAGGGAGAGTCAGCTCGGGCTCGATGAGGTGCGTGCGCAGGTGGAGGTGAGGATGAGGGACGCACTGCGCGATCTTGTCCTTGAGGACACGCTCCGAGTGCAGGACGGCATACTGTTGCGCACAAGCCGAGTCAGCTCCAGTCCGTAAGAGCGAGAAAGAGAGGCAGAGAGAGGTCCGAGCGCACCGGCTCGCCCAAGTCGTCCTCCTCGACAGCCAAGAACCCGAGCTGCTTGACGAGCTCGTCGCGCTTTTGCAGCGCCTCGCGGAACTCGAGCCCTCGGACCTTGGTCCAGTCGGCCTCGCGGTCGAGCGCCGTCGTCGGCTCGGCGGCGAGCGTCGAGAAGTCGGCGAGCGCGCCCTCCATGGCGCTACGGCGGTGCCGGTCGGCGATGGCGTCGGTGTCGAGCTTGAGCGTGTAGGCCGTGACGAGGGCGATCGAGGTGAGCGGGACGACGGCGAGCTCGTAGGTGAGGTCTGAGGGGGAAGCCGAGGAAGGGCGAGGCGGCCATCGAGGCGGGACGGCGTCGGCGGCGACATCTGCAGGCGGTGAGCAAGGGGGTCAGCAGCGTGTCGACTTGAAGCTCAAAGAGAGGAACGCTCGACGCACCGTTCTTGCCTTCGCGGATCTCGGGCGGGACGAAGGCGAGCACGAAGAACTGCTTGGTCGGGTCGAGCACGCCCGACGGCAAGACGGCGGCCGGCGCCGACTTGAGGAGGACTGCAGGGTTGTCGCGGAAGTGCTGTAGGTCGGAGCAAGAGTCAGCACGTCGCTGAGAGAGCCGGAAGGAGAGAGAGACTGAGGCGGACGCACCCCGTCCGAGAGGATGACGACCCGGCCGGCGCTCATCGTCCTGCCCGACGACGGGTGCGCCAACACGCCGTCGAGGACCGCCGTGTTGAGCTCGACGATGCGTTGCTCGAGGTCGTAGAACTTGCGCAGCTCGTCCGTCTTCGGGCCCGGCTCGAGCCGCCGCAGCTCCTTGAGCTCGCTCTCGCCCTCGGCCACCTTCTTGGCGTGCTCGGGGAGGAGGCGCTGCGCCGCATTCTCCGAGAACGAGCGCTTGATCATCTCCTCGACGCGCAGGGCCTCGACGCGCAGGAGGTTGAGGATCATCGAGTACGTGAGGCGGAACTGCGATTGGAGCTTGGTCGGCTGCCCGAGGAGCATGTGCGAGAGCGTGTTGGCCTGCAGGAGTTCAAGTGCAAGTCAGCAATGCGTCCAGGGGAGAGGCGCAGAGGGAAGGAGGGGACGCACGTCGGGCACCTCCGAGTCAGCGTTGATGATGACGACGCCCGTCTTGTCGAGACCTCGCCGACCTGCACGACCCGACATCTGCGTGCTGCGAGCGTCGGCGTTGTCGTCAGTCGTGCACGAGGTCGATCGACCGAGAGGGAGAGAGAGGGGGGGACGCACTACTCGCCCGGCAGGAGCTCGCGGAAGCTGCGCCCGTCGTGCTTGCGGATGCCCGAGAACACGACGCACTTGGCCGGCATGTTGACACCCTGCCCGTTGCGAGAGCGTCAGCAGAGCACGAGAGGATGCAGAGAGAGAGCGAGGAGAGGGACGCACCATGGCAAAGGTCTCGGTCGCGAAGAGGACCTTGACGAGCCCGCGCGCGAAGAGGAGCTCGACCATCTGCGCGGCGAGGACGAGCGTCAGCGGCGCACGCTTTCGCATAGAGTAAGAGAGCGAGGCGACGCACCTCCTTGACGATGGGCAGCAGGCCGCCGTGGTGGACGCCGATGCCGCGCGAGAGGAGCGTGCGCATGGTCTTGATCTGCGGCAGGTCCTTGTCCGAGCCTGCAGGAAGCGGGCACACCGTCAGCAACGAGCTCGACGAGACGTTCGAGCGATAGAGAGAGAGAGAGGGACGCACCCTTGAGGCGAGTGAGGCTGCGCTCGATGACGATGTGGACCTCGCTCTTCTCGGCCGCCGTGCACAGGTCCGTGTTGGGCATGCTGCCGGCGTACTCCTCACAGCGCTTCTTGCTGAACGTGAAGACGACGACGGGCAGGAGCTCCTTCTTGCGCAGGAGGCCGATGAGGTGGATCCACAAATTGGCGTCGCGCCCCTGGGCGTTCGAGCGGTTGAGCGCGCCCGTGCCGGCTCGCCGCTGCGCCGCCATGGCGCCTCGCGCGGCGACCTGCCGCGCGGCCTGCCCGCCGCCGCGGTTGCTGCCCCTCGAGGCGGCCGCTCCTCCTCGCCCGCCGCCCGCCGCGCCGCCTCGTCCACCGCCGCCCGGCGCGCCCGGCGCAGGCAAGCCCGCCGCCTCGCGCTCCTTGTCCTGCTTGCGCCGGTTGGCCTCGTTGGCGTCCTTGTGGCCGTTGCCGAGAAAGGCGCCCTTGGCGTCGACGACCTTGTGCAGCTCCTTGCCGGCGTACAGGAAGTGCTCAAGCGGGACGGGCCGCTTCGGCGTCGAGATGACGAAGATGTCCTTCTTCTTGGTGCGGCTGCGAGCGAGGGCGACGGGTCAGAGAGAAGCTTTCGGTGAGGGAGAGTCAGGGAGAGGCGGACGCACCCGACCCAGTCGGCAAACTCCTTCGTGTTGGGGACCGTCGCCGAGAGGAGGATGATGCCGACGTGGTCCGGGAGCATGATGATGACCTCCTCCCAGACGACACCGCGCTGCGAGCGACGTAGTGCATGAGTAAGCGTGCAGCGAGAGGGAAGAGAGGGTGAAAGAGGACGCACCTCGAGGTCGTTGACGTAGTGCACCTCGTCGAAGATGACCCACTCGACGTCGCGGATCAGGTCGGCGCCCTGCAGGGGAAGGACGAGTCAGCCAAGCTTTCGAGGAGCGCTGAGAGGAGAGGGAGAGACGCACCTTGTACAGCATGCTGCGCAAGATCTCGGTCGTCATGATCAAGCAGCTCGCCTCGGGGTTGATCTGGACGTCGCCCGTGAGGATGCCGACCTCGCTCGGGTCGAACGTCTTCTGGAAGTCGCGGAACTTCTGGTTCGACAGGGCCTTGATCGGCGACGTGTAGATGGCGCGCGTCATGTGCTTTTGCGCGAGCGCGATGGCGTACTCGGCGACGACCGTCTTGCCCGCCGACGTGTGCGCTGCGACAAACACCGACTCGCCGACCTCCATGTGGTAGATGGCCTCCTTCTGGAACGTGTCGAGCTCGAATGGGTACTGCGGGCGAGGGAGAGAGGAAGGAGGGGAACGAGCGTCAGCGGCGAGCGAGAGGACCGAGCGAGGAGCGAGAGCGCGACGCACCTCGCGAGCCATGTCCGGCACGAGCTCGTGGAAGTTGACGATCTCGCGGTTGACGTCAACGACGTGCGCCCAGTCGCGCTTGGCGACGACGGGTCGTCGGCGAGTTGATGCTGCTGCGGGCGCCTTGACGAGTCGCTGCGGACGAGGAGCTCGTGCGTCAGCAGCAATAGGCGGAATAGCACAGGGGAGAGTGGGACAGGACGCACTCGTGTCGGCAGGAGCTCCTCGATGGACGAGTCGAGCTGCGGCGCCTGCTCGGCCGGGCGCCCGTTCTGCAGGGGGGGGGAGGAGGGGCGTGAGCTCTTGCGGGCGGAGAGTGAGGAGGGGAACAGGACGCACCGGTACTGCTCGCGCCCTGCCCTCGTTGGCAAGCTCGAGCATGGGCCGGTAGATGGGCTTGACCTCGACCTCCTCCTCCTCCTCGAGGAGCGCGCCGCTCGTCGGGTCATCCGAGACCGGGCCAAAATCGAGGCCGCGCGTAAAGCCGGGAGGGATGGTCCGGATGCCGCCTGTGGAGGAATGAGAGTCAGCTCTGGGTGCGCACAGAGGTGGGAGAGAGGGGGAGAGGGAAGGGACGCACCGTAGCCCTTCTCGAACGCCTTTTCGAGCTTCTCTGCCGCGACGCCGGGCGCTCCCTCGCCGTTCACCGCCTCGTCGTCATCATCGACGACGACGTCGCCGAGTCCTCCCGGGCGGAAGGGGAAGTAGGAGCTCTTGCCGCGCACGAACGAGCCTTGGTAGCTGGCGGGCTTGCGGTCGATGGCGGTGCTGTTGGTCGCGGTGCGGGTGGCGGCGGCCGAGGTCGAAGTCGTCTCGCGGTAGCCCGTGATGTCGCCCGAGAGGCCGGTCGAGATGAACTCGAGCGAGGTGGTCGGGAGGGTCGGCTCGAGGTGGAGGAGCGAACGGAGGTCGGCGGGGCGGTCCCAGTGCCTGCGGGCGCGCTCGACAGAGGGTCAGCTCGGGTCGATAGCTGCATGCGAGGTGAGCAGGACGGACATGGCCCATTCTGCTGCGCGGAGCTCGTTGCGGCCGTCTTGCGAGGGGAGGAGCCAGCCATCGTCGATCTCGCGCTGGATGTCGGCCTGGGTGGGGGGTACGCCGACGGCGAGGTCGTCGAGGAGGGCTGCACGCTCCTCTGGACGCATGCGGCCAGGCATCTCGAGGCGGTGGACGAGGGTGGGAGCGAGACGAGCGACTTCATCTCGTCGCTCGGCCGACCATCCCTCTCGTCCTCCGTCACCCTCGCTTCTCGGCTCAGACTCGCTCTTTAGCCAGCTACAGCTACCCGCACACCTTTCAACAACCACCACTAACCGCCCGCCCAACTCGCACAGCTCTCCCGCCATGAGCAACCCGCGCGTCTTCCTCGACTGCTCGATCAACGGCAACGACGCCGGCCGCATCGTCGTCGAGCTCTACAAGGATGTCACTCCCAAGACGGTGAGCTCCTTGACTCGCTCCTCTCAGCGACGACGACGCGAGCTCCCAGCCTGACCTCGTCCTCGTCCTCCTTCCCCACCTTCCTCCCCGTTCTACCGCCGTCTGCAGGCCGAGAACTTCCGCGCCCTCGCAACCGGCGAGAAGGGCTATGGCTACAAGGGCAGCAAGTTCCACCGGTGCGTCTTCCCCAGCTCTGCTCTCGCTCGCCGGCGGGCGCAGCTGTTGTTGGCGAGGCGACGGCTGCGGCTGCCTGGGTCGGCGTTATGGAGCTCGCTGACGGCTCTCGCACTCCTGCAGCGTTATCCGCAAATTCATGATTCAGGGTGAGCCCGCCTTCATCCCCCAACTCCCGCTGCCCGCTCGCCGAGCTGACCCCGTCCCTCACCCCCCTCCTCCAGGCGGCGACTTCACGGCCGGCAACGGCACGGGCGGCAAGTCGATCTACGGCGAGAAGTTCGAGGACGAGAAGTGCGTCCTCTTTGCCCTTCCCTGCACCATGAGCACGCCGCTGATGGCCTAACCCCGCCCGCAGCTTCGACCTCAAGCACGACAAGCCGTTCCTCCTCTCGATGGCCAACGCCGGTCCGGGCACCAATGGCTCGCAGTTCTTCATCACCTGCGCCCCGACCCCTCACCTCGACGGCAAGCACGTTGTGCGTCCTCTTCCGCTCTCGCTCCGCTTCTCTTGCTCGCGCACTGACCGCTCTCTCGCTCGCAGGTCTTGTGCGTCCGGCCCCACCTCTTCGCCTGCGCCTCCCCTCTCCTTCCAGACTGACCCTCTCGACTTCGCTCGCAGCGGTCGCGTCCTCCACGGGCGCTCGGTCGTCCGCCTCATCGAGGAGTCGCCCGTCCAGGGCGACTCGCCGTCCGAGGAGATCCTGATCCGCGACTGCGGCGAGCTCGCCGACGGCGACGACGGCATCGCGAGCGACCCGTTCGCCGACGGGCACGAGGACTACCCGAGCGACGACGAGGCCGACGTCAACGACCCCAAGGTGGCGCTCGACGTCGCGAGCGAGATCAAGGAGCGCGGCACCGACCTGTTCAAGCAGGGCAACTACGCGCAGGCGTCCAAGAAGTGGCAGAAGAGCTTGCGCTGTGCGTCCCCTCCTCTTCTCTCTTCGCCGGCGCCAGCTCGAGGTCCGTGCGCTGACCCTTCTCTGTGCTCGCAGACCTCGACCGACACCTCGACCTCCCCGAGCGGGACCTCGCCCTCGAGGCCCAGTACGCGACCCTGCGCCTCTCGCTCCTCCTCAACAGCGCCCTCGTCGCGCTCAAGGTCGGCGGCACCTCGGCGGCGCAGCTCGGCGTCAAGGCGGCGTCGCGCGCGCTCCGGCTCGACGGCGACCCGGAGCAGGTGCCCATGGCCAAGCGCCTCACCGAGGCCGACAAGGCCAAGGCGCTGTACCGCCGCGCGATGGCGCGCACGCTGCTCAAGGAGGAGAAGGAGGCGGTCGAGGACTTGGAGGAGGCGGCAAAGCTGCAGCCCGACGACGCCGCCATCCGCAAGGAGTGCGTCCTTCTCCGCTCTCTCTCCCACTCCCTCCCTCTTTCTCGTACTCTTACCCTGCCGCGCTCGGGACCGGGCTCCTTTCCTCCTTGCTCGACAGCGCTGACTCGCCCTCTCGCCACAGGCTCACCGCCGCCAAGCAGCGCATCGAGGACCGCAAGAAGCGCGCGCGTGCCGCCTACGGCAAGATGTTCTCGTCGTGAGCGCGCCCGGAACGCCTTGTCGCCGTCGCACGTCCGCAGCTCGCCCGCCTTCTGGCTCGCTCGTCAAGCTTCGCCAACCTCCTCCCGCCTTACCTCTCCCTCTTACCCGTTCATTCGTCGTTCATGCAATCAGCAGGCATCTCTTCTGTCTTTCGTGCGCGTCGAGAGTCTCGCAGCGAGGCGCAGGCGAGCGAGCGTGCCCTCGAAAGCTGAACGAGAGGCGGCGGACGGCTCGGGAGCGGTTCTCGTGACCACCGCCGGCTCGCAATCGCTGCCGAGCGAGCTCTCACCCATGCTGACAAGTGCTTGGAGATCGGTATGGAGCGCTTCAGCTATGAAGCGGTGTAAGAGCGCCGTCGAGCGGGCGAGGAGGCGGAGCTCGCAGGCTCGACGACCCTCCGCACCCGCTCATGCGCCGACCGGGCTGCTAGCTTGCTCTATCGACAGAGTAGCTCTACTACACAACTCGCAACCGGATACAAGCTCGCCAGCGCGTTCCCTCGTCCTCTCGGCCGCCCTCGCCTCCTCATCAGTCCTCATCTCGGCTCGACCCTTCTCCACCATGACCACGTCCGAGGCCAAGTGCACGGTCTGCCAGAAGCCTGCGACTACGCGGTGCAGCGCCTGCAGCCGAGAGCCGTTCTGCTCTCGCAGCTGTCGAGCTCTTGTGCGTCCCCCTCCCTCGCTGACGTTCAACCTCCTCGCGCAAGCTCGAGCTGACTCTCAGGACACCCTCGCAGCTCTGGCCGTCGCACAAGTCTCTCTGCAAACGCGACCCGACCGTGTTCTACATGCCGCCGCTGCGGCCCGACCAGATCCAGACGCTGCGCGAGGTCCAGAGCAAGCCGCTGCGCCAAGGACAGCGCCTCATCGACGAGGTCGCGCCGCGTCGAGATGGCGAGGAGCTCAATCAGATGATGGAAGTGCGTCTCGAGCCCCTCGGTCCTACGACGTTGCACGGGCCGACGCTGACCACCCTCTCTCTCCGCAACAGGACTTCTACACGACCGTCGCCCTCAAGGGCCCGCTCGAACAGCGCAATCTCGAGCACGAGCGTCTCCTCAACCTCCTCTACGCCAATGAGTTCCTCGACCTGGTGCGCAAGGACCGTATTGCGAGCTCGGCCAACTACGAGGACCCGAGCGACGTTCCCGCGACGCCGTGGGAGGTCCTCGGTGAGAGGGGCTGCCTCTTCTACGACGAGTACTTTGACGGCATCGTCGCAGAAGGCATCGACGACCAGGAGGAGGCGTTCCGCAACCGTACCGGCCAGGGCTTCTTCAACACGCTCAACGGCGCCCTGCGCTGCGAGCTCGTCAACGCGACCATGCGCGCCGCGTGCCTCGGGCCCGATCCGCCCATGTCCGTCATGGATCTCCACCTCAAGGAGCTCCGGTACAACCTGCGCGTTCGGGAGGCGCTCGACCGCGCCGACCTGCCGCCGAGGGTGCGCGACCGCATCAAGGCCAAGTACGTGGACGCCGCGCACCGCCGCGCGCAGTACTCGTCGGAGCTCGGGCTCGTCGACATGTGGCTGAGCGCACAGCGTGAGGCCCAGCAGCAGCGCTCGCAGGCGCAGGCGCCTTGACGAGCTCGCCCGTCTTCAGGTGCGTCCCTCTCGCTTCCGCTCTCTCTCCTCGTCCTCGCCCACCTTGCCCGTCGAACGAGACCTGACCACGTCGCACTACCTTCCTGCAGAAGCATCCGGTCAAAACAGGCCTCGCCGCCACCGCTTCATCCCCTCTTTCTCCTTCTCCTAGTCGTTCATGCAACTCGCAGGTTTCCCTCTCTCTTGGCCGCCACTTCTCGCCGAGGTTCGTCAGCTGCTCCTCTTCGTCGATGCGAGCACTTTCTGCGCAGCACGACGTTGCGCAGCAAGTTGCCGCCGCTCGACCTGTGCTTCTGCGGCTCGAGGCCTAGTCCTCTTCCTCGAGCCGCTCTCGGCTCTCGGGCTTCGCCGAAGTCACGATCGCTGCTGCGCTCGATCGACTGCGACGCTCGGCGACGACGTTCGTCCGTGACCCCTGTCGCGCACGACAAGCGGACTTTCCGGCGCGCGCACGGGCCTCCTGCTCGCCGACCCGGCCGTTCGTCCTCTCGGCCCTCTCGCTCTAGCTCCCTCTCTCTCGCCGCTTCCTGCTCCTCGAAAAGCATGAGATGAGCGACTCGACCAAGCTCCTGTGCACGGTGTGCGACGAGCCAGGGACCCTGCAGTGCGGCGCGTGCGCCTCGACCCGCTTCTGCTCTCAGAGGTGCCAACGGCTCATGGCGCAGGGCCTGTACGGCGCGTCTCGCCTCTCGCTAAGCGAGACCCTTGCCCTCGCTGAAATGCACAGGGGCAGCTCGCTCGAGGCCGTCGACGCTGCCGATATGCCCGAGGAGGTCCGGGCGCGCTTCAAGGGGGCCGGCCATACGGGTCGAGAGCGCGAGGAACAGGAGCCAGGTCCAGCGTCTGCAGAGTGTAGTCGGGCGTCAGACGCGCCAATTCTAGTGTTTATTCCAGCGAGCTGCTCTCGAGAGGTGCGAGGCGAGGTCCGAGCGAGCTTTCGAGAGCGGCGACGACGACGACGACGCGCGAGGAGAGGACTATGGACAGCGTTGCGAGGTACCGAGAGCTACAATCGTCTATAAGGTGTGTAGAGTAGGGGTTACTAGCGAGACTGCGACGACGAGAGACAAAGACGAGGCGAAGTGAGAGGGACGAGGAGGGAGGGGGAGGAGGACGACGCAGGTCAGCCTGTACAAGGAGAGGAGCGGTCGAGGAGCTCTAGAGCACCTCCCAGCGAGCGTTCGAGATGCCCATGAGGCGGCGGAACAGCTCGTCGCGGCGGCCGACGTGCGAGAACCCGAGCGTCTCGCCCTCGACATGCTCCTCGTGCGGCTTGTCGCCCTCGCCGAGCCCGCCGTGCGCCTTCTCGGCCATGCGCTGCTCGAGCGGCTTGAAGCGCAGGTCGAGGCCCATGCCCTCGAGGTTGATCGACGCCGCCCAGCCGAGGACCGAGCGCCCGATCCACACGCCGCGCTTCTTGAGCTCGACGAGGTCCTCGATCTCGTACTCGAACTCGGGGTGCTGCAGCGAGGCCTTGAGCGGCGTGAAGCTGAGCGTCGACTTGGCGAGAGCGGGCGAGTGCTTGACGATGAGGTGGCCCGACGTGCCGTTGAACTTGGCGGGGAAGGCTGCGAGTCGAGCCAGGTCAGGGTCAGCGCTCGGTTCGACGACGACGACAACGACGACGACAACTGCGAAAGAGGGAGAGAGAGGACGCACAGAAGGGTGTCATCTCGTCCTTGGCGCGCGAGTGGTGCATGAGGCGGTCGATCTTGTTGCCGACCTTCTGCTTCGTCGTCTCGCCCTCGACGGCGACGTCGCCGCGGAACACGGCCGCCTTCTTGGCGACCTTCTTGAACGCGCCGACAATCTTGCTCTTGCCCTTGGTCGCCATCTTGTCGACCGTGCTCGGCGCCGTCGACGACGCATCGTCGTCCGAGTCCGAGTCGACGTGGTTGGCGAGCCCGCCCGCCTCGACGCTGTGCTGGTTGGCGTTCTCGGCGCTGTAGCCGTCGGCGCCCATCTCGTCGCCGTCGAACCCGCCCGACTGGACCGCCTCGCGCATGTGGTTGGCCGTCGGCGGGGCGGGCGGGAGCGGGAATGGCGTGTAGGCGCGCTCGGCGACGCGCACGACGTGCAGGACGACTTGGGCGTTGGTCGGGACCTTGGAGAAGAGCGTGCTGTAGAGGACGAAGAGAGGTGGGGTCAGCATGAGGCGGCGAAAGGAGGGGGAGAAGGAGGGGAAGGAGGAGGAGGACGCACTTGCGAAGGTCGATACGGTCCTGCCAGTCGGGCACCTTCTCCTGGAGGAGTGCAAAGCCGCGCATGATGAGGGGCTGACCGAAGAACGCAAAGCCGAATCCGAGCGACGCCGCCATCGTCCAGACCTTGGCCGGCACGATGGCAAAGACGACGGCGATCGGGATGAGGACCTGGGTCGCGAGCTTCTCGCGCGCGTGGTAGATCGGGTAGGGCTTGTACGGGGCGACGGCGCTGCAAGGAAGAGAGAGAGAGAGAGAGAGGGCGAGCTGGGTGAGCGAGAGAGAGAGAGAGGCCAAGGAGGAGAAGAGGGGGAGCGAGACGCACTTGGCGAACACCTCTGCGAGGTCGGCGGCGTTGCCGAGGCCGTCCTGGACGCCCTTTGCGAGCTTGCCGATCTTGGCGTCGCGCGCGATCTTGGCCTCCTTGGCCTTCTGCTTCGCGCGCTGCTTGTCGCTCAGCTTCTTCTCCTTGTTCTCCTTGTCGGCCGCGGCGCCGAGCCCCTCGGTCTGCGCCACCTCGTGCAGGTCCTGCTCGTCCGAGTCGAGCTCGTCGTCGTCGCTGTCGTCGCCGTCGTCGACATGGCGCTTGCGCCCGACCTCGGCGTTGCCCTGCTTACCGCCCGCGCGGCCGCCGACGACGACGCGCGCGCCGAAGCGCTGCACGAGGTTGGTGAACTCCCACGCCTGCTCCTCGATCTGCTCGGCGCGCGAGCGGTGCTCGACCGGGTCGCCGACGCCGGCGATGAGCGACTCGTCGCCCTTCTGGTTGGTCGGGTCGGTTGCCGAGGGCGGCTTGCCCGGCGGCGGCGGGATGGGCGGGAAGAGGATCTTGCGCGACCGGGGGTAGGCGACGAGAGCGGCCTGTGAGAGGGGATTGGCGTCAGCAGGAGCAAGAGGGAGGGGCGAGAAGGGAGAGAGGTGGACGCACGAGGAGGAGGAAGACGGCGGGGAGGACCATGCGGAACAGGGCGAAGAAGAAGTAGGCCTGCGTGCGATGCAGATCATCAGTGAGACGCTTTGAGATGCACAGGCGAGCGAGGCGGAAGAAGGCGGACGCACAAAGCACCACACGGCCGTCCTCCTACGGTTCTCGGGCGCCCAGCTCATGAGCCGCATGAGCTCCCTCGCGCCGTAGATGCCCCAGACGCCGAGCGTCGCGTAGCAGCGCATCATGTTGGCCTTGAGCGAGTCGGGGTTGAACGGCACGGCGGGGAGGGTCGACGGGCGCAGGTCGGGCTCGCCGCGCGGGAGCTTGGTCGGCGGCGTGAGCGTGTGCGAGATTTGCTGCGGGCACGACGAGACGGCGTCAGCAAGGTGAGGTGCGACTTGATGAGAGAGTGAGAGAGACGCAGAGGGAGAGGGACGCACGTTGTCGAACCGGCGGAGCATGGCCCAGAGCTTGTCGTCCTCGAGGCCGGGGACGATGGTGCCCTGCGGCTCGAGGCCGTACAGCTCGCGCTTGTCGGCCTTGTGCTTCTCGACCTGGGCATTGACGACGTGGTCGGGCGCGTGCTCGAGCGCGGCGGCCTGGTGGACCGGGTGCACGTCGGACCCGAGCGGGAGGACGTGGTCCGTGTCGGTCGACGTTGCCGGGTGCTCGGCGAGGTGCGACTCGGCGGCGGGCACGATCGGCTTGGACGTCGGCGGCGGGACGACGTCGACCTGGGCGGGGACGGTGGGGTCCTGGACGACGGCCGTCTGGGCCGTCGGCGGGCGCACGACCTGCGGCTCGGTCTGGGCGACGGGCTGGCGGGCTGCGGCAGCCTCGTCGCCGGGGACCTGGACGGGCGCGGCCTCGACGGCGGGACGCGGTGCGGCGTCGGCGCTCGTGACCGACTCGGCGGCGGGAGGAGCAGGCTCGGCGGCGGGTGCGGGAGCCTGGTCGGCGGGCGAGATGGCGGTCGAGACCTTGGGCGTGTCGACGACGGCGGGCTGAGTGTCGAGGTCCCTGGCGGGCGGAGGCGGAGGAGGAGGGGAGGCGGCCGAGGCGGAGGCCGACGTCGTCGTCGGCTCTTGGTGCGCCTGAGCCGGGGCGGGCGAATCGACGAGCTCGGGGGCAGCGGGGGCGGGCGGGTGCGCGTTGGCCGGCTGACCAGAGACGAGCTCAACTGCGGCGGTCCTGCCTGCAGGCGAGTGGTCGATCGAGGCCGGGGTGGTCGTGTCGTCGGCGCGAGGCGAGGGCGAGGTGGTGGTGCTCGTCGACAACTGCGCGTAGTCGATCGGGGGCGCGAGAGGGCGCGCGCTCGTTGGGTCGTCGCTCATCCTGGCTGACTGGCGGGCTGGAGGTGCAGCCTGGTAGATGGGGAAGAGCGAGAGGGGAGGAGGCCGCTGCGAGGCTCGAGGTCGTCATGCTCGTCGCGCAGTGCAGCCTCGGCCGAGACAACTCTGTTCCGGTGTCGGCGAGCTTGCTCCACGCACAGTGTACTGGGCTGCACACGCTGCAGCGATACTCAGCGAGCTCACTCTGTGTCCAGCTCGCAGCTCGAGGCGGTCGCGACCTCCGCGGCGATTGGCTCGCGCCCAGAATGCGGGGTCGACTTCATCAGCTCGCCCTCTCTCTCGCTCCCACCACCACACCGGCTGCACTGCTCGCTGCTTGTCCACGACGAGGCGCCCACTCGACACGCCCACACCCGCCTCCACCGGCCTGGCATGGCCTCCTCGTCGTGCGTCCCTTCACCTCCTCCTACCCCTCCATCCCCCCGCGACTCGACCACGGCTGACCTCGCACCCGCCCGCACAGCTGCCTGCCGACTTCGACCGCCTCGACTTCTCAGCTGTACACCCTGTCCGCCGCGAGCCAGCTTCCCGCAGCCTCAACCGCAGCAGCCACCTCGTACGTCCGCCGCAACGGCTCGCGACTCGCTGTCGACGGTGCCGAGTTCAAGGTCATCGGGCCCAACGTCTACTGGCTCGGTGAGTTCGAGCACCTGCCTCGCGCGACCTGCAGAGCCGAGCTGACCCAGCGACTTCCGCACGCAGGCCTCGACGAGAATGTCGCCCCGTCGCCGTCGTACCCGTCCAAGGGCAGGGTCCTTGAGGCCATGGCGGTAGCGTCGGCAATGGGCGCCAGTGCGTTCCTATTCTCGCTGCGCTCGCTGACTACAGCTGAGCCCCGCTGACTCGCCGCCCCTCCTGCAGCCACCATCCGCTCGACCTCGCTCGGCGTCTCGTTCGGCACGGGCCTCTCTGTCGAGAACGCGCTCGGCCAGTTCAAGCCCGAGGGCGACCCAGCGTGGGAAGCTATCGACTTTGCGCTCCTCGCGGCGAGGTCGTGCGTCCACCTTCCTCCTCTCGATCCCTCGTGCCGGCGCGAGATGCTGACTCGCTCTCGCACGCAGGTACGGTCTGCGGCTCGTCATTCCGCTCACCGACCAGTACGACTACTACCACGGGTACGTTTACTTCTCACTCGCCGGACTGTGCGTGAGCGTCGCTGACGAGGTCGATCCGCAGCGGCATCCCGACCTTCTTGCGCTGGCGCAACCTTTCGGCGACCGACTTTTCACCGTTCTACGATCTCGACTCACCGACCTACGCCGACTTTACGCTCTACATCCGCACGCTCCTCAACCACACGTCGCCCTACACCAACGTGCGTCCCCTCTCCTCTCGCGCGCTCGCGCTCTCGCACCTCGTCGCCGTGCGCCCGCTCACGCTCCTCTCTCGCTCGCAGCTCACCATGGCGGCCGACCCGACCGTCCTCGCCTTTGAGACGGGCAACGAGCTCGGCGGCTGGACGGGCGACGCGTACCCGCCGCCGGCCGAGTGGACGACCGCCGTCGCGCAGCTTCTGCACGAGCTCGCGCCCGACACGCTCGTCCTCAGCGGGTCGTACGGCGTGCGCAAGGACGAGCTCGACATTGAGGACGTCGACATGGTGTGCGTCCCCTCCGCTCTGTCCTCGCGCCGTGCCCCGCATGGACCCTCCTGACTCGGCTCTCCTTCCGCTCGCAGGTCCGACCACTTCTACCCTCCCTCGCTCCACCGCCTCTCCTCCTCGGCCTCGCTCGCCGCCTCGGCTGAAAAGCCCTTCCTCATCGGCGAGTACGACTGGACGAACCGGTACTACGTCGGCTGGCGCTGGGCATGGTTCCTCCTCGTCCTCCCCGCCGTCCTGAGCGCGCTGCTGTACCTCACGCCGCGGCGGTGGTGGCCGCTGCGGACGACCCTGCGAGGGGTCGCGACGTGCGGGTGCTGCTGTGCGGGCCGGCGGCAGAGGAGGAAGCGGGCGAGGGCGACGGTCGAGGACGAGGACGAGGCGGTGCGGCTGTCGACGGGCTCGAGGGGCCCGTCGACGCTGCCGCCGGCGTACGACCAGGCGCTCGACGTTGACGCCTTCTCGTCCGACAAATCGCTCTTCGCCTCGACCTCGACTGCCGACTTGCCGATCCTGCCCGCCTCTACCAGCTCGACAACCTTCCCTCCCTCACGCCGCTCGCCGACGCGCCCCTCGTCCTCCTCCCTCCTTGACCGCCCTTGCCCCATCCATCGCTGGCACCTTGCCCTCGCCCTCTTCGTCGTCCTCGTCCCGCTCCTCGCCCCGCTCCTGCACCTCTTCGTCCCGACCCAGATCTCGGCCTTCCTCTCGCGCTCGACCTCCCTCGCCGCACACGACCCGCCGCACGCCGTCGGCGACCTGTACTGGTCCCTCTTCGGCCGCGGCGACGCGTGCTGCGCGTACGTGCCGCACGACGACGGCTACACGCTGCACTACCCGTCGTCGCCGGGACCGGGCGGCGCAGAGGCGGGCAAGGGCAGCGGCGATGCGGTCGCGCAGCTCGCGCGGCACGCGTGGGAGGTCAGGGGCGAGAGGCCGTACTGGCTCGACGAGGGGAGGAATGTCGGCGACGTGCGAGGGTGGAGGGACCTGCCCGTCGTCGCGTGCCCGCAGGAGGGCGTGCGGCTCGGGAATGGGACGGTCGTGGGAGGGAGGGAGGGGACTTAGCGGGGCGCTGCAAGGCGTAGCTGTGCCGGTGCGGGTCTGAACGAGAGCGAGTTGGGCGAGGCGAGCGACGCTTTGACCCTCTCCCCCCTGTCGCTCGAGCATCCCTCGCTCTCGAGCTCAGCTTGCGCACTGCTTTTTCGGCGCTCTCTGCTCATGCTCTCGAGAGTGCTCACAGCCTTGCATACGCCGGTCCAGCTCCGCGGACTGTCCGAGCCAGGAGGAGCCGGCGCTCGCTCGTCCGCCCCGCCTCGGTTCCTCCCTCGTCCTCCTCACTTGCTCCCGCTCTCGCTCGCTCAGCGCCGCTCGAGATGGACGACACGGTCACCATCCGTACCTCGGACGACCCGCCCGTCCGCCTCGAGGCCTCGCGCGCCGTCCTCGCCGCCAACAGCAAGGTGTTCGCCGACATGCTCTCGGTCCCGCAGAGCACGACGACGGCAAAGCATGGCGCCATCGACGTCGCCGAGCACAAGATCGAGATCATGCCGTTCCTGCGCCTCCTCAACCTCGCGCACGAGCAGGGCGAGGCGCTGCAGGAGCTCGAGGACAAGGACTGGCCCGTCGTCGCCAAGCTCGCCGACAAGTACGACTCGGCCGTCGCCAAGGCGATGGCGCTCGCTAAGTGCTGGTCCGTCCTATCAGCCAAACTTACGGCGAGAGCACGAGCTGACCCTGTCTATCGCCCCGCGCAGGAAGTGGAACAGCGTCGACGACCCCGACGACGACGACGAGCCCAACCGCGCCGCCGCTTTCAAGACGGCTGCTACGCTCGGGCACGCACCCCTCACCAAGGCGTTCCTCTTCGACCTCCTCGAGAAGGCGACTACCAAGGGCGAGGTCAACTCGGCTTTGCGCGGTCGTCGGCCACAGTTCGTGCGTCGCTCTCCCTCCCGCTCTTCTGCTCTCAACGCCTTCCAGCCGTCACCCAGCTGACGTCTCGTTCACGCAGGTCAAATGGGCCGACCAAGCCAAGGAGCTTGCACTCAAGATGTCGCTCGGCGCCGTGACGTCGCCGGTCTGCAGTGTCTGCAACCCGACCGGCCTTCACGCTGGCTTCGAGCTCACTTGGCTGCGCGCCATGCGCGAGGCCATCAGCGACTGGCAGCCCTACGGTGCCGCCAAGCCGTTCCACCGCGCGGCGGCGACGGCGTGCGGCCGCTCGCAGCTGTGCCCGTTCTGCCGCACGGGCTTCATGAACTGCGCCGAGCGCTTCGAGATGAGCTACCGCAGCCAGGCGCCGAGCTTCCCTTCGTGAGCGTCCCGTCAAGGTCCGTTCGAGATCCATCTTCCCTCTACAAAGCCCAGCTGACCTCGTCTCCTTGACCGCTCGCAGCTCCCCTCTCCCTCTCTCGACCTCTCTCGCCCGCTTGGCCTTCTCCTGTTGTCGCGCTCGCGCCGTAGTGTACTGCAATGTCTCGCTTTTCAGTTCCTTCTCCTCGAGCTGACGAGAGGAAGTATGCCGAGAGGACGAGGAGAGCGAGCGAGCTTCAGAAGGCGAGCCGAGGCCTGAGCGCAGCGCTTGAGCCGGTCGAGCGCTCGACGTCTCGCGACGCTCTCGCTGCTGCTCTGCATGCTCTTGCTTGAGACGCACGAGAAGGAGACGATGCGAGCTTCTCTCGAGAGCAGGAAGAGCCTCGCTGCGCGACGTAGAGAGAGAGCGAGAGGAAGGAAAAAGACAGCGTCCTCGAGGTTGAGCTCTTCGACCTCGTCCCGGTCCTACGCCAATACAGTCACAGCACGACGGGGTACTCCTTTTGGTGCGGCTCGCTCGCTCCCTCGGAGCGCGCCTCGGTTGAACGTCCAGCGTCCCCCTCCTCGCTTCACCTCGAGACCTCCTCCTTCGAGCGGCGCGCTCAGAGGATCTGGACCTTGGGGAACTTGAACGTCGGGCCCGAGAGCTGGACGTTCATCTGGCCCATCTTGTGGCCGGCCTCGACGGCCTCGTCGACGCTCTTGCCGAGCGCGCGCGCGCCGAGGAACCCGCCCGCGAAAGCGTCGCCGGCGCCGTTCGTGTCGACGATCTTGTCGGCCGCGAGCGCCGAGACCGGGTACGTCTGGAGGCCCGAGGGGACGAGCGACGACGAGGTCGACGCGGCGACGGTCGACGAGGCGCCCTGCGTGATGACGACGATGCGCGCGGTCGACTCGTTCTTCTTGGGGAGGGCGGCGAGCTTCTGGGCGATGGTCGGGATGTCCTTGGTCTGCGAGGCGAGCGAGGGTGCGTCAGGACTCGGTGCGAGAGCGGCTCGAGCGAGAGCGCCAGAGAGAGAGAGGGAAAAGGAAGAGGACGCACGTCCCACTCGTGGCTCGCAGCGTACGCCTCGGCCTCGGACTCGTTGCCGATGAGGACGTCGACGTAGGGAAGAATCTCGTCGACCTGCGACTTGAAGAACTGCGGGATGAACGGCGCCGAGAGGTTCATGGCGAACGGCTGCGGACGAGGGGTTCGGGAAGAAGAGTCAGCTGCAGCTCTCCGAGGCGAGCTCGAGCACGGTTCGAGCCAGCCGACGCACCTTGTTCTTCTCAGCAGCGTGCTTGGCGAGGACGAGGGCGCTCTCGAGGCCGTGCGTGAGGAAGAAGCCGCCGAGGTAGAAGTTCTGGGCGCGCTCGATCAGGTCCTTGATCTCGGGCTTGTCGAGGTGCGACGGCGAGAACGACTCGGCGGCGCCGAGGGTCGTGCAGAGCGAGCTGCGTGCGCGAGGAAAGACGAGTCAGCTGCTGCTGCTGAGGGAGTGCGAGCGAGAGGGAGAGGGAGAGGGAGAGAGGGACGCACCGGTCGTGGCCGGTGATGATGACGGCGCAGGCGCCGGTGGGCTTGTCGTCGACGACCTGGTAGGCGGACTGGAGGCCCTCCTTGTCGTTGGCGGCGCGGAGCTGGTCGGCGAGCTTGTCGCTGCCGACGGCGCCGAGGTAGGCGGTCGAGCCCTCGGGGAGGACGTACTGGGCGCCGCGGGCGGCGTTCTGGGCGGCACCGCCGGCGACGTACTCGACCTGGTAGTTGGCCTGGAGGTCGGCGTAGATGTCGCCCTGCTTGCCCTCTGCGAGGATGGCGTCGTTGGGCTTGAGGCCGTACTTGTCGAGGAGCTCGGGCTTGTTGACGACCTGCATGTCGAGGAGCGGGTTGCCCATGGCGAGGAGGAGGAGCGAAGACGACGACATGGCTGCTGGTGCGCACGGCGGGGGCGGTGGTCGGCGAGAGCGGAGGGGAGTGCGGTTGCGGGATCGAGCGATGAGGTGGGACGAGCGAGGACAGGACGGGGAGGGGTGGGGTGAGTCAGCTCAGGGTACGAAGGGTCCACAGAGTGCGCTCGTGAGCAGACTAACCTGACTAGAGACGAGCGGGTGGAGCGGTTGAGGTCGAGCCAGCGTTGCTCGTCGTCGCACCCGAGACTCGACCTCGCGACGCTCTCCAGTGGGTTGAAGTGCAGCGTGGACCGGCTCAAGTAAGCATCATACACATTCTGAGCCACCAGCGGGACCAGCCAGAGCGAGTCGCGACCTCGCCCTCCTCCTCATCGGCTGCCGAGCCGAGCGCACGCTCCTCACGGCTCGGCTCGCTCCTCGTCGCCCTTCTCGAAGCGAGCTTCGTCCTGCTATCGCCGATTCCTACCCGCCAGCAACCGTACCTCGCCCGCTCAGCATCGCCGCGGTCAGGCCTCTCGCTCCCCCACCTCCGTCCGCCTCTCGTCGCGCTCCTCGTCCGCCCCCAGTCGCCGCTCTTCCTCCCATCTCGACCTCGCCCAACCTCGACAGCTCGACAAGGCGGCCAGGCGCACCCTCTCAAGCATCCTCAAGCAGGTGAGCCCTCTCTTTCTCCTCCTCCCCCCTCGCTCCCCTCGGTTGAACGAGGCGAGGCCCGCCCTCGTCGCGGTCGGAGGTTCCGCTTGCGCGACTCGCCTGCGATGGAGCAGATGGTCTCGCGGGGCCAGGGCAAGGTCCGGCGTGGTACGGCAGGCTCGCCCGAGGGCGCTCGAGCTCGAGCGAGGCGCGCGAGGCAAGGCGACGAGCTGGTCCGCCGGACGGACGCTGACCCCGCCCCTCATTCCGCAGCAGCACGCGCAGGGCCCAGCGCAAGCCCAGCAGGAGCAGCACAGCCAGCACTGCCCAAGTCGAGCAGGTCCAGCACGAGTCGTCCTCGAGGTGCGTCTCGCTCCTCGTCATGACGCGCTCGCGAGGGGAACATCAGCTGACGCTCCATCTCGTCGTGCAGCGCAGCACAAGCACCATCCGCCTAAGCGTCAGAAGCCCTTTCTCCCACGCGCTCGAACGCACCGCGAGGCAGAGCTGACGCCGTCCTCCTCGTCCGCGCAGACCTCTTCCGCGTCCCTGCCCACCTCACCTTCGCCCTCGCCTCCAGCGCACGCCCATGCAGCGCCTCCGCCGTCTCTCCACCTCGTCCTCGTCCCCCGCCGGCGGCCCGCCCGACAGTGCGAGCCCGAGCCCGCCGCCCGGATCCGGCGCCCTGCACCGCTCGTCGACGACGGCGTCGCTCTCGCAGCGCTCGCTCTTCTCGCCCCTCAACGGCCTGCGCCGCACGCCCTCGTCGCACCTCCTGAGCCCGGCGGGTGCGCGCTCCCAGGCGTCGACGGCGCTGTGCACCGCCGCGCCCGCCGACGCGACCGTCGTGCGCGCGCCGACCTTCTCGTCCTCGCACGACGCCGGCCGGCCGCGCCTCAGCGCCCTCGCCTCGTCGTCGAGCATTGCCCGCGGCCGCTCGTCGTCGCGCACGCGCGTCGGCCCGCCCTCGCCCGCGCCCGAGGTCGTGCGCTCGTCGCCGATCCCGATCTCGCCCTCGTCGCCCTCGGCGCACTCGCGCTCGCGCGCTGCGCACCCGCCCGCGTCCGCCCTCGCGCACCGGCGCGACTCGGCGACGACGAGCGCGCTCGCGGCGGCGATCCGCTCGGGCGACCCGGGCCAGCTGCGCGCCGAGCGCCGCAGGACGGAGCTCGTCGACTCGAGGTTCGTGCGCGGCGTCGTCGGTACCGTCGGGCCGGGCGACTTGAGCGACGGGAGCGCGAGCGGCGAGAGCTACGAGGTCGAGGTCGTCGACACGCGCTCGGCGGCGGCGGCGGCGAGGGCGGCGAGCGGCGGCATCGGCGGGCTCGTGCGCGGTGCGAGCGGCAGGGGCCGCTCGTCGTCGACGACGCTCGCGGGCGGCGCGCCGCTCGTCAAGCCCGTCCCGCGGTACTCGTCGGGCCGCAGGCTGAGCTGCCTCGCGACGTACGAGGGCCTGCCGATCCCGAGCCCGCTGCGCGGCCGGCCTAGCGCACCGGTCGGCGCCGCCGCCGCCGAGCCCGAGCTCGAGTACTCGCTGCACGGCCTGCGCGGCGGCTCGAGCGCGAGCACGGGCGAGCGGCCGCGCGTGCGGCGCATCTCGAGCTCGGCGCCGCCGGCGCAGCAGCCGTCGGCCGTCGCGCACCGCCCGTCGAGCCCGGCGCCCGAGGGCTTCAAGAGCGGCGGCATGAGCCCGCTCACGAGGGCGATCGGCGCCATGTCGGCCGCTGCGCCGCCGAGGAGGCCGTCGTCGCCGGGTCCCGGGCTCGGCGCGCGCAGGGCGTCGTCGCCGGTCGGGCCGCGCCCGAGCGGGCTCGTCGCTGCGGCGGGTGCGTCGCCGAGCAGTGCCGGGGGCGCAGGGAGCTACCGTGGCAGTCAGGGCGGCGGTAGCGTGCGGCGCGCGCCGTCGCCGTCGCCCGGAGCGCGCACGGGCACCCTCCTCGGCGGGTCGTCCTCGTCGGCCGTCGCCTCGCCGCCTCGCCCTCGCGCGCCGTCCCCTGCGCGGACGGCGTCGGGCACCAAGGTCGTGTACGGCTTCGACGCGCCCGCGCGCCCAGGCTCGCCGACGCCGAGCCGCACATCGCACACGACGACGCCGCACGGGCTCGCGCGCCCACCGTCGCCCACGCTCGCCGGCCGGCACGCGCACAGCGCGCCCGTCGTCCCGACGCACGGGCACCTCGCCGGGACGCCGACGCCGCACTCGCACGCGACCGTGACGCGCCCGCGGTCGAGGATGGCCGACCAGCACGCCGACGAGCGGCTCGAGGTGCTCGCGTCGCGCGACTTTGCCGTGCTCGACGAGTACTACTCGTCGAGGCGTCGCGGCGGTGGGCGGGACGACGAGAGGGCGCAGCGCCCGAGGGGCGAGCGCAGGGAGGTCAAGCGCCAGGTCGAGGAGCGGTTGAGGACCGGGTACGACCGGTCGCTCGGTGGCGGGATCGGCGCGGCGGACAGTACGGCGGCGAGGTGAGGGAGGGGCGAGGGCGGGCGCTGGAAGCTCGTCGGCGCGTGCATGACTGGGTACAGAAGGTGGAACACGGCGGGCGGGCGATGAGGAAGGCGAGGTCGTCGTTCGCCTGCGGGCGGTGCAACGAGGCCGGTTCTCGAGGCTCATCTGAGCCACATGCTGGCTCGTCGCGTGCGAGCTAGGGAGCTGTCCCTGTCGCTGCTGAGCGAGGACAGGGAATGCGAGCGAGACCGGATGCCGGGGAGGACCGATCGGCGCTCGACCGAGGTGCGAGGCCTCGAGAGGGACAAACCGCCCTCGCGCTCCGCCTGCTCGCCCCCTGCAGAGCGCTGCACCCACTCGACCCGTGCGCAGCTTCGACAGCCCGCCAGCCCGCGCCCCAGCACGCCCGCGCCCGCGCTCGCGATGCACCCGGGCGACGGCGCCGCCTCGCCGACTCGGCTCCGCCCTCAAGGGGCAGCAGCAACAGCAGCCGCGCACCTCGCCGGCCGCCTCGCGCACGCCTTCAAGCACACCGGCACCAGCGACGAGCACCCCGACGAGTCGACCACGAGCAGCGGCGGCGAGCTCCTCCCGCAGCACCTCCTCGCCTACCTTCACGACCAACCGCTCGCCGTCGCCGTCTTCCCGCATGCGCCCCTCGTCGAGCAGGACGAGGGCCTCCCCGCCCCGGTCTACCAGAATCCGGCCCTCCTCCACTTCCTCGGCCAGGGCATCGGCGGCGCCGCCGTCATGAACAACCCGCGCGCCGAGGAGCACGCGCGCCAGCAGGGGCTCAACCTCGCCGACGCCGTCGACGACCGCTCGCGCGAGCTCCTGCGCAGGTTCCTCAAGGACGGCGTCGAGCGCGCGGCCGACGCGTCGCCCGCTGCCCCGGCGAGCGCGGGCAGCATCCCCTCGCCCGGCCACCACTCGGGCCCGCTCCGCGTCTTCCAGCCCTCGACCTCGTCGGCGTCGTCAGCCTCGTCGTCGTCGTCCAGCATCCCGCACTCGTCGTCGTCGTACAACCCGCGCCCGACGCGACCGGGCTCGGCAGGGTCGAGCACGTCGTTCTCGTCGACGTCGCGCTACTCGCGCTTCCAGCCGCACCGCCAGATCGCCTTCCAGCTCCTGTCGGGCCTCAACTTCTCCAAGGTGCACTGGCGCGCGACCGTCTACGTCGAGTACGGCTGCACCCTCCTCACGATGCTCCCGGCGTCGACCGTCGCCAACGGCGGCCAGTTCACCGAGACGAGCGAGTGCGACGAGGAGTCGGACGACCTGATCCGGTTCGGCGAGGAGGCGTCGACGGGCGCGAGGCCCGGCTCGACGAGCGCGGGCGACTTTGTCGGCAGCTCGTGCGACGACGACGAAACGGTCGCCGGCGGGGGGACCCGGGACGAGCCCGACGCGCTGCCGGCGCACGGGCCCGCGCCGTCGCCGACGCCGTCCGAGGCGCGCACCGAGCCCGAGCGCTTCCCGGCGTCGGTCCAGCTCGCGCGGCACCGCCTCGGCAAGCGCACCACGGCCGAGCGCATCGGCGACCACGAGATCTCGCACGACGGCGCGAGGGACGCGACGAGCCTCGAGGGCCTCGCCTACTCGAGCTGGCACGCGCCCATCGGCCTCTTCCGCGTCAACCGCGACCTGAGCATCACCCAGGCCAACCCCAAATGGCGCCAGACGTGTGGTGCGTCCCGCTCTTCGCCTTCCTCTTCCCCCTTCCCCCCTCTCCCTCGCTCCTCCCTCACCCTCTCACTCCCTTTATCTCCTTGTGCGCTCACTGACGCACACTCTCTCTCGCTCGCAGGCTTGGCCGAGGGCGAGACCAACGACGCCTGGCCGGCTCGGATCCACCCGGACGACCGCGACCGAGTCGTCGACCACTACCGCCGCATCTCGGAGGAGCTGCCCATCGAGCGAGACGAGCAAGAGGTGCGTGAGGTCTCCCCTCGAGCGCTCGACCTGACGTGAGCGCGCGCGCTGACCCAGCTCTCGTCCCTCTCCTCGCACCGTCCTCCCGCTTCCTCCTCCTCGGCACACCCTCCTTCCTCCTGCAGTTCCGCTGGCTCCCGGACGGCGTTCGCAACCGTTGGTGCGTCTGCGTCATTGAGCCGGCCATCGTCAACGGCGTCATGGAGGGCTACGTCGGCTACCTGCTGAACATCAACAAGCACAAGCTCGCGACGACGGCGTCCGAGCTGCGCGAGGAGCAACTTCGGCACGAGCTCGCCCTGCTGTCCGAGACGACGTCGGTCGGCCTCGTGCGCATCGACCTCAGCGGCCACTTCTTAAGCGCCAACGAGGCGTGGTACCGCATCTGCCGCGTCGAGCGAGGGAGCGTGCTCGACAGCTGGAGCGACAACCTGCACCCGGACGACTTTGACTGGGTCTTCAAGCAGTGGAAGCAGTGCGTCCCTCTCTCTCTCTCTCTCTCTCTCTTCCTCTCGAGCGCCTCGTCCTCGAGCCCTCGAGCGGCATCCTGACCCACCCTGGTTCCCTCTACAGCTCGTTGGACACGCGCGAGC
>Ga0308170_10001001_pt1 | contig 29887 bp, 22 predicted proteins | sample PhyBR2_2_FD_202136 | JGI IMG/M metagenome (GOLD analysis project Ga0308170, IMG submission 202136) | Phyllosphere microbial communities from UC Gill Tract Community Farm, Albany, California, United States - DLSLSB.R2 | ecosystem: Host-associated > Plants > Phyllosphere > Unclassified | place...
CAGGTTTTTTATGCGTTGCAACCCGAACAGGAAACTGGCATGCATCAAGCTCTTCATTGGTGATCGTTCTGCGTATCCAGTGACTATGATTCTGCAGTGAACCCGGAACACCACGTACGTTGCCCTGGCGGTGCGGCAAAATGATCCCGATACGAATGTCGGGAAAATCTTCGCGAATCGCCTTAAGTGCTGGCGTCATGTCGGTGTCAGCCGATACTAACACCAGCTGCGCGATCCTCTCTTCTATTGGCAACTTCTGCTGTTTAGCAAACAAACGATACATGCTGATGGCAATATTCACGTCGGTTTCTTTCTCTTCCAGCTCCCAGATATCTACCTTATCCAGACGTGATGCGGGTACTTTTTTACTAATGAAACGCGGAGCCCGAGCGTGCTCAAGTCGATGACGTCCGGAGAAGATATTTATTCCGGTCGTTTTCAGCGCGCGAATATAAGTATCCTGAGCGTGTCGGGATGCAATACCGCGTGTGGCGAGGTGGGGAATAACCGAGGAGGTATAATAATTTATTGTTTCAATTATGGCAGTCGGATCCTGTACCCGGCATATATGTGACAGCAGCAATGACAAGTTGAGCCATTTATAAGGCGTACCTGCAAGGAGTCCATAAAATACATTGTATCCATCAATGAATATTGCAGTACGCACTCTTATCCTTCCATAAGATACGAAAAAACCGGCCTGAGCCGGTTTTTTCACCCTAACGGCCAGCGAACTGAATCGCTGCGTACAGGGTTGAGTTGTGTGGCTAACTTATCAGCATTACTGGCTAAACTCAAGTTGCTCAAGGTGAAATCTAAGCCATAAAGTTTGTAAAATTAGGCTCTTCTTTCGGCTTCAGCAATAGTGCTGCAGTATTTAACTTTGAAAAATCGGGAGATATGCGAATGGTCTTGCTTCAGATTAATGGTAATTCTAATTAAAAGTAACGAGTGCAAATGAAATTTTAAAATATCCATTAACCTGAATTGCTAATTTAAATAACTATCTCAACTGACTATCCTTACTTCCACGGCGGTTATAACCGCTGATCGCCGCCTGTTTTTTATCGATCTTGCTCTGGCAATTCACGCAGTAACGCACGCCAGCCAATGCCGCGCGACGCGCTTCCGGGATCGGTTCGCCGCACTCGTCGCAAAATTCAGCACTTTCACCGTGCCCGAGATTTTCACGCGCGCGGGCCACCGCATCATCTACCGTGGCATCAATTTGTTTGTGCACCGCACCGTCTTCTGACCAACCGCCAGCCATACTTCACCTCCGCAAATACTCATGCTCTGAGTATAAGACATGACGTGATTTGTGCCGGGCAGCTCAAATTTTCACGCGTATTTAACATGGTTGACACATCATCGCGCGCCATCCTAGACTGCGGCTTGTTCCAAGGGGTGCTCTGTTAAGGGGCTGAGATTCTACCGGCTGGCGTGTATGCGCGAGCAACGTAGTGACCCTCCGAACCTGATCCGGCTAATACCGGCGTAGGGATGCGGAACCGCAGGGCGATATCGCGCCCTGATTCCCTCTTTGTGCTTTGTAGCGGACAGTTCGCGCTCTTCAGGCGTTGCCTGAGAGTCTCTGCGCAATCGCAAAGGTGGCGACGCACATGAACGAAACTCACATCATCCAGGCTCTGCTGACATTTCTGCAGCGCGAAGATAGCTCAGACGACGATTTCAACCAGCTGGCCCTCGAAATCTTCGCTTATCAGTTCGCACACAATCCCCCTTATCGCCGCTTCGCCACTCAGCGCGGACGCACGCCGCTGACGGTAAAAAACTGGCGCAACATTCCCGCCATCCCGATTAATGCCTTCAAAGATCTGACGCTCAGCTGCCGTCCCACCGAACAAATTGCCGAGATCTTTATGACCAGCGGCACCACCGGCACGGTAAAAGGGCGCAGTTACCATTCGACGTTGGAGGTATGGAAAAAATCGATGCTGCTCAATTTCCGCCGTCGCTTTATGGCGGGCCGCGATCGCATCCGCATGGGCATTTTGTTCCCGGATACCGTGGCGATGCCGAACTCCTCGCTGGCGACCTATCTTGATTTGGCGATGAAGGAGTGTGGCACGCCGGACAGCGAAGTAATGGTGGGCGAACATGGCCTCGAAACCAGTCGTCTGTTCAGTGCGCTGGAACAGGCCGAAGCAGGTGGCGAACCCTACGCGTTGCTGGGCGCCAGTTACAGCTTTGTGCCTCTGCTGGATGACATGCAGCGCCAAAAACGCCGCTTCGCGCTGCCGGCAGGCAGTCGCATTCTCGATACCGGCGGTTTCAAAGGCCAGTCGCGCGAGATGGGCGCGGAAGAATTCTACGCTTCGCTCTCTCATGCCTTCGGCATTCCGCGTTCCCACTGCATCAACATGTACGGCATGACGGAAATCAGCACGCAGTTTTACGACGCGGGCAACGAGTGCTGCCCGCCGGTGAAATCCGGGCCGCACTGGATCCGCACGCGCGTGGTCAATCCGCTTACCGGTGATGATGTGCCGGACGGCGAAGTTGGCGTGCTGGTGCATCACGATCTGGCGCATTTCAACTCGGTGTCCGCCTTGTTAACGGAAGATGCAGGCGTGATGGTGCCCGGCGGATTCCATCTGCTGGGACGCGCGACCGGCGCTGATGCCAAAGGCTGTTCGCTGACCATGGAAGCGTTTCTCGCCAGCACGCAGGCACAGTCGTGAAAGAAATTGCCGGACATCTGCCGGGCCTCTCCGCTGACGAAGTGCATTGGCACACGCTGAGTTTCAATCATCGTGGCGAAAGCCTCGAGGTTTGCGTTCCGCAACTTGATGACGCGCAGATAAAGGCGCTCGCAGCGCGCATCCGCACCAACGCCCGCGCTTATCTCCAGCAGCTGAGCGTGGCGCAGATCATGGGCATCATTGATGCAGCGGTGGCGCGACTGCTCGATCGTCATCATCCACTGCGCATCAAGGCCGAAAAGCTGCTGCCCATCGTCACCGGTTACGATGCCGAGATGGTGCGGCTTGGCCTTACCGGCTATCTGAAAACCTTTCGTCAACCGCAGTTAAAGCGCTTTCTGGCGGAGGATTTCGCCGATCCGCAGATGCTCGACGATTTCCAGCCGCGCCCCAAAGGCGGCTTTGCGCGCGCATTTGGCCCGCAATTGTTAATGCATATCTGGGCGGGCAACCTGCCGGGCTTGCCGCTGTGGAGTTTGATCTGTGGTCTGCTGGTTAAGGCGGGCACCATCGGTAAACTGCCGGGCAATGAGCCGCTGATGGCAAGCTGGTTCGCGCAGTTGCTGGCGGAGATCGATCCTAACCTGGGCGAATGTATCGCGGTGGTGTGGTGGAAAGGCGGCGATGCGCAAACCGAACTAACGTGGCTGCGTCAGCCCGATGCGCTGGTGGCTTATGGCGGAAATTCAACGCTGGCGGCGATCCAACAGCGTTTGCCGGTTACCACGCGCTTTCTGCCGCACGGCCATAAAATCAGCTTCGGAATGGTGGCGCGTTCGGCGCTGAATGTACGGCAAGGCGCGGAGCTGGCGCGCCGCGTGGCGTATGACGTGATGCGTTACGACCAGGCCGGTTGTTACTCGCCGCAAATGCTGTTTGTCGAGCGCGGCGGCAAGGTGTCGCCGGATGAGTTCGCCAGCTACATCGCCCATGAACTCGCCGCGCTGGCGCACAAACATCCGCGCCGTCCGCTGGCGAGCGAAGAGATCAACAGCATTGCCGCGTGGCGTAATGGCGAGGAGATTCGCGCGCTGGGCGGCGATCGTACGCTTTACGGCGAGGCGGCAGACGATTGGGCAGTGGTGAGCGTTGATCATGCGGAGCCTTTATCGCCGGCGGCATTGGGCCGTACGTTGAAAGTGGTGTGCGTGGATGCGCTGGAAAAAGTGGTCGATTTGGTGGCGCCGCAGCGGCATTTTCTGCAAACCGCAGGCGTGGCGGCCGCGCCGCAGGCGTTGTTCGGCATTTCGGCTCTGCTCGGGCAAGTGGGCGTTACGCGCATCGCGGCGTTCGGCAATATGACCTCGCCGGAAGCGGGCTGGCATCACGATGGACGCTTTAGTTTGCTGGATCTGGTGACCATCACGGAGATCGAGCAGGGCGCAGAAGCGACCGCCGAGCATTACGCACCGTATGCGGAGTGACGCGGTAACAGATCGCACATACCGTAGCGGTGCAATTTATTACGCATCAATCCGCTGCGCGCGATAAATCGCGTCGCTACAGATTTTGCGTGACCATATCAACCTGGAGCCAAAATGAAATTCTTCAATCAAACAGTTCTGGTAACCGGCGCAAGCCGCGGCATTGGTGCAGCGATCGCTAAAGCCTTCGCCGCAGAAGGCGCGTTTGTGGTGGTGAACTATCTGCGCAATGAAGCTGCCGCTGCGGGCGTGGTTGAGGAGTGCCGCGCATTGGGCGGCGACGCGCTGGCGATTGCCGCCGATGTCACCTGTGAGCAGCGGGTCAACACGATGATGGAGCAGATCGTCAACGCCACCGGCCGCCTCGATGCGGTGATCAACAACGCTTTCGCACCCTACGTTTTCGACACTGAAAATCGTTCACGTTTTTGGGAAACGTCGTGGTCGGGCTATCAGTCGCAGTTCGATGGCGCGGTAAAAGCCGCCTATAACGTCTGCCAGGCGGCGCTGCCGTTAATGCGCACGCGCGTGCGCGGCAGTATCGTTAATCTCACCAGCGATCTGGTGGCGCGTCCTTCAGTGCCTTACCACGATTACATCACCGCCAAAGCGGCGCTAACCGGCTTTAGCCGCACGCTGGCGACGGAGCTGGGCCCGCTGGGAATTCGCGTTAACTGCGTGGCGCCCGGTCTGGTGTATCCCACCGATGCCAGCCAGGCAACGCGCGAAGCGGTGCGCGATTCTCTCACCGCGCAAACCCCGCTGCGGCGCATCGCGCAACCGGAAGATGTCACCGGCCCGGTGCTGTTTCTCGCCTCCGACTGGAGCGAATTTGTTACCGGGCAAACGTTGTACGTCGATGGCGGATTAGTGATGAATTGATCCCTACGGTCGCCATTCGCGGCGATCGGTTTAATCCTGGGCAAGCAAATAACTATCCAACCTGATCAACGCGATCACATATTTCGGCAACGCCTCCAGCAGCGATGGCAGATGGATTGTCTCGTCGGCACCGTGCGGCAATCCATGGCCTTCGGGTAAAAAATCGGGCGTGTTTGCTGCGGTTTTCCGGTAACCGGGCCCAAAGGTGATGGCGTTTGGCAGCTTCTTCGAATGGGTCACGCCGCCCATCGCGTAAGGGCGATCGTCATTGCCGGTGGTGTCATTCCACACTTGCTGCAGCAGCGAAATCACCGGATGTGAGGCCGGCAGGAAGAACGGAGCCACGTCGCGCCAGCCGGGATCGAGCGTAATGGTAGTAGCGGCTAACTGCTGCTGCAGCATCTCGACGATCTGCTCGCCGCGCCACGAAACCGGATAACGGATATCGCAGTCAATGCTCAGCGTGTCGGCGCGATGGCTGTACCACACGCCCGCGTTCAGCGTCAGTTTGCCGGACTCCGCATCTTCCAGCCCCAATCCGGCGCTCTCGCCATACGGCGACGCAAACAGCTGTACCAGCGTTTCCGCCAGCTGACGTTCGTGATCGCCCAATAGCTCCAGCTCAATCAGTGCGGTGAGCAGCACCTGCGTGGCATTCAGCGTGCCGTCGGGGAAGGCGGCATGCCCGCCGTTGCCGCGCACTTTCAGGGTGAAAGCGCCATCGTTTTCCGGCTTGATCGACACATAGGTCGCGGCAATGCCCTGCAGTAGCGCCAGCTTTTCACTAACCGCATGCTGATCGGCCTGCGCAATTCGCACGCTGGCGAAATCCGGCACGCTATTGCTGGCCGATCCGGCAACAATATCCGCCAGCACGCCCGACTCGGCGACATTCAGGGTAAAACTGAGTTGCCCTTTCTGCGCATTGTTCACCGGGAACATGCCATCGGTGACAATCGAATAATCGGGCACCGGACCGTTCTCCGCGAACCACGCCATATCGGCCATGTTGGTCTCTTCCGCCAGGCCATAAACGATGCGCAGATTGTGATGCAGCGGAATTTTCAGATCGCGCATCAGCTTTAACAGATAGAAATTGAGCACGCCGGGCCCTTTGTTATCCGCCACGCCGCGACCAATCACAAAATCGCCGTGCTGCGTTAGCGCAAAGGGCGGAAAGGTCCAGTTGTCGCCCGCTGGCACCACATCCAGATGGTTGATCAGCCCGATGTCGCGCGCGTGCTCGCCATAAATCACCGAACCGGCGTAGCCCTGATGCTGTTCGGTTTTGAAACCGGCCTGCTCGGCCTGATCTAACACCTGCTGCAAGATTTGCGCGCACTCGGGGCCAAACGGCGCGCCTGGCGCTGCGCGGTCGGCGCGACTGATGCTGGGAATAGCAATCCATTCGGCCAAATCATTGGTTAATGCGGCGCGGTGCTCCGCGATCCATTGCTGGATCTGCGGCAACAGCGCGCTTTCCTGAGGTGATAACGACGCGGACATAAGGCTTCTCCTTCAATTTATGCACAACATAAAACATTCCACCGCGTCGGCTTAGACGCGTTTGCGCGAACCATTGCTACCACGCAGCTAAGCGCCACTTCATGCGCATTCCTGCAAAGCTTAGCTATTTTTGTTGCTCGTATTGCATGGCAAAGCAACGGAGATTAACGCCCTACGACGCTAAGTCACCAGTAATGCAGGAGAATTAAGGTGGATAACAGCCCCGCAGCCGGAGCGACAGTCGGCGTGGATGTCGGAGGAACCTTTACCGATTTTGTTTTATTTGATCCGCAACGCCAGCAACGCTTTTTCCATAAACAGCCCAGCACGCCCGCCGATCCCGCTCTGGCGGTGAGTGACGGGCTGCGCGCCGTGCTGCTGAAAAGCGGTTTGCCCGCCAGCGCGCTGTCGCTGGTGTTGCACGGCACCACGCTGGGCCTCAACGCCATTATCCAGCGGCGCGGCGCGGACATCGCGCTGGTGATCAGCGCCGGTTTCCGCGATGTGCTGGAGATCGCGCGTGCGCGCATGCCGTCCTCCTTTGATTTTCATGCCGACCGCGAGCCGCCTTTTTTACCGCGTCAGCGCGTGCTGGAGATCCCGGCGCGTTTTAGTCCCGCCGGTGAAGTGACGCAGTGGCCAACTGAGGCCGAACTGGCAACGGTGGCATCCGAGGTTCTGCAACTCAAGGTGAGCGCGGTGGCGCTGGTGACCATCAACGGTTATGCCAATCCCACGCGTGAAGCGGAACTGGCAAGCGCGCTGGCTGCAAAGTTAGGCGCGGTGCCGGTGCTCTCTTCGGCGCAACTGTGGCCGGAGATTCGTGAGTATGAACGCACGCTGGTGGCCGGGCTGAACGCCTATATTCAGCCGCTGATGCAGCGCTACTTTAACCGGCTAGGCGATTTACTGGCGCAGCAGGCGATTGACGTTCCCTTATTGATCACCGCGTCCAACGGCGGCGTGCTGCCGCTGGACGCCGCGCATCAGCGCCCGGTGGACACGCTGCTCTCCGGACCGGCATCCGGCGTGATTGCTGCGGCGCATCTGGCGTCCGGAACGGGCTTTGTCTCCTTTGATATGGGCGGCACCAGCAGCGATATCTCGCTGTCGCAGCAGGGCGAAATCGAACGCGTTAACCGCACCGAGATTGGCGGCCTGCCGCTGATTCTGCCGGTGGTGGGCGTATCGGCGATTGGTGCCGGCGGCGGCTCCATCGTGCATGTCGATGGTTTCGGCATTCTCAAGGTTGGCCCAGAAAGTGCGGGCGCGGATCCGGGCCCGGTAGCCTATCAGCGCGGCGGCACGCAACCCACTCTCACCGATTGCTATCTGGTGAGCGGCATCTTATCCGCCGACGCGGCGTTGGCGGGCACCATCACGCTGGATCACGCCGCCGCACTTCGCGCACTCAGCGAATTGGGCGAAACGTTAGGTTTGGCGGCCGAACAGGTGGCAAGCGGCGCTATCGCAGTAGCCACCGCGCAGATGGCGACCGAACTGAACAAAGCGCTGGCGCAGCGCGGATTGACCGCCGATGGCTTGACGCTGATTCCCTTTGGCGGTGCGGGCCCGACCCACGCCAACTTCTTTGCCGAAGAGGCGGGCATCAACCGCATTCTGGTGCCGCTGCGTCCCGGCACGTTCTGCGCCGAGGGCGCGATCAGCGCTGATATCCGCCGCGACTTTGTGCGCAGCCTGCGCATCAACGTTACAGCGGAGAGCTACGGCAAAATCGCCGCCACCGTTGCGGAGCTGCATCAGCTGGCGCAAAAGTGGTTTGCCGAACAGGCCAGCCGCCTCAGCGAGCGCGCCCATTATCGGGTGGAAGCGGATATGCGCTATGCCGGACAGGCCTACGAACTCAGCGTCACTCTCGGCAGCCCGGCAAGCATCACGCATCAGCAACTGCTGGAACGTTTTCAGCAGCTGCATCAGCAGCGTTATGGCTTTAACACGCCTGACGCGGCCATTGAACTCACCACGCTGCGCCTGTCGCTGAACGCCGCGCTGCCGCGCCCTACCGATAAAACTTTTAACTCTGAGAATGAGATTGATGAGCCAGTTTCGCGCCCACTTTATCTGCGCGGCGGCTGGGTGAATGCGCGCATCTGGCAACGTGTGAACATCGGCACGCAGAGCCACATTCACGGCCCGGCGGTGATCGAACAAGAGGATACCACCACGCTGATCTTGCCTGGCTGGTCGGCGTGCACCGATAGCAGCGGCAATCTGCTGATCGCGCGTGTAACGGGAGACGCAGCATGAAACTGGATGCCATCACTCTCGAAATCCTCAACCAAAAACTCACCGCGCTCACCGAAGAGATGTGCCACATCCTGCAGCGCACCGGACGCACGCTGTACGTCAAGGAAACCGCCGATTTTTGCTGCGCGGTGGCTGATCTGCAAGGCCGCTTCTTTGCCTATCCGAAAGGTATTGGCGTTTCCGGTTTTGTCGGGCTGAACGCGCTAACCGCGATTCAGGCGGTCGGCGAGGTTGCGCCCGGCGATGTGATTCTGACTAACGATCCCTGGCGCTCGCGCGGGCTGGCGACGCATCTGCCAGATTTGCAGGTGCTGGCGCCGTGGTTCGTCGATGGCGAACTGGTGGCGTGGGGCTGGGCTTTTTTACACGCCTCCGACGTTGGCGGGCGCGTGCCGAGCAGCATCTCGCCGACCAACAGCGATATTTATCAGGAAGGGCTGCAAATTCCGCCGGTCAAGCTGGTGCGTGCGGGTGAACTCAATCGTGATGTGATGAACATTCTCACCGCCAACAGCCGCACGCCGGATGCGATTGCTGGCGATATTCAGGCGATGCTGGCCGCGCTCAATGCCGGTCGCGATCGTCTGAATCGCATCGTGGCGCAGCATGGCGTTACCAACGTGGTGCAGGCGCAGCAGGATTTGCAGGCATATTCGGCGATCCGCGCGCGCCAGGTGCTGCGCCGCATTCCCGACGGCGTGTATCAGTTTGAAGATTACCTCGATGACGCCGCAGGCAGCGGCTTGCCGGTGCGGCTCGCCATCACCGCCACCTTTAACGATGGCAAGGTGCATCTCGATTTCACCGGCAGCGATGCGCAGGTGGCGGCGGCGATCAACATTCCCAGCCACGGCGATCCGCATGCGTGGCTGACGCTGCGCATTTTGGCGCTGGTGTGCACGCTGGACAAAGGCGTGCCGCTGAATGCCGGATTACTCGCGCCGGTGACGCTGTTTGCGCCCGCCGGATCGCTGGTCAATCCGCACTATCCGGCGGCAGTTGGCGTACGCCATGCGGCGGCGGTGCGCGTGAATGATCTGCTGAACGGTTTGCTGGGTCAGCCGTTGCCGGACGTAATGCCCGCCGCCAGCGGTGGCACCATCATTCCGCTGGTGATCGCCGAAGTGGCGCGCAATGGCCGCGAGCAGAATGTGCAGGTGATCGAACCGATGGTCGGTGGCGGCGGGGCGCGCTGGGGGCGCGATGGCATCGACGGACGCGACAACAGCATCTCGAATCTGGCGAACAATCCGGTGGAGATGGTGGAAGCGGAAACCCATATCGAAATCCGCCAGTACGCGCTGCGCCCCGGTTCTGCCGGCGCAGGACAATGGCGTGGCGGCATGGGCCAGCAGATTCGCGTGCGCATTCTGCAAAATGACAGCACGCTGCTGGCGCGCGGCATGGAGCGCATGCTGTTCCAGCCGTGGGGCGTGCAGGGCGGCCAGCCGGGGGAATCGACCAGGCTGACGCTTAATCCTGATGTCGCGGGCGGTCAACCGCTCGGCAAGATCGATCTGCTGAGCGTCAACGCCGGTGACGAAGTGCTGCTGCAAACGCCCGGCGGCGGCGGTTGGGGCGATCCCTTCAAGCGCGATGCGCTGGCGGTGCAAAACGATGTCGATAACCATTTGCTGAGCCACGCCGACGCGGCGCAGCACTATGGCGTGGTGTTTACCGATCACGGCATTGATGCCGCGGCCACCGCCGCCTTGCGCAGCCAACCGCGTGCGGCGTCATCTTCCTTCGGCGCGGCGCGCGAGAACTGGCAAACGCTGTTTGAGGGCGATGTGCTGACGCGGCTCAATCAGCTGCTTTATCCACTCAGTCCGGCCGAACGTCAGCGCCATCGCTCTGCGGTGTTTGCCGCCGCGTTAGCGCAGTTACCGGCAGATTTTCCCCGTTCAACTTCTCCAGATATCGCGATGGCGCGCCAGGCGTTTGTCGCTGCGCTGCGCGCGCTGGAGAGTGAACTTTCAGCGTCAATTACCTCAATACCAGGAGATGGCCATGCGCCAGTTAAATAACAAAAAAATCCTGCTCACCGCGCTGGTGGGCATGTTGATCAGCTGTGCGGCGAGCGCGGCTGAAACCACAGACTCGGTGATCGTTGGCGTTTACGGCGGTGACTGGGAGAAAAATATCCGCGCGTCCGGTCTGGAGCAGTTTGCCAAAGATAATCACCTGAAGCTGACCGTGGTGCCGGGCGCGGATGCCGAATGGTTTGCCAAGTTGCGTGCCGCCAAAGGCCGTCGTTCGCCGTATGACGTGGTGGTGTTCCAGCCCGATACCGTGCAGCGCGCGCAGGCGGCGGGCTTGCTGCAGCCGCTGGATGCCAAAGATATTCCCAACCTAAATAATCTGTATAAGAGCGTGCAGTCGCGCTTTGTTTATGACAATCAAACCTACGCCGCCGCCTTCAGCCTCGGCCAGCTTGGCCTCGCTTATCGCAGCGATCTGGTGAAAACCCCGCCGAAAAGCTGGCTCGACTTGTGGAATCCGGAATACAAAGGCCACGTAGCGATTTCATCGCCAACCTACGCCGCCGGTTTGCAGTTCTTCGCGGGCTTAGTGCACGCATTGGGCGGCGAACTTAATCAGCCTGCCGCCGTGGACAAAGCCTTCACCAAACTGGCGGAACTGCGCGGCAACGCGGTGGCGTTCCCGGATAGTCCGGGCGCGATTCAAACCCTGCTGGAGCGTGGCGATGCGTGGGTGGTGCCGTACTGGGATGGCCGCGTGTTTGCGCTCAAGCAGCAGGGCATGAAAGTCGATTTCGTCTATCCGTCCGATGGCCCGGTTGTCGGTGCCGCGAACTGGGTGATTCCAAAGGGCGCGCCGAACCTCGCCAACGCCTACAAACTGATTAACGCCATGTCTGCGCCCGACGTGCAGAAAGCCTTCTCGGATAAATCACTGTATGGCATGACCAATAAAGACGTGCAGTACAGCGACAACCTGAAGAAGCAGGTGAAAGTGGGCGAAGCAGCCTACAGCAAACTGATCTGGATTGATTACAGCACCGCCACGCCGCAGCTGGCGGACTGGACGCGTCGCTGGAGCCAGGCACTTGGTGGTGCCAAATGAGTTCAGTCGTCATTGACGGCGTAGCGCGGCAGTTTGATCACCATCGCGCGCTGAATGACGTCAGCATCACCATCGAGCAGGGTGAGTTTTTCTCCCTGCTCGGGCCGAGCGGCTGCGGCAAAACCACGCTGCTGAATATCATCGCCGGATTTTTGTCGCCGAATAACGGACACGTGTTGATTGGTGGCAAGGATGTCACCGCGCTGCCGCCGTATCAGCGCCACATCGGCATGGTGTTCCAGAACTACGCGCTGTTTCCGCATCTGAGCGTGGGCGATAACGTCGCGTTTGGGCTGAAGGTGCGTAAAGTGTCGCGCAGCGAACAGCAGCGTCGTGTCACCGAAGCGCTAAAGCAGGTGCGACTGGAAGGGCTGGCGCAGCGCATGCCGCATCAGCTTTCCGGCGGACAGCAGCAGCGCGTAGCGATTGCGCGTGCGCTGGCGATTGAACCGCAGGTGCTGCTGCTGGATGAACCGCTGTCGAACCTTGATGCGCGTCTACGCAAGGAGATGCAGGACGAACTGCGCGCGTTGCAGCAGCGCGTCGGCATCACCACGGTGCTGGTGACGCACGATCAGGAAGAGGCGCTGACGCTGTCGGATCGCATTGGCATTCTCGGCCAGGGCGAGCTGCAGCAGATTGGCGCACCCGCCGCGCTCTATCGCCAACCGGCAAATCGCTTTGTCGCGGAGTTTGTCGGACAGGCCAATCTGTTCCATGCCTCTGCGCACAACGGACTTTACCAGGCGCGCGATCACTTTGTCGCCGCCGGATCAGCGCTGCAACTCAGCGCCGCGCAACCGGCAAGTGCTTCATCGTTGCTGATTGTGCGCCCTGAGCGCGTGCAGTTCTCCAGCAAGCCGCAGCAATTTACCAGCAACGGCAGCGCCGCCAGCGTGAAAGAAGTGAGTTTTGCCGGTGCGACCTTGCGGCTGGTGTGCCAGCTGCCGGGCGGCGGCGAGATCCGCGTGCAGCCAGCAGAAGCGCACTTTTCACAGCTGCCCGCGCCGGGCGATCGCTGCTATCTGCACTGGCAAGCGGCGGATGTCATCGTGCTGCCCGCGCAGGAGCGCGCCTGATGAAGATCGCCACGCGTAATCTGTTTCCCTGGCTGCTGCTGACGCCATCGCTACTTTTTCTGCTGCTGTTTTTGCTGGTGCCGCTGCTGCTGCTGTTCGACCAAAGCCTGACCAACGTTGATAGCCTGCTCAATCCGCTGCCCGGTTACAGCTTGGCGCAATATGTGACGGTGTTTGCCGATCCGCAATATCTGCACGCGCTCTGGACCACGCTGTGGGTGTCGCTGCTTACCGCCGCGATTACCGTGCTGCTAGCGTGGCCAGCGGCGTGGCTGCTGGTAACGACGCAGCGGCGCGGCTGGCGCACGCTGCTGTATGTGATCCTGATTTCTCCGCTGCTCACCAGCGTGGTGATCCGCACCTTCGCGTGGATTGTGCTGCTGGCGCAGAACGGTTTGATCAACGGATTTCTGCTGTTCACCGGCCTAATTCCGCAGCCGCTCAGCCTGTTGTGGAACATGAATGCGGTGATCATCGCTTATGTGCAGGTGATGCTGCCGTTTGCCGTGCTGCCGCTGATTACCTCGCTGAATGAAATCGCGCCCTCGCTGCGATTGGCGGCGATGAGTCTGGGTGCTACGCCCGCGATGACCTTCCGCCGCGTGGTGCTGCCTTTGACGCTGCCCGGCATGCTGACCGGTTTCATCATCGTCTTTTCCCTCGCGGCGGGCAGCTACATCACGCCGTTGCTGATTGGTGGGCGCTTACAGCCGCTGCTGCCGATTGCCATTTATCAGCAGGCGATGCAGATCGCTAACCTGCCGCTGGCGGCGGCGCTGTCGTTGACGTTGCTGGTGATGACCTTGATTGTCGTCGGGATTGCGGGAGCGTTCCTGAAACGCTGGGAGAAGAATAATCATGGATAACTCGCAAAGCCTGGCACAGCGCCTGACGCAGTTCGGCGTGACGCTGGCGGGCATCGTGATTTACGCCTTTTTAGCGCTGCCGGTGCTGGTGATTGTGCTCTCGGCGTTTAGCCCGGAACCGTATCCGCAGTTTCCGCCGCAGGGGTTCTCGCTGCGCTGGTTTAGCGCGCTTTTACAGGATGACGGCTGGATCGCGTCGCTGTGGATCAGCGCCTTGCTGCTGGTGATCGTCACGCCAATCACCGTGGTGCTGGGTACGTTTGCCGCCTGGTCGCTGGCGCGGCTGGAGTTCCGCTATCGCGAGGCGTTGCAGGCGTTTATTCTGTCGCCGCTGATGATTCCGCAAGTGGTGCTCGGCATTGCGTTGCTCTATGTGCTGACGGCGGCGGGCATCGCCGGGATGATCAGCGGGCTGGTGATTGGCCATGTAGTGGTGGCGCTGCCGTATGTGGTGCGCACCGTTAGCGTGAGTCTGGCGGCGATGGATAAGCGGCTCGAAGCGGTATCGATGAGTTTGGGCGCGGGGCGCTGGTATACGTTTCGCCACGTCACGCTGCCGCTCATTAAGCCCGGCATTCTGGCCGGAGCGGTATTTGCGGCGGTAACTTCGTTTGGTGAAGTCTCCGTGAGCCTGTTTCTCAGCGCGCCAGACACCATCACCGTGCCGGTTCGGGTATTTAATTACGTCGATCAGACATTCGATCCTACGGTGAATGCGATTTCGGTAATCTTTATTATCTTCGCGGTGCTGATTTTAATGGTGATTGAGAAAACGATTGGGCTGGTGAAGCTGAGTTAGATTGTGAGGTTATCGCCGCCGTAATGGGGAAATAATGGGATCGTTGCGTGATAAATAATGGATATTGCGTTTACGGGTCTTTCTCAGAAAATTCTTTAGTTAAACGAGTAAACCGTACTGGTAGGTGCGGTTTTTTTTATGAATAGGGATCACAACTGGCTAAGTTTTCGCTTCACTGAATTTTATTATTCCCCTATGGTTTGCGTGGTTAACGGGATTAACTATAGGGATATATATGTACCACAGCGATGCGGTCATACGGCAGCTTCAGGCGCAAAGGATTCTGGCAGAAAAGCTCGACAACGCCGTTTCCGGCGTTATTGACGCAGTTTCCGATCAAGTCAGTAAGATCAATAAAGGGGCGACCCGGCTTTCATTTTATGCATCGTGCTTTACTGATGAGTATTATGATGTTTGTAAAAAACAGGCGATCGAAGATAAGCGTTTCATGATGGGAATGGTACAGTTAGTAAAAGACCGGCGCATTGTTTTCGAACTTCTAAAAACCTACATTGAATATCAGCTTGAGAACCGTTCTATGCGGCAGATTGCGGTAATTAAAAGCCAGCTGATGCGGTTAAATATTCACATTGCGGCTAGCACGCTGACATCAAACGCCTTTGCGGTCGGGGCGACAATGGCAGTGATTGTGGCAATGAATATCAGGTTTCCAGTTGCCAAAAGTATTGGTGGTTATTTTGGCGACGCAGTGGGGGTGCTGACAATATACGGTATTGTCCAGAATGCGGCAGAAAGCGCCAAAAGGTTGCAGGTCATGCATCAGGCTTATTATCAGGCGCTATACATACGCAGGCTTGAAATGATGTATTTTCTCATTGAGGACGAATTTATCCGGGCAGGTGCGCTCACGAATAAAAGGCTTTCCGAATATGAACTCGCTCAGGTGCTCGCGAAACTAATGGGAAGGGCATGAAACGTTTCCTAAAGCAATGGCTGAGGTCCCAATCCAAAATGCTGCTGCGTATCTACGTGCCGGTTATTATTACCGTGCTGTACGGTATGTTCAAATTTTACTTATATCCCGACAGCGGCATGCTGAGCGTGGGGATCGTTTACCTGTGTGCGTATATTTTTGTCGTTTATCAATGTCGAAAACTTTAAAGGATTAAATATGTCAATTCCAGCACATATCTGGTTAGAAGATGAAAGCGGTTCGCCGATTGTGGGCTCGTGCATGATGCCGACCAGACTCGGTTCGATAGAGCTCAACTCCGTCATGCACAACATTACCATCCCGGTGGATCCTCACACCGGAAGGCTTACGGCCACAAGAATTCATGCACCAATATCCGTTCAAAAGGAGTTTGATAGAACAACGCCGGTGCTGTTTCGTGCATTGTGTCAGGCCAGAACGCTGAAATCAGCGACCATCAAGATGTACCGAATTAACGAAGCGGGTATTGAGGTCGAGTATTTTAATATCCGCCTGGATAACGTCAAAATCTCCAGCATTTCACCGGCTCTGCTGCCAAACGGCCAGACCAGCACGCATCTGGAAAATATTGAGCTACGATATGAAACGATCACATGGAAATACGTGGACGGTAACATTGTGTTTAAGGATGGATGGAATGAGAGGATGATTGCTTAGCTTCTGGCTAAGATTGCTGACGCTGAGGATTAGAAATACATGAACAAAATAGTATTGCTTAAAGACGATATAACCCAAGTCCCAGCAGACGTATTTTTTAACGCGACAAATACCTCCTGAGCCGTTTTTAACGGGTAGGCGAATAAGACACTGAATCGTTTTGTTTCCCTATATCAGCACAGGGGTACATAGATTTCCTAAAACGTTGAAGACTGAGATTTAGCTTCACGTCATAGTATCATTGTCCTATAGTTTGCAAGGTTAATGGAATCAAAATAGGGATATATATGTACCACAGTGATGCGGTCATAAAACAGCTTCAGGCGCAAAGGATTCTGGCAGAAAAATTCGACAACACAGTTTCTGGCGTTATTGATGCAGTTTCCGGTCAGGCCAGTAAGAACAATAAAGGGCGGTCAGGCTCTCTTTACCACGCATAATATATTTGTTAGCTCTAAATGATGTATTTCCTTATCGAACCTTCATTCATGCGCGCTGATGCGCTTAAAAGCCAATGGCTTTCAGATCACGAAGTCGATGAGGGATTGATGAAGTTAGTAGGGAAATAATGAGGAAATTTTTAAAACAATGGTTAATATCAGAATCGAAATTTCTGATCTGCACTTACGTGCCGATAGTATCAACAATACTTTTTTCGCTGCTACAAATCTACTTTTTTCCAGATAGCAGTATGTTAGGTGTAGGGATATTTTATCTGTGCTCTCTTTCATTTGTTATCTACAAATGTCGTTAAATTTAAGAGTGAAATAGAGCATATTTAGCGTGCTGAAACATAATGCTCTTCAGGTTTGCATACAAGTAGGTTGGAGTGAACTAGGATGGGGTATTTGAAGAGATGGTTAGTAGAACAATTAAAATTGTTACTATGCATCTATGTTCCGGTTTTATGTACTCTCGTATTTGGTGTGCTTAAAGTTTATTTTTATCCAGAGAGTGGAATGATGAGCGTGGGCCTTGTATATCTTCTCACGCTAATAATTTCTGTTAATAAATTTCGTTAAATTCAAAAGAATTAATATGTCTGTTCCAGCACCTCTCTGGTTAGAAGATGAAAGCGGTTCTCCTTTTGTAGGTTCGCGCATGATGCCGACCAGACTCGGTTCGATAGAGCTCAACTCCCTCATGCACAACATTACCATCCTGGTGGATCCGCACACGGGAAGGCTTACGGCCATAAGAATTCATGCACCAATATCCGTTCAAAAGGAGTTTGATAGAACAACGCCGGTGCTGTTTCGTGCATTATGTCAGGCCAGAACGCTGAAATCAGCGACCATTAAGATGTACAGAATTAACGAAGCGAGCATTGAGGTTGAGTGTTCTAATGTTCTATATTAAAAATTAGTTGCGATTTCAAAAATCATAATTACAATCAAACAATTATATAAATACTTTTTTGGGAAGATATACCTATTATGTGGAGGTTTTATTTGCTAATTATGGATTGAATTGATTGACTTATAGCTGTCAACTGATCCTACTCAGTATGAATACTTTAATAAAGCTATGGGTTTAACACGCTATCAGTTCTTTTCAATGGATTGTGATGTGATAAATATGATTTTTTGTTAACTCTGAACTTGGTTTGTAATTGCTGCTTAGATAATTCCGAAGGTGATTAAATGGATATTTCTCAATTTTTCTCTAATTATAAAAATCATCCTATTCTTTTTGTGGGAGCTGGATTTAGCATGCGTTATCTTGAAGGCGCCTATAGTTGGCCAGCATTACTGGAGAAAATAAATATCGAGCTAACTGGTAATAATGAAGTATTTATAGACCTTAGAAGAAAACATAATCATAACGATTATGGTGTGGACTACTCAGCTGTTGCCCAAGACCTTGAGGTTTTTTTCGAAGAAATCCTAAAAAATGAAAGATATGGAAAATTTAAAGAACTTAATGATGAATATTTTCAACTTGCTCAAACTGACTTTGCCATTAGTAGATTCAAATTATATATTTCTAAATTAGTAAATATAACAAATACAATTTTTGTCAATGATGAGATAGAACTTTTAAGCAACGCAAGTAAGAATATCGCTTCAGTCATAACCACTAATTATGACCACTTTATTGAAGGTACTTTAGGCTTTCGAACGGTTATAGGTAATGATCTACTTCTAAGTAATCCTTATGGTTCAGTTTATAAAATACATGGATGTATTTCAAAACCTTCAAGCATAATTATAACTAAAAGTGATTATGAGCACTTTAATACGAAGCATGAATTGATTAGAGCACAATTGCTATCTCTGTTTATTCATAATCCAATTATTTTTATTGGTTATAGTATCAGTGATATTAATATTAAGAATGTGTTAAGAACTATATTTTCCTATATTCCTAAGGATACAAACGTCGCAGATGATATTAGGAAGAATTTCCTCCTCATAGAACGAAACGAAAACATCATGTCACTTGATGTGATTAGTCATGATATAGATATAGATGGAATTGGTATAATTAAAATTAATAAGGTTATTACTGATAATTTTTCAACCATATATAATGAAATATCAATGTTGAAACTACCTGTTTCAGTTATGGATATTCGACGAGTAGAAGATGTTTTTAGAAAGATAAAGGAAGGTGGGGATATTAAGGTCAAACTTGTGGGAGATCTTGATACCTTATCAAATGATGAATTGGTTTTAGCTGTTGGTTCTGTGAAAGTAATCAAGTATCATTTCCAAACATTGAGCGAAATGATGGAGAATTATTTTGACATCATTGATACAAGTAATAAAGAGCTTGTGGAATTATTAGATAAGCAAGTTATATCGTCACGAACGCACATCCCTGCTTACGGATTCGATAAGTTATGTCCCGGAATGATAAGTATGGCTAAGCATAAGCTTAACCAATCAAGAAATTTACTATCTGCGTATAAAAGATTACCAACCAATAATAAAATTGAGGCCCACTCCATAGAAGAGATATATGGGAAATATGGAAGTAGCCAAAGTAAAATTAATAACATTGTTTTTTTTAATGCGTATGATGGGAACCTAACGCTCCCAAGTCTTAAAGATTATTTAATGGCGTTTGAAGATAAAAAAGTAGCAATTATAGGAAACTGCTAGCTCTATATGATCTACTGATAAATAAAGGAAGAAAGTTAAAGCATTTGCAATGATGATGATAAGTAATAGCATTACAATATTTTTACTTCGAAAATTTTATAGTTACACGAACAAAATAGCATTGCTCAAAGACGATATAACCAAAGTTCATGCAAATGCCATTGTTGCTGGGCGGAGGCGGGGTTGATGGTGCCATCCATCGTGCGGGCGGGCCAGCGATTTGGCTGAGTGTCAGAAAATCTGGAATCGACAAGGTGGATGTAAAGTTGGAGATGCAGTGATCACCACGGCGAGTAATTTGCCCAGCAAAATTCGTCATTCGCACCGTTGGACCACACTGGCATGACGGGCAACATGATGAAGAAACGCTATTGAAGAATGCCTACCTGAGCTGTTTTAAACTGGTTGAATAATACGGCGTTCAAACCGTTTCGTTTCCTAATATCAGCACTGGCATATACAGGTTTCCTAAAGAGTTTGCGGCTGAGATCGCATTAGGTGTGATTAATCAGTGTGTGCGTGAGAACTCCAATATCGAGCAAGTCAATTTGGTCTACTTTGATGAGGTAAATTATATTTTGTATTCAAAACTCTTGACCAATTAGCTTCTGAGTAATTTCATTAAGATAAAAGGCCGCCAAATTCGGCGATTTTTGGTTAGAATTGAGCGGCGATACTTCAAAGCATTAAAGGTAACTGTAATGAATTTAGTTTTTATAATGAAAGGAGTTAAAAGGCCTATGATTAGGCCTTAATTTAGACTGTTATATTTAAAATATTATCTATCTTTAAGCAGAATTGTATCGCATGGTTAGTAATAGTCATCTGAAGAGGTATAGTTATCATCACTGAAATAGTTATCGTCATATTGTTCATACTTTTCTAAAAGGTATTGAATGTTGGCACGTTCATTAACTGGTCTGTACTTCATCATCTCATAAAAGGTGATAAGTGCTGGTCCAATATTATGGTGTTTGAGTGTGAACGCCTCAATCATCTCATAGAACTCGCATGATTGAGCATACAAACAGAGAGCTCCGCGCCACCAGTCGCTTTTTAAATATGGAATAATATCTACTGAACGATTTGTTAACAACTCTTGGCAAGCAAGATGTTCCTGATAGCGGAGATGTCCAAACGAATACGTTTCAGACAATGCATCGTAGATAATTATATTGCATGGATTAATAAGTTCAGAAACAGCTATATCACAAGTATTGGAGTCATAACTAAATGATCGATCATTATTCAAAATTGAGATCATCTCCTTTTTCGAAGACGAACGTATATTTTTCCTATGAAATGCATAACCGATTTTAATGGCGGCCTTATAAAGAATGCTCTGTGATAAAGTTGTTCGCTTAATGTCTTTGTATGTATCATACATACCACAAAAAAGTTCAATTCTCTTGGAGAAAATTTCACTTTCACTCGAAGGTATATCTACTCCCTTCTCAACAAGATCACATAATAAGGTTGCAAGAAGAGGTGTTCTGAAAACTTCAGACAAGGAGCTTTCATTTATTTTATTTATTACCCTCTCGCCCAATAAGATATTTTTATTCTCGAACCATGAAATAACAAACTTATGTAATTGCTTTTGTGTGAATGGAAGAAGAGTTATACCAAGGAAATTAATTTTTGACAAATAACTAACACAATCCCTACTTGAGATTAGCATCTGAATATTAGGGTGTTTTATTTTAAATTCGTTTATTGCGTCGATAATTCCGGGGTATTTTACATAAGCTTCATCTAAACCATCCAAAACCAATCTCAAATTCAATGCGTCATTAAAATATATTGAAAGAGATTTTTGGTTTTCTTTAGAAACACTCATGCCTGATGCAAGCAGTATCAACTCAATAAGAAGATTATAATTAACTATCTGTTCATCAAGAGCTATCTTTAACTTATTGATAAACCTATTTAATGGTATGTAAATGACTTTTCCATATAGTTTTTTGTCTTCATAGGCTTTTCTCACATACATTTGAAGTGTTGTGGTTTTACCTGCTCCAGCCCCTCCATATATGGCTATATCATGTTTTGTTTCGAATATTTTAAATGGTGAGATAGATAACCCATCACATAAATAATCCTTCTTTTTTTCAACATCAATGATCCTTTTTGAATCTTCAATTCTTTTTATAAGAATCTCGAGAACATTTAAAATCTTTTGTGTTTCAGATAAGAATAATATTAAATCGACATTAGCGTTGTTTGAATTTATTTCAAAAATCTCGCTCTTATAACATCTGCACTTTTTGTTTATCCATTCTTGCAGGGCCGTAGTTTTAAATTGAAAATTCACTCTAGGAATGTTTACAAATTCTTCATTTAATGCTTTTAATTCTCTATTTTGTTGAGAGATTTTAACAGCGCAGTTAAATGCGTTCATTATGTCTGGATAGACACTTTTCTGATGCAAATTAGATGATTCTTTAATTTTATTCTCATCAATGAATGTTTGGATATCTATATGAGAGTCTAACTGATCTCTTTTATCAAGGAATGTTCGAATGATAACGGAAAATTCATCCATGAGCTTCGCATAATTATCATCAATTGATAATGATCGTAAGCCTGTACGGGTAGCGTTGACTCGCTCAACTACTTCTCTAATGGAATTTTCATTCCCGTTAATTAATTGCTGGGCTTGTATAATGTTACTTCTAACCTGCTTGTTTTTTTCAGACTGAAAAAGCTTATATTCTCTTTCATATTTTTCGTCATAATAGCTAATTTCCTCTCTTAGAGGAGGAAATCCTAAAAACGTCTCTAATGGTAATAAAACCTCTTTTTTAAACAAATCCCATTTATCTTTCTCTAACGAAAAACTCTCTTCTTTAATCATTATGGTACTATCAAGCAGGATGTTGCTATCAATAGTACCCATAAAAAAAGCAAGATCACTGTAGCAGTTCATGTCATGAACGCTTACTGATTGATTAAGCGCCGAAATAAGCTCTAGATTGTTTAAAGTGTTAACGTCAGTAATAAATAATTTGTCCTTTACTGATAAAAAACCTTCAATCAAATTTGGATTGTACTCATATATTAGTTGAAGTATTTTTGGGCCATCAAGAATTTCGACCACCTTACCACTTAGATTTAATAACTCATGTATTTCTTTAAGTAATCTATTTCCTACTTTATATGGAGTAGCTAAATATACTGCGCTTGGTAAAACAGAAGCGCCATTGTGCAGTTTGATTTCTTTAACGAAACACTGCTGCAACTGTAAAATCAGTTGCGATAAAATTGTCTTTTCGGAAGTATTAGCGCATTCGCCTATTTTTTTAGTCTGTATTACATAGACTTGATTTCCTTTCAACGGAGCTGCATATTCAGCTATCAAGTCTTTTCCTTCCTCAAACGGCCCCCCAACAAAATCTACACGAGAGAAATCCATTGATTCAAATAGGGGTTTAATTATATTCCTACTAAAATCATCCTCTTTCATTTTTTGCAATGCAGCTAGATACGATTGCTGGTTCGAATCATGTTTGTTATTCATTACATTCCCTTGAATGATAATGTGAAGAATACCTCAGTACACTCAAGTTATCATCTTATTGGTGATTTGTTAACCTTGCGATGAGCTGAAAAAATCAAAAAAGTGATAATGAAAGGTTGTATAGACTGTCTATAAGATTTTACTTTACATAATAAGTAAATTGTGAATTTACTGTCGTACAAATTTAAATTATATCGTTGAGGCTTTTCCAGCCTCAACATTGCGCTTTTACTGCTGACGCAGAACTCACACAGGATTTATAAGGTAGTATTATTATACTCGGAATAGTTCATTTTCCGTCACTAAGTGACAACAGTATCATCTTCAATAATCGCATCACTATCAAAAAACCTTTAACTACACGTCTTTCTTATTAAAGATCTCTTTAATAACATCAGCGACACGAGAACAACGCGGGTGCGAAGCCACTCCTACGAAAGCTATGTAGCACTCCTGCACGACGACCAATAACTCCCCACACCCCATAAAAAAAGCGGCCCTAAGGCCGCCAAAAACCTCAACTGCAGTGAACATTGAGGAAGGAGGATAATAAACGGGTTAGCCTTTCACGCCACCAGCCGTCAGGCCGCTGACCAGCCAGCGTTGGGCCAGCAGGAACACCAGCGTAATCGGAATCGCAGAGAGCACCGCCGCCGCGGCAAAGTCGCCCCACAGATAGTTTTGCGGGTTGAGATATTGCTGCATGCCGACCGCCAGCGTGTAGCTGTTCACATCGCGCAGCAGCAGCGAGGCGACCGGCACTTCGGTGACAGCGGCGATAAATGCCAGAATAAACACCACCGCCAGAATCGGCACCGAGAGCGGCAACAGCACCAGCCGGAACGCCTGCCACGGCGTGGCGCCATCCAGCGCGGCGGCTTCTTCCAGCGATCCATCGATGGTTTCGAAATAGCCTTTAATGGTCCAGACGTGCAGGGCGATGCCGCCGAGATAGGCAAAGATCACGCCGCCATGCGTATTCAGGCCGATAAATGGCAGATATTGTCCCAGGCGATCAAACAGCGCATAGAGCGCCACCAGCGACAGCACGGCTGGGAACATCTGGAAAATCAGCATGCCTTTAAGCAGCGTGGCGCGCCCGGCAAAACGCATGCGCGCAAAGGCATACGCGCAGGTGGTGGAAAGCGCCACAATACCAATCGCGCTGATGGCGGCGATTTTCACCGAGTTCCACAACCACAGCAGTACCGGGAAGGGCGGCGGCGTCACGCGGCCATCGGCGTGCTCCACGCTGAAACCTAACGCCAGCTGCCAGTGTTCCCAGGAAATCTGCTCCGGGATCAGCGAGCCGGTGGCGAAGTTACCGGCGCGCAGTGAGATGGCGAACACCATCAGCAGCGGAAACAGGATTCCCGCAATAAACATCAGCAGCAGAAGGTGCGTCATCAACAGACGCAGCTTTTGCGATTTGGGTTGCACCATAGCCATAACACCTCCTTAATCGAATTTCATCCGCACGGCTTTTAGATTGATTACCGCCAGCGCGCCCACCAGCAGGAAGATCAGCGTGGCGATCGCCGCCGCCAGACCAAAGTCCTGTCCGCCGCCACCTTCAAACGCAATGCGCCAGGTGTAATTGACCAGCAAATCGGTGTAACCCGCTGGCGTGGTAGTGCCGATGCGATCCGGTCCGCCGTTGGTTAGCAGCTGCACCAGCACAAAGTTATTAAAGTTAAAGGCGAAGCTGGCGATCATTAGCGGCATCAGCGGCTTCAACAGCAGCGGCAGGGTAATCAGGAAGAAGTTCTGCAGCGGCCCGGCGCCGTCCATCGCCGAAGCTTCATAAAGATCGTCCGGAATCGCTTTCAGCAGCCCCATGCAGAGAATCATCATGTAGGGATAACCCAGCCAGGTATTGACGATCACCAGCATGGTGCGCGCCAGCGTCGGATCGCTAAACCACGCGGGCTGGAAGCCAAACAGCGCTTTGAGCATCACGTTGATTTCACCGAAGCTCTGGTTGAATAAGCCTTTGAAGATCAATATCGAGATAAACGCCGGCACGGCGTAGGGTAAAATCAGCATCACGCGATACACCGCTTTGCCTTTCAGCGCTTCCCACTGCACTAAGCAAGCCAGCACCATGCCGACCGCCACGGTGAGAATTACCGTCACAAACGAAAACAGCAGCGTCCAGCCAAAGATCGCCAGAAACGGTTTTTGAATCCCTTCATCGGTAAACACGCGAATGAAATTCTTCCAGCCGGTATTCACCGTAAAGCCCGGACTCAGCGCCTCGCCGCTGCTATTCTGATAGAAACCGCTTTCACGATTGGCCTGATAAAGCGCGCCGCTTTGCTGATTTTTCAGGTCGCCGTTGGCTTGCAGTACATACAATGGCCGCGTACCGGAGAACTGACGCAGTGAGCTCATCACCACCATACGACCATCCGGCAGTTCGGCCTGAATCTGGTTCAGCGCCTGGCGATTGGTGGTGACGATGCGCAGCGTGGCGCGTTCGCCCGGCGGTGGCGGGGCGCTAATGAGTTTCAGCTTTTGCGATCCGCCAAAAGCGAACGCAGGCGAGACGAAGGTTTGCCCGTTGGCGGCTTCGGTCAGCACCAGCTGCCAGCGATCGCCCGCCGGGATCAGCGAGAAGTTCAGCGCCGAACCATCCTGATACTGACGGCTCAGCAACACCTGTTGCGCACGTTCCAGCGTCAGCTGGTTGGTGCTGCTGTAGTTGGTAAAGGCAATCGCCACGGTACAGGCGAGGGGAAACAGTACGAATAGCGCCATACCCGCGAGTCCGGGATAGACATAGCGCCAGGCGTAAGCGCGACGATTGGCATAAATCCAGATGCCGACGGCGCTGATAATCAGCGTCACCAGCGCAAACAGATATTCACCTTTTGCATACATCAGCACGAGCAGATAGCCGACCAGCAGACAGCAGATACCGAGAAAAAGAGCCTTCAGCACGGCGCTGAACCGTGCTGTTTTCGGTTTTCCTGACATGATGCGGTTTTCCTTAACAGCCAGTAACGAGCCGGATTGCGCCGGCTCTGGTAGAGAGGATTACTTGTTGAGTCGTGCCTGCGCATCTTTTAGCGCCGCATCAACGCTTTGACGTCCGCTCAGCGCATTCAGCGTGGCGGTGCGCATCGCGTACCAGAAGGCGGCCATCTGCGGAATGTTCGGCATGATGTCGCCGTTGCGCGCGTTGGTCATGGTGGCGGCAATGCGCTCATCTTTCTCCAGCGTCTGCTGGAACGATTTCAGCGCCACCGCGCCGAGCGGTTTGTCTTTGTTGACCGCATCAAGACCAGCGTCGGTCAGCAGGTAATTTTCCAGGAACTCTTTGGCCAGCTCTTTGTTAGGGCTGGCGGCATTGATGCCTGCACTCAGCACGCCAACGAAGGTTTTAGAGTTTTTGCCGTTCAGCGTTGGCAGCAGCGTCACGCCGTAGTTGATTTTGCTTTTATCTATGTTGCTCCACGCCCACGGCCCGTTGATGGTCATGGCGGTTTGCCCCTTGTTAAAGGCGGCTTCGGCGATCGAGTAATCGGTATCGGCATTCAGCGTTTTGGCCTTCACCTGATCGACAAGGAAGCTCATGCCCGCTTTGGCACCCGCGTTATCCACGCCGGTGTCTTTCACATCGTAGCGGCCATCGTTGAGCTTAAAGGCATAAGCGCCGCCCGCCGCCAGCAGCGGCCAGGTGAAGTAAGGCTCCTGCAGGTTAAACATCATGGCGCTCTTGCCCTGCGCGCGCATTTTCTTATCAATGGCGGCGATCTCTTCCCAGCTTTTTGGCGGCTCAGGCAGCAGATCTTTGTTGTAGATCAGGGACAAGGACTCTACCGAAATCGGATAACCGATCAGCTTGCCGTTGAAGCGCACCGCGTCCCAGGTGAAGGGGAAGATTTTCTCCTGGAAGCGCGCATCCGGCGAGATCTCCGCTAACAAGCCCGACTGCGCATAGCCGCCAAAGCGATCGTGCGCCCAGAAGATGATGTCCGGGCCGTCGCCGGTGGCGGCCACCTGCGGATACTTCTCTTCCATTTTGTCCGGATGCTCAACCGTCACTTTGATGCCGGTCTCCTGCTCAAACTTTTTACCCACTTCAGCCAGGCCGTTGTAGCCCTTGTCGCCGTTGATCCAGATGACCAGCTTTCCCTCTTCAATCTTTGCAACGGCAGAGGCTGAAAACAGCACGGCCGTCAGGGCGGAAAGGGCAAGAATGCGTGCACCGGTTTTCATTGTCATAACTCCATCCTGTTAGCGGAAACGGAAATCGTTTTACCTGCCACATTGTGAGTATCTGCCGCCGCTTCTCATCCTCCCCGGCTCTACGCCTGCTTATCACCTGATGTGATCTGCGTTGCAAAACCACCCGGTTATCACGGGCTGGCGCACACAATCGTCGCTCTGCTCTGCGTCATAGCTCACAAAAATGGTTGCCTGCGGCGTTTTATCAGACGGGTCTGCGCAATCTCCTCCTCCCGTCTCCTCCCCCACGCTGACGCCGTGCGGTGGAGGATGTCGGCCTTGATGTCCTTGCCCATAGTGGTCGCCGGGGTCTGTCCGCCGACTTGCGGACAAGGAATAGCAAGCTGAGAGGAAAGCATCATGTCGAGCGTTACGTTGCGCAGTGTCTCCAAGGTGTGGGGCGAAACCGAGGTGTCGAAAAACATCAGCCTTGAGATCGCTGAAGGCGAGTTCGTGGTTTTTGTCGGACCTTCAGGCTGCGGCAAATCGACGCTGCTGCGCATGATTGCCGGTCTGGAAACCATCACCAGCGGCGATCTGTTTATTGGCGACAAACGCATGAATGAGGTGCCGCCCGCCGAGCGCGGCATCGGCATGGTGTTTCAGTCCTACGCGCTTTATCCCCATCTTTCGGTGGCTGAGAACATGTCGTTCGGCCTGAAGCTGGCTGGCACGCGCAAAGCGGAGATCCAGCAGCGGGTCAATCAGGTGGCGGAAGTGCTGCAGCTGGCGCATCTGCTGGAGCGCCGTCCGAAAGCGCTGTCGGGCGGGCAGCGTCAGCGCGTGGCGATTGGCCGCACGCTGGTGGCGGAACCGCGCGTGTTTTTACTCGATGAGCCGCTCTCCAACCTTGATGCCGCGTTGCGCGTGCAGATGCGCATCGAGATCTCGCGCCTGCATAAGCGTTTGAAGCGCACCATGATTTACGTCACCCACGATCAGACCGAAGCGATGACGCTGGCCGATAAGATCGTGGTGCTGGATGGCGGCCACGTTGCCCAGGTCGGCAAGCCGCTCGAGCTCTATCACTATCCCGCCAATCGTTTTGTTGCCGGTTTTATCGGCTCACCGCGCATGAATTTCTTACCGGTAAAAGTCACCGCTACCGCCATCGATCAGGTTCAGGTGCGTTTACCCAATACCCAGCTGGTGTGGCTGCCGGTCGACAGCGCCGGTGTGCAGGTGGGCAGCAACATGTCGTTAGGCATTCGTCCCGAACATCTGCTCTCCAGCGATATCGCTGACGTCACCCTCGAAGGCGAGGTGACGGTGGTGGAGCAGCTGGGACACGAAACGCAAATTCACATCCAGATTCCCGCCATTCGTCAAAGCCTGGTTTATCGCCAGGAGGACGTCGTGCTGGTAGAAGAGGGCGCCCTGATGGGCATCGGCCTGCCGCCAGAGCGTTGCCATCTTTTCCGTGAAGATGGCAGCGCCTGTCGCCGGCTACATCAGGAACCCGGTGTTTAGCCCTGCAAAACAATAAAAGCAATGACCTCAGGAGATAGAAAATGTTAACTCTGCGCAAACTCCCTATCGCGGTTGCTATCGCGGCAGGCACGCTCGCTGCCCCGTCGATGGCAGTCGATTTTACCGGCTATGCCCGTTCCGGCATCGGCTGGACCGGCAGCGGCGGGGAACAGCAATGTTTTCAGGCCACCGGCGCTCAAAGTAAATACCGTCTGGGCAACGAATGTGAAACCTACGCTGAGCTGAAGCTGGGCCAGGAAGTGTGGAAAGAGGGCGATAAGAGCTTCTACTTCGATACCAACGTCGCCTATTCGGTTTCTCAGCAGAATGACTGGGAAGCGACCTCGCCCGCGTTCCGCGAAGCCAACGTCAAAGGCAAAAACCTGATCGACGCGCTGCCGGGTTCCACCATCTGGGCCGGTAAGCGTTTCTACCAGCGTCATGACGTGCATATGATCGACTTCTACTACTGGGATATTTCCGGTCCCGGTGCCGGTCTGGAAGATGTCGATCTCGGCTTCGGCAAACTCTCTTTTGCCGCCACGCGCTCCTCCGAAGCGGGCGGTTCTTACACCTTCTCCAGCGATCAGATCCGTGATTACGCCACCAGCACCGCCAACGACGTGTTTGATGTGCGTCTCGCAGGTCTTGAAACCAACCCGAACGGCGTGCTGGAACTGGGCGTCGATTATGGCCGCGCCAACGCGCGTGACGGTTATCGCCTCGAAGATAACGCCTCCAAAGATGGCTGGATGTTCACCGCCGAACACACGCAGAGCATGCTGAAGGGTTACAACAAATTCGTGCTGCAGTACGCCACCGATGCGTTGACGTCGCAGGGCAAAGGGCTGCCGCAGGGCACCAACATCAACAACAGCGGCAGCATGTATCGCGTACTCGATCACGGTGCGATTAGCCTCGCCGATCGCTGGGATCTGATGTACGTCGCCATGTACCAGAACACCGATCTCGATAACAACCGTGGCACCGAGTGGTACACCGTGGGCGTGCGCCCAATGTACAAATGGACGCCAATCATGAGCACGCTGCTTGAAGTGGGCTATGACAACGTGAAGTCGCAGCAGGTGAACGAGCGCAACGGCCAGTACAAAGTGACGCTGGCGCAACAGTGGCAGGCGGGCGAAAGCATCTGGTCGCGTCCGGCACTGCGTCTGTTCGCAACCTACGCCAAGTGGGATGAGAAATGGGGCTACAGCAAAGACAGCTCAGGTGATTTGACCTCCTTTGCTTCTAACGACAGCAGCGGCAACGGCATTCTGACCAACAGCCGTGGCAACGACGATGAGG
>Ga0308170_10001002_pt1 | contig 29833 bp, 38 predicted proteins | sample PhyBR2_2_FD_202136 | JGI IMG/M metagenome (GOLD analysis project Ga0308170, IMG submission 202136) | Phyllosphere microbial communities from UC Gill Tract Community Farm, Albany, California, United States - DLSLSB.R2 | ecosystem: Host-associated > Plants > Phyllosphere > Unclassified | place...
GACTTTGCCAGCACCAACGGGTCCGAGTACCTCGAGACCATCCTCGTCGCCGTCCCCAAGTGCGTTCTCCCTCTCTTCTCCCTCGCTCGACCCGGCTCTCGTCGCAGCAAGGCTCTGACACGAGTCATTTGTGTGCCCTCGCAGGAACATCGTCAAGGAGTGGGAGACGTCGTACGAGCGGTTGACGCAGATGGTCGTGCCGAGGTCCTCCACGTGCGTCGCAGCGCTCCCCTCCTCGTTCGCAGCGGCCTCGCTTGAGCTAGCACACCTGCTGACTTGATCTCGCACTTCGCTGCACAGCAAGCTCGCGCAGGACGACGAGTTTGTGCTGTACTCGGTGACGCTCTTCCGCCGGGTCAAGGACGAGTTTGCGCAGAAGGCTCGCGAGAAGAAGTGCGTCGCCCTCTCCCCTCCTCTTTCACCTACTGCGTCCCTCGAGCTCGGCGCTGACTCAGGTGCATGTGCGTGCAGGTTCGTCGTGCGAGACTTCACGTACGACGAGGAGGCGATCGAGAAGCAGAAGCGCGAGCTCGAGGCGCTCGTCGTCGAGGAGAAGGACATGTGGGTGCGTCGAGCGATTCACTTCTCTGCCTTTGTGCGTTCCTGGGGGACGGAGGCGCAGGCTGGTGCCTGTGGAACGCCGCTGACGCCGCAACCGCTCTCCCCCTGGCAGGCCGACCTCCTGCGCCTGTCGCGCATCAACTTCAGCGAGCTCTTCCAGGTGCTCGTTCACCTCAAGGTCGTGCGCGCCTACGTCGAGAGCGTCCTGCGGTACGGCCTGCCCGCCGCTTACTTCGGCGCCGTCATCAAGGTGCGTCTCGTCCTTCCCCTCGCGCCTCTCTCTCTCTGCAGGAGACACGCTGCTGCACAAGGGCGTCCGGGCTGACTCTGCTGGCACTCCCTCGCACCCACACCCGCCCGCAGCCCGAGCCGAAACAGCTCGACAAGCTCCTCACGACGCTCGGGTCGTTCCTCGTGCCCGAGCACGAGCGCAAGCGCAACAAGAAGCACGGCGCGGGCAAGGGCGAAGAGGACGACGCGGCGGCGCTCGGCGAGTACGCGACGCTCATGGAGGGCGAGTACCACGAGTTTGTCGTGTTCGAGATCGAGCAGGTCGAGGCGGCCAAGGACGAGTGAGCGGTTCTATTGTGTAGGATGCCGCGCGGCTACCCAGATGTGATTGTGCTACTCCTTATCTCGTCACCGTAGCTTACAGCAGAGCAGCCTGTCTCGCCGCGAGAGCCGCTCATCTGTGAGACAGCGTCGTCGACGAGGAGGAGGAGCGCGACCAGCTCGCGTCGCTCAACTCGCGCCCACCACTCGCAGCTCGAGCGGGCTCGGCTGAGTCATGTCGTACTCGCCCATAGCAGGCCACTCGGACACGGACGACGGCATCCAGCTGCGCGCTATCGCCGGGCCCTCTCGTCTCCCCACCTCGACCTCGTCGCTCCGACCCGACCCTCCCTCGCCCGAGCAGCTGCGGCGCAGCCCTTCGCCTCGACATGTGCGGCCACCGGGCTACGAGGACGAGAGCGACGACGACGAGAAGATCCAGCAGCTCATGGACGACCCCGACAGCTCGGAGGCGGACGACGCGGCGAGGCGGGACAAGCGCAGGACCGAGGGGCAGCACGACGAGGAGGAGGCGAGATTCAGGGAGGACGAGATGGACAGTGCGGCGGCGATCGTGCGCAAGGTGCGTCCCCTTTGCTCCCTCGTCTCAGGCAGGTCGGCTCGCTCACGTCGACTCCTCGTCGCGCAGGTCGTGCCAGAGTCGGACGATCCGTCTCTGCCGGGCTTGACGCCTCGAGTCTTCATCCTCGGGACGATCCTGTGTGTGTTCGGAGGTGCGTCCTCCACCCCTCCTCGCAGTGCGGACCCAGGCTGACCTCGCCCTCCCTCCTCGCCTTCCCCTCCTTGCGCCCTCGACACTCGTTCGCCCGCAGCCTCCGTCTCGCAGATCTTCTTCTTCAAGAGCAACGCGCCGTCGTTCTCGTCGTTCTTCATCATCCTCCTGTCGTTCCCGCTCGGCCGCCTCTCGGACCGCTTCTTCCCCGAGTCGCTCGTGCCCGGTCCGTTCGGCAAGAAGGAGCACCTCCTCGTGCGTCCCTCTCTCTCCTACAGACATGCAGACGACCTACGCTGACTCAGGGCTGTGCCCGCAGGTCTCGATCCTCGCCGGCTCGGGCGCCAACGCGGCGTACGCCGGCGAGATCATCGCCGTCCAGTCCCTCTACTACAAGACCGACCTCGGCATGTTCGGCGGCCTCCTGCTGCTACTCTCGACGCAGTTGATCGGGTTTGGGTTGAGCGGGTTGACCTACAAGCTCCTGTGCGTCTCCTCGTCCTCGTCCCTCGTCGCCTCGCCTCAGACCTGAACTGAAGCTCCTCCTCTTGCGCGCAGCGTTCGACCGACCGTCATGGTCTGGCCCTCGCAGCTCGTCACGGTCGCCCTGTACGAGACGCTGCACGGCGGCGCCAAGGAGCTGCAGCAGCAGACGCGCGACCGCATGCGCTTCTTCCTCCTCGCGTTCGTCGCCATCTTCGTCTGGCAGTTCCTCCCGGCGGTCGCCTTCCCGACCTTGACGAGCATCGCGACGCTATGCATCATCGACAACCGCAGCTGGATAAGTCGTTCCCCCCATTTCTCCTGTCTCGCCAAGCCCTTGTCGGACTGACTCGCCTCCCTCCTCTTCGCGACAGCACATCCTGCGCACGCTCGGCTCGGGCTACGACGGCTTCGGCTTCCTCAACTTCTCGCTCGACTGGTCCGTCGTCGGCGGCACGGGCGCTCTCTACACGCCCTTCTTCGCTCAGGCCTCGTACTTTGCCGGCCTCGCCCTCAACCTCTGGGTCGTTTTCCCCATCCTCTACTTCGGCTTCAACCTGTGGGACGCACAGTCGTACGACTCGCCGCTCGCCGCTGTACGTCCCTCTCTCTCCCTCTTCAAGCGCACCTTCTCCAGGCCGAGCGAGCTGACGACCCTCTCGCCCGCAGCATCTCTACAACGCGACTTTCGGCGTGCGTCTCTTCTTTCGTCTACGTATTCGAGCCTCCACTCGACCAGGCGCTGACGTGCGCCTTGCTGCAGCGCCTCGACGTCCTCGAGATCCTCGACCCCGACCTGTCGCTCAACGAGGAGCGGTACGCCGAGGTCGGCCCGCTGCGTCTCACGCCGTACTTCGCCCTGTCGTACGGCGTCAGCTTCGCCGTTCTTACGAGTGCCCTCGTCACGGTCGCGCTGTGGCACTGGGGCGACATCAAGGCGGCGCTCTGGGCCAAGAAGGACGCTCGGGCCGACATCCACGTCGAGAGTGCGTCCTGCTCCCCCTCGTCGTCGTCGTCGTCGTCGAGAGCAGTACTAACTCGTAGCTCTTTCCCGCAGTGCTCGAGCGCTCGTACGAGCCGGTCCCGCCCTCCTTCTACGCCGCCATCTTTGGCGTCAACCTCCTCGCGGCCATGATCCTCCTCACGTTCTACCCGCTGCAGCTCCCGATCTGGGGCCTCTTCCTCGCCATCGCCATTGCCATCATCTTCCTCGTGCCCGTCGGCATCATCGCCGCCATCACGTGCGTCGCGTCCCTCTTGTTCCTCTCGCCCTTCCGCTCACCGTTCCTCGTGCGGCCGTTCGACGACTTGGACATAAGCTGACCATCTCGTCCTTGATTCCTCGTCTCGCAGCAACACGGTCCTCGGCCTGAACGGTGCGCCCGCCTGCTCCCTCTCCTCCTCGCCCTCGCTCGAGCCTCGCTCGGCGCAACGGTCGAGCCTCTCTCGGGCGTAGCGCTGACTTCGCTCTTGAGCATGCACGCAGTCATCACCGAGTTCGTCGCCGGCTGGATCTGGCCGGGCAAGCCGCTCGCCAACGTCACGTTCAAGTGCATGGGCTACATGTGCATGCTCCAGTCCCTGGACCTCTCGGCGGACCAGAAGCTGGGCCTGTGCGTCGTCTCTCTCGCTCTCTCTAGATCCACGGTGGAGGGACCTCGTGCACCTCGACTGACGGTCCTCTCTCTTCCTCGCGCAGCTACATGAAGATCCCGCCCAAGCACCTCTTCATCAGCCAGTGCTACGGCACCGCGCTCGGCTCGGTCGTCAACTTCCTCCTCATCCAGGGCGTCATCGCCGCCAAGCGACCGTACCTCGACGGCACGCTCAACGACCCGACGCAGCAGTGGAGCGGCCGCAAACCCGAGATTTTCTTCACGGCGTCGATCATTTTCGGCGCCATCAGTCCGAGCAAGTTCTTCGACGGCCAGTACCATGTCCTGTACTGGGTGCGTCGCATCCTGCTCTCTTCTTCTCGCTCGAGCAGGGCGACAGGAGACGTCGGCGCCATCCACTGCTCGAGCCGTCGGCGAGCAGCGCTGCGACGACCTTCCTAACTTAGTTCACCTCGCCCGCAGGGCTTCCTCGCCGGCGCCGTCCTCCCGCTCATCCCCTGGCTCGTGTACAAGCGCACTGGCAACAAGTTCTGGAAGCAGATCAGCGTCCCGCTCGTCCTCCACGGGGTGCGTCCACCGTCCCTCTCCTCCTCCGCCGCTTCGAGCGAGCGAGCTGACCTCTCCCTCGTGTGCGCAGTCGATCGGCCCGCCGCAGACGCCCATGAACGTCCTCATTCCGGGCTTCATCGTGTCGTGGCTGAGCCAGTACTGGGCGCTGCGGTACCGCCCGCGCTGGTTCGAGAAGGTGCGCCCCTCTCTTCTCCTTTCTCCCTCGCCTCGCCCGCCGACCCGATCTGACCCTCCCGTCGGCCGTCGCGCGCAGTACTGCTACGTCCTATCGAGCGCGCTCGACGCCGGCACGAGCATCAACGCGCTCACGATCTACGTCCTCGGGCTCGGCAGCTTCTGGGCCTGGTGGGGCAACTCGAGGGTCGACGCCGAGCACTGCACGCCTGGGTCGTGAGCGACGGCTCATCCTCCTTGTTGTGCTGTAGAGAAGAGCCTGCAATGCCTGTGCGACGACGAGCGCGCCGGCGGAGAGCATGAGCCGAGAGTCGAGCGCCGAGGCGAGCAATCTTCAGCAGCGGCCGAGCGCAAGCTCAGCAGAGGGAGCGGTGTTCGGCGAGCCGCGCAGCGGTAGCTCAACAGCCGAGTCGGGCCTCTGGTCGAGGCGAGAGCGCCGTGCGCGAGAGGAGGTCCGTGCGTCGTCTCGGCGGGGTCCGACGTCCGGCGGACTTCTCGCCGCCCTGCGCTGCACCCTCTCTCACGCTCGCGCTCTCACTCGCACTCACAGTCGCACTGCAGCCACAGGGTCATGGACACGATCGAGCGGCTGAACTGCATCCTCGAGCTCGGCTTCAGATCCAGGTCTACCTTCCTCCTCCCCCGCTTCCAGCGCTACCGCGGTCCAGCCGCAAACTGCCCCGGGAGCGGCCTCATCCCTCCTCCTACAGCTCCTGCGCCGGCCGAAGGGTGCACCGGCGGCGCCGGCGGAAGCGGCAACGGCGGCCTCGCTCCTCCCGCTCCGACGAGCGACGGCGGCGGCGGCGGCGGCGCAAAGGCGCCGTACGCGCCGTAGGCTGCATGCTGCGGCGGCGCGGGCGGCAGGGGCGGCTGCGGCACGGCGCTGGCGTAGTCGGGGTGGCCTCGGAGAGAGGGCGGCGGAGGGGGAGGGGAGAAGGTGCCGAGGGAGGAGGGCGGCAGCGGCGGCGGCGGGGCGAATGAGCCCGGCGGCGCAGGAGCAAAAGGCGGTGCTGATGAAGGCGTGGGCGAGGCGTACTGCGCGTGCTGAGGCTGGTGCGGGTGCGAGAGCGAGGGGTACGAGCTCGCGTGCGGGAGGGCGTGCTGCTGCTGAGGCGGGTACGGCTGGGTCCAGTACGGCGACGAGCTAGGCGGGATGGGCGGCACAGGTGGCTGCGGGAGCTGGTACGGCGCGGCGGGCGGCGGGGCCGAGTGCGAGTGGGCGTGAGGATTTGGGTGCGGGTGCGAGTACGGGTAGGGCGGCTGCGGCGTGGGAGGGACGGGCGCGGGAGGGAGCGCGGGCGCGTACGGCTGGAAGGGCGGGGCTGAGGAGGAAGGCGGTGGAGGAGGCGGGAGCGGCGAGGCGTAGTGGGGCGAGGGGCCCGAGGTCGAGGCGTGCGAGTAGCCTGCGCACGAGCGAGCTGCAAGTCAGCAAAGGTCCGCTCCTCGATGCACATGAGAGAGGAGAGAGAGATGTAGAGCGAGTCGACGCACCCTGTCCTGCATAGTGCTCGTGCGCGAGCTGCTCGAACTCGCCCATCGCTCGCTGCGGCTGCTGCGGCGCGCCCGCGTACTGCCCGAACTCGCCGAGCGACGGCGGCGGCGGGTACGCGCCGTAGGGCCCTTGTGCGGGGCCGGGCGACTGGTACGGCTGCGCCTGCGCAGGCGAGTGCGAGTAAGGCCCGCTCGGGCTCGGGCCGAAGGACGGGGCGGCGGGCGAGCTCGAAGGGTAGCTCTCGCGCCGGTCGCCGTCGTAGACGTACGGGTTCGGGGTCGCTGCGGTGCCGTAGGGCGCGGTCGAGGTCGACGGCTCGGGCGGCGCGGGGCGGTAGGCGGCGTACGGATCGTACGGGGCCTGAGCGGGCGGATGCGCGTGCGGCTGGGCGTGCGGGTGCGGTTGCGGGTACGGCGACGCGGCGGCGTGTCGAGGTGCGGGAGGCTGAGGGAGGGGCGGGCGGTGCGAGGCGGCCATCGAGAGGGTCGAGAAGGACGAGGTCAAGGGGGCGAGGTCGGCGTCGGGGTAGTCGGCCGACAGCTCGGCGGGCGGGCCGGATGCCTGCGAAGTCGAGGAAGGGCGTCAGTGTGCATGTCCCTGTGCTTGCCGACGCCGAAGCGTGAAAGAGCGAGGGAGAGGGACGTACCGACCGAAAGCTCGCCTGCGACGTCGCCCTCGCGCCCATCGGCGCGCTCAGGCCCACCTGGCTCCCGCCGTCCCACTCCTCGGTGCGCGCATCGTCGTCGTCCCCCGCACCGTCGTCGTCGCTCCCCGACGGGCCCTCGACGCGCGAGCCGGCGCCGCCGTACGCCGAGGCGGCGGCGAGCGAGGCTTTGCGCGGCGACGACTGGGCGGGACGTGGATCCTGCGAGGGGAAGTGATGTCAGGACGACCTGGGCAAGAGACAGCACTCTCTAAGGACCTCTGGCGGGGTAGAGCGAGAGGACTGCGACGAGACTCGGACGCACGTTCGAGTACCACGTGAGCTCGAGGTAGACCTCGCCGGCGTACCTCCCCTTGCGTGACAGCTGGACCCAATCTGCGCGCACGATGCAGAGCGTCAGCTCCACTACGTCGACGCAGCATCGCGAGCGGAACCGACGGACGGGTCCCGCCGAGCGCAGCGCGTGAGAGGAGGAACCGACGGCGACGCACCGTCAAACTTGCCCGACTTGACCGTCTGCTCAAAGTCGAGCTCGCCCTCGCCGATGAGCTTTGGGTCGCGCGCGTCGTCGGCCCAGCAGGCGATGCGCAGGACGCGGCGGTTGGGCGGGTAGCCGGTCGCGAGCGGGGGGACGACGGCGGTGGTGCTCGGGCGGGCCTTGTCGAGCTTTGAGGCCGAGGCGGTCGAGGCCGACGAGGGGAGGACGCCGCCGTCGCGGGTGACGACGGCGTTGCTGCCCTGGGCGAGGTGCTCGTCGTTGGCGAGGGCGTGGTCGTCGCGCGGCACCTCGAAGCGGAACTCTGCGTCCCACTCGGGCTGCTGGCCGCCGCGCTCGATGGTGGCGGTGCGCTTCTTGTGGAGGCCGTACTGGATGGTGCAGTAGGGGTTCTGCTTGCCGATGCGGGCCTTGTTGGGGAGGTTCTTTGCGCGGAGGACGATGCAGACGAGGGTGCCGAGGAGGCGGTCGCGCGACGAGGCCGAGGGCGGCGGGGGCGAGGGAGGGCCGGCGACTTGGACCATGGCTGCGTTGCGCGAGTGTCGAGTCAGCTCGAGCGGGGCTGAGGGAGGTGGGCGAGGAGGAAGAGGGAGACGGACCCTCGACGTGGACGCGCGGGGCGAGAAGCGCGAGGGCGGGGTGCGGTGGTGCGCTGAGCGTGTCGGTTGGCGGCGAGTAGTCTTGTGCGTGTGTTGAATCGGTAGCTGGCAGGTCTGGGCCGAGGTGGAGACGAGGAGCGAGGCGGAGAGGGAGCGAGCGAGCAGATGAGCCAACTCGCTCGAGCCACCTCGACAGCCCGGCCCTCGCCCTTGGGCGGTGCAGGACATGGACATAGCCACTCTGTAGGGTGTACTCGAGCAGCTCAGCCACACGCAGACCGGTTCCAGGGAGAGCGGGTGCACAGCCCCCGCTGCGGTGGACGACGTCGGCACCTCGTTCCCCTCACCTCGCTCGTCCCTCTCGCTCACGGCCACCAGCACCTGCGAGCTCGAGTATGGCAGCACAGGCGAGCCCTATCGCCGCCCTCACTCACTCGGTCCCCGCCCCCGTCCAGGTGCGGCCCTCGGTCCCGCTCCGCACCGCATCCTCGTCGACCCTCCCACACCGCGCCCTCCTCCCGCGCGTCTCGGTCCACCTCCCGCGCACCGCCATCCCCGACCACCTCCACCACGGCCTTGACCAGCTCGCAGCCCACGCCGTGCGCGACAACGTCCGCATCGTCGACAACGACGACGACACGGCTCCCCCGCCCTCCTCAGCCGCTCACGTCTGGACCGTCCGGCGAGTCCCTCTCCTCGTCAGAGCCATTCCACTGGCCCCCTCTGACACTTGTCCCTCGCACCGCACGCAGCTTCGAGCACCACCCCGACCTCGCCTCGGGCCAGTCGCGCATCCTCGCCCCGCTTGACGACTTCACCTCGGTCCAGCCCGGCCAAGAGTTCCCCGTCACCGTCCAGTACAACCGGCCCATCGAGGGTGCGTCCCTCTCCCTCTGCTCAGCCACAACGAGCTCCCCCGAGCTGACTCTCGCCGCCCTCCTCCTCCTCCCCCACCACCTCCCCCACCTGCGCTCGCACTCGACCCTCGCCCGCAGCCTACCGCGCCCTCGGCCACATCCTCGCCATCTCGCGCAGCCTCGCCCACTTCTCGTCGCGCACCTCGTCGACCACGCCCCCGCCGCCAACCCAGGAGCGCCGCGCGTCGGCGCCGCAGGAGGACGACGGCGGCGGCGACATGGACGAGGACCCGCACGCAGGCGGCGGTCCGGGCAGGGAGGAGGACGGCAGCGGTGGGGGAGAGGTCAAGTGGAGCGGCGACGTTGGCGCGCATCTCAGGAGGGACGAGACGTGCTTGTTCGAGACGGTCGGGTGCGTCTCTTGCTCTCTCGCCTCGACTCGGCGTGCGGCTCGCTGGTCACTTCAGCGTGGCCTCGGGCTGCTGCATTATTCGGAGCCGACCGCGCTGACGCTCCCTCGCCTTGCCCGCAGCGTCATGATCGACTGCTCGCGCAACGGCGTCCTGCGCGTCGAGAGCGTCAAGATGCTCCTGCGCCACATGGCCCTCATGGGCAGCAACATGCTCCAGGTGCGCTCCTCCTCTCCCCTCTCCTCCTTCTCCTCTTCCTCGAGAGGGCGAGCCACTGACGAGCTTCCTCGGCGCCGACAGCTCTACTGCGAGGACACGTACCAGATCCCGGGCGAGCCCTTCTTCGGTGCGCCTGCCTCTCTCGCTCGGCACTCTTTTCTTCCGAAAGGACACCTGCTGACCGATGTAGGAGCTCGGCGAAACAGGCTACTTCCGCGGCCCGTACACGCACGACGAGCTGCGCGAGATCGACGACTACGCGTTCGCGCTGTGCGTCGACGCCCTTTCTCTTGCTCTCCTGCCTCTCGTCGCTCGAAGCCGGTCAGCTGACGATCTTGGCATTCTCGTGCAGCGGTATCGAGGTCATCGCGTGCATCCAGACGCTCGGGCACCTGTGCGTCGCTCCTCCTCCTCCTCCTTCGCTCCGCCTCCCCCTCTCCTTCTCGCCTGCACGTCCCTCATCGACAGAACAGCAGTGACTGACGTGTCTCCTCGCCCTCACCGTCTCTCTGCCTGCGCACCGCCTCGCCTTCCTCTCGCCCGCCGTCACAACCGCATCCACCCTCGCTCCTCGCCGACGCACCGACGCACGCCCCGTCGCCCTCGACAGCGGCCAGATGCTCCAGTGGCCCAAGTACGGCCAGCTGCGCGACACGGCCGAGGTGCTCCTCGCCGAGTCGGGCGAGACGTACGCCTTCATCGACAAGGTCCGTGCGCGCTCTCTCGTTCTCCCTTCCACCCTCGCTCGCTCTCGGCTCGCCCGCCTCTCATCCTCCCTCTCATCTCAGACACCTCGTCCTCTTCTGCCTCGAGCCCAACGAGCTGACTCTCCCCTCGCCCACTTCCTTCCACCCTGCAAACCTCCTCATCTCTCCTCGCCTCGCCCGCCGCTCCCGCTCGCGCACGCAGATGATCCGCGCCATCTCGGGCCCGTTGCGCAGCCGGCGCATCCACATCGGCATGGACGAGGCGCACGGCGTCAGCGAGGGGCGGTACCGCCAGCTGTTTGGGTACAAGGACAGCACGCAGGTGGTGCGTCGCTCTTCCCTTACCGGCTTCCCTCGGCCTAGCTCGGCTTGTCGAGCGAGGTCAAAGGTTGAACGTCATGTTGTGCGTCGTACTGACTCGGTGCCGACGGTGCACGCAGTTCACCGAGCACTTGAAGCGCGTCGACGAGATCTGTCGGGCGCACCGGCTCGAGCCCATGATCTGGTCCGACAGTGCGTCACTCTTTCCTTCTCTCCTCTCTGCACCTCTCTAGGGACGTGCTAACTCGAGCTCCCCTCTTCCTTGATCCTCTTCACCTCGCCGCTCGGACCCTCCCCCCTGCCCCCCCCTCCCTCTCGCCCTGCTCCCCTCCTCGACCCTCTCGACCTCAATCTCGTCCTCAACTCGCCGCCCGCCAGTGCTCTTCTGCCTGCCCGCCAAGAACAACCAGCTCTCGGGCTACTACGACCCGAACTCGCAGATCTCGAGCGAGCTCACCGACGCCATCCCGAGCGGCATCAGCACCGTCTTCTGGGAGTGCGTGCTCGCTCCCTCTCTTCTGCTCCTTCGCTCTTCTTCGTCTTTCGATCGGCGGGCGAAGGCGGGCGAGGGTGCCGCACGATGTGCAGGGACGGCAACTTGAGAAGGTCGACGAGCGCGCACTGACCCTGTGTCCCTCCGCACCGCACACAGCTACTACCACACCGACTCGCGGCCGTACACGGCCAAGATCGCTCAGCACTGGCAGCTCGCGGGCAAGGCGCCGTGGATGGCGAGCGGGACGTGGACGTGGAGCAGGTGCGTCCTCCTCGCGCTCTCTGCTCCTCCCGGCGCGACCCGAGGTCGGGCTCAGAGGCGCTGACCTTGTCCTGGTTTCGCACAGGTTCTGGACGGCGCTCCCCTTCACGTTTGCGACCGTGCGGGCGAGCATGAAGGCGAGCAAGGAGCCGAACGCGGGCGTCAAGCAGTGCGTCCCACGCTCCCTCCGCTTCGCCTCCTACTCAGGGCTCAGCTCACCTTCTCCTCCTCCTTCTCTCTCGCAGCGTCATGACGACCATCTGGGGCGACGAGGGCAACGAGTGCGACTTGTACTCCGCGCTGCCGGGCATGCTGTACCAGGCCGAGAGCGCCTACACGCGCGCCGACGAGGTCGACGCCGAGCTCCTGCGGCGCAAGTTTGACGGCATCGTCGGCGCCGACTTGGACGACTGGGTGTACGCGAGCAAGCTCGAGTGCGTCGCTCGCTCGCTCTTCCTCCTTGTCCCCAAACTCGACTGGAGGCTGACTTCGTCTCTCCCTCTCTTCCTCCCTCTCACCCTCCTCCCTCGCCTGTCTCTCTCCCTCGCCTGCAGCGACACGCAGGCCGAGAGCCAGCCGATCAGCGTCAACTCGCACTACACGCCCAACCTCGCCAAGTTTCTCCTGTGGGAGGAGCCCTTCTTCTCCTTCCTCTCGCCGCAGTACCGCGGGTACGACCTCGAGACCCATGTGCGTCAGCTTCGTTCTCGCTCTCGACGACGTGCTCGGCGTGTCATGTCGCTGCCCGTCGTCTAAGCGAAGCAGAAGCCGTCGCTGACCCCCTTCGTCCTGCGCGCAGTACTCGCACCTCGCCTCGTACCTTGAGCAAGCCCTCTCGTCCGACTTCAGCACCATGACGCCCTCGATCTCGCTCCCGCACTCGATCGACGACCTGCCGCTCAACGTGCGCCTCAAGCTCCCGTACCTCCTCGCGAGCGTCCTCAGCCTCAAGTGCCACCTCCGCGAGCGCCTCGCCAACGCGTACAAGCTCGGCGACCGCGAGGAGCTCGAGGCGCTCGGCGGTGCGGGCGAGCGGAGCAGGATGAGCCGGCTCAGGGGCTTGGTCGACGAGCTGCACGCGCTGCACCGGTGCGTCCTCTCTCCCTCTCCCTCTCTCCTCGTGCTCGTCCCCGTGCTCGCTCGCTGACTCTTGCTGGACCTTGCATGCCCGCAGCGACAACTGGATGTCGATGTACAAGCCGTTCGGCTGGGAGGTGCTCGACTTGCGGTACGGCGGCTTGCGCGCGCGGCTCGAGACGATGCACCGCCGCCTCGTCGCGTACCTCGACCCAGCCGACTCGAGCGTCACCAAGATCGAGGAGCTCGAGGTCGAACTCGAGGTGTGTCGGCCTGTTCCTCGCCTACTCGAGCGTCTGCTCGAGCGAGAAAGCTCGAGGAGGTTCGTTTGTTTGGCCCCTGGGCGTCCTCGCTAACGCTGCTCCTCAACCTGCAGACCATCTACCCGAACCAGGGCTGCTCCCTCATGCTCGACTACGCGCGCTGCTCGCGCCCGCAGTACATCTAGTCCCTGGCTCCTCTTCTCGTCGCACGCACCCCTTCTTTCTCTCTTCGTTCGCACTTGTAGCACCCTCGCGCCTCTCTTCTCTCTCTTTGACGACCCTGTGCAACATGCTGTACCGCAACGAGCGCCTTCGCCGAGCTGAGCCCGAGCGAGCGAGAGCGAGACGTGACCGAGAGCTGAAGGCGACCCTGTCCTCGAGCAGGCTCCTCACGACGTCCGTCGAGGGCTCTGTAGGCCAGGAGAGAGCACGACTGCGAGCTAGAACGAGAGCGAGCCCATGCCCGCACGCCGGCGAGGGCGCGAGAGCCGGGCATTACAAAGCCTCATTAGGACGGATTAGTAATGCCGCGTCGGTTCGAACCCGACTCGGGGTCGCGCCACAGCCGAAACCCGTTCAAACGGTCCGAGTCAAGCCTACATTTCCTAATCCGATTAGCCTTCCTCGACCGCGCGCCGACGACGATTGCGCCTCCCACAGACCTCCGCGCTGCTCGCCCCGCTCAGGGCACACTCGATGAGGTCCAGAGAGCACGCTCGAGGAGCAAGGAGCCGGCAGGAAGAGCGCTCGCTCACCTCCTCTCGACCCAACTTGAGAAGGCCAAGGAACCGGTCCAACTCGCGCTCTACAGGACTAACAGGGTCGGGAGAAGCGCTCGATTGCACCGTAGAGACGTCCTCGTTCGATCGTGCGCAAGCAGAAGGCCGCAGCCACGCTGCTCTCGAGGAAGAGCAGGGTCAAGGGCAGGGTGCGTTCTATTGCGCGTCTCCTCACTCCGTCGCTTGAGCCCATCGTGCTCGCGCTCGTCGACGATCGAGCTGCTGCTACTGCTGAAGATAGTGAGGAAGAGAGGGGCGGACACAGAGGAGGAGAGGGGAGTGGTGGGTGATGCTGGTCGAGCCGAGTCGGGTCGAGTCGAGTGGTGGTACAGGGACTGCTTGGCGAGAGTGAGGTAGGACGGCGAGGTCGACGAAGGCGAGATGCGCGAGAGAGGCCAGAGGGAGAGGTGCACGCGGGCTTTTCGGCGAGGAGTGGCGGGGACAGGGGGGTATGCTGACGGTGGCGCTGGTCGAGGAGGCGAGGCGAGCGGAGCGGTAGGGCGGACGTGAGGACGGGCGCTTAAGCGGCGCGACGAGCCATCTGTAGCGGCGAGCGAGGAGAGGGAGGGAGAGCGAGTCAGCTTCGGATCGGCGGGAGCGCGGCGACGAGGACGGAGAGGAGGACGAAGACGCACGTCGATGACCTTCCAGCCGCCGGTCTCGGGGTTGTCGAGCTCCTCCTCGATCCGGGTGAGGACGGCGACGTATCCGACCTGGAGGATCTTGTTCTCGTCGCCGACGGCGAGCTCGCCCGTCTTGAGGTCCTTGTACGCGAGCACCTCCTGCGTCCGCCACGAGACCACGAAGACGTGGATGTCGTTCTCGAGGATCTTGGCCGACATGATCTGCAGGTCGTAGAGGAGGAGGCTTCGAGTCAGCGAGAGAGCGGGGATAGAAGAGGAGGATGAGGAAGGGCGAGGACGCACGTCGAGGTTACGGATGTCGAGGACGCGCGACTCAGACATGAGCGAGGGCCCGATCGAGCCCTGCAGGGTCGCGACGAGGACGTTGAAGGTCTGCGAGGGAGGGGAAAGGGGCGTCAGGAGAAACTCTCGAGGAGGCGAGACGAAGAGGAGGAAACGACGCACCGCCTCGCTGCACCACTGCCTGAGCGTCGGCTGGTCGGCATTGACGTAGGCGTCGACGAGCTCGGGGACGATGTACTCGCGCAGCTCGCGGAGGAAGCTCTCCTGCGTGAAGGTCGGGTCCATGTCGCGCACCCACCTCGTGACCTTTGCCGTCTCGGTCTCGTCAAAGATGCGGCCGACCGTGTTGGTGACGGTGCGCGACATGACGACGAACGGGTTGTCCGACTCCTGGTAGTTGTGCGACCACGACGCGAGCTTGTCGGCGAGCGGTTTCGGCAACCGAGACGCCTTGGGCTCCGAGTTGGCCGACGAGTGGAACACGAGGGCCTCGCCCGCTCTGCAGAAGACTCAGAGTCAGTCCCGACACCTCGAGAGGTACAAGAGAGAGCGAAATGAGGGACGCACTCGGGGTTCTCCTCGACCTTGGTCCGCCTCGCCATGCCGCCCTCCCTGCTGCGCCCGATCTTGGCCAACCGCGCCTCGCGCCTCCTCCGCCGTGCGTCGCGGTCGATGTACCCGCCATGGTGCGTGTCGTACGCCGCGTTCTCGAGCAGCTCGGTGATCTCGCTCGCGACGGCCTTGTAGGCGTCCGTGTCGCGAATCGGCGCCGACGCCGTCAGGGCCGCATCGCCGACTGCGCGGGCCGACTTGGACAGCTGCGAGCGGGGCAAGGAGGGAGAGTCAGCTCATGCACGATGGGAGTGTCGGCGAGGGGAAAGAGGGACGCACCGTGCGGACGAAGGCGGTCTCCTCCATGCCCTTGAGGGCGTGCGCGACGGCGTCGTTCAAGCCGATGCCGGCCTTGCGGAGCTCCTCGGCGGCGGCGGCGAGCTTGGGGTTCTCCTTGATGCTGGCGGCGAGCTGCACAGAGGGAGAGATGGCAAGGGTCAGCGGCACCGCCTCATCGAACCTCGGAGAGCGGGAGCCAGGCGAAGAGTGGACGCACCCGTGCCCGCTCGTACATGATCTTTGCGCGCTGCATGGCCTCGCTGTCCTGAACCTTGGAAACCTCGCCGCCGAGCTGCTTGACCGAGTCCTGCCACTCGCGGTTCTTGCGCACCTCGTCGCGCAAAACCTCCACGAAGGCGGCGAAGGGCGAGCGGCCCTCGACGGTCGAGTCGGGCTCGGCATTGGCCTTGTCCTTGGCCTTGCCGTCCTTCGAGTCCTTGGCGTCGCCCTTGGGGTCCTTGTTGGCGTCGGCGGCCGGGTCCTGGAGGCGGAGCGGCGAGGACGAGAAGGGGCGGCCGGCGAGGACGAGGGCGAAGGCTGCGGGGCGGGGTGCTGGCCGAGCGTGGCGGCGGGCAGCAGCGTGCAAGGTCTGCCTGGCTGCTTGCTTCATGGTGGCGATGAGCGGTGGAGGGCGAGTTCGAGCTGATGAGGAGCGTCGGCTCGCTTCCCCGGCCGCCGCGGAAGCCTCGCTCTCTCTGTGTGCGGCCTGGAGCTGCTTGATACGCCAGAGCTCGACTTTATGCTGCACTTCCAGCACTCGGGCGAGCAGCCGAGCGAGAACGTGCCGCCGCTTCTCCAGCACCGCCCCGCCGAGATCGGGCTCCGTCGTGTCGGCAAGCTGCTCGCAGCTCTCTCGCTCTTCACCCGCATCCTGCGCATGCTCTCTCGCTCGCTCCACCTCCTCAGCAAGCCTCGCAACCTCGTCCTCGCGTCGACCTCGGCCCTCGCCGTCACTTTCATCGCCACCTCGTCCTCCCGCCCTCTCCACTCGAGCTCCTCCGCCATGGCCAACAAGGGCGACTTCCCCGTCCAGCTCAGCGACAACGAGTGGCGCGCAAAGCTCTCGCCCGAGCAGTTCAGGGTCCGTCCCTCCTTTCCTCACTCCCTCGCTCGTCGCCTCCGCTCCAAGCTGATGTCACCGTTCCTCGCCCGCAGGTCCTCCGCCAGCAGGGCACCGAGCGCGCAGGCACCGGCGAGTACGACAAGCACTACCCCAACAAGGTCAGTCGTCGATCGTCCGTCTCGTGCGGCCAAGAGCGGCCGTCGCACCAGCACGATCCTCGCTCGCCGTCAAGCCGAGTGGGGACGGCAGTCGATGCACACGCAGCTGTGACCTTTACTGACTCTTTCTCTCGATCCTGCAGGGTGTCTACGAGTGCGCGGGCTGCGGCACGCCGCTGTACACGGCCGACATGAAGGTGCGTTCACCTCGTCCTGCCTTCCTTGTTCCCCTTCGGCCTTCCTCCTCCTCCTCTCGGCGCATGCTCCTCAGGCTCGGTCTATGTGACACACAAGCTCGTACTGATACTCTCGAACCCGCCCGCAGTTCAAGTCGGGCTGCGGCTGGCCCGCCTTCTTCGACGCCATCCCGGGCGCCATCAAGCAGAACGTCGACCGCTCCTGGGGCATGGAGCGCATCGAGACCGTGTGCGCCAACTGCGGCGGCCACCAGGGTCACATTTTCAAGGGCGAGGGGTGCGTTCCTGCCCGTTTCCTCGTCGTCTCGTCGTCGGCGTCGGTCGAGGTGACTTTCTCGTCCCTGTCGACCTCTGGCTTATTTCTCTACCTCTCGTCCGCAGCTACGACACGCCTACCGACGAGAGATTGTGCATCAACAGCGTGTCGATCCGCTTCAACCCGGACTCGGACCTCAAGTACGAGGGACCGAGCAAGAAGAAGTGAGCGATCCCTTCTCCCACACGAAGCCAGTCCTGCAACAAAGTCTAGTCGTACCCCTTCTCTTCAAGCTCGAGCTGAGAGTGCTACGTGCGAGAGGTGCAGAAAGCGCTTTCGTTCGTGGCCGTGCTGTTCGAGCAAGTCGCAGCCTCGAGATGACCTTCTCAAACTCGGCTCGCGCTCTCTCCGCTCCCGCTCGCGGCGTACGGCATGCTCAACGAGAAGAGAGGAAGCACATACTGAGTTGCACTCGTCAATGGCCAAGAAGGAGTCCGAGAGAGCCCGAGGTACCGCTGAACGATCTCCTGCGCCGCCGCACGAGCCTCCCTCCCTCTCCTCGCGCTCACTGCTCGATCGGGCACGTGTACGGGCTCTCGCCCTGCACGAACTTGGCCTTGATCTTGTACTTGTGCCCCTCGGGGTAGTTCTCGTTGTTGCCGGTGTTGGCGAAGACGGACGGGTCGGCCTCCAGGCGCTCGAGGACGGAGAAGTGCAGGAGAGGGTGCGAGGGGAGGGGACGGCCTTTGCCGTTGTTGGACCTGTGAGAAAGATGAGAGTGAGTGGAAGCGGAGGGGAAGAGAGAGCAGGAAGGAGGGAGCACGAGAGAAGAGGGAGAGGGAGGGAGGGACGGAGGGGTAGAAGGGCGGAAGGAGAGCGAGGAGCGACCGACGCACCGAATCGTCCACCTGCGAGTGTTGCCCTCCGGGTCCCACACAACCTTGACCGACGGACTCACCTCGAGGAGCCACCAGAACGCCGTCATTGACCTCGAGCCGACCCGGCTCCACCACTCGCCGAGCTTGGCGGCGACGCTCTGCGCCTCGGGCGCCGAGGGGTGCTGCAGCTTGAACGACGTGTGGCTGGCGCGAGGTGCGAGGGCCGCGGCGGTCGACTCGTCGCACTCGCGCGACGCGAGGAAGATGATCGTCGCGATGTGCAGGTCGAGCCCGGCGTTCCTGCGCAGCGCGCGCTCGAGGAAGCGCTCGAGATCCGTGTGGCCCTCGCCGCGCAAGGCCCTCTCTGCGAGCGCCGCGTGTGCGCGATCGATGAACGGCTCGAAGAGCGGGCTGTGGAGGACCCGCTCCAAGTCGACCTCGAAGCCGGCCTCGACCGCCTCGCGCAGCATCCAGCGCAGCGACAGGTGCGCGAGCGCCGGCGTGCGCCCGCCATCGTACTTGAACTCGCCGCCGCCGACGTTGCTGTGCGCGCCCGAAAACCAGACCTCCTTGACGTCCGACGGCGCCGACGCCTCGCTCGCGCCGCTCGAGGCGGGCATCCAGGGCTGCGGCATGTAGCGCGTGCGAGCCTCGTCGAGGGCGAGCGCGTGGCGAAAGATGTGGATGTAGGAGGCGCCCGAGGCGAAGGGGAGGGTGCGAGGGACGAGCGCGCCGACGGAAGCGACCGTGTCCTGCGGGGCCGAGCGAGGTCAGTCTTCCTGATCCTCGCGCCGGCTCGCATAGGGAGAGAGAGAGAACGCACCCAGACGCCGACGAAGTGTACCTTGACGTCCCTCGAGAAGGTGCGCTTGAAGCCCTGCGCGAGCGTCTCGAAGCCGGGGACGAGCGGCGTGTTGGCCTTGCGCTTGTAGATCGAGAATGCGAGCGGGATCGTATCCTCGTTGCCGGCGGGGAGGAGGCCGACCTGCTGGAGCATGCCGGCGAGGGCGCGAGCCGTGTAGGCGCCGCGCGAGAAGCCGAAGAGGAAGATCTCGTCGCCCGGCTTCCAGTGCTGCGGGCGCGCTCAAGCCTCGTCAGCCCGGTCGCTCGGCGAGAAGCGACGACTCGTGGTGAGGGAGTGAGAGAGAGAGAGAGGGACGCACGTCCATGAGGAAGCGGTACCCGCCGCAGATGTGCTGGCCGATCGTGTAGGCGATGGCCTCGTCGAGGACGGCGAGGATGCGGTCGCGCCATCTGCCCGGCGCAAAGTTCGACTCGTGCGCGCTGATGCTCTGGCCGATGCCGACCTGGTAGTAGAGGAGCTGCTTGGCGGGGTCGGCCGAGGCGAGGGAGAAGAGGACGGGGAGGTTCGTGATCTGTTCCGCGGGGAGGGCGAGTCAGCTCTTGCGCAGGGCGGCTGAGGAGGGACGTGGAAGGAACTCACTCCGCCGAGCCCGAACGTGTTGCTCGTGCCGTCGAAGCAGAGGATGAGCCGCCGGGTCGAAGCTGAGCGAGGGAGGGACTCGCAGCCGCGAGTGTACGAGCTAGGCTCGAACGGCGGCGGCGGCGAGACGAGCGGCGGCGAGTGCGACGTCTTCGAGTTGCCCATCGGAGCTTGTGCAGTAGATGCGCAAAGCGAAGCAGAGAGAGCGGCGGCTCCGTGCGGCCTGATACCAGGAAACTATCGTGCCGTCCCGCGCAGCTGACCTGGGCCGAGGTCCGATTGCGCGGCGGAGATACGGCGCAGAGCCAGTGCGGGACGCAGGCTCGAGCCGCACCCAACCTTGAACCGAGGCCCGCATGACCACCTGGCCGTCCAGAGCAGAGCGCGAGACCGTGGACCGTGCAAAGCTCGGGAGCGAGGACGGCGAAGGCCCTGCACGCGGCAAGCGACGAGCGCACCGAGGGCTCGGGTAGCTGCGCGTGGCTCGAGACGGGATGAGAGCCCGCCGCAGCACCGTGCGCGTCTCCAGCGCGTGGCCATGTCGAGAACGAGGCTTGCCGAGGTGCGCGAGCGAGCGGCGAAGGGCAGTGGGCGGCCCAGCGCGGCGGGCGCGACGCGAACAGGTGCACGGGGCTCTGGAGGGGGCAGAGAGTCGCCTGCGCTGCAGCAGCGGCCCTCTAGCTGATGCGGGCGAGGCGCTTGCGGTGACGAGGAGCAGAGTGAGCCTCGGCAACGACCTCGCTCTCGTCCAACTCGCTCTACGTGCCAGAGCTACAGCGAGAGCACCTTCAGAGCTTCCACCGCCGACTAGAAGCCGCTGCACCCCGCACCTAGGCGCTCAGCAGCGCCCTCGCCCTCGCCGTCCTCGCACCGCCTCATCGACTCATCAACCGGCGACGTCTAGCTCGCGGCAGCGGCCATGCAGAATCAGACAGACCTGTACCAGCCTCGAACATACAGGTGCGCTCCAATGCCGTCTATCCCCGCCCGCCCAGATGGGAGCGACGAGGCGACCTCGTCCTCCCCGTCGGCCTACCTCGAGGACGAACGGCTCATACTCTCAAACCCCCTGCAGCGCGGGCGACTTCGTCATCGGCCTCTTCATTACGCTCGGAGCGTCCCTCTTCAATGCGCTCGGGCTCAACATCACCAAGCTCGACTATGCGCGCTCGCTCGCCGTCCCCGCCGCTCAGCGCCGACCCGACTACCTCAGGCCCTTCTGGCTCCTCGGCAATACCCTCTACATAGCGTCACAGGTGCGTCCCGAACTCACGCAGTTGAGAACGAGACGAACGCAGGCTGACCCTACCTCGTCGTGCTGCCCCGCAGGTCATAGGGTCGACCCTCGCGCTCGAGTTCCTGCGGGCCGAGTACGTCGCGCCGCTCGGCTCGTCGAGCCTCATCTTCAACGTCCTGTTCGCCTTTCTCCTCGCCGGCATCCCGATCACGGCTCTGGACGTCGCCGGGACGGCCGTCATCATCGTCGGCGTCGTCGGCGTCGTCGTCTTCTCGAACCAGAAGATCCGCACCGACCGCATCGACGCCGAGGCCAACCTGTCGCTGTCGCTCCTCAAGGACCTCTGGGGCCGCGGCGGCTGGATCGCCTTCTTCATCGGGCTCGAGGTCGTCACGGTCCTGCTGTGGTGGACGAGCGGCATCGTGCACGAGGTGTGCATGGCGCGCATCACGGACGAGCGCGGCGAGGACCGCAGCGGGCTCGACGCCATGATGGACGGCGGCGGCGGACGGCGCGTCGTCAACCCGTACGAGGGCGAGGGCTTCGTCGGCAAGGTCAAGTCGGCGCGCGACGCGTGGCGCCGCCGTCAGGGCCAAGTGCGCAAGGTCGTCAAGGGTTACGTCGAGCGGTGGAGCGCGAGTCGGCCCGACACGGCCATCAGGCGGCTCGCGGCGTTCCTCTGGGCCGTCTCGGGCGGTCTCCTGTCGGGCCAGACGCTCGTCCTCGCCAAGTCGGGCGTCAAGCTCGTCACGAGCGCCATCAACCACACCGACCCGAACGAGGCCAACCAGTTCACGAGCCCGCTCACGTGGTTCATCGTCATCCTCCTCGTCGTGTGCGCCGTCGCCCAGGTCGTCGCGCTCAACCTCGCGCTCAAGTCGGGCGACTCGACCCTCGTCGTCCCACTTTTCTTCAGCGCGTACACGATCTCGGGCTTTGTAATCTCGCTCGTCTACCTGGACCAGACAAACTCGTGCGTCCTGTTTTCCTCGTCGTCGAGCCTGTGCGGCTTCGGCGCTGACCCTGCTCCACCGCCGTCTGCAGGTACCGTACGCCCATCTTCGTCTGCATCTGGCTCTCGATCGCCGTCCTCATCGCCGGCGTCGTCATGCTCTCGCTCAAGAAGACGCCGTCAGCACCGCGGCAGCGCTCGGGCTCGTCGGCGTCGACCATGCCCAACCCGTTCGACGACCCGTCCTCGGCCGGCCCGGGCGAGTACGAGCTCGACTCGCCGACCAAGCCGGGCTTTGCGCGCGCGACGACCGCCGCGAGCTCGGTCGACCTCGAGGCGGGCAAGCGCGGCGAAGACGGCGAGGCCGGGCAGCCGAGGCGCAAGGGCCAAGGGTGGCTCTCGCGCCTCTTCGGCGGGCTTCCGAGCGAGCCTGTCGGCGCACAAGGTGCCGCGCAGAGCGCAGGTGCGTCGGCGGGCGCCGCTGCGCCTCGAGCAGGGCCGGCGAGGCGGCGCAACACGGGCGGGAGCCAGCGCGGCGCCGATGACGGCGACTCGGTGCTCGCGAGCGAGCGTGCGAGCCAGCGCGACGCCGAGGAGCTCGAGTTGGACGAGGTGGATGGGCTGGGCGACTATGCGTCGAGCAGCAAGGCGAGGGAGGCCGACGACGAGGACGACTTTGGCGAGTTCGAGAAGGCGACTGGGGCGGTGCGGGTCGAGGCAGTGCCTCATCCTGGGCGAGGGAGCTCGTAGCGAATCTGCAAGGACTGCGTGCTACCGTGCGTGTCGAGAGGACCGTCTCCAAGCGCTCGTCGAGCCGAGAGGCGTCGTCCTCGGCGCAGCCGACTGGTCCAAGCCTGTGCATCCTCCTCCTCGTCCACCGCACAGCATCCGCGGCTCGTGCACGACTAGGCCTCTCGCCAAAGGCTTTGTGCTACCTGTGTGGGCCGGCCCCTCGCCGTCCAGCCACGCGCGCGCCGGCTTTCCGGCCGTTCGCGCTCATCAGCCACCCCGTCAGCCGACCTCGCACCTCTCGCCTCCCGCCGCCTCTCGACCTCGTGCGCCTGGTCCACATCCACCATCGAGCTCGCCATGGCCTACTCCGCCACCGTCAGCCCGCCCCTCAAGGCCCTGCCGCCGCCCTTCGAGCCCAAGCCGGCGTACCTCCGCTCCGCCCCGGCTTCACGCTGCGTCTCGTCGAGGAGGCTCGTCGTCTGCCTGGATGGCACCGGCAACACGTTCGGCACCGGCGGTGTGCGTCCCTGTCTCCCCCTGCTGCCTCGAGCGCACGAGCTGACCCCCTTCTCCTCCCCGCTCCCCCACCTCGAGCAGATCACCAACATTCCGACGCTCTTCTCCCTGGCGTCCGAGGACCCCGACAAGCAGCTCCTCTACTACCAGGTCGGCATCGGCCAGTCGATCAGCACGCACGAGTCCAACTTTGCGCCGGGCAAGATCTACGCCAAGCTCGCCGCGATGGTCGACGAGGCCGTCGGCTTCAGCCTCGGTCAGCACATCTGCGGCGCCTACCAGTTCCTCATGGATGTGCGTCTCTCCTTCCCCTCCTCCCTCCCCGTCGAGCTCGAACCAGGCTGACTCGGCTCGAGCACGCCCGCAGCACTGGAAGCCCGGCGACGAGATCTTCCTCTTCGGCTTCTCGCGCGGCGCCTACACGGCTCGCGCCCTCGCCGGCATGCTCCAGCAGGTCGGCCTCCTCCCGGCCGGCAACGAGGACACGATCCCGCTCGCGTTCTCGATCTACAAGCGCAAGGCCAACACGCCGCTCGTTCCCGGCGTCGAGACGCTCGCCCAGGGCTTCAAGCGCACCTTCTCGAGGGACGTCGAGGTGCACTTTGTCGGCGTCTGGGTGCGTCCTGTCTCTTCTCGGCGGTTCGTTCGGGGCTGAGGGGTCGAGCCCGCTGACTTTGACCTCGCGCTCGCAGGACACGGTCGCTTCGGTCGGCGCCGTCATCCCTCGCACCCTCCCCTTCGCGTTCGGCGCGTCGTACATCCGCACCTTCCGTCACGCGCTCGCTCTCGACGAGGCGCGCGCCCGCTACTATCCGCAGCCCTGGATCTACGAGGACGCGCTCGCCGGCGAGCCGCAGGACCGCGCGTCGGACGTCAAGGAGGTCTGGTTCGCCGGTGCGCACAGCAACGTCGGCGGCGGCGAGTTCGAGTACGACGGCGGGCGCACGCCAGCGCTCTCGCACCTGTCGCTGCGCTGGATGCTGCGCGAGGCGGTCGAGGCCGGCTTCGAGGTCGACCCGGCGCGCGTCGCCGAGAACCCGCTCTTCGCCCCTTTCGTCGATCGCGCGCGGCGCACGCTCGGTTCGGCGTCGAGGGGCGACGACGAGGCGCTCGAGGCGTACCTGCGCCGCGCGAGGGACAAGAACCCGGACGTCGACGAGGTCATGGCGGCGACCGTCTTCCTCGCCGCGCGCCCGTCGCCCGAGATGAGCGCAGACGCCCTCTCGCCGCGCGCCAACCACGTCTCGTTCAAGCTCGAGCTGCGCCCGGCCGAGGAGCGCAAGAAGCGCGGCGTCAAGGGTCGCCTCGCCGACTGGTGGAGCCGGGTCGGGACGAGGGCCATGACGGCGTTCTGGTGGCTGCTCGAGGTGAGCCCGACGGTCAAGATCTTCTGGGACGCCGAGGGGAACGAGAGGAGGTGGAGCATCCGGTGCGTGCGCGACGCTCTCTCTCTCTCTCTCTCTCTCGAGCTCTCGCTCGAGCCGATCCTCGTGCTGACGCTCTCCTTTCCCTCGCGCGCAGCTCGAACAACGGTCGCGGCCGTCACCTCCCTCCTTCGCCGTCGTTCCACTTCTCGGTCAAGGAGCGCCTCGACGCTCACGGCGCGGCGGCGTTCGGGCCGGGCAACAACGAGAACTACCCCGAGGGCGGGCGGTACCAGATCAAGGCGCATTTCTCACAGGGGCAGGGCCTCGGCGACGTCACGTTCGTCGAGTGAGGCGCGTCGGCGGGAGGGAGGGCTTGACGAGGAGGAGAGCTTGAGGAGGGCCCGGTCGAGAGGAGGTCCGAGGGCGACGACGACGAGCCGGGTGAGTTTCTGGCCCCGAGCTCTCTTTCTCTGTGTGCTGTCTGTAGCGTGTACAGTGCGTGTGCTTGCAGTGTCGCACGAGTGCCTTGCAGCGCGCAAAGTGAGAGACAGTGGCCCCTGCGAGAGCGCCAAGCGTGCGCTCGCGTCTCCGCTCGCTCGCTCGGCTCCCCTCTAGCTCTCCTCCGCGCCCCTCTCTCCCTCTCGCTCGCTCCCTCCCTCCACCCGCCCACTCGACACATCGCAACATGCACGCCTCGATCGCCCCTCTCGCCCTCGCCGTCGCCGCCCTCGCCGCCACGGCCTCTGCTCAGTCGATCCCCAGCTCGGCCTCGGCACTCGACCTCGAGCTCGTCAACGCCCAGTACGAGAACAGCGGCTTCGACGAGGGCGGGTGCGTCTCCTCTCTCCCCTCCAGACCAGCTGAAATAGCCGCTGCGGCCCTCCCTGGCCCCCCTCCTCGCGACGTGGGAGCTGACCGAGGCACGCGCCTCGTCGCGCCTCTCCTCCTTGTTTGCAGCAACGCTGGCTTCGACATCGACCTCGAGGCGAAGGCCCTCCTCACCATCGTCTACCCGGGTGCCGGCATCATCGAGTGCGTCCCCCTCTCCCTCTCCTCGAGAGCGAGCGAGCGAGCGAGCGAGGGACTGACCCCGGAATCTCCGCCCTCCTCCTCTCGCAGGAACGGCCAGGCCTACAGCGTCGACCAGGTCAGCGAGGCTCCCGAGGTCTACGTCACCCCGGCGCAGGACACGGTCGCCTGGTTCAACTCGACCTCGCGCTACACGCTCGCGCTCGCCGATGCTTCCTCGCTCGGCGACCCCGACTCGGAGGGCAACTACCGGTGCGTCTCGCCGTTCCTGCTCCTGCCCGGTACCATACAGGAGAGCTGCTGCTCGCCTGGAGGGGGCCTGCTTCGGCCAGACTCGAGACTGACCGCTCGATGCCGCCGCTCGCAGCCACTTCCTCGTCAACGGCCTCACGGGCGCCGCCCCGACCTCGGGCAACCTCACCTTCATGCCCGAGGGCGGCACGGCCATCACAAACTACGCCGCGCCGGGCCCGATCGCCGGCACCGGCCCTCACCGTTACGCGTTCTTGATGTTCGCCCAGCCCGAGTCGTTCCAGGCGCCGAGCAACCTCTCGACGGCCGGCACGCCCCCGTCGCACTGGTACGTCGAGAACTACGTCGAGGAGACCGGCCTCCAGCTCGTCGCCGCGTCGTTCTTCACCGTCTCGAACGGCGACGCCACCGGCTCGGTCGCCGCCACCGAGGCTGTCGTGCGTCCCCCTCTCCCTCTCGCTCCTCCTGCTCCTCATCGAGCGTTCCTCGCTGACGCCTCATATCGTCTCTCGCAGAACACGGCCACCCTCTCCGTCTCGTCCTCGGCCGCCTCCTCGTCCGCCGCCTCGTCCGGCTCGGCGCGCTCGTCGGGCGCCTCGCCGACCGGCTCGCAGACCGGCACCACGACCGCCGGCGCCCCGTCCCAGTCGGCCGGTGGCTCGAGCGGTGCCTCGTCGCTCGTCGTTTCGCTCGGCGCCGGTGCGCTCGGCCTCGTCGGCGCCGCCGCTGCGCTCCTTTAGATGGACCGGCGAGGAGGAGGGGAACGGACACTTTTTGACGACCGAGGCTGCGCCCGACCTAGGTGGCTGCGCGCCTCTCGCACTTTCAGCATCTCTTGCATTCGTTACTGGCTCGTACACGATGGTTTGCGAGCTGTTGCGGAGAGGAACGCTCGAGAGGGCTCGAGAGCGCTCGACAGGAGGAGAGCTGGGCTCGCTAGCGCTCGCTCGCCTTCTCCCTCGCTGCGCCTCTTTCGCGGACCTTGCGTCGAGTACGAAAGCATGAAGCACTCGGCGCTAGCACAACGGCGAGCCGCGCAAGGGTCGACGGGCTGAGGAGAAGGAGCTCGTTCGGCTCGCGGTCGACGCTGATTGGCTACGCACCGCACGTTCTCTCGCCTTTGCCCACCGTTTACTCGCTGCAACAGCTCTCGCGAGCCGCTCTGCTGGACTCTCTACCTCTGCTTCGACGGTTCACATCGACTCGCCAGCTCGCCATGCCCGCCGACGCCGCCGCCGCCGCCGGTCCCTCCTCCTCATCAGCGCCTCGACCTTCCGGACGCGACCTCGACTCTCTCGAGAAGGCGCGCTCGTCGCGCTCGCTGCGCATCGCCATCGTGACCGAGAACTTCCTCCCAAAAGTAGATGGCGTCACGCGCACTTTGGCCATGCTGCTCGAGCACCTGCAGGCCGAGGGGCACGAAGCGCTCGTCCTCGGACCCTCGACGCCGTTGGTGCGTCCTTCCCTCCAGGCTCTTCTCAAGGTTGTCCTGCAGCTGACCAGGTCGAGGCGTGCTCGCAGACGTCGTACGCCGGCGCCGAGGTCGTCTCGACGAAAGGTGCGCGCGAGGCCCGAGCGTCGTCTCCTTGCGACGAGTCCAGCTGACGCCGCTCCCTCTTCGGCGCTCGCAGGCATCCCACTACTCGGCGTGTACCGCGGCCTCGGGCTCAACTTCCTGCGCCCTCGCTTCATCCGCAAGCTGCGCGAGTTCGACGCCGACCTCGTCATGTTCGTCGACCCGATCTGGCTCTGCGCGCAGTGCGTCGCACCCTTTCTCTCTATAGCTCGACGTGCTTGTGCACTAGAGGCTGACGACCGGGCCCGGCAGAACGATCCCGGCCATCCAGTACTACTTCCCGCACACGCCGCTCCTCTCCTCGTACCACACAAACCTCGCCATGTGCGTGCCGATCCTCTATCTCTCCCTCGCGCTCGTCGAACCCTCTCTGACGAGCATCTTTGTGCAGGTACGCGACCCTCTTTGGCTTCTCGTGGCTCACGCCCATCATGTGGAGCCTGCAGCGGGCCCTGCACGGTGGCTGCGACTTGACGTTCTGCCCGTCGCCGTCGACGGCGCGCATGCTCAACGACCAAGGGTTCAAGAACGTGCGACTGTGGCCTCGAGTGCGTCCTCGCTCCTCTACGCTCGGTCCAAGGGTCGAGCTGACTCGCTTTCCAGGGCGTCGACACGGACCTCTTCCGGCCCGCGGCGCGCGACTTTGCCCTGCGCCAGTCCTGGGGCGTCGAGCCGCTCGACCTCGACCCGGATCGACCCTCGCCTCGCCTCGCAGCCACTGAGCCTCGCTCCTCGCTCTCAGCCGACGACCTTCCCGCCCTTGTCCTTCCTCCTCCCTACACCGCTCAGCCTCTCCCTCCTCCTTCCTGCGCCGGATCGTCGCCGAGCAAGCTCGCCATCCTCTACGTCGGCCGCATCTCGTGGGAGAAGAACCTGCGCTTGCTCATCGACGCCGCGCGCGGGCTCGAGAAGCCCGACTTGACGGCTGGCCGGCCGGCATGCCAGCTCGTCTTCGTCGGCGACGGGCCGGCGAGGGCCGAGGTCGAGAGCCTGTGTGCGTCGTACGGGCTCGACGCTCTCTTCCTTGGCTTCAAGAAGGGCGAGGAGCTCGCGGCGGCGTACGCGAGCGCCGACATTTTCGCCTTCCCAAGTTTGTGCGCCTCGTTCCCGCTCTCCCTGCTCGAGCCAGCCGCGCGCGCTCGTACTGACTCGTCGACCTGCAGCACCGAGACGTTCGGGCAGGTCGTCAGCGAGGCGCAGGCGTCGGGCTTGCCGGTCGTCGGCCTGCGAGCAGAAGGGGTCTCGGACCTCGTCGAGCACGGCAGAACCGGTGCGTCGCTCTCGCTCTCGCACACTCATCGCATCTCACTCACTCTTCCTCGTCGCGTGCAGGTCTGCTGCTCGACCTGAACGACTTGCGCCCTCCCGCCGGCGCGAGCGCGCCTCTCCCCTCCACCACCGCCACCGCCGCCGCACGGACCCCTTCCATCCCCTCGGACCCGCACGCCCTCCTCTCTTCGACCTCGCCCACCTACCATCTCGCCGTCTCTCTCTACCGCTCTCTCCTCGTCTCGGTCACGACCGACCACGCGCACCGCCGCGCCATGGGCTCGGCCTCGCACCTCGTCGCCTCGAAGCGCTCGTGGTGGCGAGCGATGGAGGACCTGTGCGACGGCTTCCGCGAGCTCGCGGCGGTCAAGGCACGTCGACTCGAGTCGAAGGTCGAGCTCGAACGCACGAGCACGATCGAGCTCGACGTCGTGTGCGAGAAGGGCGAGGACGGCCAACTTGAGAAGGTCAACTCGCCGACGACTTCCAGCGCCACCTCGACTCGCAAGCGGCGGCTCAACATCAGTAAGATGAAGAAGAGGAGCAAGCTCATGTCGTCGAGCCTCCTCGGCCCGCTCACGACCTGGACGACGCGGTCACACCTCGCGAGCTCGAGCGGCTCGTCTTTGGCGGTCAAGGCCACCGGGCAGCTTTCGATCGGTGCGTGCCTCTGTCCTCTCTGCGAAATGCTCACGAGCTGATGGTCGAGCCACGCAGTCCTCCTCCTCGAAGCGGTCGCACTGTTCGCGCTGCTCGCCGTCGTCGTTGCCTGGTCCTCGCACTTCGAGCTTCTCTCCTTCCTCTCGCCTGTCTAGACGTTTTGTGCGAGTGTGCATACTTTCGATGCAAGCCCTTTAATCCGCCTAGCTCGCGCACACGGTAACAGCGAGAGCGCGAAAAAGAAATGCGGCGTGAGAAGAGAAGGCGTGACGGTCTCACCTTTCCTTTCCTTCGCTCGAGAGTCCATTTCGCTCCGTGTCGCCTCGCCTCCTCGGTCTCTCAGTCAGAAGGTCATAAGAAGAAGAGAGAGACAGAGAGAGGAGAGCTACAGGAGCAGGAAAAGTGCCGACGTTGCACCTCGAGCGCGCGCTCAGGCCCTCGCACCGTAAGCTGCGACGAGCCGCCTCACCTCGTCGGCCGCCTCGACGAGGCTCATCTCGCCGCCTGCTCCTGCCCCTGCCCCTCCACCGGTCTTGCCCTCGCCGCCCTTGCCCTTGCGCGGCGCACCCGCACTCGGCCCACAGAGCACGGCAAAGACGTCGGTCGCGCTCGATGCCATTGTCGGACGGCCGGCGAGATGCGACGCAGATGACGATGTCGATGAAGGCGAGGCGGAAAAGTCGGCATCGGTGCGGCGGTGGACGATCCAGGGCGCCGAAGGGGTTGCGAGGCGAGTGAGTGACTCCAGGACGGGGACGGTTGGGCTGCGTGACGGTGACAGGCAGGGCAGAAGGTCAGATCATGCTCGAACGATGGTATGAGGTTGCGAGAAAAGCGAGGAAGAGGTGGACGCACGAGCGCAGAGAGCGGTAGGCGTCGAGGAGAGCCGCCGTCGTCGCGAGCTCTTCATCGGTCGACGAGGTCGCGTCGGCTCCTGATGCAGCGGCGCCGGTCGTAGCGTCGGTCGACGACGATGCGCTTGGCGAGAAGGCCGAGACGAAGAGGCCGCGCTGGACGAAGTGCTGCTGCGGGTACGCCCTGTGGGTCCGTGCGTCGCCTTGCGTCAGGGACAGCTCGCTCGGCCAAGGATCGAAAGAGAG
>Ga0308170_10001003_pt1 | contig 29827 bp, 28 predicted proteins | sample PhyBR2_2_FD_202136 | JGI IMG/M metagenome (GOLD analysis project Ga0308170, IMG submission 202136) | Phyllosphere microbial communities from UC Gill Tract Community Farm, Albany, California, United States - DLSLSB.R2 | ecosystem: Host-associated > Plants > Phyllosphere > Unclassified | place...
TCCCGCGAAAGCGGGAACGACGGGGTTAAATCACCTCACGCACCCGCGCCACATGCAACAGATTGGTGCTGCCAGCCCGTCCCGACGGGAATCCCGCCACCACCACGACGTCATCATCCGGCCCGGCCAGCCCATGCTGTAAGGCCGCCACCGCCCCATCCGCCACCATGCCGCTCAGGGTCTTCGCCTCCTCGAAAGCCAGCGGATGCACGCCCCAGGCCAGCGCCAGGCGGCGCGCGATCGCCGGATTCGGAGTCAGGGCCAGGATCGGCGCCGCCGGGCGTTCGCGGCTGGCGCGCAGGCAGCTCGCGCCGCTCGCGGTATAGGCCACGATGGCCGCCGGTGCGAGCAGGCTGGCGACGCGCCGCAGGGCGCAGCAGATCGCATCCGCGGTAGTCGCCTCGGCCGGCGTGTGGCTGGCGTCCAGGCCGACGCGCCAGCGCGGATCCTTCTCGACCTCGCGGATCACGTCGTCCATCACCGTCACCGCCTCCACCGGATACTGGCCGGACGCCGACTCGGCCGACAGCATCACCGCGTCCGCGCCTTCGTAGATCGCGCTGGCGACGTCCGACACCTCGGCGCGGGTCGGTACCGGCGCCGTCACCATCGATTCCAGCATCTGGGTCGCCACCACCACCGGGCGTCCGGCCGCGCGCGCCGCGTGCACGATCCGGCGCTGCAGGACCGGCACCTGTTGCGGCGGCAGTTCCACGCCGAGGTCGCCGCGCGCCACCATGATACCGTCCGATAGCGCGACGATCTCTTCCAGCGCATCGATGGCGGCCGGCTTTTCCAGCTTGGCCATGATCCAGGCGCGCTCGCCCACCAGCGCGCGCGCCTCGCGGATGTCGTCAGGGCGCTGCACGAAGGACAGCGCGACCCAGTCGACGCCCAGCTCAAGGCCGAAGGCGAGATCCGCGCGGTCCTTGGCGGTCAGCGGCGAGATCGGCAGCACCACGCCCGGCACGTTGACGCCCTTGCGGTCCGAGAGCGGGCCGCCGACCAGCACCGTGGTGTCGGCGAAGTCCGGGCCGCAGGCGTCCACGCGCAGGCGCAGCTTGCCGTCGTCCAGCAGCAGCTCGGTGCCGGAGTGCAGGGCCTCGAAGATCTCCGGATGCGGCAGTTCGGCGCGTTCGGCATCGCCGCTTGCCGGGTCGAGGTCGAGCCGGAAGCGCTTGCCGGCCTCCAGCATCGCCTTGCCGCCGGCCAGGCGGCCGACCCGCAGTTTCGGTCCCTGCAGGTCCATCAGGATGCCGATCGGGCGCTGCAGTTCGCGCTCCACTTCGCGGATCGTCGCATAGCGCGCGGCATGGTCGGCATGGCTGCCGTGGCTGAAGTTCAGGCGGAACACGTCGGCGCCGGCGACGGCAAGCGCGTGGATGCGCTCGTAGGTGGCGCTGGAGGGGCCGAGGGTGGCGAGGATGCGGGAACGGCGTTGGCGTAGCATGGCAAGTCCTGTCGAAAAAAAGGCAGGCACAGCGCTGCTGCGCCGCGCCTGCCAATGGAGGAAAGCGGGTGCCGCTTGGGCAGCTTACACGAGCAGTATCGCCCGGAAGTCGTTTACATTGGTCAGTGTCGGCCCGGTGACCAGGGCGTCGCCGAGCGCGCCGAAGAAGGTATGGGCATCATTATCGTCCAGGCTGTCGCGCGGCGGCATACCCTTGGCCCAGGCGCGCGCCAGGGTGTCCGGCGCCATGAAGGCCCCGGCCACTTCTTCCGCGCCGTCGACGCCGTCGGTGTCGGCCGCCAGCGCGTGGATGCCGGGCGCGCCGTTCAGCGCCAGCGCGAGGGCCAGCAGGAACTCGACGTTGCGTCCGCCCCTGCCTTTGCCGCGCAGGGTCACCGTGGTCTCGCCGCCCGACAGCAGCACGCAGGGCGCGGCCAGCGGTTGCCCATGGCGCCGTGCCTGCAGCGCGATGCCGGCCATGACCTTGGCGACTTCCCTCGCCTCGCCCTCGATGCTGTCGCCGAGGACCAGCGGGGTGACGCCGGCTTCGCGCGCCACCGCGGCCGCCGCTTCCAGCGCCATCTGCGGCGAAGCGATCATGCGGGTGCTGACGTTCGCCAGGCGCGGATCGCCCGGCTTGACGCTTTCGCCTTCACCGCTTTCGAGCAGGCGGCGGGCGCCGGCCGGCAGCTCGATGCCGTAGCGCCGCACGATGGCCAGCGCGTCAAGGCAGGTGGTCGGGTCGGCTACAGTGGGGCCGGAGGCGATGTCGATCGGGTCGTCGCCCGGCACGTCCGAAATCAGGAGGTTGACGACGCGCGCCGGATGGCAGGCCGCAGCCAGGCGTCCGCCCTTGATGGCGGACAGGTGGCGGCGCACGCAATTCATCTCGGTGATGCTGGCGCCGCAGGCCAGCAGCGCGCGGTTGATGGCCTGCTTGTCTTCCAGGGTGATGCCCTCGCCCGGCAGCGGCAACAAGGCCGAACCGCCGCCCGAGATCAGGCAGATCACCAGGTCGTCGGGACCGAGGCCGCGCACCGTCTCCAGTATCTGCCGCGCAGCCTCCAGGCCGGCGGCGTCCGGCACCGGATGCGCCGCCTCGACGATCGTGATGCGCTCGCAGGACACGGCATAGCCATAGCGGGTCACGACCAGGCCGCTGAGCGGGCCCGGCCAGTGGCGTTCGAGGGCCTGGGCCATCGCCCCTGACGCCTTGCCGGCGCCGATGACGATAGTTCGGCCCTTCGGCGGCGCCGGCAGGCAAGCCGGGATGCGGTGCGCCGGCTGGGCGGCGTCGACCGCGGCCTGGAACATGCGCCCGAGCAGCCCGCGCGGATCGGTGACCGTCGCCGACTCCATCAGGCTTCCTGGGCGACCGCGAAGTTGGACATGATTTCCAGCGCGCGCACCATGGCCGAGTGGTCCCAGTTTCCGCCGCCGTGGGCCGCGCAGGTGTTGAACAGTTCCTGGGCGGTGGCGGTGTTCGGCAGCGCCACGCCGAGCTGGCGGCCGGTGGCCAGCGCCAGGTTCAGGTCCTTGCGGTGCAGGTCGATGCGGAAGCCCGGCGCGAATGTACGCTTGACCATGCGGTCGCCGTGCACTTCGAGGATGCGCGAGGAGGCGAAGCCGCCCATCAGCGCCTCGCGCACGCGGGCCGGGTCGGCGCCGGCCTTGGCCGCCAGCAGCAGGGCCTCGCCGACAGCTTCGATGGTCAGCGCGACGATGATCTGGTTCGCCACCTTGGTGATCTGGCCGTCGCCGTTGCCGCCGACCAGCGTGATGTTCTTGCCCATCAGCTGGAACAACGGACGCACGCGGTCGAAGGCCGCCTCGCTGCCGCCCACCATGATGGTGAGCGAAGCCGCCTTGGCGCCGACCTCGCCGCCCGACACCGGCGCGTCCAGGTATTCGCAACCGAGTTCGTTGATGCGGCGCGCGAAGTCCTTGGTGGCCACCGGCGAGATCGAGCTCATGTCGACCACGACCTTCCCCGCGCTGAGGCCTGCCGCCACGCCGTTCGGCGCGAACAGCACCTCTTCCACCTGCGGCGTGTCCGGCACCATGATGATGACGATGTCGGCCTGTTGCGCCACTTCGGCGCTGCTGCCGCAGGCGCGCGCGCCGGCGTCCAGCAGGCTGGCCGGCGTCTCGCCGTGGGTGTAGGTGTACAGGGTGTGGCCGTTGCTCGCCAGGTGGCCCGCCATCGGGGCGCCCATGATGCCCAGGCCGATGAATCCGATCTTTGCCATGTCCTTCTCCTCGTGTCTTCTCGATTGTTCGTATGGGTTCAGCCGGCCAGCGCCTGGATCCAGCCCAGGCCTGCGCGGGTGCTTGCTGCCGGCTTGTACTCGCAGCCGATCCAGCCTTCGTAGCCCAGCTTGTCGATATGGCGGAACAGCCAGGGGCAGTTGATTTCGCCGGTGCCCGGCTCGTTGCGGCCCGGGTTGTCCGCCACCTGGATGTGGGCAATACGCGCCAGGTGCTGCGCGATCGTGTTGCCCAGCTCTCCCTCCATGCGCTGGGCGTGGTAGATGTCGTACTGCAGGAAGAGATTGTCCGAGCCGACTTCGTCGATGATGGCGATGGCCTGCCCGGTGCGGTTCAGCCAGAAGCCCGGAATGTCGCGGTTATTGACCGGCTCGATCAGCAGTCGGATACCGGCTTCCTTCAGCTTCGCGGAAGCAAAGCGGACGTTGTCGACGAAGGTCTGGTGCACGCGCTCCGGATCGGCGCCGGCCGGGGCGATGCCGGCCAGGCAGTTCAGCTGCTTGCAGCCGAGCTGGCGGGCATAGTCGATGGCGCGGCCGACGCCGTCCTGGAATTCGCCGACGCGATCCGGGTGGCAGGCGATGCCGCGCTCGCCCTTGTCCCAGTCGCCGGCCGGCAGGTTGTGCAGGACCTGGACCAGCTGGTGGCGGTCCAGCCGTTCGGCCAGCGCGCCGGCCTCGAAGGCATAGGGGAAGAGGTATTCGACACCCTCGAAACCGGCATCGGCGGCGGCCTGGAAGCGGTCGAGGAAAGTGATCTCGTTGAACAGCATGGTCAGGTTGGCTGCGAACTTCGGCATGTTCTCTCTCCTTCAGGCCTGGGTGTGGGCAATGGCGGTGGGCGCGTCGGCGATGCTGACGGCCAGCGCTTCGAATTCGTTCACGGCGTCGATCTCGGTGCCCATCGCGATATTCGTGACGCGCTCCAGGATGATCTCGACGATCACCGGCACGCGGTGCTCGCGCATCCAGTCCCTCGCCTGGGCGAGGGCCGGCTGGATGTCCTCGGCGCGGCGCACGCGGATCGCCTTGCAACCCAGGCCTTCGGCCACCGCCACATGGTCGACCCCGTAGCTCTCCAGCTCCGGCGCGTTGATGTTCTCGAAGGCGAGCTGCACGCAGTAATCCATGTCGAAGCCGCGCTGGGCCTGGCGTATCAGGCCAAGATAGGCGTTGTTGACCACCACGTGCAGGTAGGGCAGCTTGAACTGGGCGCCCACGGCCAGCTCCTCGATCATGAACTGGAAGTCGTAGTCGCCGGAGATGGCGACCACCTCGCGCTGCGGGTCGGCGGCGCACACGCCCAGCGCGGCCGGAATGGTCCAGCCCAGCGGGCCGGCCTGGCCGCAGTTGATCCAGTGGCGCTCCTTGTACACGTGCAGGAACTGGGCGGCGGCAATCTGCGACAGGCCGATCGTGCTGACGTAGCAGGTGTCCGGCCCGAAGGCGCGGTTCATCTCCTCGTACACGCGCTGCGGCTTGAGCGGCGCGTCCTCGAAGTGGGTCTTGCGCAGCATGGTGCGCTTGCGCGCCTGGCACTCCTCGACCCAGGCGCTGCGCTCGGGCAGGCCGTCGATCAGCTTGAGGCCGCGCGCCACATCGATGAGAAGGTCGAGCGCGGCACCGGCATCCGACACGATGCCGAAATCCGGGTCGAACACGCGGCCGATCTGGGTCGGTTCGATGTCGATATGGACGAACTTGCGCCCCTTGGTATAGACGTCGACCGAGCCGGTATGGCGGTTCGCCCAGCGGTTGCCGATACCGATCACGAAGTCGGAAGCCAGCATGTTGGCGTTGCCGTAGCGGTGGGAGGTCTGCAGGCCGACCATGCCCGCCATCAGCGGGTGGTCGTCCGGAATCGCGCCCCAGCCCATCAGGGTCGGGATCACCGGCACGCCGACGAGCTCTGCGAATTCCTGCAGTCTGGCGGCCGCGTCGGCATTGATCACGCCGCCGCCGCAGACGATCAGCGGGCGCTCGGCCGCATTCAGCATCGACAGCGCCTTCTCGGCCTGGGCGCGGGTGGCGGCCGGCTTGTAGGCCGGCAGCGAGGCATAGGTCTCGATGTCGAATTCGATCTCGGCCATCTGCACGTCGAAAGGCAGGTCGATCAGCACCGGGCCCGGGCGGCCGGAACGCATGATGTGGAAGGCTTGCTGGAACACGCGCGGCACCAGGGCCGGCTCGCGCACCGTGACCGCCCACTTGGTGACCGGCTTGGCGATCGATTCGATGTCGACCGCCTGGAAGTCTTCCTTGTACAGCCGGGCGCGCGGGGCCTGGCCCGTAATGCATAGGATAGGTATCGAATCGGCCCAGGCAGAGTAGAGGCCGGTGATCATGTCGGTGCCGGCCGGGCCGGAGGTGCCGATGCACACGCCGATGTTGCCGGCCCGTGCGCGGGTATAGCCCTCGGCCATGTGGGAAGCGCCTTCGACGTGGCGCGCCAGCACGTGCTCGAAGCCGCCGCTCTTCTTCATCGCGGAATACAGCGGGTTGATGGCCGCGCCCGGCACGCCGAACACCTTGCCCACCCCTTCCCTGCGCAGCACTGCCGCTGCCGCATCGATTGCCCTCATACGGGCCATAGTCGCCTCCCTTGCCGTGGATTGATCGGATGATTGAACCCAGAATAGCGACAAAGCCGGAACTGTTGAATTGCTGATACCATCGAGTCTGTCGATACTTAAAGTATGGAGTTCGCCGCCGATGGACCGCTATACCGAAATCCGCAGCTTCGTGCTGGTCACCGAAAAAGGCAGCTTCGCCGCCGCCGCCCTGGTCGAGGGCGTGACCCCGGTGGTGATGGGACGGCGCCTCGATGCGCTCGAACAGCGCCTGGGCGTGCGCCTGATGCACCGCTCCACGCGCGGGCTCACCTTGACCGCCCTGGGCGAGCAGTTCATCGAACCCTGCCGCCAGCTGCTGCGCGATTTCGACATCACCGAAAACAGCATCAGCGAAGGCCGCAGCACGGTGCGTGGCCACCTGGTGGTGTCGGCGCCGGCGGCCTTCGGGCGCTCGCACGTGGCGCCGCATGCGCCGGCCTTCCGCGCCATCCATCCGGACCTCAAGATGTCCTTCAATTTCACGGACAGCGTGGTCGACCTGGTGCGCGAAGGCTACGACATGTCGATCCGCATCGGCGAAGTGCAGGACCCGAACTATGTGGCGGTCCCGCTGTTCCCGAACCGGCGCGTGGTGTGCGGCACCCCGGCCTACTTCGAACGCCACGGCATGCCCGCGGTACCGGAAGACCTGGTGCGCCACAACTGCCTGGCCTTCAACCTGCAGGGCGGCCAGCAGCGCGGCTGGACCTTCCAGCGCGACGGCAAGCTGTTCGCGGTGCGCGTCGACGGCGACCTCGCCTGCAACGACGGCGAGCTGCTGTTCGGCTGGGTCAAGCAGGGGCTGGGCATCGGCTGGCGCTCGACCTGGGAAATCCAGGCCGAGCTGAAACGCGGAGAACTGGTGACGGTGCTGGACGAATTCGCGGTGCACGATTATCCGATCCAGGCCGTGTATCCGCAGCAGCGCTTCCTGCCGGCCAAGATCCGGCATTTCATCGACTACCTGAAGGCGATCTACAACCGTCCGGGCTATTGGGAAGGACCGGGCGCCGGAGCGGCAGACGCCTGAGCCGACGGCGGCCGGGCCAGGATCTCGAGCCGTTGCGCGATGGTCGCCGGCGACAGCTCGCCGGCGCGGCGGTCGACGAGCCGGCCGCGCGCATCGAAGAACAGGGTGGTCGGCAGGCCGACCGAGTTGCTCTGCCTGGCGAGCGTCCTGGTCGGGTCGAGGAGCACGTTGCGCAGCTCCAGGCCCTGCGCCGACAGATAGGCCTCCACCGCCTCCGCCGACTCGCCCTGGTTGGCGAACAGGAAGTCCACGTCCGGATGCTCGGCCTGGGCCCTGGCCAGAACCGGCATCTCGCGCCGGCATGGCGGGCACCAGCTGGCCCACAGATTCACCACCACCGGCCGGCCCGATCCGGAAGGCAGCCGCATCGCCTGCCCGTCCAGGGTGGCGAACTCCGCCGCGGGGAGCCGTTGTTGCGGCGGCCACTGCTTGATGGCGGCATTCCCGGCGCTCCAGACCAGCACCCCGGCAGCGAGCGCAGCCAGCAACGGAATCCGCCTGGCGGAGCGCCGCCACGCGATCCAGGCCGCCGCCGCGCCGGCCGCCGCCAGTCCGGCCGCCGGCATGAAGCCGCCGTCGCGCAGGTCGAGGATGCGCAAAGGTTCCGCGAAATACAGGGCGTGGTAGCGCAGGACGAAGCCGGCGCGCGCCGCGAGCAGGATCCAGGCTGCCAGCAGCCAGAGCGGACCTTCGGCGTCCAGCTGCCGCCGCTTCGCCAGCCGCGCGCCGAGGACCAGCGCCGCGGCCAGGGCGAGGAATACCAGCAAGGTAGGCAGGGGCAGCATGAAGGGGCCAAGTGCGAGATCAGTCATATCGAGGAATATCAACAATCTATTGGAATATAGATCGTATCTTCATATAATATATTCAGATAGATTCTAATCAAAGATGCCACATGGTGACACAAGATCAAGACAAGCTCGATCTCGAGGAAATGCGGGCCGCCGCCGCCCGCGCCTGCGGATTATTGAAAGTGCTGGGCAATCCGGACCGCCTGCTGCTGCTATGCCAGCTCACCCAGGGCGAATTCTGCGTCAGCGAACTCGAAGCCATGCTCGGCATCCAGCAACCGACGCTCTCCCAGCAGCTCGGCGTGCTGCGCGAAGAAAAGCTGGTGCAAACCCGGCGCGAAGGCAAGCAGATCTACTACGCGCTGGCCAGCAAGGAAGCGACGGAGGTGCTGCAGGTCCTTTATCGGCTCTACTGCGTCAAGCCGCGGGAGACAGAATGACGATTGACTGGCTTCACTTTTCGCCATGGACGGCGCTGGCGGGAGGACTGCTGATCGGCTTGGCGGCCTCGGCTTTCGTGCTGCTGAACGGGCGGATCGCCGGCATCAGCGGCATCCTCGGCGGCTTGCTGCGCCCGGCGCGGGGCGACATCGCCTGGCGCCTGGCCTTCCTGGGCGGGCTGGTATTGGGACCGCTGGCCTGGGCGCTGTTCGCACCCCTGCCCGCGGTCCGCATCGACGCCGGCAACGGCACCCTGGTCGCGGCCGGGCTGCTGGTCGGACTCGGCACCCGCTACGGCGCCGGCTGCACCAGCGGCCACGGCGTCTGCGGACTGTCGCGCCTGTCGCCGCGCTCGCTGGTCGCCACGGCCGCCTTCATGCTGGCCGGCTTCATCACCGTGTTCCTGGTGCGATCATGGCTGTCCTGAGCGCCGTCATCGTCGGCCTGGTCTTCGGGATCGGCCTGATCGTGGCGGGCATGACGAACCCCGCCAAGGTCCGGGGCTTTCTCGATATCGCCGGCAACTGGGATCCTTCGCTGGCCTTCGTGATGGGCGGCGCCATCCTGGTCGGCCTGCTGGCCTTCCGTCTTGCCGGCAGGCGCGAACGCGCCCTGCTCGGCGGCCCCATGCGCCTGCCGACCGCCACCCGGATCGATCGGCGGCTGGTGCTCGGCAGCCTGGCATTCGGCGCCGGCTGGGGACTGGCCGGCTTCTGCCCCGGGCCGGCGCTGGCCTCGCTGGCGGCAGGCGGCGTCAAGCCCCTGATCTTCAGCGGCGCGATGCTGGCCGGGATGGCCGCCTTCGAACTACTGGAGCGGCGCGGCTCAGTAGGCGGCGAGCGCGCGCACCGTGTGCCGGATCAGCAGGGCGATGAACTGCCCGCCGACCACCGCCAGCAGGAAGAACACCACCAACTGGCAGAGTCGCAGCATTAGCTCGTGGCCGCGCCAGCGGCTGCCGAAGCGCAGGGGACCATGCAAACGGGACGTCAGGTGCACGGGTGCGAGCCGAAGTTTCATGATTGTCTCCATTTGTAGCAATGTGTTATATGCACAGAATACGCCTGGATCTGGCCGTCTGCAAACGCACGGTCGTGCGCGGGTACGACGCATGCAAAATGGGTCTTGCCCTACCCTGAGGAAAGTTTATACTTTAACCACTTAATCTCAGGAGACCTGATCATGATTCGCACCCTTTGCATGGCAGCCCTTCTCGCTGCCGCCATCCCTTCCGCCTGGGCCGCCGACGATACCGGCTTCTGCAAATCGATGTGCGGCAGCGAGCGCCAGGAATGCAAGGCCACGGCGGGCAAGGCGACCAGCAACGATGAATTGATCGGGGAGTCGGTGTCGCAGAAGAACCCCTTCGCCAATACGGCCAGCCACAGCCAGGGCCAGTCGGTGCAGGAACAGGCTGCCGGCAGCGACAGCTTCCATCGCCGCCAGTCCGAGCGCATCGGGGCTTGCGAAGACAAGTACCTGCGTTGCACGCGGGCCTGCGGCGCGCCGCCGAAGGCTGCCAAGCCTGCGCGTGGTTCCTGACAAAAAAACGCCGCTGTCGCGAAAGCGAACAGCGGCGGAATTCTCAGCCGATCACTGAGGTGGAGACACAAAGAAGCAGGGAGACTGCTTGACGAAACATGACAGGAAGTTGGGACGCCTTCGCCGGCCACAAGTCCGGGATTGGGTAAGAACTTCCTGCCGATATGTCGGCGCAGTCGCACAATCTCCCTGCAAGTGCCGCCTCGGCTCCCTGCTCGGCTAACGGACGCCCGATCTCCGGCAACTGCGGTAGCATCGGGCCATGTGTGGACGATTTGACCAAAGCCAGACCGCGCGCCACTACGCCAATGTGTTCGGCTGGACCGATGCCGTGTTCGACAGCGAATCGGGGCCGACCACGAACGCTGCGCCCGGCACCTACCGGCCCGTGCTGCATGTGCAGGACGGCGAGCACCGCGTGGACGATGTGTTCTGGAGCTACCGCCCCCGTTGGGCCGAAGGCAAGATCCCGATCGCCATCAATGCTCGCCTCGAGAAACTGGGCAGCAGCTACTGGTCGCGCCTGCTGAAGAACGGGCGCGGCATCGTGCCGGCCGAAGGCTGGTACGAATGGACGGGAGAGAAAGGCCACAAGCAGCCCTGGCATATCCACCGCAAGGACCATGAACCGCTGTTCCTGCTGGCGCTCGCCAACTTCGGTCCCTTCGAGGAAAACCGCGCGGAGGCCGGCTTCGTGCTGGTCACCGACGATGCCTCCGGCGGCATGCTCGACATTCACGACCGTCGCCCGGTCGTCATGAACGCCGAGGATGCGGCGCTGTGGCTGTCCCCTGCCCTCACGCCCCAGCAGGCGCTGGAACTGGCGCGCCACGCCGCCGTCCCGGCCGAGTCCTTCGACTGGTACAAGGTCAGCAAGAAGGTCAACAATGCCAGCGCCGACGGCCCGCAGATCGCGCGGCCGCTCGACGACCAGGACGACGAGGCCTAGCTTTCAATTGATGTAGATGACGGCCGGCGACGAGCTCAGCGCGCGAACCGGCGCCGCCGGGGCCGGCGCCGGCGTGGCAGCCAGGGGCTGGGCAGCCTCGGCATTCTGTTCCGGCTGGGGAGTGCTTTCCTCGGGGCCGGGTTCGGTGCTGACGTCGGTCGCGGCGCCGCTCACCTGGCCGGCCGCGGAATCGGCGGCGCCGGCTGCGGTGGCGGCACCGTCCATGATGTCGCCGGCGGTCTGGGTCTGGGTCTGCGGGGTACGCTGGTCGGCGACGCCGGCGCCGCATGCGCTCAACAGCATGCACGTGATTGAGGCAAAAGAAGCGAGTTTCTTCATCAAAAAGTTTCTTGCGAAAAAAGTTAACATGCTTCTTTGACGCAAGGAAACTGCCGAAGTTCAACGAATTCCGGTGAAAAATTTCCTGTTGTAATTAAACGCAAACAAACGCCTTGATGAGCCCGACACGGACCAGCTTGTGCGCACCATGTTATGAGCTGCGTCGTATTGCGTGCGGAAACTGACTCGCTGTGAACATGGTCTTAACACACAGACCAAGAGACACAGCGAGGATTGCGCGATGGGCGAATACCTGAGGATTCAAGAGATGCTCAAGGAAGGCGAGGCATATGCCGGGCTGATCCTGGGCAAGGACGGCGAGGCCGACTACCACCTGGTGCTGCTGGCGGACGACGTATCGGATGTCAGCTGGCCGACGGCCCGCGAATGGGCGGGCTCGCAGGATGGGGACCTGCCGACGCGGCGCGAGCTCGCCCTGCTGTTCGCCAACCTGCGCGAACGCTTCGACCGCGTGTGGTACTGGTCGAGCGAGCAGCACGATACCCGGCCGCAGCTGGTATGGGGGCAGAACTTTGCCAGCGGCATCCAGACCGTGTATGGCCGCCCCTTCCGCGGCCATGCGCGCGCCGTGCGGCGGATCAGCAGCAGTTGAGCCGGCTGCCGATCCGTCACGGCCCGTGACGGTGCTTACTTGGCGGAAGCGGCTGTCGGCGCGGCGATGTTCGAGCGGCCGATTGGCTGGTCCATATTCGCCAGGAACCACGCCGTCGTCGCCATGACGGCAACGTGGCGGCGCAGGTTTTCCGGATCGACCTTGTCGAAGGTGTCGGCCGTGGTGTGGTGGTAATTGAAGTAGTTGGCCGAATCGATCCACGGTTCGAAGCTCGGCACGCCGGAGGCTTCGAGATCGTGGAGGTCGCCCGCACCCACCACGTCTTCACGGCGGAAGGCGCCCGCGCCCATCGGATAGAGGGCGGCTTGCAGCGGGGCCATCAGCTTGGCCGACTGCTGGCTGATGCCTGCGCGAATGCCGAAGGGACGGCCCGAGCCGTTGTCGTCCTCGTAGGCGGCGAAATGCTTTTCGGCCGTCGACTTGTTGACATCGTCGTAGTGCTTGCCGCCGCGGCCGCCGTTTTCTTCGTTCATCCAGGCGACCACGCGGATGGTGCGGCGCGGACGGTAGTCGAGCTTGCGCAGGGTATCGATCACGCCCATGGCGCTGACCACGCCCGAGGCGTCGTCGTTGGCGCCGGTGGCCAGGTCCCAGGAATCGAGGTGGCCGGAGACCAGCACGATCTCGTCGGCCTTGTCGGTGCCCGGCCAGTCGGCGATCACGTTGAAGCTGTCGGCATCCGGCAGGGTCTGCGGGGTCAGGGTCAGGTGCAGGCGCACCGGGCCGCGCTTGGACAGGCGGGCGATCAGCATCGAGTCTTCGATCGTGACCGCGGCCGCCGGGATGCGCTTGTCCGCCGGCAGGTTGGTCGCGCCGGTGTGCACGATGCGGTAGGCGGCGCCGCCGACGGCGCGCACCAGGGCGGCCTGGGCGCCCATCTCGGCCGCCATGCGCGGACCGGCGCCGCGGAAGGCGACCGCCTGCCCGTAGGCGGTGCCGGCCAGGCCGCGGTCGGCCATGTTCTGGTCGAAAGGCACGTCGAACAGCACGATACGGCCCTTCACTTCGGCCGCGCGCGCCTTCAGTTCATCGAAAGTACGCACCACGATCACCTCGGCCGTGATGCCGGCTGCGGGGGTCGCGCCCGAGCCGCCGAGGGCGGTCAGCACGACTTTCTGGGTAACGCCTTCCGGACGGCCCTTGTAGTCGACCACTTCGGCGGTCTCGGCGCCGCGCACCCAGTGCGGCACCTTGACCGGCTGCAGGGTCACCTTGGCGCCCAGCTTGCGGAGCTCGTCGGCCACCTGGGTGACGGCGGCGGCGGCGCCGGCGGAGCCGGACAGGCGCGGGCCGACCAGGTCGGTCAGGTCTTCGAGGCGCTGGTAGGCATAGTCGCTCTGCATCGCCGTATCGCGCACCTTGGCGAGCGCGGCCGGATCGTTACCGGGCGTCGCGGCGGTCGCGAGGCCGGCCAGAAGGCTGGCGGCGACGAGGGTCAGGGCGGGAAGACGGGTACGGCGATTCATGCGATTGTCCTTTTCTTCGGGTCGAAATGACCGAAACAATAACGCAATCGCCGCCGTTTTAGGAAATTTATTGCGGTAAATACATAATTGATGGACCGTTACGCCGGGACGAGACGTACCAGCGTAATCTCCGACGGCGCACCGAAACGCTTCGGCGGCCCCCAATAGCCGGTGCCGCGGCTGGTATACACCCACAGCGAGCGCACCCGGTTCAGGCCGGCAACGAAGGGTTGCTGCAGCGGCACGAACAGGTTCCACGGAAAGAACTGGCCGCCGTGGGTATGGCCGGACAGTTGCAGGTCGAAACCGGCGTCGGCCGCCGCCGGCGCGCTGCGCGGCTGGTGGGCCAGCAGGACTTTCACGGCGACGTCGTCCGGTGCGCCGGCCGCCGCCTGCTGCGGATCGCTCTTGTGCAGGGGATTGAAATGCTGGGCCGTGTAGTCGGTCACGCCGGCGATCATCACTGCGGCCTGGCCGCGGCGACGGATCACGTGTTCGTTCAGCAAGACGCGCAGGCCCAGGCGGCGCACCTCGGCGATCCACTGCTCGGCGCCGGAATAGTATTCGTGATTGCCGGTGACAAAGAAAACGCCGTCCGGCGCCGCCAGGCGCTCCAGCGGCTGGGTATGCATGGCCAGGCGCTGCACGCTGCCGTCGACCAGGTCGCCGGTCACGGCGATGGCGTCGGCCTTCAGCGAATTGACCTTGTTGACGATGGCGTTCAGGTAGGCGCGCTTGATGGTCGGGCCGACGTGAATGTCGGAAATCTGGGCGATCGCATAGCCGTTCAGTTCCCGCGGCAGGCCGGCGATCGGCACGTCGACCTTGACCACGCGGGCGAGCCGGCGCGCATTGATGAAACCGATGGCGGTGACGGCCAGTGCCAGCAGCGGCACGGCGACGGCGCTGTCGTAGGCGATCGCGGGGCTGGCGGCGCCCGCCAGGGTCAGGATCAGCAGCAGGACGTCGCGCACGAAGGTCAGCACCAGCAGCGAGGAAAAGAAGCCCATCGCCAGCAGGCCGGCCCAGGACAGCGGGCCCGACCAGCGGCTGCGGCGCAGGCTGGGCGCCACCAGGCCGATGCGCACCAGCACCGCCGAGATACTCAACAGGATGATGCCGAGAAACATGCCGACCAGGCCGGCGTTCATGCCGGGCAACAGGCGCAGGCCGATATACAGGTGCACCAGCACCAGGATTGCAAGAACGGAAACATTGGATCGACGGCGCGCCATGGGCTGGTGTAAAGAAGTAGAGACCCCAGCTAGATGGGGCGGCCTTGGCCGAGTGCAAGCCCTGGTGGCCTGAAATGTTACGATGCCCGATGCATGTGTAAGATTCTGTATTCACGCGTGGCAGCCTCGCTGGGGGGGTCTATAGTGACGTCATGCCTTGCGTCGTCGCGATCATGTTGATCCCCGTAGAGGCCGAAGGAAAAGCCATGTTGAACAAAAAATGCTTTGGTGCGGTACTCCTGGCCGCGGCCGCCGTGTCCTCCACGGCAATGGCTCAAGATCGGGGAGCGAACACCGTCATCGGCGCGCTGGCCGGCGCAGCCATCGGCGGCAGTGCGGCGGGACGCGACGGCGCCCTGGTCGGCGCTGCGATCGGCGCGGCCGTCGGCAACTCGGTGCGCACGAACGACGACTACTATTACCGCAATCGCGGCTACGTCTCCAGCGGCTACTCGAACAATTACTACTCGAGCGGCTACTACCAGCCGGCCCCGGTGTACGTGGAATCGCGCCCGAACTATTACTACGAGCCGCGCCCGGTGTACGTGGAATCGCGTCCCTACTACGACCGTGGCCACTACTACGATCGCGGCCGCTACTATGACCGCGGCGGCTACGACCGCCACGACCGCGGCGGCTGGCGCCGCTGATCGTTTGCTATCCATGAGAACCGCGCCCGGGCGCGGTTTTTTTTCGTCCTCCCCCTGCTAGCCCCGGACGGCGGCGCCTGTGCCGCCACCAAGCGGGAGGAGACATGCTCGAAGCGGGCGACATCATCACCCTGACGGCCGGCGCCTGGCGCCTGCGCGAACCGCTGGCCAGCTCCAGCTACGGCCTGCTGTGGCATGCGCTGCCTTGCGGCGGCGGCCAGCCCGCCGTCCTCAAGCTCGTCAATACCGAACAGATGGCGCTGGCCCTGCCGCCGCAGCGTCCGCGCTGGAGTGCCTGCCTGGAAGCGGAGATCGCCTTCCTGCGTGCACTGCGTCCCTGGGACCAGCGCCACATCGTGCGCCTGCTCGACAGCGGCGAACACCTCGGCCAGCCGGCGATGGCGCTGGAGCTGCTCGACGGCGACCTGGCGCGCCACCTCGACGTCCTGCGCGCGCGCGGCGCGGCGCCCACCTTGACTCAGGCGCTGGACTGGACCGCCCAGGCCAACCAGGCCCTGGCCAAGGTCCACCAGTACGGCTGGCGCCATCTCGACCTGAAACCGGCCAACCTGCTGGTCGACCGCGGCGGCGCGCTGAAGCTGGCCGATTTCGGCACCAACCGCCCGCTGGCGGAACGCGCCGCCCATTCCTATGCCGGTACCGCCAACTGGCAGGCGCCCGAGCAGTTCTTTCCCGATGCCGACGGCCGCTACCGGACCGATGCGCGCAGCGATTATTTTTCCCTCGGCGCCCTGCTCTACCACCTCGTCACCGGCGCGATGCTGCGCTTCTGCGGCGCCTGCGGCGCGGCCTGGCGCGAACACGGCAACGATGGCGCGGCCGTCCTGCGCACGCGGCACGGCGGTGCCCTGCCTGCCATCCTGGCGCCCGACGAAGCCGCGCTCTACCTGCGCCATGCCGGCCTTGCGGGCGCCGCAACCGGCGAGGCGGCCCTCGGCCTGCTGCGCGCCCTGCTGGCCCCGCGTCCGGAACAGCGTCCCCGCCACGCCCTCGAGATCAGCCGCCTGATCGAGAGCGCACGCGGCGCCTGCGCCCGTGACACCGTGCGGAGGGCGGCATGAGCGGCGCCGCGCTCCATCACCAGGCAGGCGGCCTGCCACGTGCCACAGCGGCCACGGCGGCCGCGCCGTCCGCGGGCATTCGCGCGTGGGGCGGGCGGACACTGGTCGCCGCCCTGCTCCTGCTGCTGTGCGCACTGCAGCTGGCCTGCCTGCTGCGCGCGCCGGCGGCGTGGATGCCGGCCCGGATCACGGTGGCGCTGGATGCCGGCAAGGAGCTCGCGCTGGACGGCGGTGCCCTCGGCCTGCCGCCGGCCGAGGGCGCGCGGATCCGCCTGCGCCGCGATGCCGGCGGCGCCTGGTGGGCCGCCGCTGCCGCCTCGACGGCGCTGCTGGTCCAGCATGGCGAGTCCCGGCGCCGCGCCGGCAGCGTTCTGCTGGCCCGGGGCCAGCGCTTCCAGCTCGGCGCAGCCAGCTTCGAGGTCGATAGCGTCCACGCCGGCAGCGTTGCCTTCTCGCGCGCCGGCACGCGATGGCGCTACGACGGCGCCACCCTGCTGCGCGATGGCCGGCCCCAGCCCGACTGTCCGGACACCCGGCTGGCGGCGCGCCTGGCGGGCGCCTGGAACCGCTGGCTGCCGTCAGTACTGGGCTTCGACCGACCGCTGGTCTTCGGCGGCAACCTCGATTGCGGTAACCGCATCGCCATCGCCGGCGTGGCGGCGCCCGGCGCCACTATCCGGCAAACCGCCGACGGCATGCTGCTCGCCGGCGGCGCCGGCATCCAGCAGGCACCGCTGCTGCTGCAGCCGGCCGGGCATCCGCACGACGCCCTGCTGCTGGCCGAGCGCGAGGAGAGCCTGGAGGGCGCCGGCGCCCTGCAGCTGGGCCGCACCCGCCTTCTGCTGGAACGCAATGGCGACCCGCTGCACCTGCAGCCGGTCTCCCACGTCGCCCTGTATCGCGAAGCCCAGTTGCGCCTGCCCGAAGGGGTGAGCTGGTCGTGGACGCGGCGCGATCACTGGCGCCTGCCGGAGCAGGCGATGCTGCCGCTGGGCGGCGTGTTCGGACTGACCCTGGCCACCGGCATCGCCCTGCTGCTGGGCGGTGGCGCACGCCGCCTGGGCAGCCGGCGCACGCTCGGCGCCCTCGCTTCCCTGCTGCTGGCCGGCCTCGGCGCGGCGCTGATGTTCCTGCAGAAGGCCGGGGCGCCGGCCGGCGCCGGCATCGGCTTGCTGGTGGCCTGGGCCGCGCTGTGCTGCCTGTGGCTGTCGGGCGGCCGTTCGCTGGCCGCCGGCGCCGCCGTGCTGCTGTTCGCGGCCGGCCTGCTGGCCCAGCTCGAACTCGGCCTGGGCACACCGGAGTCGTCCTGGCTGCGCCATGCCGGCAAGACCGGCGCCCTGCTGGCGATCGGCGCCGGCGCCTGCGGCCTGTTGCGCGCCCTGCGCCCGGCCCCGGACCGGCGGCCGCTGTCGCAGGCACGGCTCGAACTGGGCCTGCTGGTGCTGAGCGCCATCGCCCTGCTGCTCCTGCTGCTGCAGGTCGCGTTCGGCGACGAGACCGGGGTTTACGACCTGCAGCCGGTCGAATTCGCCAAGCTGGTGCTGGCCGCCCTCGCCGCCCACTGCCTGGCGCTGGCGACGGGCAGCCAGCCGGCGCCCGGCGGCCTGCTGCTGCGCGTGCTGCGCCCGGGCGCGCCGGCCCTGCTGTTCCTGGTGCTGCTGGCGGTGGCGCTGGTGCAGGTCGACGACTACTCGCCGCTGGTGCTGCTGACGGTCTGGGGATGCGCGATGGCCTTCGCTTTCGCCCTGGCCGGCGGCCGGCACTGGCTGGCCATCGCCTGCGTCGGCCTGGCGCTGGCCGCGGTGGCCGGGGTGGTGCTGCTGCGCGTGGCCGGCCCTGCCGAGTTCGCGCGCTGGAATTTCTATGCCGACCGCTTCCTGGTCTGGCTCGACCCCGGCTCGCATCCACACACCGGCCAGCAGCTGCTGCTGGGCGCGCAGGCCATCGCGGGTGGCGGCTGGTTCGGCGCCGACCACGTCTTCGGCCTGGCGGCGCTGGGCCAGGATGCCGGCGCCGTGGTGCGCATCCCGGCGGTACAGGACGATTTCGCGCCTTCCTTCTTCCTGAACCGCCACGGCCTGGCCGCCGGCCTGCTGCTGTGGGCGCTGCAGGCGCTGTTCCTGGCCGGGCTGCTGCACACGGCGCTGCGCTGCTGGCTGGACGGCGCCCGCGCGCGCGACTTCCGCCTGGCCTGGCTGGCGCGCTTCCGCTGCTTCCTGCTGTGCGGCGGCGCCGCCTTCGTCGCCGGCCACCTGCTGCTCTCGTGGGGCACCAATCTCGCGATCTTCCCGGTCATGGGCCAGCCGATGAGTTTTCTCTCGGCCGGCGGCTCGCACCTGCTGTTTTTCATCTGCCCCCTGCTAGCGCTGTGCGTCGCCAGCGAAGCTGCCCATCCATAGAGGAGAACCTGTCATGCCCGTCTACGTCCAGCACGAAACCCTAGCCAGGATCAACGATGTGTTCAGCCCCGAGGCGATCTGGCAGGCGCCCGGGCTCGCCCTGTTCTCGCGCCGCCCGCTGCTGCGCGACCTGCTGGAGCGCGCCCCGCGCGAACAGCGCGGACGCGCCGCCATCCGCTGCTTCTCGCACGTGACCCTGGCCCTGCCGCAGGAAGAAGTCGACGACGACCGCCACCTGACGCGCGGCGCCCGCGTGCGCGACCTGGCCCAGGGCCTGGCGGCGCTGCACCAGAAGGACTTCGGCGACCTGCTCGCCGGCGACGAGGTGCGCTACCACGTGGTCGGCGCCGACGACCTGGCGCCGGGCGAAGTCGAGGTCCGCTTCGGCCACGCGGTGTACCTGCCGGCGCCGGGCGAGAAGGTGCAGTACACGGTCAGCGTCTCGCGCGACAGCGCGGTGTGGAAGACGGTCTGCCCCGTCTACCCGAACCAGCGCCTGACCCTGATCGGCAACGACGAGCGCGAGACGACCCACGTGGCGCCCGGCTGGCCCTTCGGCGCCGAGGGCGCCGTCCTCCTGATCAACGACGGCCCCGACGCCCCGCTCGAGGTGCAAGTGCGGCCCAAGGATGCTTTCGAATGCAGCTGGGACCAGGCCGCCGGCTACTATACGATCCGCTCGCGCCGCGGCGGCGTCGATGCGTCCGGCGCGCCGCTGCGCCTGCTGCTGCGGATTACGCCGGCGCCCGGCGTGCGCACGGCCGCTTCTCCCTCGGCCCAGCGCCGGCCCGCCGCTTCGCCCATCACCGCGCCGATCCCGGCGCCAGCCCGGGCGCCATCGGCACCATCGGCCCGACCCGCGGTGTGGAAGCCGCGCCAGGCCCTTGAAGCCGAGATGACGGCGGTGCCGCTCGCCAGGCCGGCGCCGGCCACGGTCGAAGCCGACGCCACCTACGCCCCGGTCGCACGCCAGCGGGTCGCGCTGGCCGCGCTGGCCCTGCCGCGCCTGTCGCGCTACCGCGAAACCGGCGCCCAGGCGCTGGAGATCGGCCTGAACCGGGCCCTGGCCCCATCAAGCCAGGGCGCCGACGCCATCCTCAGCTTCGCCGTCGACGACAGCGACACCGTGCATGCGGTGACGGCCGCCGGACGCCAGGCGGTGACGGCGCCCGGCAGCTTCAGCCCCCTCGACGGCGCCAGGGTCGACCTGCTGGCGATCGCGCCCGAGATGGCCGACCGCTACCTGGCCCTGCTGCGCCTGCCGCAGGCGCCGGCCCTGCCGGTGGCGCCGGGCGCGCGCTTCCTGTTCGGCCGCGGCGCGCCGATGCTGGCGGCCCTGCGCGTGCTGGATTCGCCGCGCTTCCTGCGCGCCCTGCCCGGAACGGCGCCTTCCAGCGCCGACCGCCTGGGCCTGTCGCGCAATGCCTTCAGCTTCGAGGCGGCGGAAGACGGCTACCGGATCGCCCGCGCCAGTGCCACCCAGGCCCTCTACCATCTCGACGAGCAGCTGCGCTTCGTCGCGGCGATCGGCGATGCCACGCCGGAGCAGCCCTACCGCCTGCCGACCGGCCATCACCTGGTGGCCGGCCATTACGTGCTGCGCTTCGATGCCTGAGATCGGACGCCTGGGCATGAATGCGCCGATCCACTGGCCCGGCGCCGCAGCCTGTGCGGCGGCGCTGCTGCTGACCCTGGTGCTGGCCGGCCTGCTGACCCCGCGCCGCTGGTGGCGGCGGCCGACCGCCGGCACCTTGGCCCTGGTCGGCGGCGGTACGCTGGTCTTCGGCATGCTGTTCGCCTCCCTGCTGCCGTCCGCCGCGCCGCCGCCAGTCGCGGCAGCCCCACTGGCGCCGGCGGCGCCCCTGCCGGGCACGCCCATGCTGCGCTACCGCGTAGTCGACGACCTGAACCTGCGCGCGGCCAAGGCGACCGGCGCCCTGCGCCTGGGGGTGCTGCCGGCCGGGACCCTGGTCACGCGCACCGGCGCGGCGGACGGCGACTGGTGGCAGGTGCGCGCGCGCCTGCGCGGGAAAGATGTCGAAGGCTGGGCCAGCAGCCTGTGGCTACGCCGGGTCGACGAGCGCGCCGCCGGCCCCCAACGCCAGGCGCATCGGGTTGTAGCAGACGGTACTGACCTGCATGGGCGCGGTACGCACGAAGCCGAGCGATTCGTAGAAGGGGACGGCGTGGTTCGAGGCGTTGACCGTGAAGGGGCCCGGATGATCCGGCCCCAGGGCCGCCTCGCGCGCCGCATCCCACAGCCTGCGGGCGATGCCCTGGCGATGGAAGCGCTTGTCGACGTAGAGGCTGTAGACGTGGCTGCGCTGGCGGACGGCGATGAAACCGGCGAGCTCGCCGCCGACCTCGGCCACATGGTAGACATAGCCCTCTGCCAGGAAGCCGCGCATGCCTTGCTCGCCCTGGGCGGCCAGGAAGGCGGCCGCGTTGTCGGGGCTGGACTCGTGCAGGATGAATTCTTCGGCGGCGGCGCGCAGGAGGCTGGCCGCGGCCGGGATGTCGTCGGGTGTCAGGGATCGGATGCGCATGGTTCGGCTAGTGTAAGAGAAAAACCCCGCTAATCGTCGCTTGGCTTCCTGCTATTTGCGGTTAGAGTAGGGGCATGCAGACTCCCGAAGGCTCCCTCGCTTCCTCCCTGCGCTTCGGCGCGCTCGACGTCGCCGCCGCCTCGCGGCTGGGTGCCGGCCCGCGCCTGCGCGAAGAAAACCAGGACAACCTGCTGCTGATCGATACCGGCGGCCAGGCCGTCTGGCTGCAGAACCAGCAGCCGCAGCGCCGCCAGCTGGCGCGCTGGCGGCAGGGGCATGCCCGCCTGGCCGTGCTGGACGGGATGGGCGGCCACGGCCATGGACGCGAAGCGGCGGAAGCCGTGGCCGCCGGCCTGCTGGCGATCCCGCCCTGCGATTCTGCCGCCGAGCTGACACACCGCCTCGACCAGCTGCACGCCGACCTGCAGCGCCATTTCGCCCAGCTCGCGGGCCAGGGCCCGCGTCCCGGCACTACCCTGACCATGCTCGAGCTGCCGGAGAACGGCGAGCCCCTGCTCTACCACGTCGGCGACTCGCGCCTGTACGAGATCACGCGCGAACGCGTGGCCCCGCTGACGGTCGACCACGTGCCCGCCACCGCCTTCGCGATGGCCGGCATGCTGGACGAGCGGGAATGGTGGCAGCAGGTGCATGGCGAGCACCGGCCGCAAGTGTCGCAAGCCTTCATCCTCGGGAATGCCTTCGCCAATCCGGCCCAGCTGAACGATCCGCTGTTCGAGCTGACGCCGCTGAACCTGCCGCCCTGGCTGTGCGCCCTGCCGGACCGCCGCGCCCTGCAACTGCGCGCGGGCGCGACCTATCTGCTGGCGACCGACGGCCTGTGGTCCTGCTCCGATCCCTATGGCTGGGTGGGCCAGTGGCCGCAGCTGCTCGGCGGCCGGCTGGATGTGGCCGGCATGCTGGCGGCGCTGCTGCGCGCCTACGGGGCCCATCCGCCCGCCTTCTTCTACCCGGATAACGTGACGGCCATCCTGCTGCGCACCCCGGGCACGGCGGCGCGCGAGGAAACCGCCCTGCCGGGAATTTGATGCTTTTTAGCAAAAAATCTTGCCTATTGATGAATACGGCGCGCCGCCTCGCGTTAGAATCACGTAAGCTTCTCCCGACGCCAGCCAGCCTAGTCCCCCAACCATGAAACGCTGCAGCAGCCCAGACCATCCGCACTGCACCGCCTGGGTGATGCCCGGCGCGCAGGCCTGCGCGCATGGCCACGGCCAGCCGGCCGCCGCGCCTGCCACGGCGGCGGACGCCCTCGGCTCCAGCTTCGACATGCTGCAGGCGGTCCGCGCCCGGCGCGACGCCGTCGATGCGATCCGCCCGGGCACGCCGGCGGCCCAGCGGGAAGAGCTGCGACCACATTTGCACATCAGCGGTTTCGACCCGCGCGCCGCCGGCGGGCGCCAGGCCATCAGGCTGGAACTGCGCGGCATGCCCGACGACGTGCCGGCCGAACTCACCATGCTGCTGCAATCGGCCCTGCTGCCCCAGGGCGGCGGTCGGCAGAACTTCAGCCGCAGCCTGCGCGGCGGCTGGCGCCCGGTAGTCGTCGAATTTTCCTCGCGCGGCCGCGAGCACGGCCAGTACCGGGTCGACGTCGAGCTGCATGCGCGTGATCCGCAACGGCGCGGCAGCGCGCGCACCTGGGTCGCCACCGTGGTGCTGATGGTACCGCGCCTCGACGCCTCGCTGGCCGAGATCCACCAGACCTATCTGGCGGCGCGCAAGAACGTCCGCATCCAGGCCGACGACGCCTCGATCACCCGCCTGCACGGGCTCGACGGCGCCGGTCCGCTCGACATCGCCATCGACGCCCGCAACGCCTCGATCGCCCAGCTGCAATTCGGCCCCGCCCACGGCAAGATCGACCTGAGCCTGCCCACCATCGCCTGGGACGAAGACCTGATCGAGATCGACCTGCCGGCCACGCGCCCGGCCCATCCCTGCCCGGCATCCAGCGCCTGCCTCGTCTACGCCGAGCCGGATGCCGGCATGCAGCGCCACCTGCGCCTGTTCGCCCTCGACGAATGGGTGCTGGGCCGGATGGAAGCCGGCGCCGGCGGCCAGTTGCCGGAAGCCGAAGCCGACCTGCTGCTGTGCCATTATGGCGAACACGGTCCCGAGCACCAGGGCCTGACGCGGCGCATCTCGGCCCGCCATGCCGTGATCCGCCGCGGCCGGCAGGGATTCGAGATCGAGGACGTGTCGCGCTACGGCCTGCTGCTGGACGGCGCCTGGCCCGGCAAGCACAGTCCGGTGCCGCTGCGGCCGGGAATGCGCATCGAATTGAGCGCCAGCATCAAGGGCATTGCCGTGCTGGTGGTGACGGCGCTGCTGCCGCATGCCGTGGTGCTGCACCGGGTCGATGCCGGCGGCGCAGCCGAGTGCTTCATGCTGCTGGCGCCGGATACGCAGCCGGGGCCGGCGATGATAGGCAGCGCCCTGCCGCGCGCGGCCGTCCTGCCGCAGCTCTTCCACCGCGACGGCGGCTTCTGGCACCGCGATCCCGTCAGCGGCGCCGAAACCCCGCTGGGTCCGACGGACGCACTCGACCGCCTGACCGGTTTCCACGGCCGGGTACGCTTTACCGCCACCTCCTACCCCGACTACCGTAACGCCCGCCGCGCGGACCGCCGCGCCGCCGTCCAGCTGTCCGGCGCCTGACTCAGTTCGGCCGCAACATCAGGAAGATCAGGGCTGCGCCCGCCAGCAGGGCTGCCTGCAGGGAGAACACGATCACGGGAATGCGGATGTCGTCCGGGATGCGCATGGCAAACCTCCAGTCACACAAAGCACGTGACCGATTATCCCACACGCGTGGACATCAGCTCGCGCACGACGCGGAAGCCGACGATGTCGTTCGACAAGGCCGCCGAAAAGCCATTGCGCAAGGCCGAGCGCAGATAGCGCGGGTTGTACAGCCAGGAGCCGCCGCGCAGGATGCGGCGGGCCTGGTCGCCGCCCTCTTCCCAGGCGCTGCCGTCCAGCGGCGCACCTTCGTAATTGTCGTGGACTACGTCCTGCACCCATTCCCACACATTGCCGTGCATGTCGAACAGTCCCCAGGGATTGGCCGGGAACATGCCGGCCGGGGTGGTGCCGCGCCGGTATTCGCCGCGCACGCCGCCGTTCCAGGTGAAGTTGCCGTCGTAGTTGGCCTGGTCGGTGGAAATGCCGTCGCCGAAGCTGAACGCGGTTTTGGTGCCGGCGCGGCAGGCGTATTCCCATTCGGCCTCGCTCGGCAGGCGGTAGCTGCGGCCGGTCGCCTCGGACAGCCAGCGCAGGTAGTGCTGGGCGTCGTACCAGTTGACGCCGACCACCGGGTGGGCGTCGGTCTGGGGAAAGCCCGGCGCTTCCCAGTCGACTTCGCCGCTCTGGCGCCAGCCGGTGGCGCGCACGAAGGCCCGCCATTCGCCCACCGTCACCGGATAGCGGCCCATCGCGATCGGCTTGTCGATGCCGACCCAGTGCTGGGGCAGCTCGCGCGCCAGCCAGCCCTTCTGCGAACCGGCCTCCATCGCGATCTTGCGCTCGTGCTCGGGTGAGCCCATCTGGAAGCGCCCGGTCGGCAGCAGCACCAGCTCCGGGCCCTTGGCATCAAAGTCCAGGAAGCGGTCGCGCAGCACGCCTTCGAGGTCGGCCACCGGACTGGAAGGTGTCGGCATCAGTTCCTCGAGCTCGGCCTGCTTGCGCGCCGCCTGCTCGGCGCGGGCGCGCTGCTGCTGGGCGAGATAGGCCGCGGCGGCCCTGGCCTGGGCCTGCTTGCGCTGGACCTGCTCGGCTTCCTGGCGCGCCTTTTCCGCTTCGAGGGCGCGCCGTTCCGCCAGTTGGCGCCGCAGCTCTTCCTTGCGCACCCGGCGCGCCTCCTCGGCCGCCAGGCGGGCCAGCCTTTCCTGTTCGCGGCGCTGGCGGTCCAGCGCGGCCTGGGCGGCGGCCCTGGCCTCGGCTTCCATCCGGCGGCGCGCCTCGGTTTCCCGGGCACGCCGCTGCGCTTCCGCGTCCATCGCCTCGCGCTCGGCGCGGGCGGCCTGCTCGGCTGCCTCCTGTGCGCGCAGATCCGCCTCGCTAGGCCCCCGGGCTTGCTCCAGCCGCTGCAACAGCTCGCTCACGCTGCCGGGGCGCTCTGCGGCGCTGGCAGCAAAACCGGCCTGCAGCGCTTCCCACTGGGCGCTATTCAGGCCTTCGGGCCGTGCCGGGAGTTCGCGTACGGCCAGGCCGTCGCCGAAAGGCAGGCGTCCGCTGAGCATCCGGTAGGCCATGACCGCCACCGCATGCACGTCCAGGCCGCATCCCGGAGCATCCTGGTCCGGCCCGCGTCCCGCTTCCGGCGCACGGTAGCCAGCGGTGCCGGAACTCGCCGGCGCCTCGACCGAGGGACCGCCGCTGCCGCGGGCGCGGGCGGCAATGCCGAAGTCCAGCAGCTTGACCTCGCCGGCGCTGGTCAGGAAGACATTGGCCGGCTTGATGTCGCGGTGGACCAGGTGATGGCGTTCCCAGGCGTGGTCAAGGGCGGCGGCCACCGGCGCGAGCAGCTGCAAGGTGCGCTCCAGGCCGAGCCTGCCTTCGCGCGCCAGCAGGCTCTCCAGGTCTTCGCCCTCCAGGCATTCCATGATGATGAAATAGCTGGCCGTGGCTGGGTCCTGGGCCCAGTCGTAGACCCGCACGATGTGCTCGTGGGCGAGCTGGCGGGCGCGCGCCGCTTCCTCGATCAGCAGGCGGGCGTGGGTGCTGTTCTGGGTCAGCAGGGGCGGCAGGATCTTCAGCGCGACCTGGGCACTGTGTCCCAGCTCGGCGTGGGTGGCAAGGTCGGTGGCCTGCCACACCTGGCCCATGCCGCCGTGGGCGATCAGGCGATCCAGCCGGTAGCGGCGCTCGAAGGGGCCGACTTCCTGGCCGGCCATCAAGCCGATCTCGGTGCCGCGTGCGGCCGCCGCGGTATGCACCGGCGCGTCCGCGACGACAGCCTGCGCGGCATCGCCCGGCGGCGCATAGGCGGCGTCGAGGATGGCGTTCTTGCGGCTGTCGAATTCCTGGCGGCTCAGCAGGCCGTCTTCGTGCAGCTCGCGCAGCTCGCGCAGCTTGTCGATCGCGGTCTGCATCATCCCCGCGCCGGTAGCGCGGCGCCGCAGGTGGCGCAGAAACGGTCGCCGTGGTGGGCGTCCGCGTGAGCACAGGCCTTCAGCGTTCCCGCCAGGGCGCCGGCGACACCGGCGCCCAACCGGGCCTGGGCCACGAGTGCCGTCTTGTTGACGTCGTTCTGCAGTGCCAGCAACTCCAGCTGGTGGCGGCGCTCGCGCTCTTCCTGGGCATCACGGCGGCTGCGCTCCGCTTCCACCTGTTCCTGCGCCAGGCGCCAGGCATCGGTATTGCCGGCGCCGACCACGCCGGCCAGGGCCGCCAGCTGCTCGGCGCTCATGCCGGCGTGCTCGCGGGTCTTCATCACGTCGGCCAGCAGGGCCGCATTGGCCGGCGCCACCAGCGCGACCTTGGCGCTGTCGTCCAGTGCCCCCAGCGCCTGGGAGCGCTCGATTTCGAGACGGGCCAGGTCCAGTTCGTGGGCGCGCTGCTCGTGCAAGCCTTCGCGGTCGTTGCGCGCCACCAGGGCATCGGCCTCGATGGTGCGCAGCAGCTTCTCGTGCTGGGCCAGGGCGTCCTGTTGCGCGCCGCCGCGGCGCAGGGTCTCGACCTGCTGGCGCACCTGCTCGGCGTCCAGCGACAGCCGCCCCGCCGCCTGGGCATCCTGCCATTCGAGCACCCGTTCGGCCTCGCGGCGATGGGCCTCGTTTTCCAGCTGCAGCAGCTTCAGGCGCGCCGCATGTGCTTCGTCCTCGATCTCGCGGGCGCGGCGGACGGCGGCCTGTTCGGCCTCGTGCAGCCGGGCCAGCTCGGCGCGCTGGCGGCCGGCGTCCTCGATGCCGCGCGCCTGCTCGATCTTGTTGCGGATCTGCTGCTGCAGCAGCTGATGGGTGAAGCGCTGCTGGGCGATGGTGCGCGCCTCGGCGGCATCCTGCTGCGCCACTTCCAGCTCGGTGCGCATGCGGATCGCGGCCAGTTCGCGCAGCTGCTGCCATTGCGCGGCCTCGTCCCGGCGCGCGCCGCGCTTGCCGGCCAGCTCGTGTTCGAGCGCCGCCACGGCGTCGACGGCGCCGCGTTCGATCGCCTGCTTGCGGGTACGCGATTCGACGATGCGGCCATAGAGCTCGATCTGGCGCGCGCGGATCGCCTGGGCGCGCTCGGCATTCTTGAGCGAGAGCCCGGCCCGCTCCAGGTTCTCGTCCTGGCGCAGCTCGGCGCGGCGATGGCGCAGACGGCCTTCCTGCTCCTCGCGGCGGATGCGGTTCCACTCCTCCTCGCCGTACAGCTCGTCGAGCTGCTTCGCATGTTCGAGCCGCACGCGCTGCTCGTCTGCGGCCAGCCACAGGGTGCCGATGCGGGCGCGGTTCGCATCGAACTTGTCGTGGCGCAGGGCGATGGTGTCGACCCGCACCACCGCCAGCCCGTACTGCGACAGCAGCAGCGCCAGGCCGCCCTGCAAGTGCTGGTCGAGTTCCAGGCGCAGCTCGCGGCGGCCCGCCATCTCGCGCAGAGAGCGCGCGGCGACGAATTCGCGGGCGAGCTGGGCCAGCGGCGCCTGCAGCAGTTCGCGCAGCTGGACGTCCTTGATCGTCCCCGGCATGGTCATGAAGTGGCGCGCGAAGGCCGGCACGTTCTCGATCCGCAGCGACAGCGTGAGCGTGGCATCGACCCGCAGGTGCTCGCAGGTGGCGAGATCTTCGAGCGAGAATTCGACCGGCAGCGCGCCGCTGCGGGTAACGAGGATCTCGGCATGCTGGTCGCGCAGCAGGTTGTTCAGGCGGGTGAAGAAGCCTTCGATCTCGTACTCGCCCTGCGGCACCTCGGTGGCCTGCTCGCCCTGCAGGACGTAGGCGCGGGCGGTCGCCGGCACGTGCAGGGTCTTGACGAAGATGCCGGACAGGTCGCGCACGCCGAAGAACACGGCCAGTTCGTCCGGGCCGGGCGCCCAGCGGTTCTCGACCAGCACGGCCTTGTGGCGCGGCGCGCCCAGCAGCAGGCCGCAGGACCCGCAATAGCTCGCCGCACCGCCATTGCGTGCGTCGCAGCGAGGGCATTCCGACCCGCCGGTTCCGAACATCTTCAACATGATGACTCCTTCCGCATACCGCTCGGCAGCCGGACGATTCTAGCAGCCGCCCGGCCAGCCCGTTTTACGCACGACAATCGTGCGCCACCTTCAAATGATCCCGATCCGTTCGACGCAGGCCAGGCTCGCGCCCTGCATCCGCAACTGTTCCGCGTAGCCTTCCGGCAGACGCTCCTGCCAGGCGCGCGGCAGCAGGATACGGTCGCCCGGTCCGGCCGCGCGCAGCAGCAGCGCGCACTTGGGTCCCAGGCCGTCGACCTCGTCGACCCGGCCCGCATGCCAGGCGCCCGAACAGCCGCTGGCGATCAGGCGCCCGCGCGGCACGAATTCGCGTCCGCGCGCCAGCCGGTCGGCCATCACCAGCGCCAGCTCCCAGGAGCGGCCGGCGAAGGCGTCGGCGCCGAAGCGCACCACGCTGCGCCAGCGCCCCAGCGCGCGGCCGTCGTAATGGCGGGCACCGGCCAGCACCTGGCGCACGGCCAGCTGGCGGGCGGCGTCCTGGTCCGGCGCGGCGATGGTCTGTTCCTCCTCCAGCGTCTCCGGCCCGCCGTGGCCGGCCAGGGGATGGACGCTGACCTCGACCCAGGCCAGGCTGCCGCCCTCGCCGCTGTGCAGCGGGAACCAGGCGCGCGCGGTCGACACCGCCGCGGACGGATCCGCATGGCCGCTCAGCAGCCCCAGGTGCGGCAAGCCGCCGGCGCCGCCCAGCAGCGCATCCCCGGCCGGGGCCGTTCCCAAGGTATTGCCGTCGACGCGGCCGCGCTCCCAGGCGTCCGACCAGCCGTTCGCCGCCGGCGCAGCCTGGGGACGCAGCAGGCCGCGCACGGTGCGGTCGGCCAGCACCGCCGCCAGCTCCCAGCCACGCTCGCCGTCCACCGGGCGGCGGTCGAGGCTGAGCACCACCTGGTCGCGGCTGTCGAAGCCGGCCTCGGTCAGGCGCGCCAGGCGCAGCACCTGCTGCATGCGCTCGGCCAGGCGGGCATCGTCCGGCACCACGCACTTGACCTCGGCGCGGCCGGCGCGCGGACGGCGGGTCGCGGTCAGGGTCAGTACCGAACCGTCGGCCAGCGGGCAGCGGCAGTCCACCGATTCCGGGATGGCACTCATTCCGTTTCTCCTTCGCCGGCGACGGCGACCGCGCGGCGCCCCTCGCAATCGGCTTCCAGGTTGGCGACGATGCGTTCGGCCTCGCCGTACAACTGCGGCAGCGCGGC